>Ga0308161_1000161_pt1 | contig 167892 bp, 162 predicted proteins | sample PhyFR2_FD_201034 | JGI IMG/M metagenome (GOLD analysis project Ga0308161, IMG submission 201034) | Phyllosphere microbial communities from UC Gill Tract Community Farm, Albany, California, United States - DLSLF.R2 | ecosystem: Host-associated > Plants > Phyllosphere > Unclassified | place...
GAACTGTGAGAGAAAAACAGTTTGATATAATTACGGGATTTCTCTAATTTTTTGAGGCAGTCTTTAATATCGTCCAGAGTATTTTCCAGATAGTTTTTCTTGTTAGAAACCTGAGATTTCACCTGAGAATTGACTGACTGCATCATCCCTGCATTAAAAATCCTGTAGGGTAGTCTGTTGTTTTCATCACACAGATTCTTTATATCTGAAACCTTATAATCAGGAAGGATTCTTCCTTTCTGTAAAAGAGATGTGTACTTAAACTTAACATGATTATATTCTTTAAGATAACTGTCTAAAAAATCGATTTCTTCTGGTGTTAAAAGCGAAGACCTGATTTCAGTATTGACAGTAAAGACACGATTGTGATTTTCTGTTTTACTTTTGTCATCAAAAAAAGTTAAAGATTTACCCTCAGATTTTTGTTTCCTGCTTTCATTATTTTTACTATTTTTGGTCTTCTTTAAAGAAGAAACAGAAATTATTTTTTCAGACAATAGTTATTTAACCCTTATTATTTTTTACTTTAATAATAAAGAGTTATATTCTTTTTTATGATTAAATCAAATTTATTTTTATTTTACTTATAAGCTAAAAAATCATTTATTCTTTTTTAATTTTGTTTTTATTTTTATGAGATCGTTTACCATAGAGTTTAGAAGAAAACACAGTAATAATAGAAATCAAATCATTAATCAGGTTTTGTTCAAAAGACACCTGTTTTTCTTCATAGATAACTGTTATTTTGACTTTAAAATGAAGGCAAAGTTTTTCTATTAAAGGAAACCCAAAACGGATTAACCTGTCTCTATGGGTTATCAGAATTTCTTTAATCTGATGGTGTAACATAAGGTTCAGAAGTTTGTTAAAGCCTGATTTATTGAAGTTCAGACCTGAGCCAGTATCTGAAATTAACACATCAGGCTTAAAAGAGGAAAGGACTTGTTTTTGTTTATTTAAATCTTCTTTCTGGTCATGAGAAGATACACGGGCATAAGCAACAGTAAGTTTATTATGCGAAGGAATTAATTCTTTTTTTATATCTTCTCTGACCACCTAAGGTGATTTCATCCGGGACTAATAAGCCTTTCTTATGCCAGCAGCGAAGTGTTACAATAGCAACACCTAATTCTTCTGCTTTTTTGCCTATACTTATTAACATGTTAATACTCCTTTTTTGTTATTTTCTTTACAGATCAGGTTTTATCAGCTATTCTTTATGCTGTCAAAAACCCATCAATACTGCGCAGAATACGTGATATTCAACATCTTCTATTGCATTTTTAATCACATTAGGATTGTCTGATGCCAAAACTGAATATTGCCCTGGATGAAAAGACAGACGAATGTTGTTAAGTCGAGCAAATGAACCTATTTTTTCAAATAAGGGATATAATGAAGGTAAAAATTCAGCATAAAGAGGTTTAGCTTCAGGGACTGTATACAAAGGAAGCAGATCGCTGCCAATCCTCATCATCCTTAAGGTTTCTGGAAGCAGGGCTAATTGTTCCAAAGTCAGATAAAGATTTTCAAGATTGTGTTTAGATATATTAAAAATTAACTCTTCTCTTTTTTCTGTATCCAGACTTAAAAATCTTTTACGGGTTGTAGCCTTAAAGGAGAAGGGTTGATTTAATTCATTGTTCAAATATTTACATGCAAAACCTATTTTCATATGAACTCCAGTTTTATTTTTGTATCATTATTTTTAACAGATCATGTGAAAATTTCAAATAAAAAGCCTTTTTAAAAAGGCTTTGTTTTATTTCTTCTTATTTTATTCTCTTTTCTTCTTTCAACTTTTCTAAAGTACCTAAAAATAACCTGTCACTTGATGTTGGCTCGTTCTTTCTGAATTTAAATATTTCGAAGAAAAGGTCTTCATCCAGCAAGTCATAATAACTCAACTTACCAGGACCTTTATTTGCAAATTTTTCCTTAATGTAAAATTCAGGATAGTGGTCAGCTAATATTTCTAATGAATTATAGGATACTTCTTTTCTGTAAGGTCGTTGAATCATATCGTGGCAATTATTTATATAAACTGTGCTTACTTTACTCATTTCTTTAACTTTTTTAATAAAAGCTATTAAACTTATTGTAAATATAATCAAACACCAGCAACAATCTAAAACAGTTATCTTTGTTTGTTGTTTAGAGAAAAAAGCTAAAATACCGATCAGTAATGGGAAGCCGGACCCAAACATAAAAAGCAAAGCAAATGCATTAAAAATGCAGGCTTTATTATGTTTATCAACTGTTTTTTCATAAATATCTTCATTCTTATTTCTCTTAAAATTATCTAAAAAGTTATTTTTTTTGTAATATGCAGAACCAAAGATTTCTTTTTTCAAAATCTCTTTATTTTTTTCATCTAACGTTTTAATCATTTTTTTTCTCTTTCTTTAAATTTCTCAACATACAAAAATATAAGTTTATTTATATTCGTCTTTTTACTTTAACCTCTGATTTTTTTATATTCATAGTTTTTTTAATCACTTTCTTTTCTTTTACAGCTTGTTCAAATTTAATGATTTTCAATATATTATTTTTATTAGTATGAATATCATAATCGATATGGGTTATCCGATTATTAAAACCTATTCATTTTAATTTACATTTAAAAAAATAGATTAGGCTAACGGACAGCCTGAGCTGTTTTCGTCACCCCGACTGGGTTTTCATGGAAAGATTATTTTTGTATACTTTCCATAAACGTTGAGACTTAAACAGGTTATTATACCATTTTTTCAACTGTGCAAGCTGATAATTACCTTCGGAATTCAGTATCTTCTCTGGCACTGTAAACATAAATGTTTTTCCAAGGTAATTGATGGTTATAAATTCTTTTATTACTTCTTTTATCTGGTAATACTTACGGGCTATGGTGTAGGCCGCTGATTCGTGAACACTTAAACCATATTTCTTACTGTGGCATAAGCGGCCAATTAATGATGTATAAGCAGGATTAATTTTACAGACTTTTACACCTTTTCTGTAACAACCTGCTTTTAACTGTTCTGTCATTTTCTTGTAGGAAAATGATGACAGCATCTGATTATAAACTTTGTTTTTACTTTTATATAACTGCTGTTTTTTCTGTCTGAAATCTAAATCTTCATACACTAAGTTTTTACCTTTACTTAATGCATAATCAATAGCTTTATTCATATGGTGAATAATAATGTTTTGCCTCTGACCACTGCTTTTATTTTTTAAATCAAAACGAAAAATTTTAGTTTCTATAATCTTTCCTTTTTGGTCTGTTTCAGCTACAGCAAAATTATCTTCATTCATGTCTATACCAATAACACCATATAAATCGCTTGTAACCACTTCCACTTTTACAGGTTTTAACTGAACACTTAAACGATATTTTCCTTTAATCTTACTGACAGATATTGTTAAAGGAAGTCTTACCTCTGTATCATTGCTTTGATTATTCAGCAAGGCCTGCTGAATAATATCTTTTCTTTTATCAGAAAAAGAAATGTTATCTATCATTAAATATTTACCATATTGTTCTTCCATACATAATGGGAGACGAAGTTTTAACTGATAATTATTATTTTTAACCAGTCGTAGTTGAGCATTACTGTTGCCACAGGTTTCATGTTTTGCACCTGTTAACCTGAAACTATGATTTCTGCTTTCATGCCATTTTCTTTTCCAGTCTGAATGAGTAACATGTTTCTTATACTGTAGATTAAATAATTTTCTTGAACCGAAACAAATCGAAAATCTTTCATTATCACAATCGTGTTTAAGTTGTTTTAAACTGTTTTCTAATAATGTCTTTCTACGGGAAAGATAGCGGAGGGTTTTTAGCAATGACGGTAGCTTATGATAAAAATATTCTTTATGCTTTTTTGCATTATTATAACTAACACGAATTTTTTCTATTTCTTTATTAACAGATTTAATCTTATCTTCTTTATCGGTAATATAGTTTTTACGATTAGCCTGAATGGAGTCTTTCATTCCCTTAATATCTTCCTCGACAGAACGAGACCATCTTCTGTCGAGTTTGCCACTATTATGACGAAAAGCTTTTTCTGTTAAATTTTTATCTGTTAATGATTGTTTAAAGAAAAGATGTTTGTAAGAATTATATACATTAAAGACTTCATCCAGAACAAGAGAATTCTCTTTTCCTGGATGAATATTAGTCATAATAGTAACAATTCTTTTATCTTCTTTTTCGGTCATTTAAACATGATTTTCCTTTAAAAATAATAACTAATATATACTCTAAATAAAAGTTAAATCAAATTTTTATCACAATTTATCTGTTCTATATTTTTATTTTATTTTTTCTAATTCTTTTTTTTTTTATGAGAACGACGACCATATAATCTACTGGAAAACACCGTCATAATTTCACAAATGTCAGAACAAAATTGTTGTTCGTAGGTTAAGTTTTCTTTATTATTTATAATAATGAGTTCTGTTTTAAATAAATTGCAAAGCTTTACGATTAATTCATAACCAAATCCTAATAATCTGTCTTTATGTGTAATAATAATTTTTTGTATCTTTCCAGAAACAATATTTTCTATGAGTAAATTAAGTCCTTTTTTATTATAGTTTAATCCAGAACCTAAATCAGAAATAACTTTATGGTTTTTTAGTTGATGAGTGTCGCAGTATTGATTTAATACTTGTATTTGAGTAGTAAGATCGTTTTTCTGGCTATGTGTAGACACTCTCGCATAACATAACACTTTTGTTGATTTCTCTTCTTTTTTAAAAGTTTTATCTAAATTAATTATAGAGTATCTTCTGTGTCCACCTAAAGTGAATAAATCAGGTAATAACTTACCTGATTTATGCCAACGATAAAGAGTTGATAAAGAAACACCAATATAATTAGCTGCCTTTTTTATACTTAAATAGGTTTTATTCATTTTATTTTATCCTTATAATTTTTATATTATAAGAAGATAACTCAATAAATAAAAATGAGTAGGTTTTTAATTAACTGTTATTTTCCCATATTAAATAATTTCACACAAGAGAAATGCCCTCTGTCTGCTTCAGGTTCGGTGTTACCAAAAATATTTACCAGATGGTGACAAACTCTTTGTTGCAATTTTTCTGGATTATTTAACCATTTCTTTTTCAATTCAGGTTCATTATCATGAGAAAATATATAAGATTGATAGCATCCTTGCTTACCTGTTATCAGAACTGCTCCTTCAAATAATTCATCAGCCATTAAACAAATATTATGCTCTATTCTCTCATTCATATTCATAATATTCATAAATTTATATCCTTTTCTTCGTTTTAAGGGATGGGGAAGGTTTTGTATTGAGTGATTTTTTAATTGCCTTTTTCTCCCTCAATGATTTTTCATGAATAATAATTTTCCATACATCTTCTGCTTTTAAACGAGAACCCATCTTAACCGTTAGGCTGTATTTTTTTGCTGCTTTTTTTGTTTCTTCGTTGTCATTAACAAAACAAAGATGATATTTATCGACCTTAATTGTTGAATCAAATATTTCTTTTGTTATGATTTCAAATATACCAGGATAAAGCTTCTCCATCACCTTAAATTTTTTCATATTTAACTCAAATAAAGGACTTATCAGTAATTGTATTTTTTCTTTTTCGGAAATCTGAGACGAAATAAAATTATTCAAATCTTTTTTCAACCTACCCGAAGACAATTCTGATTGTAAGTCTATAAGAAAAGGCAGGTTAAATTTTGAAAAAATAATTTCAGATGGAATTTTACTAATATTAAGTTGCGACAACTTAACAGGACTGGATGCAAAAGAAGCTTCAAAGCCTGAGAGATTAGATAGATTTGAAGGAAAATAGTTTTCTAAGATATTTTTGTTGTCATGAAATTTTGACATAACAGCTAAAGCATCTATTGCATGGCGAGAATAAAATTCAGGGATAAAAAAACCTGTATCTTTAATTTTATTATTATCACATAAATTATTTTTCGCTGTTAATACAGGTGAAGAGCAAATATAATCTATTTTTTTCTCATTGCTTTTAAGATCATACGAGCCAAATGCTTTTAAAATAATTGAACGATATAAATCAGTGCTGCTATAAACATTTTCTGTATTCATTAATTTTTCAAAAGCAGTAATAGCTTCTTTGAAATAATCAAATGAAGCCTCGACTAAAATAGATCTCAAAAAGTTCTGGCAACGTTTAGAAAAAATTATAGCGGGAATAGTGGTTTTAGTAGCAGGATCAATTTTTTGTGCTAAACATTCTTTTAAGCATGAATACACTTTTTCTCCAAAAATTGAAGGTGTAAGATCTTTTTTTAATGAATATTCTTCATAACCATATTTACTTTTAGAGGTTTCAAAAATCTCGCTGGTGGCTTTGTTTATAGAATATTCTATTTTCTCAAAATCATTCATTATGGTTTCTCCGTTAAATTTTGCTGATTATAACAAATACCGATAATAAAATACACAATTATTATTCAATTTTGTTTTTTTTCCATTATAATAAATGTATCTTCATACAAGGAAATAAAATTTATGAAATACAAATCAGAACTTTATCAATATCTCTTTGATATTATTACTGAGCATATGTTCGATAAAGATATTTATAATCATTATAGTGTTCATAAAAATACTCATGAAGAAGATAATCTAGATAATAAAACAAGAATTGTTACATATGAACAAATTGAGCACTTGCCTGATTATTCAGATTTCATAACCATAAATCATGATGATTTTACTTTTACTATTTATAATGAACAGTTAGATGATATCTTTTTGTTTGATAAAAAGAAAATTACTATTATGGTTACATCATATGAAACAGAATATAATAAATCAGGATCACTTTCCTACAATTACACAAGTTTGCATTTTACCCATAAAGAAGATACCCAAAAAGATTTTATTAATGAAGCTATAGACTTATTTATTATGCAAAAAAAAGTAGAAATTGAAAAAGACACCTTACTCGTAGCTATTAGCAAGAATACTCCTACTTCAAATAACAACAAAAAAAGGATTTAATATATGGACAAAGAATATCAGGAAGAAATGAATGAATATCTCTTTCTAAAAGTTCAGGAGCGACTTTTATCAGAGCATTATATTTTTGTTGCCGGAGAAATCAAAGATAGTGGTAAAAAAATACTCCTTCCATACACTTTAGTTCATCAGTTTTTTGATTATGAACAAGATTATGGATTAGGTTTAACTGATTATGGTCAAATTAAGATAAGTATTCAACATCTTAATGACAATTCTTTGGATTTGTTCAAACCAGACAACATCGAAGTTTTAGTGCATCAAAAAGGTGTAGAAGATAATGACTTTTTCACTCTTTCTTGCTATAATTCTAGAAGAAAAGATGATTTTCTGTATGAAGCCATCATTTCATTTATTAACGAAAAAAAATCACTTGCAGAAAAAATGACAATACTTTCAAATATAAATGATGTTATTCAGAACCAAAATACAGAAATAAAAAAGAGAATATAATAATGTATGATTTAAATATGAACCTTTTTTTAATCTCAGTTGAAGAAAAAATTAAAATTTTAATGAATGAAGCTGGTTTTGAAGACCTCAAACTAACCTCACAAAATACAGATACGACAAAAAATTGTACTGTTTTTTCCTATAAAGGAACACAAGTTGATGCAGAATGGTCTGTTTTTGCATGTGTTGATTTTGCTAACTATAAAAATAATTCTGATTTTTCTGACATCCTGGTAACAGGTTATATATTGCACGACTCATTAGATATATTTCATGAATCTTGTTACGATTTAAAAGCACCTTATTGTAAACTTCTTAGTCAACTTGAACATGAAATTTTATCAACATCACTAGATATTGACTCAATCTGCTCTAAAAACAAAAAGAGGATTTAAAATGTCTCATTTATATGATAATTTAAGGCAAAAAAACTTAACAGAAATCGATAAGCATAAATCTTTTTCTTTCCTTACTCAGAATCAGGAAAATGATCTCATCAAAGAGCAACAGTCTGAAAAAGAAAAAAATATCCTCAATAAGCATATTGATAATATTAACAAAATAACTCAAAAATCAAAGAAGAGAATTTAATATGACTTTAGATCGTGAAATATTTTTACTTATAGCTCAGGATGAGATTGAAAATCTTCTTTCAAAAAATGGTTTTGACGAGGCTGAATTTATAAGAAGAGACCAGGACGGTGAAAATGATATTATCTTTATCTATTCTGTTATAGAAACAGAATTTGATCATCGATGGAAAACATCAATACATGTAAATTTCGAAAACTATAAAGAGGATTTAGATTTTTCTAACATTGAAATAACCGGATATATTGTAGCAAACGGGGGAGATATTTTTGCTGAGAATGCAGAAAACCTTAAAGATGAATATTTGAAACTTAAAAGTTTTGACGAAAAAAGAATTATTTCACAATCTTTAGATAATGATCTTACAAAAACCATCAATAAAAAGAGAATTTAATAAATAAAAAGAAATATCATAGAATATTTCTTTGGTTAAAATTTTAAGAGATTTATTTAATGATAAACTAAACTAATCTTTTAAATATTAAAACACACAATTAAAAAAATCGAGTTATACTTCTTTCTAAAAGACTTTAATATTTTTGCTTTTTCACATAATTTATGCTTTATTAATTCATTAATGTTATAGATCTGGAGATAGCACAGTGAATCAATCTAAAATTTTTAAAGCACTGTTATTAACAACCTCGTTCAGTTTACTCAGTGCAACTGCTTATGCAAAAGACTTTTTATCTGCTCAGGATTATACCAAAAGTGGTTTACGAGGATTCAATATTGGTCTTTTAAGTGAACATGATGATGCTTATTACAAAGAACTTTCAGCGACCAATGCAAATATTGTAAGAGTAATTTTGCCTTTTAATTTTTGCACAGCTAAAGATATGTCAAATCAAAAAATAAAAGTCACCGAAGAAAAAGACATTTCATCGGCTAAACTTTCACCAACCCCATCTTGTGTTTATGAAGTTTCTTCCAAAAATCAGGAAATGCTTAAAAAGTTATTAACTGCCGGAACTCAATATGGATTTTATGTTCTTCCTGTAGGCACCTTTGCTCAAAAAACACAAGGTGATTTCTGGACAGATGCTCATCTTCAGCAAGGTATGGTTGATGCCTGGAAAAATTTTGCAAAACAATATAAGGATTATAGCACTATTGCTGGATATGATCTCCTTTATTCCCCCAATAATGTAGGATTACCACAAGGAGCCGATCCTAAAAAATATTGGAAGCAAGGAGCTACTTATATGATAAAAGCAATAAGAGAAGTTGATAAAAAACATCCTGTTATTTTTGAAACAACGCCTTATGCTGACCCTACCACACTATCATCTTTCACACCATTTGATGATGACAACATTGTATATGCTTTTAACATGTATTACCCTTATGACATTACTCTGCAAGGAACAAGTGAATCTTATGGCTATCGTGTTCCTTATCCTGCTGGGCTTGAGTATGGGGTTCAACCTTTCCCCGATCAGCCACCACGAGCTATTGATATTAAAGATTTAAGACTTTATCTTAAAGATGCAGCGGTATGGGGTGTTAATAACAAAGTTCCTGTTTTAGTTACTGAGTTTGGAATTGCTCACTGGGCACCTAATGGTTCTGCATTCCGTTATACCAGTGATGTTACCAAAATTTTCGAAGAAAATGGATGGTCTTGGATCAATCAGGGATTCAGAATAAATAAAGCGATGGATTCTTATATTGCTTCTGACGATCCTAACGACACATCTCGTTCACCCGAAGCTCCTATTATTAGTGTTCTTAAAAGTGTCTTTAAAAATAACACATTGAGTCCAGTGAATAATAAATAATATTATGTTATTATACTTTCGTCATTGATTTTTATAAAAAATAAGTTATCTTGATCTAAATATTGATAAATAGACTCAAGATAACTTATGATAACAGATAAACATTTGCATAGAATCATAACAGGTAGGCCTATTATATGGCTTATTGTTCACCCTGATCCAGCTAAAGATAACAGTGCATGGCTTCTGGACGAAAGAACTCACCAATGGGATTTTGATAATCCTGAGTCATGGAAACATAATTCTTTTTCAGCTATAGAAGGTATTCCTTCTAAACCGTGGCCTGAAAAAGTTGAAGAATGGGTTTTGGATGGTATAGAACCCATTGTTATATCGCTCTATGATGTTAAATATGTAGATACTAAATATAAAGACTGGTGGGATAATTTGTATCAAATTAATGCACTAAAAGCATGGATATTAGGATGGAATCTTGTTAATGAAAATTCAAAAGTAGAAACATGGAAAGATCTTAGTCTTGAATATAAAATGTTAACACTTGAAACATCTATTGCTCTTAAAAAGAAAATAAGACCACTTCCTAATAAAAATCGTTTTAAAAAATGTCTTGATGATACTATAAAAATGGCAGAGAGTGAAAATAATGACCTTTTATTAGGAGTTATTAAACAATATGCATTTGAATGGAAGAAACTTTAGATTCTTTTTTTCAAAATACCTATGTTATTATTGTCTTCAGTTAATATTTCTTTTAATAATCCTTTTTCAAAGTCTGCTATTGCTTGTTTTGCAGAAGGGTTATTATAGAAATCTTCTTCTATTTTTGAAAAATAATGACTAATCCTATTCTCATCTAATAATATGTTCAACTCATCTAACGATTTACACGATAATTCTTTTTTAACAGCAACCATTATTTTAGGGATACCATTTTCAAAATTAAGACTTTTATCAAAATAATAAAGAGAATGTTTTTGTTTCATATCTAATTTTTCTGATAGTTTAACAATATCTGAACAATTTAAATCATCAAAAGCATAAAGTAATTTTTTGTAGGCTTCTGAACTGAAATTAAATGGTGTAATTATTTTTTCAAAATTAGTATCTTCCAATGATAAGCCCATAATACTCTTGATATTAGTAAATCTTTTTATTTTTTCAATTAAAGAGTCTATAAAAATATCTTCCAGATCTACAGCTATCTCATTTAATACACTAACATCATTAAAAAGACTTTTATTTTCCTCTTCTTGTGATGATATATGCTCTCCAATTTCTATAGGATAGATAAGATATTCTTTTTCATTAACAAATTCTATTTCTTTATCAGAAAAATTTATTGTTTTTAGAATTTCTTTATACAGCACATCGTTTTTATTCATCAAGACATTTCCTTTAATATTATAATCGGTTTTTTCTTTTTATTTCATAATTACCAACATTTAATAAATTATTCAGTATTCTTTTTTCTATTTTTGACTTCAGATATTCCAGTGTAGGATAAAGGTTTTCTCCTACTATTTTATTAATAGCTTCTATTTTATACTCGTCCTTTAATTTCAGGGAATCTATTTTTTCTATGATTTCTTTTTTATTCTCCATATCTTCAAAAGATTCTATAACTAAACTTATTTTTTTATAAAAGAGTTTATTAAAGGCAACATCGTTCTTTAATGCATCATCAACTAACGGTTTCAAAATCTCCTCAATGTATAGCGAAGGATCTGAATCCATTTTATTGCAATCCAGTAAAAAAGAAAGATCTTTCTTGTTTCCTAACACATGACGATAAGATGTTATCAATGAATGCATATCAAAATTTTCATTAAACAAACTCAAATGAACAGGTATTTTTTTATCCAGGATAAACTTTTTCAAATCTGTTTCTAAATAAGGTTTTATAAGAGTTACATTATTTGTCCACCTTACCCACTCCGAAATCATCTTTTCTCTTTCTTCACTATTACTGAAACTATAACTTTCCATAATTTCTGTAAAAAAATCATCATCAAGATATTTATATTTACAGAGTTCTGAAGTTTCTTTATCTCTCTTCATTTTAGCCTCATAGATAATATTATTTTTTTCTCGATAATTTTTAATATAAGTACTTAAATCATAGCTAAAATCAGATATATCATTGTAACATTTTTCGTATGTATCAATAAATGTCATAAAGTTTGTTCTGTTTATAGAATCATTTCCATGAATAATATTGTAAAAATCACTTTTTGATAATCTGATAGAACTTTGGTCAAACATTTTTTGGTTTTCTGATAATCTTTGCAACAGCTTATCATTGAAGTCTTTCGCATTAAAATCCATATGTCTAAGCACAAAAGCAGCAAAATTATTACTTATGTTACCACTTTCGTCCACAGACTCTACCATCAGATAAAAATAAGGAGAATCAACAAGGTATTCTGAAAATTCCTTAAACTTTTTATTGATATTTAAATTCCAGAATAAAGTAGATTTCGTTGATATGTTATCTAAAGCACCAAAATTACAATAAGGAGTTAAAGTTTTTAAAGAAGACCATTTTGCAGCAACTTCTTCAGGAGATACAACTCGCAATGCTGCGAATAATAGTTGGTGCCTTATAGTTTCTTCTGAATTTCTAACAACTGCTAATTCAGTATTTGTCGTATAATTCTCTATTTTTTTATCGAAAATGCTTTTTATCAAATCTCTTGCATATCCATTTTCATTATGTTCACATAACATATAAATCATTTCTGCATATGCTTTCATTGTTGGTTTTTGTGAATTGAGCTTATTAAAGATATAGTAATCTATCCCTTTTATATTTTTTAAATCAAAGAGGATTTTTATGCTTTGTAAATCTGAAGAAAAGATTTCTGTTAATTGTGAATTGTATTTTATACCTTCATGACTATTAACAGTAGATAATATTTTTAAAGCGAGCACATCTTTAAGAGAAGCATTAAGGTTCAGAAGCAAATCAGGTTTATTATGGTAGATATCTATAATTTCATCAAGAGAGAATTGATTATTCAGTAAGTTCTTTATTTTCTTATCAAGTATACTTTTACTGAATTTAGACAGCAAGGTATCTTCTAATTGATCTCGTTGAGCTAATATTTCTGATAATGACATAAACTTCTTCCATTAAGTTTTTTTATATTATAACACATTTTCTTTCAATTAAAAGCTAACTAAAAATAAATAAGGAGACCAGCTCCTTATTTATTAACTTAATTTTAACTATCAGGAAACTAATATTTTTTTTGCATTGCGATTGTTCTTTTTCATTTTAACACCCGCACCCTTTCCTTTAATTTCCTTCGTTTTTACAAGCTCCTGTAGTATCCTTTCAATATTACTGTTTAATACATTGTGTTGTTCCAGAGCTTCTTCCACACCCTTATAAGTGCCGGGGAAACGTTGTGTCAACCAACGATAAACAGTTAATAATTTTAACTTACTTTCATAATCAAATAGTTCTTCTGCTTTTGAATGATAATGTTGTTCGGGCATCCAGTTTTCATAGACCATACCCCAATCAATCTCAATACCATCATTATGCATTTTTGCCCATTCAAGCAGCTTATACTCACCTTCTTCATCACGAGAATCAATTGGAGCCGTTGCATATGCATACTGTTCTACGATTGATAAATTAGTTAGCTTCTTCAATGCATACGATCTTTGTATAGCACCATCCATAGGACATGCTTTAAAGATACTGTGATTTTGTAACAGTTTTGTAGAGAAGAAAGAAAGCCATTGTGTAAGGCTTCCACCTAACTTTCTATGCCAAAGTTCAATTTGTGCAGGTAGAGGTTGAACCCACCATTTTAAATCTTTAGGTGGTTCATCTTCAGCATCCAGAATTTCCCAAAGCAAAGGCTCATCCTGTTCAAACCAGGTTGTCACTCCACCTTCTTCAACCCATCCTTTTCTTCCTGCTCTGTTTGCTATCTGCCAAGCTTCAGAATGTTTTAACACACGGTCTACTTCACCATCAAACTTATTCAAAGTTGAAAATATAATTCTTTTGATAGGCAGATTCAGTCCAAGTCCAATAGCATCTGTGGCAATAAGATAGTCTGTTTTACCTTCTCGGAATTTATAAGCTTCTTCACGTCTTACTTCTGGAGATAAATGACCATAAATAACAGATACTTTTAAACCTCTTTTTTCTGCGGCTTCTTTCCATGCTAATACATCTTTTCTTGAGAAGGCAATAATTGCATCACCTTTTTTAAGCTTATCCCAGTTATTTAGTGCTTTATCTCTTCTTAATTTCTTTTCGGCAAAAAGCTCTACTACTTCAAGTTCGTCACCTAAATATTTTGCTATATTTTTTACAAAAGGCAGGGCAGCATGAGAACCCGTTAAAACCAAATCGCCTGCGGGAGCAGCCAGATAAGCCTGAGTCCAAGCCCAGCCCCTGTTTGCATCAGACATTAATTGCACTTCATCTAATACAACCACATCAACTTTCTGGTTCCAGCGACACATCTCTACAGTAGAGGACACATGAGTGCTTCCTTCACTTTTACGGCGCTCTTCACCTGTGATTAAATCGTTTAACACTCCATTTTCCAGTAAAGTTTCATGCCCTTCAAGAGCCAGCAATCTTAAAGGTGCAAGATACAAACCTTTTTTACCAGCTTCAAGCATTCTGAACGAACGATAGGTTTTTCCTGTATTGGGCGGGCCCATGAAAAATGTGACTTTTCTCTTTAAAGATCGGGCTATAGTAAAATGTTGCTCAAACTTATCAAAGTTAACCAATCTTTCAGCTTCAATTACTTTTGCTTCTTTTAGTATCTCTGCTTGCTTCTTTTCTTCCTTTTCTATAAAAGATACGAATTTTGCAAAGATGTCATTACCTACATTATCGTTCAACTCAACGGCAGACCATGTATTTCTTACCCATGATACCCATGCAGATTTTTGAGGCTCATTAAGATGTTCGGTTCTTCTTTGCCATTCAGGTAATATTTGCTCCTTCCATACCTTAACAAGATTTTCCCATTTATCATTAATTTTTAGATGGGATTCTATTTTATTTTCATCAAATTGTTCACTGTTATGATAACTGTATGACCACTCATCAATTTTATCTCGTAAAATATTTATTGATACTTTGGTTGTAAGGAAAGAACCATTTCCAATTTCTGGGTCCCAATATTTTTTAACAACGAGAAGCATGTTCTTTTTACGAGCAGGGTTTTCAATCAAATCAAAAAGAATTTCTTTATCTTTAGCCGCAAGATACCAGCTATTAAATATTTGTTCTTTTATTTTTGAATTATTATGTTTTTTTAGAGAAGATTGTAATAAAGTCCAGTCTTCAGGCTTTATCCAGAGGGTATCGATAGGGGAGTTATCGTTAGCATTTTCAAGAATATTTGGAGTCAGGCAATACCATCCTAAATGAATTTTTTCCTGGCATACATCTTTACTCTCACCTTTTAATACTGTTACTCCAGTTAATAAAGGGAGTTCTAACCATTCGCTTTCAGTAATTTCTTCAAGACTTTTTTGGGTTATATTCATATAAACCTTCCTTTTAAGAGAGATACATATTTTATTCTTTTTTATGTGATACGAATTTTTTTATCTTTTTATATTCTCCTTTTTGATATTAATTTTTTCAAATTAAAAATTAACCCATAGTACATATATAATGAAAAAAGGCTGCTTTTGCAACCTTTTTTTCACTTTCTTTATTCTTTATCTTTTTCATCTCTTTCGGACATTAATTTTAATACTTCTTCCATTCTGTCATCACGTCTTCCTTCTAAAGGAAAATCATTTTTGTCTTCTTCAGAATGATTTTTTACATCTTTATATTCACTCCATAATGCATAAATCTCATCACGATTAATTGTTTCTTTTTCCAATAACTCTTCAACAAGTTTATTCATCAGGTGAGTATGCTCCATTAAGGTTAGCTTGGCACTTGAATAAGCTTGTTCTACTAAATCACGAGCTTCTTTTTCAAGACTTGCACGAGTGATATCACTTAGCACCCTTAAATCTGGAATACTTGTTAAACCAAGTGTATTACCAAATCCCCAACGAGATATCATAGACATTGCCAACTCAGCCGCTCTCTCCATATCGTTTGAAGCACCTGTTGTTATTTTACCTACAAAAATATCCTCAGCAGCTCTACCAGCCATTAATACTTCCATTTTCGCCATCAAATCTTCTTTGGTATAAGAAACACTTTCTCTTTCTGGTATCTGTAGCATCAAACCCAAAGCCCAGCTATGTGGCACAATAGTCACTTTTTCTACAGGATCTTTTGTCTTTTTCAAGGCTATAATAGCATGACCTGCTTCATGATAAGCCGTAGTTTTAATTTCACTTTCCAGTAGGTTTAAATCTGAACGAGGATCACCTAATAAGATTTTATCTCTTGCTTTTAATAAATCGTCTTCTGTTAAGCGGTTATTTACGGCAGGGTTTTCTTTTATTAGTAATGCATAACGTTTACCTGCTTTAATCAAAGCTTCATTAACCAAATTTGCTAATTCTGCACCAGAAAAACCTTCTGTAATTCTTGATAATCTTTCTATATTTATACTTTCCTCAACCTGCTCTGCGGTCATACCATTATTTTCTGCATATTTCTTGAGATAAACTCTTAATATTTGTTTTCTTCCTTCTTTATTAGGCTTACTTACTTTTATATTCCTATCAAATCTTCCGGGTCTTAACAGTGCTTCATCCAGAACATCAATTCGGTTTGTTGCCGCAATCACTAATACATGACCTTTTTTCTTTCTTGATAAAGTATTGAAACCATCCAGTTCAACTAACAACTGATTAAGGGTTTGCTCTGTTTCACCATGAGAATCACGACCACCACGCTTTTTACCAATAGAATCTATTTCATCAATAAAAATAACAGCCTTTTTCGACTTACGAGCCTGCTTGAATAAAGAACGAATACGTCCGGCACCAAGACCTACAAACATTTCAACAAATTCAGAGCCTGACATCTGATAGAAATCCCCTTTTAGCTCTTTAGCAACAGCTTTCGCCAGCATCGTTTTACCACTACCAGGATCTCCAGATAACATAATACCATGAGGAATATTTGCACCTAACTTGTCATACAATTCTTCATTATTCATAAAATCGACAATTTCTTTGACATCTCTTTTTGCTTCATCTATTCCCTGGATATCATCAAATGTGACTTTTAAATCTTTAGCTTTAGTTTTCTTTTTATCTGTTCTTGATAAAATACCCATGCCATATTTCTGGACAATTAATAGCACCATACCCAAAATAGCAACTAACACTACAAATCTTAAAATAGTTAAAAACCAGTCAAGTATAATACCTCCTATACTCGGACTTGGTTCTCCATTATCAACAGAGACATTTATTAATTGCTCAAATCGGGGAACCACTGACAATTTAATTTCACCTGTATTTATTTGTTTTTGAATCTGTTCCAAAAGCAGGGTTCTGTCAGGTAATAAAGAAGTATAGCGAGAGTCATCTTTTAAAGTAACCCTTGCCGTTAATGATTCTGCAAGAGTATTTGATAATTCAATTTCTTTAACTTTATTATCTAAAATATTCTGAGTAAGAAAAGTATAGTTTTCCTGCTTTTCATTTCCTACCCAAGGTTTTTTATCTTCTTTTGTTACTTCATTTTTTTCTTTACCATCATCAGTTATGATAAGATTATCTGGAGTCTTTGGGTCATTTGAAGTTGCATTTTTAGATATACTTACAGAATCTGGAGTCCCTGATAGAGCAAAAACAGGTGTAGAAATAAAACTGGTTAAAAGAGCTGAAAATAACAATGGTATTATTTTCTTTTTGAATTTTTGTATCATTTATATGTTATCCTTATTATAATATATATACGAAATATAATGATTCTTTTTAATAGATCAATTTAATTTTTACTATTTCATTCTTTTTTCATATAAATGGTTATCCTGTGAAAAATAAAATGATATAATTGAACTATAATTAAAAATTAATGAGAAATATGCAATGACTTATCAGGAATTTATCGATCTTTACACCAAAAAAGTTATAAAGAAAAAAGACAGAGATCTCGTTTTTGAAACTATTCACGATGAAAGCTTTATCAACGATTTTTATGCATCTTCAGAATACAAAAAAAGCAGAGAGAAAAAATTACCTTTATTTTCTTATGTTCTTATGAATTCATTTAATGAAGCAAAACCGCTCTTCTCTAAAGAAAACATTAATTTAAAGCAAATACTGCCTGGAATAGTATTTAAACAAATTCAGACAGTAAAAAAACTTAGTCATTTTCATATTCTTTCTGAAAATGATATTCCTGTCTTTTTTTCACCTATTAATAAAAATAAACCTGATGAACTTTTCATTAACAGGATTATTCAAAACAACTTACCCTTTGCTGTAGATTTTTTTAACAAATTTAATTCTTTTCTTAATGATGAACAGTACTTTTACACAGATAAATACATTAAACTCTCTATCATTAATGCTTTAAATCTCAATAATGAGACCAAACTTAAAAATGAAATTTGCTTGATTCTGAAAAATTATCATTTTTTAGACTTCAATGACAAAGTTTATAAAGAGGGAACATATGAATTATTAAAACTTACTATGAAATTTGATTCATCTCTTTATAATTACGAGACCTTTATTGAGGAATGTCGCAAAGTTAAACTTACAGCAACAGAAATTGTTGATTTATTTGATTACTTTTTCTTTAAGAAAGGTATAAATTCAAACAGGAGAGACGAAAATATTGGAAATGCTCAATTTTATAATTTCCTTAAACATCATATTGAAAAAGATATCTTAATTCCCAATTTTCTGAATACGATAAATAATTTATCTGATGATCATCAGTCATTCGATTACAACATGCTTCTGCCACCTATGCTTGCTCATTTTAATCCTAAAAGCTTTACTGTTGTCGATACACAAAAACTGGATAAAGATGCTAATGCCTTACATTATATGCTTAACAATGATATTATGCCCGAAACAAGTATTAATACTCGAATACATTATTTAAGAACGGCATTGGATGACAGAAGAAAAAGTCATTTTTCAGATTTTAACATTCCGTATATACCCAAAAATGTATTGAATGTTTTAAAAACCTTACCTTTAGACATGGTTGAGAACCATACCAATATTAATGCTGTTTTTTTATTTAATTATAAATTTTATAGAGATAAAATCACCTATTCCAGAAATTATTATGATGATCGTAGTGAAGAAAGAAAGAATGTTCTTAAAGATTCTCATAAAGTTATTGATTACTTATTCAAAAATAAACTTTACCCTAATACTCAGAAACATTTTATCAATAAGGATAATTTTTCTTTAATTAATATTAACAACATTGAAGACAAAATTGTGCAAAATAAAATCAAAAAAACAGAAGATAATACTGTTTATTTTATGAATTTTATAGAAGATGTATTGGATAATCAGAACCTTTCTTTCTACATTCATCGTAAAGGTTTTATTGATGATTTTTATAAAAACAGAGATGGCGAACTAATCACATCTTTTTTTGAAAAAGGTTTAATGCACAAATCAGAAGAACTGTTTAATTCTAAAACTAAACCTTTCTTTGAACAGTATCAAATAAAACAAGCTTTAAAAGAAAATAATTTGTACAATACAGAAGAACCTTCGTATAAAAAGAGAAGAATATAAGGAAACTTTTATGATACATAGTGAACTTATTAAATTATTGTCAAAAGATAAACTTAATAAACAAGAAAAACACTTTATTGAGCATTGCATTGAGGATAGCTCATATATTGAATCTTTTTATACCAATGATGAATATCTTAATGTCAGAAAATTTACAACTATACCTTCCCTTTTTACTAAAGTATTACATTTTTCAATATCTTTAGCCAAACTTGTTCAAAATAAGGAAGTTGTAGATTTTAATGAAATAAAAACTGCTTTGTTTATAAATAAAGAGATTAATTCCTTAAAAAAACTCAATGAGATATTTACCGTCAGTGTCGATAATATCAAATCTTTGTTTGAAAAAGATTCTGTTAATCACAGCACTATTCACTATATTTCCAAAAATAATATTTCTCTGGCTTTGGATATTTTTAAGCATTATCAGCATACCTTTTCAGAAAAGGAATTTAAAGAAATTGATGTTGCTATCAAAACAAAACTTGTGGAATCTCTTTATTTTTATGGGGACAAGCCGGATTCTAAAACAATGAAAATCATCAAGGATTATCCTTTTTATAGAACAGATGGATTGCACGACCAAAAAAGCACATGGGCACTTCTCGTTCATGCTTGCGTTTATAATAATCAAATTAAAACAGCAGGGAAATTTAAAGAACTATGCAACACAGTTAAAATTGATAAAGAAGCTATACCTGATTTTTTATTTTATATCTTGTTTGAATCTAATTATCAAACCATTGAAAATTTAACAACCCTTCTTGAAACTCATACTGAGAAAAATTTAAAAATTGAAAATCTACTCCAACCTTTGCTTGAAAATAATAATTTAAAACATGATTCTTTTCTCTTTAACAATAAATTTTTATCCCTTCAACTACCTTATTTGCTTAAACATTTTGATAACGACAGTTTTTTAAACCTGAATTTAAAGCCTGATGAGTCAAATCCAAAAAATATTGTACTATTTTCACATTTAATCCGCGATACTTTTACGCCTGTTATTTCTTTTGAAGACAAAGTTGCTTATCTCAATATGATGGTTTATTCACATACTGGAGAAAACATTATAGGAACTCGTTATAAACCTGAAAAAGTGTTGCTTTTATTAAAATCTTTAAATGAAAAAGAGATTAAACAGTTAAAAGACATTTTTAATATTAATGCTTTTTACGATTATCACAATTTTATTTTTAGAGATAAGAATAAAGAATCATTAATTGCTTCCCGTAATTTAGTTAAATTCATGGTGAACCATCATATCTACCCCAATACCAATCTTAATACTTTACGAAACGGCGGAATTGATATTATCGACTCTATTCTCGATGAGGAGGCTAAAACATACCTCATAGAACAGAAAAACAACGAAATGTTTTTTTTGCCTTTTATTAAAGAAGCTATAAGTAAAGATAGCTCAAAAAAACATGATTCTATGGATTTCTATATTAACAGGGAAAACTTTATCAAAGATTTTTTAAATAGCCAATCATTTGTTTATAAAGCATTGTCACTTTTTACCGAATCTCAAAGAGAGCATTTTAAACATGTTATTTTTCCTTCTGTTGAAAAAAATTATCTTGATAATTTAATTTCAGAGGAAATTCCCATTCCTAAAAGCAAAAAAAGATTATAAACACAAAAAAAGATCATATTCTATGATCTTTTTTAATAACTATAAGGATTAATGACCTGTTTTTTCTTGCTGAACAACAGAGCTTAATTGATCTAGTAAATCTACACTGTCATTATCATTATAATCCAGAGCATGTTTAAGAGCCTGCTCTTCTGGAGACATATTTTCACCATTTTTCACCATTTCTGGCGAAATGTCACTCAGTTGTTTAAACCTTCTTATTTCATTCGCCAGTAATAATTTCATATAATGAAAACCTGGATTGGTTTTTGATAAAGTTTTTTTAAGACCAGGATTATCTTCAAGTACGATTTCAATATATTCTTTTGTTAATGTAGGGTCAATATTCCTTTTTGCCCACTCAAGAAATACATCCATTTTTAAACCCTTCCAGGAATATTCACTGCGACGAGGATAATAGTTTCCTATATCCATTTCTACCTTTCTTCTCCCCCATGCCCATATGTATTGGGATAAAACAACCTCAAGACCTCTGTCTTGCTTTCTTTTGCACATAACGGTTGGAAAAATAACAAACATATCACTTGGGTCTTTCCATGTTGCAAATGAGACAAACTTTATGTTTGTTATAAAATAATTTTTTGTTCTTTTGAATTCCATCAAATCCACCTTTTAAAAATACATTTCTCTAATTTAATCTAAAAAAAAATGATGGTCAATTCTATTATTTAAAGAAATAAATAATTATAAAGGTTGATATTTTAAAATCTTTTGTTAATTTAGAAGGTATTCCTTAATTTTAATTAAAATCATCAAAAACAGAGGTTAAAATGAATATAAACGAACAAACTGGACATTATGATGAAGATGATTCTTTTTCCCAGTTAGACCAACTGGGCGAAACTATCGATTCACATATTTCTCAAAGTTCAGACACTCAGGATGGAGAGTTTACTCCTTCCCAAAAAAGATTACACCCGCTTTTTCTTGAATTTATTGCTCATAAAATTCCTTGCTCTATGGACATCAACACAGGCTTGTTCAAAGTCAGCGGCTTTTATAAAAATGGCCCTATGATTCTGAAAGAAAATACTCATGGTCAACTTATCGCTATCGATAAAAAGAATAACGAAACATCCATCAACAGTCTTGAAGATCTTGTCTTTCTTAATTTTCAACATTGGAAAGCATCAGGTGGAAAAAACAAAAACTATTCTCCACTGGAAAAACCCTGGAGTGACGAGTTTCAATCTAAAGGTTTGGTTTCAAGAGTGGTTACATTTACTCCTTCTGAATAAGAAGAAACAAAAAAAGCCTCTTCTGAGGCTTTTTTATTAATTACTCAATTCATTCTTTATACTGGACGACGATCCAGAATACTGTCTACCAGACCAAAATCTAGAGCTTCTTTAGCTGACATGAAGTTATCACGTTCAGTATGTTTTTGCAGATCTTCAACAGTGCGACCTGCATGATGAGCCATCAGTTCATTCATACGTTGCTTGATACCCAGAATCTCTTTTGCATGGATTTCGATATCTGTAGCCTGACCCTGATAACCACCCAGTGGTTGGTGAATCATCACGCGAGCATTAGGCAGACAGAAACGCTTATTTTTAGCACCCGCATTCAGCAGGAAAGCACCCATAGAACAAGCCTGACCCATACAAATGGTGCTTACATCAGGTTTAATAAACTGCATGGTGTCATAAATCGCCATACCGGATGTAATAACACCACCAGGAGAGTTAATATACAGATAAATGTCTTTTTCAGGGTTTTCTGCTTCCAGGAAAAGCATCTGTGCTACAATCAGATTTGCCATGTTATCTTCGACCTGACCATTCAGGAAAATAACACGTTCTTTCAGAAGGCGAGAAAAAATATCATAAGAGCGCTCACCACGAGAAGTCTGTTCTACGACCATTGGAACCAATGCTGCTGAAGGAGGTACCGGAAATGGAGCGGTCATTTGAGGATGAGTTGACATAAACATTGGTTGATTCATAAAAATCTCCTTAAAATACATTATAATTAATAACTTACTTACTGCCTTAGAAGAAACACAGTATACTATAAATTATATTTTTATTGCAAGCTTTATTTTTTGCAAAATTTCCACTCATTTTATTTGACTTTTATAAAAAATAAATTATAACTTTTTTTACGACAAAAGAATTTGTCGTTGATCCGTAAGCGGCGGTGTATCGTGAAAGCGGCCTAAAACTCGGGTAGCACTGAGTCTGAAAAATGTTGTTTTTATCACTATGGATAGAATAATTTATAGGAAAGACCTTTATTTAAAAAGGACAATTTCAGTTGATTTATAAATTAACAAAATGAAAATTTTATTATAAATCGAGTAGCGATATACGACAGGTCAAAGAGCATGACCTTTCATAAAATGCGGTCGTATCGGTTTACTTTGTTTCAAATGCTATACCATGAAACATTCGGTTATAAAAGCATGTTTAACAAAGTGGATAAAAGTCTCTCCATGAGATTTGAAAGAACCGATGATAAAAAGTATAATCTCAGCTTTTTAAACTTATTTTTTACATTTTAAAATATAAAACAGGTATATCTCTATACCTGTTTTTTTTATTACTTTATTTCTTTTTTATCAGAAAGACATTTTGTTTGTGCCTGTTGGATTGTTTTTCAATTCTTCAGTCAATTCGTCTTTCTCTTCTTCTTCTGTTGACTTAGGTGCCATTGATTCCTGTTTTTTCAGGGATTCAATCGTTTCATTTGTCAATTCAAAAGGCTGATTGTGTGCATATGCTTTCGCATAATCTTCCAGAAGTTGATACAAATCATCCCATTCATTGCCCACACATTCAGAAGCAATAGCTCCCATCATGTTATTAATGTCAGGGTCGATTCTTTTTTCAATAAGATACTGAATAGCTTCCAGATTTGGCTGGTTGCCTTCTGAGACGATATGTAAAGCAGTCATACCCTGAAGATTCACAGCTTCTTTTTTAGCACCAAGCTCAAGGAGCCTGTCTGCAACTTTGAAAGAACCTTCAGTTACAGCTTCTACGAACAAGGTAAATTCACAGTTATTGGTTTGTTCAATATGAGCTAATTTCCTATTCAGCAAATGTTCTACGTTTTTAACATTATCACCTTTCACTGCCGCAGACACAATAGAAGTAAAGGAAAATTGTGAATCACCGTAATGCTGACGATGAATATAACTAGGATCAGCTCCCATTTCAATCAAAGCATCAATCATACATGGAGTGCCTTGTTCAGCAGCTTTCAGCAACAAGAAAGTAACAACAGGTTTATCGGGGGTGTCCTGCATCCACTCTACATTATCATCATCTTTCATTTTCTGAAGAATTTCCATGAAAGTTGCTTCGTCAGCAACTTCAATTGCTGCTGTCAGAGTTTTAGGCTTTTCGATTTCCTGCTCATTACCATGACGATCTGTAACTACTACACGAGCATTTTTTTCTCTTTCTTTCTCAATAACTAAATCGTCATACATTTCCCATTTTTTAGTCAAATACTCTTCATCAGAATAACGCTCACCTAATGCCCAATGACGACTATTTACTACAGCATTTGACTCTGGTTCAAACTCAGGAACAAATTCAAGCTTAAAGTAATCTTTAGGGAAAAGAGACTCTAAAGCAAAGCCTTTACGGTTATTGTTAAAGGTATTCACATCAAGATAGTGTCCCCAAACTTGCTCTCTTTCTTTCGCAATATTATCAGGAGAAACTCTCCACCAGTTTTGCTCTTCAGACATTTCTTCCCAGATAGATCCGTCTTTGATATCCCATCCTGTGCTTGAATCGATGATGGTTGCTGCAAAAACAGCAGTATTTTTCTCTTTATCAAGATGCACAATATCATAGCTTGGCTGAGAGGCGTCTTTCACCAACAAAAGAGTATAGCCGCCATCTTCACGATAAAAAACAGCTTCAATCTCGTGAGTATTAACACCAGGGGAAGTTGGATTATTCTGGTTGTAAATATTAATAGTTGGCTTGGTTGTTTCCTGAACAGGGTAATCTTTTAAAGCATAATTTTCGACGATAGCTTCAGGAATTTTCTCTTTTGATGAGGTATATCCATCAAATGTTGATACTCCTACTTCCAGGCGAATAATTGCAGTCAGGTCTTTTCTTTCCTGTAATGCTTCAAGCCAGCCTTCGACACCTTTTTCAAGAATAAGCGCATCATCTTTCTTCTCTTCAAGAAGTTCTGTTTGGTCATGAGGAATATTTCGGGTTGCCAATATACCATAAAGGGATTTATTCTGATTAATAGTAAATTCAACATTCCACTCCCATGTGGAAGGATCAGTCTGACCGGAGAAATATTTGTTTTCTACATGCTTGGCACGGTTAACAATTTTTTCCACCGTACCAGGATTTGTTCTTAGCAAAGATTCATAAGTGGTTTTTAACATTTTTACACCTTATTAGTTCATAATTAAATTCATAGTTATTATAACAAATAAAATTCAATCAAAATAGTCCTTTTATTAAATTATTTAAAATTTACACTTTCACCACAACCACATTCATTTTCCACATTAGGATTATCAACCACAAGACGAGTGTTTAACCCCTCGGTAACAAATTTAAGAACAGAACCCTCAAATTCTTTTTCGTATTTTACAGGGTACACAACCTTTAAATCATCCTCTATGTCAATCGTGTTATATCTTTCTTTATCATACTCATTTTCGTCAAGCCAACTGTAATGATAAGCATAACCTGAACAGCCAGAAACAATAAGATTTACGAGCAAAATTTTATTATTTGCAGAATCTTCACTCAGTTCCTGTATTCTTTTTACTGCGGTTTCATCTACTCTCATATTCTTCTCCACTACCATTTTAATGCTTTTTATCTTCCTATCAGATAAGTTTTGATATCTTCCAGGTAAGCTGTAGCACCCACTCCCATTTTTGCATTGCTTATAAACTCTTCCTCTGAAATAGCCATCTGAATTTTAATAATAGTTCCTGACAAATCACCCGTTAAAAACAGCCAGTTAAGACCTAATTTTGAAACTGCCCATCCTTCTTCCCACTGCTCTTCTGGATTGACATTCTTTTTTGTGTTTTTCCAGGTTGCATCACCAAACTTTTTTCTAAACCTATCCCTGTTATTTTCAATAAGTCTGCAAAAAGCATCAGGATCGTTATTTGCCAGTTCAGACATCCAGCGTTGTACAATAGGATGTCTGAATACATCAACGAAAATGCCATTTTGACCACTTGTTTTTACTACTTTCTTTTTTATATTGTTTTCTGCCATAATTTTATCAACCGTTTTTTAGTTTATTTTTTTCCAGAATTCCCATACACATCATTGACAGACCATATAAAATCATTTCGGGTATCCCCTTTATTATTTAGCTGAATAAGCAAGCTCTTATGCGGAACAAGCCACTCCAAAGCTTTTAAATCTAATTTTAATTTTCTGACAGTTCCATCCCAATACATCTGATCAATACCGAGAATTATCTTTGTGCTCACGTTTGACAGGAAATCATCAGAGAAGTGAGTAGGCGACTGACTTGCCGCAAACAAACCTAAACCAAATTTACGAGCTTCTTTTGCAATAATATTTATTGGGTTATCCGCATCTTCCGTCAGGAATAAGTGAGCTTCATCCAAAACGATAATTTCAACAACATCACTTTGCACACCTCTTTGAACTGACTGATGAAATATTGCTTCTAATATGAACGATACAAATAATTTCTTCTCATCAGGTGAGAGTGCTTTTATATCATATCTCCATATAGGATTATTTCTATCAAAAGGCGGTCTTTCTGAACGGAAAATACCAATACTGTTCAAGTTCTCTAATCTATCAACGACTGACTTCATTACATCTTTAGAGTCATACTTTAACAGATCGTTCATCTCATATCCAGTCTGTAGTGTATCTAAATGCTCCTTAAATAACACCAGTGTTTCTTCTGCAAGTTTAGCCACTTCAGCTTGTAATTTATCAACTTCTGCCTGATCATGAGCAGATTTATTAATTTGTTTGTTTTTTCTGAATAACTGACCTTGTTTTTTATGCACTTTCTCTAAAGCCATAACAGTTGGTGAAGATGTGCCTAAAAACATAGATTTAAGTTTAGATGAAGCATAACGGCACGCATCTTCCATTGTGGGTTGTTTCTTTGGCTTGGCACGAGGACGACCGTCATTTATTTTCCATGATTCAGGATCACCGTCATAAAAACCATTAGCAGCATACAAATCGTATAATACATTTCTTAGAGCAGCAGATTGTTTAGGTCCTAATCTAAAACCTGTTCTTTCAAGAGCGGCTATAAAAGATTGAATTCTTTTTCTTACACCACCGAAATCTGGATCTGGATTAATACTTAACGGGTTGAAACCATACGGAGTAGCTTCTGAAAATTTAACTGTACTGGCTCCATCTATATCTATATCACCATGCACATCCATTATATGACAGCGAAGCTTCCCGTTACTTTGCTCTGAAAGCTGATTAAGCATCCTCTTTAATGTGTAAGTTTTACCTGTACCACTTTTTCCCATTATAAGAACATGACCATTTATTAATTTTAAAGAGTCCCACACTACCTCTTTTGGATCTTTTTTTATTGTTCGTGAGTCATAACCAAATTTTATTCGCACAAGCTTTTCTTCCTTATAATTAAGGACATTCCTTACTAAAAGAAATGTCATGTTTCATATATAACATCTATTTTTTTTATTTCAAATATGGCTTAATTTTATATTTTATTTAAAATAAACCTTATTGTTAAAAGGTAAAGATTAAAACCTTTCTCGTAACTATTTTCATCCGCTTTTTAAAGTGACCTATTTATTTTTAAAGAATATCCAGGATTTGTAAATAGCAAAAAGAAGATTCTTCTTGTAAAAATTTCCAAATCAGTTCTTCTTTATTTTTTAAAACAAAGTATAATTCTATTAAAATAGACCCTTTAGGTAACAATATGATAGATTTTAAAAATATCTCTTCAAATAACGATCTTGAACACTTTTTTTCAACTCATAATATAAACACCAACATCTATACAGACACTGTTCCTCATACCTATGCTGATATAGCTGGACAAGCACTTATTGATAATAATACAACAATTATTAAATTGATTAACGACAACTATCCCCATATTTTTCCAAGTTATATTCAGGAAATAAAAGAAAGTTATGCATATGATTATGATATTAAAGCTAACCTTGTTATCTCTTCATTTAATATTGAAAATTCCCCTTTAGGATTCAAGGCTTTTTATAATTTCTCTAAAAGTCTTATCGATTTATACCAGAATAATAGTCATCCCGAATATAAAGATAAAATCTATATAGCTCTTTCTCAACGACTAAATGATGGTTTTAATTTTAACAGGGATAATAATTATGATTTCGAGCATTTAAGCAGTCTTTTATCACTCTTTGAGAAAACTTTCCCTGATAAAAATAATTCTCAGGAATTCATTCTTCCTTATTTTTTCTCAAGTGAAGTTTTTACATATATTAAAAGTCAAAAACAAATAAAACATCTCTCTAATATCTTTGAAAAAATGAACACTGATTTTTTCTCTAACGATGTTCTCTATTATGGTATAGCAAGAAGTCCTCACTATTTTGATTTTTTTATCGAAACAAAAGGTGTTGCTGAAATATCCAATATATCTTCAGATCATTATTGCCATTTAAACAGAAAAGAAATGAGGCTATTTAATAACGGAGCACAAAGTATTATCGAAGGGCTTTTTGAGAAAGATCTTTCTATCAATCAAAATGATATTACGACTTCTCATTATTTATCTATTTTACAGGTTTACGAAAAGCATAATCTTTTTTCTCTCCTCAGTGAAGACATAAAAAAATCACCTATTAATATCATCAATACTCCTGCTTTTTTTAAAGATGATTACTATTCTGTTTTTAAAAGTATTTCTTCAAAAAATAATTTCGTTTTTAGTGAACATTCTTTTAATACATTTATCCACAGAACAAATAAAGAACAACTCAGCAATATTATTGATCATTGTTTGTCTAATTCTCATCATTTTAGTGAGGATATATTCATAAAAATTAACCTATATTGTGCTAAACAATATGATTTATCTTTTTATACTCAATTTTTGGAGCAGGTCTTAAACCCTGATATTTTTCTTGAGGATTTTATAAGTAAAGTTGTAAATACGACTAATGCAGAATTAAAACCTGAACAGGAAGAGTTTATTTCTGCTATAACAAAACAGAATTTCTTGGATAAGTTTGGAGCAAACCTGGATTCTATTATTTATTCAACAGGTAAATCTTCAGTGATTGTGCAAAAAAATGCGATAGAAAATAAATTACCTCAGATAAAGGACATGTCTGAAAATATAAAGTCCAGTAAAAAAAGGCTCTAATTAAGATTATTCTGTATTGTCACAAGCCTCCTTTTTTAAATACAGCCATTTGTTATGATTTATAACACAATTAAAAAGGAGGCATTATGGAAGATTTAACATTAGCTCAAAGACAAGAATTTCTGCATGTTTTAAAAAACAAACAAGCCTTAGAAAATACTATATTTAATCCTGTATCACGTTTTGATTCAAGCATACCTCTTTTCAAACACCATTCTGACCAGCTTAAAAATAATGATAATTCTCAGACTGAGAAAATTAAAGAAAGTATTAATACATTTATAGCAAAAGAAGATATTCAATTTCGTTATCAAACAGCATTAACTTATGCTCATCTCAATCATCTTTCTTTTGATGAGAATGCATGGCACGATGAGGCTGTTAAAAAAGGAGTCAGTTTGCAAAAAATAAGGCAGAATTTTGAAGATGAGAAGCTCTTAATTGTTCAAAATATCGATTTAAACAAAGACAGTAATATGACACTCAATAATCTTAAGTCTGTTTTTAAAGAATCTCAATCCTATTTTTTAGCAACACATAATACCTTTATTGAAAAACAAAATCTTCTCAATGCTGTAGCCTCTATTTCTGGACTTCAACAGGATATTTCTATGAGTCTTGCCAGTAGTCAAAAGCTTTCTGATAAACTTAAAGAAGCTTTCGAGAATCAACATAATCACACAGAACATTCTTATAAAAACAAACAGTAATCCATAATAAGCCAGAAAGATTCTGGCTTATTATTTTTCTTTAGTCTTCGCTATCCAACAAATCATCCATATCGTCAATAATTAACATTTTATCTCTTTCATTGTCATCGATTTGCTTTTCAAATCTTACAACATTTAAACCACCCCACCAGGCTTCAGTCATAAGTAGATTAATCTGGTCAAGCGACATACCAACAGGTAAGGTTAAGGCAACACCCTGATCATTCCACGGTCTTACCCTTTTTGCCATATCAAGCATACTTCTCCATGTTTCAGCATCAGGTTTTGCTTGTTTTCTTATATTTTCTTCCCACATGCGAGGTAAAGTAGGATGCTTAAGACAAAGACTCCATTTACTTATATTATCAGGGTCTTTAACACATCTTCTTAAAAGCCCAGGATTAGGAACCCAACGCTCATTTCCTCTCTCATCTTCAACTGTATTGACAGGATAAACAGTTCCCACACCGCCCTGAGAAACTCCTCCAATAACCGCGATATTTTGAAATGGTGCCCAGCAACTCCGATTAACAAAACGATACCCTTTACCTTTTATAGTTGTTGTGATTTTTTCCCATATTTCATTTTTATCAAGTGAAACATTCAGATTACCCTGTCTTTTTTTCTTCAATAATTCCAGCGATTCTGATGGATTGTAAAAACGAGTATAAGGTAGTGCTTTTTCAAATACGGGTGCAACACCTCTTTCTTTTGCTAACGCTTGGTCTGCTGTCAATACTGCAAGACCCCAAGCTTCAGATAAGCCAGATATCCATTTTTCAGTAATATTTTCATCGTAAGAAAACTTCTCTTTATTATATAAAATCTCATTTAAAGCCTCATTGAATCCCACATTACCTAAACAAACAGATCTGTATATCAATGTCTCTTTATCTTCTTTGTTAGCGGTAATTGTTAAAGCATTATCCAGTAATCTTAAAGCAAGATATACATAATCACTTAATTTTTCCAAATCCGGCTCGCCATTATTTTTTATACAGTGCACCAGATTTACAGCCGCTGACGGCCATGAAACCCACGGTAAACTTTTCCTTTCAGAATTGGATAAAGGCAATGGAAAACTACCCACCCCATCAAGGCCTGTAACCGAGGGAGCTAAATCTGGCAAAATATCAAATGCCTCATTAGAGTCTTCAAATACAATCGTATAACGACCCTCTTTTAATCCTTTTAAAATCCTGTTCCATAGTTTTAAAGCTTTTATTTTATATATTGATTGAGGATGTTGTTTCTTTTTCAAATCAAAATCTTTTTCTGCTTCAAGATAATGAGTATTGCTTCTGTAAATATCGGGAAAAAAAGCAGGATCAAATAAAATCCAGTCTTCGTTTTTAAATAACCGCTGCATGAATAAATCTGAAATATTAATCACACCCTTTAAACGAGGAAGTATATTTTCTTTTTCTTTAATAAATTTTAATATCTCTTTATGCCAGACTGGAAGGGATATTGTTATTGGCTTATCTTCACCTGTTCTGTTCTGAGCAACCATCGCCTCATTCATCATTTTTGCGAACTGCATAATCCCCTTTGAGTGTCGAACACCTTCATTTACAGGTGATCCTACAGCACGCACTTTAGACCAGTCTATACTCACCGTTCCTGTCCATTTTGTACCAATCGCGGCTGTATTGATAGATTCATAAATCGTTTCAAAACGGTCTTCCAGACGAGTTGCCATATCTTCAAGATAATCAGGAGCCTTTGAGCCTGCCTGACGTAGCATACTTTCTGAAGGTAAAATAATTAATTGAGAGAATAAATCATAATATTTTTTTATATATTCTTCAGGGTTTTTCTCAAGCAATGACACAGAAAGAGCAAGCCTCATCCATACCCATTGAATAGGCTCAACCGCTCGGTTTTCAGTATGTAAATCCCTGAATAAGTTTGTTTTCCAGAAATAATTATCGGGTATTCTCCACAAACAACCTCCGTTTTTTAAAATCTGAACACCCTGCCAGTTCACAAGAAGATCTCTTTCTGGTTTTAAATACAATGCAATTTTATCAAGATTTAAATCACCAATAGGTTTGTAAAGTTTGTTTTCTTTTAACAACCTTTCAATATTTTTCTTCCAAAGCAAACGATATAAATCATCTGACTCTGCATGAGTCAAAAGCGGATGCTTTCGAATATTTTCACTTTCTTTCTGATTTAAACCACTGCCATCAAGCCAATCTTTACCTATCAGATGTGATAAATTCTTCTTATACTGGATGAGGCGTAACAAAGCAAATAAGCGAGGGTCATATTTCATTGCCTCAAAAATAACATCTTGCCAGAAACTATACCAACCTGAACTGTCAAAAGAATATGATTTATCTTCAACAGCAGCAACTTTTTCCAGTAATGAAAGATTTATATCATAATTCGTTTCTTTCGATATTGTCCTGAACCATGCAAACCATTCACTTCTCTTTTTTTCCAAAAAGTGTTTTTTTGCAATCTTTTTTTCTTTTGGCTTTTTGAAAGTATTAGATCTTATCGTTACCCCAAAATCATCCAGCACTTCCTCTTCTTCAAATACTTGAACTTCATTATTTTCAATCTGCACCGACCAGACTGGATCAATCTCAAAAGCCTGATGCAGGAAGGTGTTTCTCGAAGAAGAGTCTGCTATTTCCTCTGGAGTAAATGTCACAATTTCTTTCTTTTTAACCGGAGGAAAAATCAATAAATATGATTTTAGAACATCTGGGTTTTTATGCGCTTTCAATTCTTCAATAATAGCTTCTTCTATACCTTCGATTTCCCATTTCGCACTGTCTTCTTCTCCATAGCGGCTTTTTATTTTCTTTATGATATTATCAGTAAGCAAAATAATTTCTGAACGATAATAGACCGTGCTTTTATCATTATATAAATAGTTGTAAATCTGGGTGATTTTTTCAGATATTTTTGTAGGCGAGTATCTTACTTTTAAACCTTTTCTGTTGACTATATATGGCATATATACCTTATTTTCCTGTTTTCTCTCACTAAGTTATAGCGATTGTTTTGTAAAAATGCAAATTTATCCATGTTAATATTTCTCTTTTAACCTTTATTTCTCAGTGTTTATCATGTAAAATGATTCTGTAATTAACTCTTTAAAACAGGCAAAAAATGAAAAACGAAAATTCTTATAAAATATATTTACGTGGTGATACAATCAATGAAATATCACGATTTGATTCTGACATTTCATTTGTCATAAAACATCTCGTTTCCCTTTTCAATCAGGATACAGATAGCGATTTCCAACTCAACTTCATTAAAAGTTCTTCAAGTGCTCTTTTTGATACTTTTGAAAAAACTTACCCAGAAAACTGGAAAGAAGTGAAAAATAAAATCCTGCAAACTATTTTTGAGAAAATCCATCCCTCTCAAAATATTTTTTATCTTGAATTAATAGACCACCTTATTGATGATAAAGCTGCATTCAATCCTTTGTTAACTCCAGCTTTTCAAAGTTATAATCCTCAAGAGCGCACATCTCACAATGTAGGAACTGAAAATACTGAAAATTCACAACCTGTTGTGATGAAATTGCTTAATCAATACCAAGCTGAACTTGATTTTGTTATGGATTATCTTAAGTTTTTCAATACCACAGTTGTTTCAAAACCAGAAATTCTTTTTGGTAAGGCTAAGTTTTCCGAAACCAATATTCTTTTTAAACCCAATAAATACTCAGTTAATCAGTGGTGGGAGCCTATCCATTTTAATCTTTATAATATTAATGAATTTCATGATATCAGCAAAGAGGACTTCATTGAGCATAATAAACAACAGTATTATGATTTATATAAAAAAAATGCTGGTATAGAGGTTGATGGTCTTCTTAAAGTTTTACTTGACTCTATGCTTCACAGTAATCTTGAGAAACAATATAATGATCAGGCTATGGGGTATGCTGGCGATATTAAATTATCAGATGAAGCATTGACAAGTGCGTTTATTAATTCCCTTAAAGAACAGGCAACTAATAAAAGTGATACGAATGAAGTTGATGAAGTGACTAAAGTAGAAGAACCTTCATATGATTTTACTGCTATTGCAGAACAAGCTGTTATTCGTGAAATTATTATGCTTGAAATTTTTAGTCGTTTCAAAATGGCAGATATTGAACAGGTGAAAGATAAACTTATTTCTCTTAACCTTTACCCTAATCGTGAAGAATTAGAGCAAATGCTTTTTATTATCATGAATCCACTCTTCCCAGGCAGAAGTGGAAGAGACGATTTCATTCAGGCAAATTATCAAACTATTGTTGATAATGATAATTTAAGAAAATATATTTTCTCATACATTAATGATTTCGGGGATTCAAATTATGCAACAAGTGAACTCCGCTTTGTTTTAGATAAAAAGCTTTCACTCAATGAACAAGAATTTGATAAATGGAAGAGCCAATACACTCATTCTTTCTCACATTCAAACAGTTATGCGAAAGACTCAAAAGATGCAATTAACAAGTTCTCAAAAAATGTTAAAACTTATATATCTACAGTTTTTGAATTTGCTAAAAACAGCAACTATGTTATAAAAGCTGAAGATATGAGCGATAATATCAATGATATGACAGATCACTTTATCAAAAATGCAGAAAAGGACAAAATGTATATTTCAAGAACCGATATTGATATGTTACAAGTCCAGGCTATGATTGATGCCTGTATTATCAAAGCAAGCCTGCCAAAGATGGATGTAGAAGAAAATATCAAAAAGAAAAGATTGTAATTGTAAAGAGAGGTTGAAATCCTCTCTTTTTATCTACAAAAAAAAAAGAGGCATTAGCCTCTTTTTCATCTTTACATTTTTTTAACGGCTAAAAACCTGGACATTCGCAATTTGTTGTTTAACACCAGAAGGAACCCTTGGAAATACATCAATAAGAGTTTGTGCCTCTACTTCACTTACAGGTTTCATATAACTTTGTAAACTTCCTGATACATCCTGATTAGGAATGATAAAGGCGACTGATTGACCTAATTTTGGAATATATACCGCTTTATACAAACTTACAGGAATATATACTTTTCCCATTCGACCCTGAGACATACCTTTAGGATAGACAGGTCCCGTCACAACATAAACTTCACCATACTTATTTGCCCATCCTCGCACATTTTTTTCAAGTGTTGCCCAAATACCACGGTTGTTTGCAGAATCCTGAGGAACCATATTTGACAAGTAAAAACTTTCACTCATCTGTTCAGGGTATCCACGAAAATCTTCAGCAGGTGCCATATGCCCCCTGTCAAACATTCGACCCTTTTGGCTCATTGCCCCATTATTTTTGAAGTCTGATAATGTTGCACTGTATTGAACCGGAATTTGAGGATCAGGACGAAAATCGTTTTGACGAGTCGCATTCTTATCACGAAGGTTTTCACGGGTCAGGTTTTCCGCAACCCACATTGAAGTCCTTGTGGCATAACTATAACCCGCACGATATCCCGTATGACAAATATCCTGAACTTTAATTTCGGTCTGAGGCACTCCTGCTGGAGTTAAATCAGCACAACCTGAAGCCCACACCTGAACAGAAAAAGCAGTCAAACAAGATAACATCAGCCATTTCATCTTTTTCATTATATATCCTCATTATTAAAATATGATAGTATCATACTATTAATAGGCTTTTTCTTCAAGACTTTTATTACCACTTCACGGATTCTTTATCTGAATATGTACTTTTTCACCAATTTTAATCGTAAAAATGCTTTATTTTTCCACGGTTCCAGCACCGATATTTGTTGCTTTTAAAGGCATTTTCATATACTATAATTTAAAATTTAACAGGAGATTTATCATGAAAAAAATTCTACTAATGCTTTCTCTGTCTTTATTTTCATTGACTGCCTCTGCCGCATCCATTAATGAAGTGGTTCAAACCTTTCCCATTCAATTAACATCTGATGACCAGAGTGTTCCATCCAATTCAAATGGACAGGTTCAGATGGGTGACAATGGTAATGATAATGTCGATAACAACACTTTCGTTTATAATGCTGCTTATAGTCGTGTTATGAATGAAAATATGCAAGCAAGTTTGACACCTCAAGGTAAAAACACCAATACCTACATGAATGCCCTGTATGCTTTTGCAGGTATGACCTTTACAGGTCAGGGAACAAGCCTGAACGATAATGTTGCTTCACGTATTAAGGGTGGATTTAGTCTTTCTCAGGGTGAAAGAAAATATCTTTATCAGGAACAGGCTAACATCTATAATATGGTTCAAAAGGGCAGCACTCCAGCACAGGTGAAAAGTTATATTGACTCCACCTCTCGCAAAGTTCTTTCAGGTGCTCAGCAAAGAGGCAGTGTAGGAATTAATACCAGTCCAGACACTCCTGATTTAGAGACTTCTGCGCCTGCTTCTAATAACAATTCTGACTCAGGTAGCAATTCATCAAGTAGTTCTGGTGGTGGATTTAAACTTAATTATTAATGTAATTTTATTAAAAAAGGCTCTCAGAGCCTTTTTTTATTTGCTTTATCTATATTTTCTGACATTCTACTTTCAATTTCTTCCATTAACTTTTCTTTTTCTAATAACATGTGGATCTCTTTATTTCTTTCATATAAAGAAAGATCTTTAGATTCAACTTCTTTTTCATAAAATTTAGGACTGTTTCTTTTTAGTATATCTGTAATAGTAATCCAATTTTCTCTGGAAACTAACTGAATAGCACCTTTAAAAAAATAATCTTTTTCTGCTTTTTTAGTTTCTTTAAATAAAGTGAAGAAGACATTCCAACTTTTGTCAGATTGCATCATTGATGTAACTATACTATTTTCTCCTACAATGGCATCCTTTCTTTTTATTTTATCAAATGATATATTTTTTATAATAAAATCCTTTAGTTCGTCCAAAGGAATAAGATATATGCGAATTTTATCTAAAGCATTAACATTTTCTATTATTAAATCCATTGGTTTTTCATGGTTAAGTATCAACTGCTTTATTTTCACCGAAACGGCTTGCTCGTAATAAGAGATAGCATTTCTGCTTATATTCATGGCCATAATATCTATCATCAATGGCAACATCTCTGTGTATGTCTTTAAGAAATCATATTCATCATTAATAATTTTTAGGCTTTTTTCTTTTTTTATAAGACTAAAGATACTTTTGAACTTTTCAAGAGGCTTCTTTATTTTAATTTTTTCATTTTTAATTAAATTGATTATATACTCAGGTTCTTTGTTTAAAAATTTTTCAAAATAAATCACTATATCCCTGTTGTTTAAAGATGAACTTTCTAAAAAACTCTTCATTAAGAAATCCATTTTCCCTTGGGAAGGAAATTCATTGAATCTTAATAAAATATAAAATTTTTCCCTCATATCTTCTTTATTACGACGAGAAGTAAACTTTTCATAATCAAACCAGATATTTTCCCATAAAAGATCTTTATCTATAACAAATTTATCCTGATAATATTCCATAATATGCAAAAAAGCACCTGAATCGAACTTAACATCCTTCATAAGGCTGTTTATATTACCTGAATTGATAATGCCTTTCTCTATATATTCATGAAGATTATCTTGATGCACATTACTGGTAATATAAGACAAATCTTCCTCAACCTTTGCACTTAAATCTTTATTAATTTCTTTAGCATAATACAAAGTAAAATTTTGCTTTATATACTCTTCAACTTTTTCACTCATCAAAGGACTCATTGAAGAAAATAACTGGTCAAGATGATTATCTAAACCAAATTTCTTATAGCTGACCAGTAAACTTAAACATAATGATTCATCTTTGAAATCCAGATAAGGTTTAAAGTTATCTATAAAATTTAATAAAAGATGAGACTCTCTGAATGATTCTACAATTTCTGTTATTTCGTTATTATTCATATTAAAATTTCCCTGTTAAAACTTTAATATTATAATCTTAAATCAAAGAAATTCCAAACTTTTACCTCGGACAGTTTCCTTCTGTGGTATTAATCAAATCACCTACCATTATTTTCGCACCATCAATCATTCCCCAACCGGATTTTATTTCTGTATAAACAGTCTTACCACTCTGAGGATCAATCTGGAAGTCAATTTTAGTAACACCATTACCTTGCGAATAAAAAAGCTCATAACTACTGTTATTCAATTTATACTGCCGATAATCTTTATATGACTGCTGCAAAGCATCTGTATCTACCCATACCTTTCCTTCAACATCTTCTATGTAGAAATTTGTATTGCTATATCTGTCATTAGCAAACCCAAAATTGTTTGTTTTTGCAACTGCACCACCCTGAAGATTTGTTACTGTATAACACATAGCTGAACTTGATAAAGAAACTATTGATAATAATAAAAATAATACGGTTTTTTTCATTTTCTTATTTCCCCCTAACCTGTTTATGCTATAATAGCTTATAAATTACTATAGTGAGAATTAACATGATTGCAAAATTTTTATCAGATAATGAAGCATTTGAATTTACTGAGCAAAATAAATTATTATTAGAATCTCTTACGGATTCTAATTATGAAATGCATGTTCAGCGATTATTAAGAGATTATTATACTCAGGGAAAAAGAAAAAATATTTCAGAAGAAGAACTTAAGGCAGCAGAAACAGCTCTTTTACTCCAGCGAGCTATCATTTCCTGTAACGATACCCTCATATTCGCTTTTGCTGATAAAGAAATTGTTGATATGACCCTTACAGCAAATCTGAATCTGGTCAAAAAAATCTGCAAAGAAGTCAATATTCCCTACGATTTACCCCTTTTCCTTATTGCAATGAACAGTATTCCTTACAAGAAAGATTCTACTTTTTTAGACAAAATGATTTCCGAGGGTCTTAACCCCAATAGTGTTTTTTTATTCGATATTTATAAAGAACGAAACAAAAAATTAATTAATAAAGCTCTGGAATCCCGTAATCTCGAAGTTTTTGAAAAATTGCTCCATACAGCCCCATTAAATACCGACCCTGGATTTCTTACAAGTATCCCACTCACTCCAGAACATCCTTTTCTTGAAGAAAGTGCGGATTCAGGATTTTTATCCTATTATTTTATCCCCGAAATAAACAAAGTAGTTAAAGAAACACATAAACACATGGCAAAAGCAAAAACACCTTTTTTCCATGATTACGAAAGTTATGAAGCATTACTTGATTTTAGAATTGCCTCACCGTCAATTATTTATGATGCGATTGAACAAGGTCAATATGATGATTATCTCAAACAAAATAATGTTGATAATCTACTTGTTAGTGCTTTTTTTGATTCTAAAATTTATGATAATGATGAAGCTAAAAAATATTTCAAAAAAGTAATTAATACTTTTAAAGAAAATGGGATCACGATTTCTGCACAACAAAAAGAAGCCATTCTTTATTTACTTATTCAACAAGATTCACTCACTGATGGTATGCTTCCGTGGAAACTGACTGTTAATAACAAACAAGCACTGGTAGGCTTACTGGAAAAACTTGAAGTACATAAAATTAATGAGAGTTCCACTAAAAAACAAAATTTATTAGGCACTTATGATGATGATCTCATTTTTAAATATATCGATGATTATAAAAAGATGCTTCATGATAAAAAAATCCGAGACCTGATAGAAACATCTATACTTTCAACAGTTGTTCATTGTCTGTATGATCTTGCCGAAGATGGTATCACTCCAGTTTCTGCTCTTAATAATTTTTTCAATTATCCTGTTTTCAAAATACTTATCGAAAGTGAGTATAAAATTTCAACAGAAACAATGGATGTTTTAAAAGATAAACTTAAAAATTTTAAAGATTCTAATAGAAGTTTAGAGGAAAGTGTAAGTATTATCGCAGAGAATCTGGAATCTATTATCTATAATTCTGATACAAAACTAAATCTTAAAAAGAGGTTATAATTGTCTACTTTAAATCACAATGAAAGAGAATTTCACAGACTTTCTGTTTTATTTAATGAATTATTAAAAAGTTCAGAAACAACATTAAAAAATTTATCCGATTTTCTTTTAGTGCATCAAAGTAAGTTCTCTTCTATGAATATCTACCATATTCATAGATTTGTATCATCTATTGTTGCTTATACTAAAAGAGAAAACAAAGCTCATGTTTTTGAAGTCTTTTTTTTAAGTTTACCTAAAAATTTGCAAACAGAAACCTCTCTTTATTTTAATCCAGAGACTGAGTATTTTGATTCTTCTGTCAAGAATACAAATTTTTATGATATGTGTAATTCTCTCACTTCAAATAACAGGATAATCTTCGATTTCTATCAGGCTTTAGAAAAAACGCATCAATTTGATGAAGATATAAAAGAAAAATTTTTCTATTACCTTTCTTCTAAGCCTGAATCTCTAAAATCTTTGGTCTGTAAAATTTTTGAAACTCACTCTAATATTGATGATAAGACTTTTTTATCTTATTTTTTCAGTTCCAAAAGAATCAATAATGCAAATCACGACTTTATGATGAAGGTTTTTCTGAAAAGAATATACTCATCAGAAAATCAGGAGGCAACTCGGGATATTCTCGACATGCTTTACTCAAATAAAATTTCATTCGTTCACAAACCAAATAAACTTCTGGATGTCGTAAAAGCTGAATTATTTTATACTCTTCTTAAATCCAATAATCTGACTCTTTTTAAAAAATTAGTAGAATCAAAATCTCTTTCTTTTCATCCCTCTTATTTCTCCGATGACGAAATATGGAAAGTAGATAATATCATTGATTTTATTAATATCAGTCAACAAAAAATCCTTGCACATGATCTCAAGTCACACATATTCCAGTATTGTCAAAAACTTGACATTGAGAGAATCAAGGGGTTTTATTACTCTGATTTCGTTTATCCTAAGTATGATTTATTAAATGAGCTTTTAAACCATACCTCTACCTTACTCTCTATCTCATGCACTGCCGAAAATAATTCTCTTAGCCAAAAAGAAATTTCTTTTGTAAAAGAGCTTTTTGAACTTATCAAACAAACCCCTGAAATGAGTATACCAAAAAATATAATGCGTATGGATCTCTTCGAGCCTCTTAAAAAAACATTAATAATCCTTCATGAGAATACGATTATTAATAAGGTATTAGAAAATGAAATCAATGATAATTCAGCACCAAGGAAAAAAAGGATTTAAAGAGTCTCTTACTTTTTTAGTTTAATGAAGTATAATTAAAGTATTACAAAAAACAAAAAGGAAAAAACTGTGTTCATATACTCTCAGGAAGATGTAGATAAAGTTGTTATTAACACCTATAACGATGAAGCCTCAAATGAAATGCTCAATGCATTAGAAAAAAATGATTATAACAAGGCAGCTTTTTACCTTCATGAAGGAGCAAATCCTAATTATATTAGAAAAAACCCCCTCTATGATGAATCTGACAGTGTTTTTTCTCATGTTTTACATAGTTTATGGAACAGTGGATTTATTTCTACACTTTCACAAATACAACCTGACGATATTCAGGATATTTTAGAAGGCGAAACCTCAGAAATAGAAGACGAAAATGCTATTGAACAAATTCCTGCTCTTAATATATTCTTTAGAACATGGTATGAAAAAGGGGGCGATCTCAATAAGGAATCTACTATTTCCGTAAAGTACGACAGATTTGAACATAAAGACATCCAGACCGTTGTTTCTCAAAAAGATTTTATTTACGAACAGCTTTTTATTTCCAATAAGAAAAAGTCTGATTCTACTAATGGCCTATTTTCTTACACTTATGATATTATAAGTATGCTTGAAAAAATTAATAATTATTTCTGTCCTATAAAATTAAACCCAGTTTACAAAAATGAATCTGTTATAGGTATTTTAAGTCGTGAAGCATGGGAGTATGGATATAATGATTTCATCAGTTTATTAGACCAAACATCCCCTTATTTTTTAATCGATGCAGAGGGGAATACTCCACTTCATTACACGCTTGATCATTTAACAAAAGCAAATTACAACATTTCTAATTCATGGGGATTTGGAGTATCTAGAAATAAAAATCTTATTGAAGCTCATCAATACATTAAATCTTATTCTTCTTTTGTTACTACCAACTTTCAACCTGATGCTTTAATTATTAAAAATAAAAAAGGACAATTACCTGTTGAAAAAATGATTGAAGATAAAGCATGGCTTCAGGCTATTGCTACAGTTTCAATGATGATAAAAAACAATCAGGATTTTTCTCAAGTAGATCTTTCTGTATTATCTTTTGCAAATATTCAGGAACATTTTAAATATCTCTTAGATGAAGATAAAGCTGCAAAATTAAAAGAATGTATGCTACTCCTTCAACCTTATATTGAAAAAGACACCATCAATAAAACTTTAAATAATAATTCTGTTGATGTTATCCCCCTGAAAAAAAGGATTTGAATTTGAAAACATTTGATTATTCTCAAAAAGAGATCGATTCAGCTAACACTCATATTTATATTGAAGAACATTCTCTTGATTTTCTTGAATTCCTTAGAATGGATGATTATGAGAAAGCCACTAAAGCTTTAATAGATGGAGCTGACCCTAACTTTATGCAGTGGAATTATGATACAGACTCTATAGATAATGTCTTTAGCCTTATCTTAAACAAGTTTTGTAGTGGCAATGAAATCCTTACTACCTATAACTACTCAGATCATTTATCTTTTCTTTATAATAACGATCTTAATGAAGATGACCGAAACAAGAAAAAAGTTTATCTTTTTTTAAAAGATTTTTTCTCCACATGGAAAGAAAAAGGAGGAGATTTTAATAAAAAATATCTTGTGACACGCGACCCCAAATATTACACAGATGAATCTATACATTCTTTCTTACATTCACATGCGGATACTATTTATGATAACCTTTTAGTCTCTACGAAATGTTATCAAGATGAATTTATACCTTTTTCTAATGATTTTAGCTATGTTCATTCAGAATGTCTTGATTTACTCATCAAACTCAGCAATGATTTTCTTTCTATAAGATTAAATCCTTTCTACAAAAACCAATCAGCATCTGGCATTATCATTCGTGAAGCATGGCCAAATGGTAATACACAATTTTTTAACATAATGGATCAGGAAAGTGTTTATTTCTCAGTGGATGAAAAAGGGAATACCCCCCTTCATTATCCGTTAAATCATTTAAAAAACTATAACTATTACCTGAAAGATACTAACTCTGGAGTAAATATAAATGCCTCTTCCTATCTTTTAAGTTACTCCACTATTGTCGAAGACCTTTTTTCGCCCAAGACTTTCTTGATAAAAAATAAAGAAGGTCTCACTCCTGTTGAAAAAATGCTACAAGAAAAAGCTTATCTTCAGGCTCTTGCACTTGCCCACCTTATTCACAAAAGTAACCCAGATCTTCTGGAAACTATGAATATCAGAGAATTATCTTTATCTAATATCAAGTCTTTTTATGGTGATTTATTAAGTAAAAAAGATGAAGAATATCTGTTAAAGAAACTTGAAACTCTTCAGCCTTATATTGAAAAAAGCATTATCAATCAGGCTTTACAGAAAGAATCTATAATTTATCAACCTGTTATAACAAAAAAAAGGATCTAACTAATGAGTTATGATAAAAAACAATCTATAGCAATGTTGAATTATTTAAGTACAGATAACTATGAAGAAGCCACAAAATGTCTTTTGAATGGAGCAGACCCTAATTTTTATCGAATAGAAAAAGATGAGTATGGTAATTTTATTTTTTCTTCTTTTATTCGGGAGTTTTTTCAAAGTTTATGGATGGGTGGAAAAACTGATCGCTTCATGGATAACTATTATAATATGACAACATCTAAACTGGACACTCGTTTGGCACGAGCCGGCCTTGAAGACAAAGAACAGCAGCAAAAATATATTGCTAAATGCCAGGATGAATATAATGAAATGAAGATTTTCCTTGAAATATGGCATAAAAAAGGAGGTGATTTTCTAACACCTGTAAATAAACCGTTAATGCCGAATATGCAATTTTATATAGATGATGCTTTTCAATATACCTTCCCTTCTCTTCAAAATAAAATAAAAAAAGACCAACTTTACACCACTGAACTATATGAAGCTCCATTTGAAGCACTTATTGCCGTTCACTCTATTTTACATTTACCCTTTTTACCTGAATCCTATAAAGGCAGCAGCATTGGAGGTATATTTACACAAGAAGCCTGGAATACTTCACTTTTTGAAAAAATAAAACCCCTTCTGATAGATCAGGGTAATATGACGAAAGCTGACAATGAAGGAAATACTCCTTTACATTATTCTATTAATCCTGAAACAGAAAACTTATTTCATGGTTTAGAACCACTCACCTGCTATATGAATAAATATGATCAATTTATTAAACAATATTTTTCAAAAGATGACTTTTTCATTAAAAATAATGAAGGACTTATTCCCCTTGAAAAAATGCTTAAAGATAATGCATATGGGCAGGTTATCCCCCTCTACAAATTGACTTTAGAGCATAATCCTTCTTTTGAAATTTCACCTGAAATAGTTAACCATTTTTTTAAAAATGCTTCTCAACTTCAACAATCAGATGATGACCATCTTGTTACATTTTATCAGGAAACATTATTGCCATTTATTATAGAACTTGAAAAGACTATTATTCAAAAAATTATAAAACCTGATACTTTAGTAAAATCAAATAAAAAAAATAAAAGAATATAATTTTTTGATTACACTTTTATTAGTTTTAAATAATGATATTATATATACATGTATATACATGTTAAATGACACTTTAAAAAGGTATTTTTTTATGATAATAAAAGATGAAGACAACTTAAATAATATAATTGTTCAAAAATTGACAATAAACAATTCACAAAAAATAAGTGACAATCAGTTAATTGAAAGCGAGTATTTGAAAACTCTCTTAAATAAAGCCTCTGACTCTTTAATCAAAGGAAAATATGAGCGAGATTATAATAATGATATTAACAATTATGATTATATGCTGATTTCAAGTGAATTAAAATTATCTGATGGTTCAACTATTCATATTGATAGTATTGCAATTAAAGATAAAGTATCAGGTAGTGTTATTGCTTCAGGAAGTCCTACATTAAATCCTGATATGAATCAAAACCTGCCACCACAGTTAACAGATAACATTAATCATTTTTTAAATAATCCACTTGAGGAATATGATTATCTTAAAGAAAAATATATGCATAAAAAATCTGAAGAGGATCTCAAAATATTAAAAGAAACTGATGCTGGGTCAGTATTATTACAACAATATATTGATATGAAAGACAAATACAGAAACCAAATATCCTATTTTAATCTTTCTGATTTTACAAATATTCAATTGAATAACAATATTACAATTCCGGCTCAACATAAAAATCTTACAGATGAAACTCCTGCATCTCCTTCTGTTGAAATAAATGGAATGGAGTTTGGTGATTCTCAAAATTATAATTCCATAAATCATATATCTTATATTTCTCTGATCGCTCAAAAAGAAGTTAATGATGAAGATTTAGCAACTGTGTTTCATAAAGGTGAGCTTTTAGCATCATTACAGGAAAGTATTAACAAAAGAAAATTGAATAAACAAGCGGGTTTTGATATGAATAACACAGAGTATATGCTTATTTCTGGGGTGACAAAATTTGAAGATCCTCTCAAAAAAACATCCTTTGATATCGGAATTGAAGCTTTAGCATTAAAAGATAAAAAAACCGGACAAGTTATTGTTGCAGGCAACCCTGTTATTGATGAGGAAACTTTGGTTTCTATTTCTAAAAACCCAGAAAAATATGGTGCGAACAAAAATAATTCTTTCGGATTGATTGAGAAAATCAAAAAAACATTTAACAACCCTATGGAGGACTATCATTTTAATCTGGAGTCTTTTAAGCATAATGAAAAAAACATGACTGATAATGAAAAAAATACATTAAAAAAAATATTTTCTCTTATAGAAGAATCGAATTTTTTCAAGGAGTTTAATAAAGTTAAAAATTTAAATAAAACATCAGTCAATTATTTTAATATAAGTGACTATCTGAAACATAAAATCCAGGGAAGCTTTATTCCTGACCTTAAATCCTTAAGAGATAAATTTATACAAAGTAATGATGCTTCACAATGCCAGACAGTGGATAAAAAGCCAAAAATATAATGTGATGTATCCAAAAGGAGATATTTTATATTTCCTTTTTTTATTTGAATTTACTAATGTCTTCTTATTTAAAAATATTTTGATTTATTTGTTCATATCCAGTATTCTATCTTGAGTTTTTATTTATAAGGATTAAATAATGAAATTAGAAGATTTCTGTAACAATAAAACACAACCTCGTGTTCTCTTCATCACAGGAGCAGGCATCAGTGTTGATAGTGGTATTCCCACCTTCAGAACTGGGAAAGCTATCTGGAAACAGTTCCCCGTAGAGCAAGTGTGTGATATTCGTAACTTTAAAGCCTATTATGATAAAGCTCACGATTTTTATAATAAAGCACGACTTTTTCTTGCTGACAAAAAGCCCAATGAAGCCCATGATTTCATCACTCAGCTTCAGCAAAAATATGGTTCAGATAGAGTCGCTGTAGCAACAACGAATGTGGATTTACTCCATGAAGATTCAGGCACTCAGAATGTGCTTCACCTTCATGGTAATATCACTGAAATGGTTATTAACTGGAAGAAACCTTCTGAACAATGTGTCCATATTGGCTACAATCATTGGGATTATAAAAGCCAGAACAACCCATCTAAACCTAATATCGTGTTTTTCAATGAGGCTACTTTTTACGAAGATGATGTTAAAAAAATGATTTATAGCGATCTGGCATGGGTGCTTTCTTCTCTTAACCCAGACGACCTCATTTTCATTATTGGTTCATCTAATCAGGTGCTCAACCTTAAACTCATTTTTTCTGATGTCTATGGTGTTACTTACAATGTTAACCCTGTATCTTATAATCAGGCTTTAAGTCCTGAACAGGCTAACTATCTGACACTTGATCATGAAATCCTGAAAAACTCAACTGAAGCCCTTCCCGACATTAAACAGGTTCTATCTGATAAGCTTGGCATGAGTCTGTAATCAACACTAAAAATCAAAACCTGCTCTGGCAGGTTTTTTTGTATACTTATAACATCCTTTATCATCTATATCATACTACAGTCTTCTTTTTCCTCTTGATTCAATTTTCTCATCTTCAATACCAGATAAATTCTTTTTATTTTGAATAACTCGCTGTTCCGCTTTGCTGTATAATTGATAAAAAGTAGATGGATTCATACAACGAAGTTTGATGTTTTTAATTTCACCCGATTGCCTGACAATAGTTTCAATTAAATCTATAAAAATATCAAGATGATGACATTTTTCATCCTCCTCATAGCTTTTATACAGCTTATTAAATAAATTTTCACAAACATTAACTCGTCTTTTGTCCTTTATATGATTTAAAAATACATTTATTTGTGAGGGTCTGTAATTTTCATTCCACTTGTAAAAACTTCCTTTATTAAAACAATTCAAAGAGTTGTTCAGAATAATTTCAGATACATTTTCTTTATTGCTCAAAAAAATCATATCTGGGAAATAACTTTGCAGTTTTTCAATGTTTTTTATATAGTCTTTGTCTGTTTTTGAAAGTTTAAACAACATCGGCAATACACTGTATTTTATAATATTTTGTTTATTCCATGCATCATTCATAAAGATGTTTAAATCAAAACAATATTTAATAATCTTTAAAAAATTATTCCAGCTTATATTATCCAGGGTAAATAATATATCTTTTGTCTCTTTATAAGAAAAAACATACTTTTTCATCATTTCTGGAGCTTTTTCAAGACATGAAATAAATATTTCCTGTGATCGCTCATTATCGCAATTTTTTATAAAAGCATTTATATATAACCATGTTGCTATATTATAATTGTAATCCCGCTTTTTCCAGAATCTTTCAATTTTTAATAAGATATTACTTACAGACTCCTTATCCTTAATACTTTGCTCATTTAAACTCTTTAAAAATAAACAGGTGTAATATTCTGTTTTTTCTTCCATCATGCCTGATTTAATAAGTAAATCTAAAGCCCTCTCATTTAATAATATATGTTCAATTTTGTTTTTATTAAGAATATCAACCCAACACTCTTCAGATATAAAACCTGAAATGTATAAATTAACAACCTGCTCACTGTATTGACTGGATATTTTTTCAAATGGAATTTTGAAAGGATATTTAATAGGATTGTTTTCAATATAAGTAAAAAAGGTCTGTTGTAGTAAACGATTGTTCTTATCTAAACCTGCTAGATTATAAATATTATACAGAATTTTATTATCATCAAATAACAAATAAGGAGTGAATTTTTTAGCCACATGTGAAATATCTACATTATTATCTATCTCTTTTTGTAACTGTAAACCTATGATGCCAATAAAGTGTCTGTTTGATAAAGACAAAGAAGTAATCAAATCTTTTTCATAAAGGTGTATAAGGGAATCGGCAAATTTCCAAAACAAAAAAGAATCAATATTCGTATTGTTTAATGATAACAAAATCTTATCAAAATATTCTTTAGATAAAATACTTTGATAAAATCCTGAATTGATTAATAAAGATAGTCCTTTTAACAATCCATCCCCCTTTTCTTTTAATAATAAATTATCTATATACCTCTCTACTCTCTCCATTATTTTTCCCCTTTTGTTTCTTCTGTATATATTTCATACTACATAAAAACAAAAAAAGGGAGGCCTAAACCTCCCTTTCATTTTTTCTTCACATTTTAACAATTTTACTGCTTATCGAAAAATTTCTTGATTTTTACTAACATTCTTTTTGCAAAATTAATAACACTATAAACTGCTTTTTTAGCATCTACTGAACTTGGCTGGTCACTCCACCAAAGACCAAAGCCCACCAAAAGAACAATCAAAAGAACAACTTCAAATAAAGACAACATAATCTTTCTCCTGTCATCAAGACAAATAACCTTCCACAACTGACCACTGTTTTTCAATCTCGTTTTTCGCTACCTGAATCTGCAACTGAGGATCGGTTTCTTTCAAAGCTTCATTTACAATAAGATCCATATCCAAAGCCGAAAGAATTTTACCCGCCTGCTCATGACTGATTTCAACAGCAACTTTTTTACGCACAACTTCTTTTACATCTTGTTCAATAACTTCAAATGCACTAAAGGTTGGTTCCCACATATTCTTTTCCTCTCTCGTTTTGATGAAAAGAAGTATATCAAAACCAACCTATTAGTACAACAATTTCCTGAATTTTTCCACTTTATTTTTATTTAAATATTCATTCCTGCTGTTTTTTTAGAAGAAAATTCCCACACACTTTTTAAACCATTAAAAAAATCTTCTGTAAAACGTTCATCAAGTGCTTTTCCATTCTCTGGAGATTCTTTATAAATACCAATAATTCTTAATACTTCTTCACGTTTTACATCCATATTACTCCAGATACAGTAAGGATTATTGTCCTGAGCAAGAAAAGTAATATGTAATGGCAAAACTTCCCTTAAAGCTGTATCCATCGCACCAATAATACTCTTAACACGAGATAAATCACCGGCATACAGTGCTTCTTTTAACTTCATATATTCATTCAAATCAACCTCTTGATGCTCAATCTCATCAGGGTCTCCTAACCTTTTAGCCTCATCTACATCTTTTTTCATAAAATCAATGATTAAATCTACATCATTTAACATATCTTTCACTAAATGCTTAGGAGTCGAATAAGCAAAATTATAACGACTGTCCATATTCCAGATAATATCTGAAACCTGACCTTTATCCTGAATAGGATATAACTCGTAATCTTCATGAGTTACTCGCAATGCACCCGGATAAGGCTCAAATTTATTTATTTTATCTAAAATTACACTCTGGGGCACATTATGCACAGAGTCAAAACCTGTCAACTCCATTTCAACTACTCTAACAGGGATGTTCAAAGCTTTAGCAGCATCAATGTAAGGCTGCTTTTCAGCCATCGTCGTAAAGGTATTCGCAACAACCACAGAATGACCCGCTTTTAAAGCCTGTTCCATTTTTCTAAAACATTCATCCTTTGCCTTCTGGTGATCTTCTAAACGGAAATTATACTCACCCTTCTCATTTGTGAAAAATGCATCATTTTCAAAGCGCTTTACATTTACATGAAGATTGTAAAATCTTGCAAATTTACTCTTACCACTCCCAGGATGACCACAAACCAATAATAAATGCTGGTTATCATTATCCACAATCGCTAAATACTTGCTCATTTTTTTATCTCCTCTAATTTATACTCTTATTATACAAGGAGAATCTATGTATTCCAAGAGTTCTTTATTGATATCTCCCCTTTTTTATTATATAGTGTCAACTTATTTTAAATTGCAGGAGAAATGCTATGATTTCTGATATTATTTATTACGAAACTCAAGACAAGAAACTTAAACAAAAAAAAGAAACAGCTAAACAATATATCCAAAAAAATATTGTTTTAGGCGATCATCAAAAAACATTTATAAAAAAAGAAGAAGTTTTCTTAGGTCATTTTCCAGCCACTTTTGTTAACGAAAACTCTCAGATTCGTAAAAACCAACTCAGAAAAATTATTAAAGAAAATATCCTTAATAAAAATACCGTTGTTTACTTTAAAAATAATTTTGAAGAAAGTGATGATACATTAACATGGTTTAAAAATCTTAACATTGATTCCGCATGGCTCGACTTTGAAACAAAAACACAATCTACACAATCTATTGATCCTTTGCGTCTTCTTCTCAAAAAGCCCACCATCCTGAACGATCTTTTTGGCAGTGCTTTGGGTGAAATTATCTTTTCAGTAACACAAGAAATTGAAGAGTATCACTCTACTCAAGAGCAGGATGTTTTCTTTAACAGCAAATCTCTTTTTGATCTTATCGATCTCGACAACCTCCTTCACATCTATGAAGAAAAGCATTTCCCAAAATCAGCACTTCTCATTAAAAATTATTTTACAGAAGATCTGAAAATTGAATTACAACACTTTTCCGTTATCCACAGACATAATATCGAAAAACATCTCATCAATAGTGTTCGTGGAAATCTTATTCTTAAATCTATTAAACATTTCGAAGAGAAAGGCTTGTTTTCCACAAAACCTACCATCGATTTGGTGGAAATTATGAATAATGAATCAACACTCTTTATCAATACCTATACACCAAAAGGTATTATTCTGGAACCTCTAAGCATTAATGATATCATTACTTATAATCTTATCTGTGCATCTCAACTTTCTGATAACCCAAATAATAATATTATTCTTGAAGATGTTCTCCAGGATTACTACTCAGAAGTGTTAAGAGACTCTGCATTTGCTCAAGGTCAGACGAAAGACAGATGGATGTATGTCTTCTCCTATTTTGAACCCCACGAACATGAAGTCATTAAACATGTCCACAACAGTAGATCTTTTATACTTTCAAATATTAATTCCGCCTTCGGAAAAAAAGTATTTACAGACAAACTCCCCCATATTTCCAAATTTATGAAAAAAATAAAAAAAGATAATGACCATTTTGTTGTGTTCCGTTCTAATGAAGACGATAAACCCGCCTTTATTAAAGCTTAATAACTTGACCGGCTATCTGACATGAAAGATTAAGTTTGATAGCCTCAGGAATAAAAAAAGAGCCTTTAAAGGCTCTTTTCTATTATCTACAAAATGTTAAGAAATATTTTTAAATTTAATTCTTTTTATCATAAAATACTTCAGCATAATCTGATATTTTCTTTTGCTGCATATCAGAAATCTGACGATTAGTTTCTTCCATTTCTCTGGTTTTCAAGTCTATAGATTCTTGTTTTCTCATTTTTTCCATATCATATAAATATAAATCATCATAAGTCTTTACATGTTTAAGAAAGAATAAAAACTCATCTTTTGTCATATGTTTAGATACAAATTCATGATCTTCAATGCTCAGGTTCTGCCAGACATCATTTTTAGCATTTGGATTCGATAAAAGACGTTTAATATTTCGAACAAAAGAAACAGCACAAGCAGTTAAAGAAATTGTAACCGGGAAAAATATAATACTGGCGAAAATTGCACTACCTATCATGGATGGAAGCGAACCTGTTGTTAAATACAGATTAGTTAAAAATCCGGCAAATAGAGGAACAGCTAACCATAAAAATGTAGCACAGGGATTGATTTTTCGATTCATAGCACCATGTAAACAAGTTAAAACAAAGCTTGTTAAAACTAAATTTATAATAGACAGCAGCACATTAATCTCACCACCTATCCACTCATAACCACCATGTAATAATAAGGCAGTTGCCGCAGACACACTAACCCATCCTCCAAAAAATCGCATTTCTTTTTTTGACCAACCAAACAAGCATTCTTTCAGTCTTCTTCCAATCAGTTTAAATCCTGATACTTTATCGTAAGATTTATCCAGAAAATAATCACGAATAGGTTTACTCTTCGACACCCTTTCTTTAAATTTTCGAATTTCTTTCTGCGAGTTCATTTTCTTCACCTTTAACTTTAAACTTTAGATAATACATAGTACCATAAAAGTAGAATATTTTTCAATCTATTTTTAGCTACCTTTTATTTTTAAAAAGCATATCTGTGTAGTTTTCTATCTTTTCCTCTCTACACATTATCTCTTCCTCTTTTTTTCTTTTTTGTATTTCCTCTATTCTCTTCTTTTCCATGTTTTCAAAAGGTAAATCGGAATATTGCATGAAATTTTTTAGAAATAAAATCATTTCATCCCGGTTTAAATGCTTAACCAATTCCTGGTGGTCCTCCTCTTTCATATTTATTTCTAAATCTTTCTCTTTAATCATAAAAGATTTTATAGTAGCAAATATCCACTGACATGAACTTTTAAATAAAGGCATCCCTGACAAAAAAATACCAAATATAATAAAATATTCTCGTTTGTAACTTACTCCTAACAAGACTGCTCCAAATAATCCTAATATTGAAAAACCAAAAATCTCCCAAGGATCATCCTCTTCAGCATATCCTGAATCTTTCGAACAATATAGCATCAACGATGCCATCATTATACTGGACAAAACAAATAACGAAAAAAGAAGACTTTCACTATTATTACTGATAAAAGAGAGATTAAATGGATTTAATAGTGTAAAGATTGCTGTGCTTGATACAAAAAGAGAAATCCACTCAGTTATGTTCAGACGACCACGACCTTTTATATTCTTTTTAAATAGTTGACTATATGTTTTATTCTTATAATTTTTATCTAAAAAGTAATTTCTTATATTTGAATTATTTATCAACTTTTCTCTTAATGTCGCTATGTTCATAAATCACCTTTCATTATTATTGGTCATAAAGACTTTCAGCATACTCTTCTATTTTTTTATCTTTTGATACTCCTGCCAGTCTTTCACTTTCTTTAGCTTCAAATTCTTTTCTTTTTTCTTCCATTTCCATTAAAGGTAAATCACAATACTGTTTGAAATTTTTCAAAAAGATAATCATTTCTTCTTTATTCATATACTCTTTTATCATCTTATGATCTGACTGACTTATATTCAAATCATAGTTTTTTTCCCTAAACAATAAACCGCAAAGAGAAATATAAAGTAAACTCCCTATATTTAAAATAACAGGAAGCATCATTACAAATACACACAGATACTCAAAAAAATATTCCAAAACACTGTTTTTTTCTTTTGCAAAGGTTAGAAAAATCATCACTCCCAACAAACTGAAAGGTGCAACAGAAAAACTATTTTCAAACGCTACAAAATATAATATAATAAAAGCCAAACAAAAACCAAATCCAATTTTTATCATTTCTTCATGTTCTTTAATCTTAACCAGCGATAATAAAGAGTCATTAAACTGCATTAACAAAGCAATAACACTTAAAAATAACACAAAAATATTTACATTGCTTAGTATCCTATAATTTTCAGTTATGTTTTCTTTCAATGATCTGAAAGCACTTTTTTTCTTAAAGGATAGCCCTAAAAAATAATCACGAATGAATTCATTATTCACCAATTTTTGATTTACTGTTTCTTTATTCATAATAAAAACCCTTCCTGAAAATAGTCTCTCCAGAAAGGATACATTTTTAAAATTATATTATCAAATTTAAAATGATTAGTTTTGTATCAATGATTTCTTTAGTTGATTACAATCTCTTTTTCTCAGGCTTATTTTCATCAGACAGATAACTTTCCATATTCACATTGCTTTCAATATAAGCCGACTCCAATGTCGCAAAATCCTTGGTTTTATCTTCCTTTCTATAATCCGCATTTATCATTGTCTTCACTGCATTAAATAATTTTTCTTTATCTTCAACAAAATCAAAAATAACTTTTATCAAGCTTGATTTCGCCTTACAATCCAGTAATTGTTTAATTGAACTGTGTAAATAAGCCTGCTTTGAATCCTCATCTATTGTTAATTGTGACAACACTTCTTTTACATTTTCTTCTTTTAAATTTATTCTCGATGTCCCAAAAATTGTTTTACATATTTCTTTAACAGGCTTTTTAGATAATTCATCCGTCATATCCTTAAAAGATAAACCCGTATGCTCACATCGCTTTTGGTATTCTTCTTCATTCCCTGTAATAAAATAAAAAAGCATATTATCCAAGTATTCCTCTTTTACATAAGAATAATCCTCACTTTTACTGTCAATAATAGCTCTCTCTACTTGTTTAATTAAACCATTCTTCAAAGAAAAAGAAGTAGAAGCTGCAAGTCTTAATAACATATCCAAAGCTTCTGTTTTCTTATATGTCTTTAAAGCTTCTATTTCTTCTGTAGAAAAACAAAAAGCATCATTATCTTCGCCTAACATTTTATGCATTAAGGTCATCGTTAACTTAACATAACTCGCTTTAGTTCCTTCCTCATCATCGTTCCTGAGTAAAGCTATCAATTCTTCCTTTGTATACACATTTTCACTCAATGGATTCATCTCTGTTCTCCTTATTATCTCTTTTTAAAATTATACCTTATTATCATCATCTATCATACATTATTTTAAAATAATCCTTGCTTTTAGCCCCTGCTTTAAGGCATAATATCCTCATGAAAACATACAATACTAAAAAGCTTATAGCTATCGTGGATCTGGAATGCACCTGCGACAATTCAGAAAATCCCAAAATATCAAGGCAGGAAATGGAAATCATAGAAATCGGATGTGTTATCGCTGACTATGATGGAAATGTTATTGCAGAATTTGACCGGTTTATCAAACCCATAATTAATCCCATCCTGACTGATTTCTGTAAAGAACTGACAACTATTACACAGGAACAGGTTGATAGCGGTTTAACTCTCCCTGATGCTCTTAATGAACTCTTACTTTTTCTTCAGGAACATTCTGTAGACACATGGGGTTCATGGGGTGGTTTCGATAAGAATCAGATTATTCGTGAATGTGCACTCAAAAGATTCTCCGTTCCTCAGGATTTTGTGAGTCTCAATCATATTAATCTTAGCTATCGCTATACACAAAAAAATAACCTGAAAAAATCTGGTGTTCGTAAATCCCTTAATCGTCATCATATAAAATTTGTGGGCACTCCTCACAGAGGTATTGATGATGTAAAAAATATTGCAAAACTCTTGCCTTTTATTTTCTGATAATCTTTGGTTTGATAAAATAAATATCAGAACTTTTAATTCATTTAGTTTTATAAACACCTTTAAGCGAAAAAAGGTGTTTAACAATTATATAAGATAATTATAATCTCTTTTTAATAATATCTCTGCTTACCAAGACTGCTTTACTTATTTTTGACTTTAGATAAATACTTTCCAAAGTTAATAATTCTTTATTCTGATTTTCTTTGAGAGCCTCTTTCATACTCTCACGTTCACTATAACTATAACCTAACATATCTTCGTAAAAAGCAGACACCCTTCCATGCCTCCATTTTACTTTTTCCAATAATAAATCGTAAAAAACATCCTTATCGTGTATTTTTGAAAAAATAAGACTCATGATATCTTCCCTATCCCTACCCTCTTCCTTATCTTCAACTCCAATGATCTTTACAGCCTCACTTATAAAATCTTCAGACAATAAATATTGTTGAGAAAAGCTGATTTTTTCCAGAACTTCACTCATTCTTATAATATCTACATTTTTCTCAGCTATCATTTGATCCAGACCCGAAAATAAATAAAGCCCTTTATTTTTCTCACTTACTTTGCTGATCTGGGAAAAGAAATCATCCAGATTTATTTCCGTTTCTTTTTTGAACCTTTCAAATTCACGGTTTGTCTCTCCAATGCTAAAATAAGCCGCAATTCCTTTTAAGGATGTTTCACTTAATCTTACTGTGAAACGAGGATCACTTTGTTCATTATGTGAAGTAAACAGAAAATTATCCATCCTTTTTAATAATGAGTTTCTGTTAAGATCTACATAGCAAAAAGCCTTATTAAAATATCGCTCAAAAAATAAATTCGCATACGGAGTGTGTAATTTACAAATATCCTGAATTTCATCATTCGTTAATTCAAAAAAAATCGTATTTCTGTATGCTGCTTTTTCCAGATTATCCAGAAATGATGTGAAATTTTTTCTCTTAACCGCATTATTTTTTTCAAAATGTAAAATTTTAACAAACCTTTCTTTATCCATTATATCGCCCTTTATCTTTATTTTATTTTATTTTGTCTCTACATTATCAACGATATTCCTCATTTTTCAATCAATAAAAAAAGAAACCTCAAAAGGCTTCTTTGGATTTTTTTATGATAACTATTCTATTTCTTCATCGTTTGTATATAATTCTTTGTAAAGCTGAATATCCTGTTTCTTATACAAATACATCACAGCTTCCTCATAGCCTTTTTTTGTCAGACCTATCGATTCCTGAATATACACCTTAGGATAACGGAAACATCTTTTTTGAATATCATCCAGAACAACAAAATAATCACGGTTATGATCATACTCATGCCTTTCCAGCCAATCCAGAATCGCAAAACCTCGGGAATCACTCGATAAACTGTTCTCTACAACATCCAAAACAGGCAACTTAATTACCTTTTCAATCTCGTTCTTCTCATAACTTGTAAACCATGTCGATATACCCACAACCTGTGCACGAGTCTTATAAACCAAGTCATGTAACATCTGCAATTTCTTCTTCTCTACAAAAGAAGCTTCATTAATTAAGTAAAAATCATTTTTATATTCGGGTTTCAAAACATTATAATGATCATCCAGACTATTCAGCACTCCATCAATATCTAAAAAAATGTATTTTGACATAATCAGTCCCTCCTTCCATTTTCTTCGTTCTCATGTTTATACTCACCTCTCTTTATTATCACATAAGCCAACAAAGCAATGATAAAAAACAAACAATAAGCATAAGCCATTCCCTGTAAAGTTTCTATTATCGTTTGATAAACTTCCAGCACCATTCTCTCAGAAGTCAATACAAGCGGTTTATATTTCTCTATGTTCTCATTCGGCAAGTATTGAGAAAGTGTATAGGTTGGCATACCCGATGAAATACCTACAACAATGGCCGAAAACTTAATATATTTCGACCACTCCAGACTTATATCATCCTTTATCACCCTATTCAGTATCTTATCGACCGATTTTGAAAATATCTTCATTACAATAAAAGAAACCAAGGCAACTAAAATAAAATTTCCCGCTATCAATAAAAAAAACATTTTTCAAATACTCCTCTATTTTTTATTCATCATAATGCTAAAAATACTTTATTGCAATTGTCTCATTTTATTCTTCACTTTTTAAACACATTTCTGTATACTGTCTCTCTTTATAAATTAAAAAAGGCAATTACCTTTAATGACTACTCAAAATATAATGCCTGTCTATGTTCGATTAATATTATCCTTACTCGATAATCATAATTTTTTTCTGTTTAAAGAATTTTGTCTTGAATATAATAAAGATAATCATATCAACTGGGAACTTAAAGCCGAATGGGAGTATGACTATAAGGATACTTTTAAACAATATCTGTTCAATAAATTTCCCTATTTTAGCCATGAAATGATTCAATTTTACAGTGAACAACAGATTTCTTTCACTCTTAACCAAATTCAAAATGCACAAGTTCTCCTCGAAAAAAATCAAAGACAACTCCTCATTAAAGTCCTCATTCAACAAAAATCACTTAACAAGGACTTGACCGTTTTTGCCCTAAACAATTTTACATTAGATGAAATCATTCAATGTGAAAATACAGGAATCGATTTTTATACCTATGACCTTTATCCCTACCTCCATGTTAATGGCGATAAACAAAAATTTGATTACTTTATAGAAAAAAAGAAAATAGACTATCACTTCTCTTTCTTTAAGGAATTTTTTAATCTCTACCAACAACACAAAGATTATGGTTCAAAAAATTATTATAAAAAAGAAAATATCTTTGATTATCCCCTACAAATTATTATCGATAAAATCATTCACTATAATCTCTTTAAAAATGATTGCTCAAAAATAAGCTATTTTTTGTCTTTCGATGAATTAGAACAATTTATATATGAGACTGAGCATCTTCATTTTTCTTTAATTGATGATAACTTTACAAGACATGTCGCAAGGCATAATCTTTATAATCCTGCAATTATATCAAAACAAAACTTAGCAAAACTCATCAATGATTTCAACTCTCATCCTATAGAACCTTTCTTTCAGGAAGCCATAAGAAACCAGCCTTTTGAGATTGCTTTCGATTATATAGAATATTTGACCACACAACCTAATGATACTTACTCTTTCTACTTTATGTATAAGAATCAGCGCATCAGAATAATAAAAGATTTTACTCAAGACCAAAAAGATAAAGTTCTAAAACAAATCATGAATAACTTTATTCCTAAAGATGAAGAAAAAAGAAACATAAATCTCAACACTGAATCAATGCAGAAATTCATCATTAATATGATTAAATCACCTTATTTTAATCAATCTGATTTTTCAGAACAAATCCTTTCCATGATCAATAAATATAAATTGAAAGATAATAACTATGATGACACTCATCTTATTTATGAACTCTATCAGCTATACTGCTCCAGATTCTCAACTCTTAATCATACAGAGCAAAATATAATACAAAATCTTGTCTGCACCAGACGTATCGGTGACAGTGCTCAGGTTATCGAAAATATCATTCAAAAAAATAAGAATCAACCCCATAATATAAATAAAGAAATTAGCTTTGTTAAAAACTTTTGTAAGATTTCTCTCCCGGCCATTTATCATCATCTCTTTGGAGAGAATAATCAGACTCTTTCACTTATCAGTGCCCCAGAATGTAAAACTTTATTCGAAAACTTTATTATTTTATCAGACACAACCATTATCAATAATGAAGATAATGTCACTGTAAAAAAACGACTATAGGAAAAACAATAGATGTAAATCTAAAATTTAAAAAATATAAATTAAAACAGCTTATTAAATTTTTATATAATCTCCTGCTGGTATTGCTTAAAAAATTCAACAGGCATCACAAGAACCATTATGGATGGATTAATTAAACTAAAGGACATATCAGCCTACAAAATAAAAAAGAGGAGACATATTTCTTCTCTTCGTTTGAGTGAAGGAATGAATTATCCTTCTTTGTTATAAAAAGAATCAGCATAATTCTCAAGCTTTTCTTTCTTCAATATTTTCAACTCTTCACTTTTCTGTTTTTGTAATAAAGCCTCTTTCTTGGCATCCATTTTCTTTATATATTCCTTCATCTCATTCAAAGGCATATCAGAATGTTTCTTATAGTTCTCAAGGAAATAAGAAAACTCTTCTCTTTTTAATACCTGTGAAATTACCTCATGATCTTCTATTTCCAGATTCGCCTCCATACTTATCATCGACTTTCTGTTGAAAATAACCCTAAATAAAGAAGAGATAACTGATAAAGGGATGGCTAATAAAGTTATAATCAGAGGACCATTCATTAGAGCTGCACAAATATAAAATGCATATTTTAAACTTTCTACATCTGAATTACAATAGTAAAGCAGGGAAGAAATAATTGTTGCGACAATAGGAACACTTTTAATCGTTATTTCCTCATCTTCCACTAAAGAGAGAAATAGCATCATTACCGGTAAGATAAGAGAGAATACTAAAAAAGGTTTTACATCCTGCACACCAAATGATGACATTGCACCAATAAAAAGACCCGAATACCCAAAAGAGACTACATTAGTGATAATAGTATAAAGAGTGATACCCTCATCCCAGAAATCCTTGAGAAAATTCCCTATTTTTTTCTTTGTATATTTAAAAAAACCTAATCTCTTATGTTTCTTATTTAAAAAATAGTTTCTTATAACTTCACTCTTTATTAACTTATCTTTTACATCACTCATAATATTTTCTCTCTTTTTAATTTTCCTCGTAATATAACATCTACTTATTTTATTTTTCAATTTTTATTTTAAACTCCCTTTATTTATCAGTAATAACAGACTGTCTAAAATTTTTGCCTCAACAGAATAATTTTACAGACTTAATTGATTTTAGTTCATCAATGCTATGTTGCTTTTTTATCGTGCACTATGATACATTAAGGCTAATTTGCTATCATCAATTATGGAGAGTGGTATGCCTTTTTCCGAATCCGATAAAATAAAAATAAATAATCTTATCACCGTGCTTAAACATAATAACAACATCTTCATTCCTCTTATGCTTGATTATCAAAAATCAGGGTTTCAGCCTCAATGGGATTCTATGGTTAATGCTAAACAGAACCTCACACAAGCCTTTATTTCTCAATGTAACACTAAACCTTTAGATCTCTTTAATCTATTGAGATTCTTAAAAGATAATAATATCCCATATAAACTCGAAAAGAATATTGATGAAGATTCTGGAGTCTTAGAAGAATTTTATCTCTTTCACAAAAAAGATGAGCTTTTTGACCTTTTCAAAGAAGCCACTTTCGTCAGTGATGACTTCAGAAAAATTATCCTCAATACTTTCTCCTTTGAACAAATCATTAGCTTCGAGAAAAAACAGCCGGATTTTTTTAATAATATCATCCCCTATGCCTATACTCATGAGAATAAAACTTTTTCCTACTTTATTAATAAAAAAAGCTATCCTTATCAAAAAGATTTCTTTCTGTTTCTCAACAATATTAAAAATGAAGAATCACTTCAGAATGAATTTAAAAACCTGACTTCTCTTCTGTTGAACGATAAACTGTTCCTTAATATGGATATACAAAAAACCCTCTTTTCAAATTTTGACTCTTTTGCCATGTTTATTATGGATAATCATCAATTTTCAATTTCGCATAAAAAAATTATGGAGAAAATATTCTCCCTCGAAAATAATTTCTACAATATTATTCAAAGCCAGCAGTTTATCGATCTGTTTCTTGTCAATTTTAATTCAGAAAAACATGCCGCTTTAATACCTTTTTTAAAAAATGCCTTCATTAAAATGACTCCAGAACAAACATCTGAAATTTTTGTTGATGTTTTTACTATTCAATCTCATTTGATTAATAATAATCTCATTTCATCCATTCCTGAAGCTTCTATGCTACACTTACTTAGTTCCTTATTATACGGCATAAAAAACGAATTTTATACTGACAGTATCCTTATGCTTTTTCATACACTTATAAAAAATAATACCGCTTTTGATATTATTAAAAACAATCAAGAGTTAAATTCTCTCTTTTATCCTGCATTCGAATTTTTGATATCTAAAAAAATCAGAGAAAAAACAATGTCAGACTTTTTTTCTGACACAGGATCAGATAAAGAAAATCAAGAAGTCTTATTTCTTATTAAACGGGTTTTCCCAGATAAAAAATCCTGGATTCATAAGTTTTTTGTTTTATCAGGAAAACAAGATAATTTTGAAAACTTTATATCTGAATTTCTTAATCAAGATATACAGACGGTTTGTGAAAATATTCAATACATGCAGGAAAATTTCCCCAGGATGTATCATTTCCTTATCTCAGGACAAAATAGTAAAATTAAAAAATATCCACAACACTATACTCTCTATGAAAGTATTATCCTGAAAGAAAAAGTTATCAATAATCCAGATAATCATCCTCCTTCCTCACTAAAAAGACTTTAATAGAATATCTTATTAAATTTTCATACTTTCCCTCACAGTATGGGGAAAAGTATCTTCATTAACCTTTCCTAAACTCACCCTGCTTTATTGTTAATTTAAAATCATTGATAAGTACATGTTATAATAAAAACCCTCTCCGTTAATTACAGGCACAAAAAAGAGGATTATCAGAATCCCCTTCTTTATTTGGTTAGCACAAAAGCTTTTCTACTTCTTTTTCTCATACAAACTTCGTGCATAATGCCCTATAACCTCTTTACGTTCTTCTCTTTTTATACCGTTAATATCCAGCTTTTCCATTTGCTGCATCTGGCTTAATGGCAAAGAACTGTAAGTCGGATAAGCATTCAAAAACTCAATTAACTCTTCTTCTTTCAAATGCTCTGTCAAAAAAATATGATCCTTCTTCTCAAGATTGGTATTCTTTAATGTGTATTTATCATGTGTAAAATACTCCTTCAGTATACCCGCTAAAGCAAAAGGAGCTTTTAACATATTTTTGAAAAATTCACGAAACACAGCAATAAAGAAGCAGGACGAAAATATCCCCAGATAAACATTATGCAGTTTAAAAGCACAAATTATTGCACCCGCTAAACCTATATTTGAAATAACAAAATAAAAAGAATGATCAGAATAATCATCATCTACAAATTTTTCAGCATACAATATCAACAAGGGAACAAAAGAAACAAATAGCCATATCATCAAAATTACAGAGAATTGATTTACAGGAAAATTCATGTAATAAAAAAAGGTCGTTGTAATAAGAACATACATAAAAGTAAAAAAGTTCTTTTTATAATTGGTGTCTTCTTCTACATAAGTTAAAAAATTAACCAACTTACCTTTTATACAGTCCAGCAAACCCGTCCTCTTATATTTCTTATTTAAAAAATAATGCCGAATGTGCGGATTATTTAATAACACCTCTTTTATTTTCATCATATTCCTCTCTATCGCTCATTTTCATCATAAAAGGTATTCGCATAATCCAACACCTTTTGCTTTTTTTCTAAATCACTTAATTCTTTTTCAACTTCTATTTTTTCTTTTTCATTTTCCAGTAGTTCTTCTTTTCTGGCTTCATTCATCTTCCATAATGGTAAATCTTCATATTGCTTAAAATGCTCAAGAAAATAAACAAACTCTTCATAATTTAAATGCTTTGACAAAAAATCATGATCCTCCTTTGTTAAATTCTCCCATACCACATCTCTCCCTCGTGGATTTATATTCACATTTATCGTATTCCTAACAAATGAAAACACACCGCCTATCACAACAAACCATATAGGATAGCATATAAGTGAATAAACAAATATGCTCCCATATAAAGCACTAGGCTCTACATTCATAAAATATAAACCATTGAACAATGCTGCAAGCCACGGAGAAATATAAAACAAGTCATCTTTATTATTATTCTTCTTTCTGCTTAAAAAAAGCATTGATGACAATACAACAATAGATACAGCCATATATGTCCATATGTTAGTGTCCACAGGCAAAAAATAAGCTGGAATACTCAATAATGCTGATATACCCAACTGCTTAATCATCCCTATTACCTCAGACCCCCCATACATGCCTGCCACATGTTTTTTAACCTCTTTTTGATAACCTGAAATTTTGATAGTTTCTTATAAGGCTTATCTAAAAAATAATCTCTTATTTCCTTATGCTCAGAAACACCTTTTTTAAATTCATTAAAATATTCATCACTCATAGTCGTATCCTTATTTCAAATTACCATAAAAAGTAGATGCATAAGCTTTAACCTTTTCTTCTTTCTTACATTCAAGCTCTTTTTGCATAGTATCCTTCCTGATATCTTCTACAGTCTCCCTGTTCTTTATCCTTAATTTATTCATTTCAGCTATAGGTAAATCATTATAACTTTTTACTTCTTTTAAAAAGATCACCAATTCATCTTCAGTCATATATTGTGATAAAAACTTATGATCCTCTACAGTTAAATTTTCCCAAATGTCTCTTTTTAATTTAGGCTTAAATATCACAGCAAAGGTATTTTTAACTAAAGACCAAGCTCCGTTTGCTAATCCTAATGTCAGGGGGAATAATATCAACATTAACAAAATAATGATTAATATTCCTGAGACTATATTTTGATTTAAAAAATAAAAACCAGATAATAATGATAAATACATTGGCGGGATATATTTTTCTCCAATTTCTTCGGCTTTTATAATCGTAATGAAGCTTGATAAGAATACCAAAGGTACACCTATAACTCCATAAGCTACTACATTCGATATTTCAAAACATGATAATGCCGATATTAATATTCCTGACAAAACTCCCGATAGCAAAATCCACCTTTTTGATACTTCTATGTTTCCCTTTGACATAAAAGAACATAGTCCATCCTTTGCTTTCCTATAAACAAATTTAAATCCAGACATCTTTCCGTATTCCTTATCCAGAAAATAATCCCTTATCTCTTTTCTTGTATATAATTTTTCTCTTATCTCATTAAAATTCATATATCACTCCAATATTATTTAGGGTAAAAAACATCAGCATAATTTTCCAGCTTTTCTTTCTTATTTGCGAGAGTCTTCATTTGTATTTCATTTTCAACTTTTTTTCGTTCTGATTCCAAGTAAGATATTGCAGATTTCCTTATCTCATGCAGGGGCAAATCTTTATATTGTCTAAAATTCCCTATAAAACAAACGAACTCTTCGCGGCTAAGCACCTGGGCTATTTGATCATGATCCTCTATAGACAAATTAGCCTTCATATCTATTACATCTATATTAAAAATAGTTGGCTTCCTTTTCCAAAAATTCTTAGCCATTAAGCATATATGGAATAAGCCCACTAAAAAAATAAAATTACAACAGATAAACAACAAGGGGAATATAATACTTGTCATAACACTCGATGCATCTCCAGTGTGAATACTCAAGAAAAAACTACAACCAATTACCAGATCTGTAAGCAATGTGGTAGTTACTGTTTTTTCAATGAATACTCTTCTTTCTTTTATAAAATTTTTAATTTTAGGGTAACAATATTTAAAAGAAGATTTTTTCTTATAATCTTTCTTCACAAAATAATCACTTAGATTGTTATCGTTTATTATCTTATCTAAGATAGCTTTTTTATTCATAGTCCCCCCATTATTTTAAATCATAGTATCATTAAATACTCTTTCCTTTCAAGCTATTTTTTATACAACTCACTATTATTCCTCTATAAAGGGAAGATATGCATATTCATTTAACTTGTAATAGCTTATTAAATTATCCTGTTTTCACTTAGACAACCATCTTACTTTAAATTGCTAGGCTTTTCATGGGGATAGAGAAATCCTTTATTATTCGTAAATTTGATAAGTTATTAAGCTTCTTCTATAAGAACATCTATCTCACAATTTAAATCCTACATTATCAATATATATATGTATAACACTCACTCAGGGGAGGAGTAAGACTCTTTATATTTTAGTTAATGAATTGCTGTATTAAATAACAGTATTCAACTTATACTATTTATTCTGTAGGAATAGCTAGACTTTTCATGGCATTATAGGATTCGTTTATTATTTGAAAATTTAATAAGTTATTTGTAGTACACTTATTCTCTATTTTATCCAATTACATGCATTTCTTATATAGAGGATACTTAATATCATTAAGGGCATATCGAGGGTTAACAATGTAATCTCTTATTCATCAAAATGCACATTAAACCGTGTAGCCGTAAATATTTTCGAGAAGATTATTATAGCTGAAGCATGTCTGTTTCTATTATGTAGAGAAGCAACCTTACTTATGATAATTCTTTTTTATTATGGTTTGTAAAGGAAAGACTATATTGATATTTGATAGGCGAATACTCATAGAACTAAGAGAGCTGCTAATCCTATGAGTATGTGTAACTTACAATATTTATATCAGGAAAATATCTAGCTTTTTCATAGAGATAAAAGCCTACATAATTATTCGAAAATTTAACAAGATATTATCTAAATCCTTTTCTTTTTTGTTACACTTTCTACAACTGACTTATCAATTTTTTTCTCAAGCACTCTCTTTTCTATTAAAATTTTTAATTTAATAAAAGAATCTCTTTTTTCTATTGGTGTATCCAGGGCAGTTGTGAATGTTCTTGAAGGTGGTAATCTTTTATTTTTAGAATATAACTCATCCACACTGTCATAAAAAGGATAGATGTTACAGTTTTCAAAAATCTCCAACACATCATCTATATATTTTACAGACATCAAATAAAATTGCACGTCTTCTGGGTTATTTTCTTTTAGCTGTTCAATTGCTTTAGTCAATAAATTATTTGAATAATAACTACCAAAATTTCTATCAATTCGTCTTACCGGATTACTACTACCTCTATTAATTATTTCATCTATAAAAAATTTATCTCTTTCACCTTTAGCCAACCAATTAATTTTTACTTTTTTCTTTATAAGCTCTAAGGCATCTTCTATATAAATATCAATATTGAAATTAAATACATTTTTATCATTAGACTCAAGCTGGAAATCCTGATATTTGAAATTTATTTTATAACCTTCATTATTAATTTTTAACAGATACTCTTTCATTTTTAATTCTTCTATTTTTTCATCGCAATCCTTACGCACAGACATCATTAATTTTGACACTCTTCTTATTTTTTTAGAATCAATCATATCTAATATATTAGCTGAATGCATATGAATATTAAAATTGTCAGATAAATATACTATATCCTGAAGATAACAAAGTTTTGATGCAAATTTATTTATATCATGAGAATTATTGTTTTTTATAATATCCGGCATAATTTTTTCAAGGATCATTTCGTACTCTTTATTATTTTTAGGCCAGCAATCCTCCTCTTTATATACAGAAGACCTCGACATTTTATTCATAATCTTTTCTAATAAAGAATTTTTATCTTTATCTTTAGCCAACCAATCTATCTTATATTTTTTATCAATTAGCTTAAACACATCTTCTATACTTAATTCTAAATCAATATCTGTAAAAATATTACTTCTGACAACCCGTGAAAACTTATCCGAAGATAGATTTAATAAGGCTTCTTTTTTAAAAGAATTAGTTATATATTTATTTTCTAAAAGAATCTTGTAATCTTCTTTTGTCTTTACTTTTTCTGCTATTAATATTGATAGGAAATTTTTATTATATTTCATAAGATAACTCAATAAAACTTCATCTTTGAAAGGCAAATCAAAGTTGTTCATTATTGTTTTTTTATTTGATAAATAATCTAAATTTACAGTGTATTCATATTTATAATCCTCAATAGTTTGAAAATTAACTACAGCACCATACTTTTCGACATTCTCTTTTTGTCTTTTTTGTTTTAGAAGAATATATTCTTTTGCATAGCTTAATATTTTCTGAGCCGCATCTTTATCAAAAAAGTTATCTTTTATATCGTTTATTGCTAAAAGATAATCTATAACTTTTTCATTTTTAAACTTTAACAACCCTTCAATTTTTTTATCCTTTATTTTAAAATTAAAGCCAGCTTTATGCAATTCTTTTATTTCATCTAAAGAACAATCTTTTAATTCGTGTAATTTATCTAATGAATACTCAAATTCTGAAAGATCATACCCATTATCTCTAAGGCTTATTAATTTATTATAACTTAAATTTTTGATGAGATTGCTCTCTTTTATAATTTTAATTAATGATTCTTTATAATTTTTAGAAAATATAAAGAAATCCATATTTGACATTCTTATTAAATTTACTCCCGTTACTTCTGGTGGTTTTTCTGATAAAATATTTATTTCAAACAGATATTGTTGAATAATAAATGATTCACTGAAATCTTCTATTTTATAAGGAACATTTTCTTCGAGCAAAAATCTCGTCTTATAAAAATCAGCGTTTCCATAGGGGCTTGACCGATATTTTGTTTTATCAAGACCGTTTTTTATGAGAAATCTTAGCTTTTCCGTATCATTAATTTTCTCAAGATAAGTGTCACCCCATCCATTAGTTACATTGACTTCAACATTATTTTCTTTTAGAAAAGGATACATCTCTATAGGAGCATAATAATAAAGGTTATAACCTTCTCTATCACACTGGTGTATGCTTTCACCGTCCTGCATAGCGACTTTTAATTCGTCTACAGTTTCTATTTTAAAAAATGATTCTCTGCTTATTGTCATAATTAAAAACCTTTTTTGATTTATTTAATTTTGTTAATTATACTCTTTTAAATAGATATAAATCAACCAATAAATTTAAAGGAAAAAATTATGAAACCTTATCATATTTTAAATGAAGTTCAGAGAGAAAATTTAAAAAGAGAAGCTACAAACAAGCTTGGATGTTCCATAAATTCTGTAGAATATATTACATGGAACCAAACCTTCCCTAACACAGCAGGACCACGATCTGCACTGGGTATTGTTTCGGGGCAAGCCTTCACAGTATTGGAAATATTTGGTTTTAAAAATGTTGAAAACGATAAAAGAGTTAAAGTATGTCCGAGTAAATCTTTTTGGGCATTATGGGATGGAAAAGATACTGATAATTCATGGATTGAATTAAAGTAATATAAAAAAGAGATCCGTAAGATCTCTTTTTTATTCATACTACTCTTTATATAAACTCTCCAGATACTCTTTCTTTGTATGGGTAATTTTATAATTATTATTTTCTTGTTTCATGGCAGCATACGGAATATCATTGTATGTTTTGTAGCTATCAAGGAATACTTCCATTTCGTCTTTTTCAAGAAGTTTTGCAAACATTTTATGATCTGCATGAGTCAATTTTTTACTGAGATCAAGTGGAGCTTCTGATTTTTTAAAATAGTATTTTATTGTATCTATGAAGCGACATATTAAATAAAAACCAGGAAGTAATGATATATAAATACCCACTCCTATTAGAGTCGGAACTTTCCATCCTATATTCATAAAAACAATAAAAGATGGCAGGTAAACAAACACATTTACGAATAATAAAAAGCTTATAAATGATTCGGGGCATTCTTTATCTTTATTAGAATAATCTTGGGAGTATGCGAAAACGGCAAACAATGCAAGAACAAATGCTATGAGTCCCATAACAGGTGCGATTAACAATGTATAATTAGGAAATAAATTATATAATTTTTCAGTAATGAAAGGAAGTGATGCCATTGAACCAACTAATGGAATGAAATACCTTTTTGGCATATACCCTTTATTAGCAAGATATTTTTTTAGAGAAATTTTTTTAAATGGTTTTGCTATAAACCATTCCCTTACTGTTGTATTTTTTGTAAAAATAGTATCAATTTTAATTTTTAATGACTCTTTCATATCTGACCTTTATCATAAGTATACAGTGGAAGCAACCATACCATGTATAGCTTTTTTATTCAAGCTAAATCCTTTTCTTAGAAAACTGTCCTGAACTATTCTTTTCCTTATTTAAATTTTTTAATATCATTTGTTTTTCAATATGGCTATTGTGAATAATCATTATAAGGTTTATTACTTCTTTTCCTTTATCTTTACCTACACTAAAATTTGTTCGGGAATTTCTACTTATTACTTTTTTTAAATGTTTCATTTCATGCGATGTCAGATTACTTTTGGTAATGAAATTTGATAATAATTGTTCATCTATTTCACTGGACAAGTCCATTTCTTGCAATAAATAAACAATCCCTTTAGCTCCATTTTTTAAGCATTTCTCAAATGCATAATTTTCCGTGAATATGTTGTTTTTAAAAAATGCAGTGTGTTTTTTATCAACTACGAATTCAAAAAAAGTTTTACTATACAGACGATCAGAATATGTGACAATATCAACACAGGATGAAGGAACATAAAAACTCTTTAATACATTACCGTTTATCATATCATAAAGAGACTTTTTAAAATTCAACTTCATAAATGACAGATAGTTTTCATTATCATATTCTGCAACTAATTTTCCCAACATACTGCTTTCTATGCAATTAAAAAAAAGCTCATTTTTTGCATTTTTGTTGTTTTCTATATAGTTTAAGATGTGTGCCATTAACTCGATATCGAAATCCTGCTTTTCTATTTTTTCTAACAAAAAGAGTGAATATTGTGTATAGTGCTGCATACCAAAAAGAATATCTTTTTCAAGTAATTTAGAGTTTCTTACTTTATAGTTCGTCAGAAATAATCCTGTTTTATTATTTGAAATTCCTTTAGCCACTTTTTCATTGCTGATTAACGAATCCAGCATATCTTCAAAAAGCATATCTGAAGAGTAATTCTTATTATTTAGATATGGTTGGTTTTCAAATTCTGTATTGAAATTTTCTTTTATCATTTTGTAAAGAGCAGTATTAGGAATATCATTATTTTCACTATGTATGTGTTCTTGATAGTTCTTTATGAAACGTATAAAGAATTCATTTTTGTTTTTTAACGGTTGAATCATTTTGCACCTTCACTAAAATTTTAAATAAAGTATAATGGTTACATTATACTTTAGAGCACTAAACATTACAAAGGATATTTATGTTTACAAAAGATGAGCAAGAAAATAGCAGGATTAATGAACAATATTATAATCATTTAGAAAACCTTTCTTTGCAGGTAAGATTAAAAAAACTTTATGATCTTTTTAAAAATGAAAATTATGACATCGAGCAAATAAAGTTACATAATCAATACAGTTATGAAGACAAAAAAACTGTATTGATGAAAAAACAAACTCAGGTTGTTTTAGGAGAGGGTAAAGAACCTTACCTGGAAAGTGAAGTTGTGGAAGATTTATTTGATATAATCAACACAGAAACGATGAGAGATGCAATATTAAAAGCAACTCAACCTGCTTATGTGTTGAATAAAGAAAATTTTGCTACTGTATTTCAAAACATGCAAGATGAGCTTAAAATTCCAAATTTTTTCAATTGTGATTTTAACTTTTCTTCAAAACCTCTTATCAGTAAAATTTCTTTCGGTGATATTAAAGATGTACCTTATGTTATTTATAACCAGGAAAGCTTTGATGAAATATATCCTTTGCAAGACAGAAAAGAGTCTTTTTTATATAAATATATAGCAGAAGAAATGTTCAACCTCTTTAGCCATATTAATGATTTTATTAGCCAAAAAGATAATAAATTGCATATTATATTTGCAGAAAATACAAAAGGGTGGCGAAGATTCTTGGATTTATGCAAAGAAGATAAAGACGGAATACGTTTTGTAAGTCAGGATTTTAGTAATAATTTAAACATTCTTATGGGTATTGTCATACAAAAAGCTCCTTCATGTATTAGTAAGGAGAATGCTCAGGATTTTCTTGATATATTTGAACAGGGTTTAGAAAGGTTTGATCCTTTATACAAAAATTTCAAGGATAATAATTATTTATTATGCCTTAAAACCGATCTTCAAAAAAAGCTTATTTTAAATGAATTGGATAATGATACCTCTTGTCAAAAAGAAAATAAAAGGAGATTGTAATATCATCGTCAAGTGGTAACATTAAGTTATACACACAAGGAGCTTGGTATGAATCAGGATAATATAAAAAAAGAAGTAAAGGCATCAATTAATGAATTTTTATCAAACAATTTAAAAAGAACCTTCTCGGCTCCTTTTGGTTCTTTTTTTAACACTTCTTATAAAAAAATAAATCAAGAAATAAATGAAATTAATGAAGTTCATCCTTTATTTAAAAAGATTATACTTAAATACACTAATCAATTAGATACATCTAACTGGGAAAGTGTGCTGCAAACTTTAAAAATTTTTTCTGAACAGTTTAAAGATGTAAATCTTGAGCTTAAAATGCCAGTGGAACTTATTGTGGGAGAGTTTAAAAATGAAAATTATCACGGAGCTTTTAATCAGGATAAAGAGAAAAATAAAAAGTTAAATATTAGAATAACCAACAAAACCAATCTTAGTGATCTTTTAGAAACTCTTAATCATGAATATTTACATTATCTTGACTATTCTGAAAACAATGAAGAGGGAAAGATGGAAGCATCTTCTGAGAGTCCAGTAAGAAAGGAATGTGCTTTTTTAAGAAAATTTCAGAAAAGTATATTTTTTGGGGGTAATATTTCCAACTTGAAAAACTCTTTTTCTATTTTTGATTTAGATGCTGCATTTCTAAAATCATTTACAAAAAGAACACTTTCAGAAAATAATTTTTCATGTGAAGAATTTTCTATTAATAAAATGGTTGCGAGCAATATTTCTGTTTTTCACGATTACCTTAATACTACTCAAAAATTCATACAAAATAATTATAAAAAAAGCATCGGTTATAATGAAAGTCTTTATTATTTGCATAAGTTATTCAATAATGTAATATCTGATCTTTTATATAATACCAGAAAAACTGAAAAAGAATTCTTTTCTCCAGATGATGAGCATTTATTATTAGATAAAAAAGAGTGGAATACAGTAAAGGAATTTGTTAATCCTATGATTAGCTTTTTTCAAAAAGAACATCATTTAACTCATCATCAGATAGAGGTTTTACTGGATAATTTTTCTTTAAATATGTTGAAAGGAAATTTTGAATATGAGGATTCGATCATCAATACAAAAATGCTTGAAAAGATAAATGCTAAAAATGTATATGATTTGAGAAATATTTATTTCACCCCTTCACTTAATTTATTTACTGAAAAACCCAATGGTATTTGGCTTAATGCTATTAAGGAAAATTATTATTTCCCGTATCATAGTTTAACCACTGAGAAATTATCATTTTCAGGCTCCTCACGAGCACCTAAATTTATTTCCTCCTATTATGATTTGGTATTCAATAAAAACAATCATGTAACTTTTCCAGAAAATTTAGAACGACAGGCTGATGAAAAAGAACTTGAAGAGATTTTCCAGCAAGGGGTTGTTAAGTTTATATCCAGAAATCAGGTAGATTTAAAAATAAAACAACCGGATATTTCTTCTGTTTTCGACAGAGAAAGTTTATTTAATAAAATAAAAAATATTTCATCTTTTGATAAATCTGTTTCTTTAACTTTGAAAAAGATACACAAATGATATAATAAACAAGAAAACCACTTTAGTAAAAAGGAAACACATATGTCTTTATCTGATGAAGAACAAACAGAACTTACTCTTAATGAAAGTCTACAGAAGTTTACAGGAAGCATTAGTCGAATAAATACAGTCGCCAAACTTGATTCATTTATGCAAAAAAATCAGTTAGAACCAGGTGTACTTTTAAAACTAAAACATTCCAACGATAAAATAAAGTTTGAGCATTGTGTCCTGTTGTCAGGAAATTCGTTTGTAGTTAGAGAACTTGTTAATAGGGGGGGGTATGATTTCTTTATACAATATAATTCTTATGGCTTGGGATACCACAGTGTTTTTGATTCTCTCAATAAAACCCCGGAAGAAAGGGCTGAGATAGATGCAAGTAAGAGAGCTGATCCCGCCAATTTTTTGATTAATTCCTATAAACGAAAGTCCTATGGTTCATTCCCTATAAAAAACATTTCACCAGAATTTGTATTGACAATGGTAGATATTTTTAAAAATAAACTTGATATTGATGCATTTTTTCAAATTATAGCGGATCATTGCCGTGAAAATGCATTAGAAGAAAGTATTAAAAATGAAATTGTTGATATCCTTCGTTCAGGGATATCAAATGAAAGTATAGAGAGTTTAATCACTAATGATTCATATAGAAATGTTTATTTTGGTAAAAACAGTGTAGATTTGATAGAAAAAAATATTGAGAATTTTTATGGTATTCAGAGTAAAAAAAATCTTGGATATATACTGGCATCCCCTTATAACTACGGGATGCTAAACATACTTTTTGAAAAAAATGACAGTAAAGAAATATTTTACAGTGCCTTCAACCATTTCTGTAAGAACTACAAATGCAATAGCCTTGAAAAGTATGAAAATGGTTCGATAGCTGCATGTTTAAAGCTCAATCATTATTACATTGACAATAACAGTGTAGGTAAAGTAAAATTTTTAGTTGATAACATTGATGAGCAAAAAATAGATTTTTTAAAAGATGAATATGATTTTATTTTAAGAGAAGCTATCTCTTCAGGACATGACTGTAAGGATGTTTTAACTCTGTTTAGTAAGCATTATAAGGATAAAGAATATAATCATTTTATAAATCTGAATGCTTATTTTTCAGGGAAAAATGATAAAAATACGAATAATTTAAAGAATTATATTGAACAATTTGCTCTTAACAACTTTGTTTTAAGTCATGAACAATATGATGCCATTATTCACAGTATTATGAATGGTAAGAGAACAGAAATCTTTAGGGATTTTATAGACCTTCCGTTTTTCGATAAACAATACCTTTCCCTTATTTCAACTCATTTAGGAAAGTCATTGGCAAGGAAAAGAACAAGCGCTAAAGAAAATGAAAAAGAAATATTATTCTATCTGGAAGTTATTAAAAGTCTTCAAAAGTATAATGTAAAAATTGGAGAGGATGTTGAATCTTATCTTAATAAAAACACCCAAATTATGTCAAAGCTCAAGTCTTTGGTAGAAAGTCGGGTATTAACAGAAAATCTGGCGGATATCGAACACAAACCTGTTGTTAAAAAACGCCTATAATAAATTAAAAAAAGAAGCACTTCTGTGCTTCTTTTCATTTTATACTTTCCAGTATTTTACATTGTCAGGATGGCATTTATCTAAGAGTATCTTTTCTTTTAATGTCACATGTTTATAATGTCTTCTTGCATTGCCACATTCTTTACAGGAACAATTTTTAGGTGTAGTTGCAAAAATACCTATATGTGATTGAGTGAGAAAATCCTCATCAAAAAACCTTTCTTTTAAAATTTTCTTTGCCCTTGCTTTTAACAATTGTTTTTTATTACGATTTAATAATCTTTTTTTATCTTTTTCTAAATACATTTGTTTATCCTTTCGGCTTGCTTATGAATAATGACATCACTATTCTACGAAAATAAGCAAGCCCTTCTTCGGATTGTATTTTTTATTTTCTTCAATATAAAATCCTCTTCTTTTTTTTGTAATAATAGCAAGACTTTTCTTTTTTTTCAAGCTTTCTTATTTTATTTATAAAAATCAGTAAATAATAAAAATAATTATTGCAATTCATTTTTTAACAATATATAATGCCATTATTATTTAGAATATTATTCTATGAGGTTTTTAAAATGCTGAAACTTGTTAATGAATATCAATGCGAATATAAAGAAATCAAAAAAACAGTGATTAAAAACTCCATTCCGTTCTTTTTTGCAAACTTATTAAATGACCGTTTTGGTTTCTTTAAGAACTATTGTGCTAAAATGAAATATTTCAATTCTCTGCATATTCAATACAAAATTCTTGAAGCGGATGAGAAAGAAACGGTTGCAGCACGCATTCGTGAGATTATGGCACATAAGATGTCTTTAAATGAATATACATTTAATCAGGCTAAATTATACTATACTTTTGATATTGAGGGGCAGGAGTATATTATGACTATTGCTGAAATGCAGCAGCATAATATGTTCAAAATTGCAGAGCAAAAAACTCAAAAAATGAGAATGCTTGGTCGTAATAATGTTATAGCTTTCCCCGTTAATATTCAAAAAATTGCATGATTTAAATTAAGGGAAAAAGTTTTAAAAGCTCCGTTTGGAGCTTTTTAGTTTATAAAATAAGCATAATGTGTCTGGGCATCTTTTATTTCATACTGCTTATTTGCAATTGATTTTCTCACTCTGAGGTTAGAATGTATATCTTCGATATGACAGCTTATTTGTAGCCTTTTATTTGGAAGCAAAAGAAGTAAATTTGTATCACTCAGGATAAAGTTCATAAGAAAGTCAAGTTGGGTTATTTGGGATACCTGAGTATTAAGTATTAAAAGTTCTATAGGATTATAATTATCTGTTACAGGTTTTTTATAAAAAACTTTTGTTTTTCCAGGGATAAAGATTTTTTGGGGTAGTAGATCTATTTTTTCAACAAATTCATTGATTGAGCGAATGTGTAGGTTTCTGAAATTGCTTTCGCTAATTGGTATCATTTTACACCTCTACTTTTAAAGATAACGACTACTGTTCATATTTTATTCTATAGGCTTTTATTTTTTTAGTAAAATAAAACTTATCAATTTTAAAAAAACAAATAAATATATTATTATTAAATTATATATCAGAGCTTACTGCTTAAATGTTGTCTATGCAGAGTTTTTATTATGGTTAAAAGCAATTATTTTTAAATGAATATAGATTTTAATATCGCCAAAGGCTTTTTTTGTGACACCATAAAAATGGTTGTAATAGACCTTATTTTTGTGTTAAAATAAGACTTACAATTTAAAAGAGGTTATCATGAAACGTTATACTAAATATCCAAGAACGTTCCACTTGGAATTTTCAGAGAGTGTTCATAGTGATGATAAAATCATTAAGAGTCTTGAGCACTTAGAAGGAAAGCAGGTTGTTGTTACTCTTAAAATGGATGGTGAGAACACTAGCATTTACTCTGATGGTTATATTCATGCTCGAAGCATAGATAGCAAATCTCATTGGTCACGGGATATTGTAAAAAGTATTGCTTCTGTAGTCAGATATAACTTGCCAGAAAATTATCGCATATGTTGTGAGAACCTCACGGCTAAACATTCTATTTATTATCCTGATGGTTATCTGGAAGGACCTCTTTATTTACTTTCTGTATGGGATGAAAACAATCAGTGTTTATCCTGGGAAGACACCTGTTTATATGCAGAGGAGATGGATTTACCCCAACCAAAGGTTCTTTATGAAGGCATTTTCGACATTAAAAAGATTAAAAAAATCGCAGAAAGTCTTGATACTACTCTTGAAGAGGGTATTGTTGTCAGAGATGCCAACAGTTTTAAATATGAAGATTTCTCTACACATGTCACCAAGTTCGTTCGTTTAAATCATGTTCAGGATAATGAAGAGCATTGGATTAAAAATGCAGTTCCTAATGGTAAGTTTCAGGAGAATATTAAGCCTTCATTTTTGCAAACCAAAAGAAAACTAAAAGTTTAGGTAAATAAAAAGGTCTTTAAGAGACCTTTTTAAATGAATCAACTAACTATTTTATTCTTTTTTTAGTACAAACTCGTCCATTATACTTTTTGTTTTATCCATAAGTTTTTCGACTTCTTGTATATAGTTATCATTTTCTTCAAAGCCTTCCTGTAGTGCATACTTTTTCTCATCTTTAAAAAGATTAAATATATTAAGAAGTAGTAAAGGGAAATTAAATGCAAATTTATTAGTGTGTCTTTCTGCTTTAAAAACATCTTCAATATGGTCTTGTTTTATAGCTTCTGCCCATAGCATTAAATAACCTATTGCTTTAAAGTCCATAAGAGTTCTTCTTTCTCGTTCATAATCATTAAACAAGAAGTTTATAAAAGATTCTGGAGAAAGTTGTTCAAAAATTTCTTCTATTGCCTCCATAATATTTTCAAGAGGTATATCTTTTGTATTTGAGAGTTTGATAATGTTATCAATCATCGATGAAAACTGAAGCGGCGATATCATAAATTATTCCTTCTGGTATTTTTATCATTATTTATTTGTTCATTTTAATTTATATTTCTCTTTATACTATTTTATCTTATTATAAAAATAGTTTAAGGTCATATTATTGCTTAATTCAACTTTTTCTGTATTATAGAAGAAAAAATGAGGATTACTATCATGAAAAAATATTTATTGTTACTCAGTTTATTAGCACTACCCTCTCTTAGTCAGGCTATGCAGTTTTACAAACTATACCCTTGCTCGGATCAGTCTTGTGTTCCTTATATTTTAGCGGATGGTCCGATTGTTCCTGGAACTACAGCTCAATTTATAAGTTTTTACAATCAAAACCAGGCACCTTATATTTATTTTAACAGTAATGGTGGTGATGTGAATGAAGGCATGGCTTTAGGCAGGGTAATTAAAAATGCAAAATTAAATACATACATCTCTTCTCAACCTTATAAATATGCTTATCCTGAAGAAAAAGACATAGCATATAAAACGATGGGAAACACTCCAGTTTGTACTTCTGCTTGTTTCCTTGCTTTTCTTGGCGGTGTAAGCCATGTTATGGATGATAATGCTTTTATAGGCACTTATAATCTTAATGTGACCAATAGCAATCCACAGGAAAGAAATTTCTATCAACAGACAACTTCGTCTATCAGGCAGTATAGTTCAGAAATGGGTTTTTATCGTGACTTGCTTCCTCTGTTTAATAAAAACACAAACAAAGAAAATTCAATTTACTGGTTAACTCCTGAAGATATTTCTTCTTTTGGACTAAAAACGGCGTTAAATGATGAAACAGGCTGGCAGGTTAAAAATAATCAAACGGTTTCTTATCCTTTTGCTTATGATGAAAGAACCTTATTTAATAGCTCTCAAAAGGTAGGGGTGTCTGTATTTTACGATCAATACAAACCTTATATGACATTTAGTTATATTTTTACTAACGATAACGAAAGGAAGAAATTTGCTTCTTATATTGAAAATATGAATTTTACTTTCAATATGGTTCTGGAAGGAAAACAATACTCTACTCCTGATGTCAAATGGAAATCTACAGGCGATGATTTTGAATTTACGATTGCTTTATCTCAGGATTTTGTTCAACGGTTACGTAATACAGATGATAAGCTTACATTGAACTTTAGCTACCCTCAGAGAGCGGAATATTTCAAACCGGATGTTACTTTATCGACAACAAATCTTTTCGTTCTTTTAAGTCAGACAAAATCTAAATAATTGTTAAGGTAACATTTAAATGTTAAAATAAAAGCCAGCGAATGGCTTTTATTTTTTAGGAGTAAATATGAATTCTTATAACAGAAAGTGGAATAGTAGTATAAAAGAAACTATTCAAAAGTCATCTGACTTTGATATTGCTAAGTCGTTATCATCCTTTGAATTTGCAAATGAGATAGTTTCATTGTTCCGAGGTGTTGAATTAAAAGAAGCCCCTCGCCTTGTTATTATTGATGAATTCTATCAATATTTAAAAAGAAGTAATTCTGATAACGAAGATTCTTCATCGATTTCCAAAAATTCATTCAAGAAATTTACAGGGTTTATTAAGCAAGATGATTTTAGCTTTATATATTCTCATGATGAAACATTGTGGAAAATAAAAGATATTTACTCTCGTTTAACTTTTACTAATAAAGCAGATAGTGAATATTTTATTAAGTTTCTTATTGAGAATAAAGAAACTCAACCTTTACTTATGGATATGCTAAAATTTTATAATGATCTAAAAGGAAAAAGTCTTGATTATTTTTCAACTATTCTTTATTTGCTTGATTTTAAAGATAGAGAATTTACTAATAAGGTCTTTAAATATGTTCTTCAAACATCTGAACAGGACATCATTATTAACAGAGAAAATGATTTTTTAAATAGTATTATTTTTCTTGTTAATCATCCTCAATATGCTGATAAATTAAAAAGTCATTCTATCAATACAGCATATGTATATGCTGGAGAGGCAAGTTGTAAAAAATACTTATTAAAAGATGTTGATTTCTCTGATATTCCTGAAGTATTTAAGGATAACAATAGAGCTTGTTTTATTAAGTTCTACACCGATAACAAAAAACACTTATCATCAAGTCAAAGAGCATATATCATAAATTTTATGGATAAACATGAGGTTATTGACTGTATAGTGCAAATGGCTGAAAAGTGTGAATACGATAAAGATATTATCATAAGTATAGCTTCTGATTTTAAAGAAAAAATAAAAGATATAGGAGTCGAAGAATTTCAGCAATATATCTGTTATTACCATTCAGATACAGATGATATTTATTACAGTCTCTACTGTGAAAATCAAAATAGTCTTTTTAAAAATACAAGCAGTTCAATTACAATTAAAGATTTTTCAGATCAATTCTGTGGGTTTATTTATTCTTTTGTTGAATCAGAATATTTGAAGGAAAATCTTTCAACTAAAGAAGAAGCTTTAGTTTCCAATACAAAAAAGAGGCTTTAAATGGAAGTTGTTAACTTTTACAAAATAGGATTAATTATTCCTGATGATGGTGAGTATATAGGACGTGAATATCGAAAGTTCGGTTTAAAGAAATCAAAATTTGCTAATCCTTATAAATTGGAAAAAGGTAAGCCTCGTGGAGATACTCTTGAAGAGTATAAGAAATGGTTATGGTTTGAAATTCTTGAAGAGCGAATTACCAAAGCAGATTTGATAGCTTTAAAAGATAAAATTTTAGTTTGTTTTTGTAAACCTGCCGCCTGTCATGGAGATATACTAAAAGCTTTTGTCTTGTACGCCGTTAATAAAGGAGATGAACTTGATTTTAAAATAGCAGCATATAAACGATACAAGGCAGGTAAAGCATAAAAAGGAGGATATTCCTCCTTTTATATTATTCTTAAAAAATCTCTTCAGCTACACCTTTGTCAATCAAAAGTTCACTGATATACCATGAGTTGTAAAGCTCCATTGGATTGTAATAGGAAAAAAGCAGCTTGTCAGTGTCAGCATTTACCAGATTAATCAAATTATTCTCATGCAATGTTTTAAAAATATGGCAAATGATTTCTGATTTTGAAGAATGATTTTTCTCAATTTTTTTATAGACATCAAACAATGATACTTTTTCTGGAGTTAATAAAGATTTAATATCTTTATCAGTAATTTTCACAGCGCCTTTATAATGGTTATTTGCAATTTCTCCCATAAACTTAACAAGGGTTGAATTGTAATATTTTTCATCAATATTTTTTGCGAAAAAAACTTCATTTGCATAAAAACCGGAATTGGTGCTTTCAAGTTCAATACCTAATTTTTCAAGGCTTGCATAAATATTTCCCTTTGAAATATAAAAAGCACAATTTTCTTTCTCAAGAAAATACTTACTTACATAGCCAAAGAAGGTTTCCAGGGAATTTTTAATATTGTAACCAGAAAAATTTGTCTCACATTCTGGGCGAGATTTAGTCAATGCAGCAATTAACACATCAAGATTTTCATTTTCAATTTTTTTATCTTTAGAAATTTTTTCAATTAAATTTTCGATATTAAACATACAATCTCCTTTAATTCCTGATTTTATTAATTATGCTCTTTTGGACAGTTTTTTACAAGTATTATTTTTTCAATTTTTTCTTTCTTATTTCTTTTATAGTATCTTCAAGGATTTTCTTTTCTATTTTTTGCTCGAACGGATTTTTACCCTCATTTGTGTTTTTCTTTTTCATCATATTGATTAGATTTTTCTTATTTACAGACAATTCTTCTTTTAATTGGCTCATAGGGTTCTGTTTAAATTTTTCTTTACTATCAAAATTTCTGATATTGTATTTTTCGATGAAGCCTCTTATAGCAGATGTTATGTGTTTACTTATTTCAATTTCTTTTGATGAGTAAGAAGGTGGAGCATAAACCTTATCAAACTCTATACCTTTATTAAATACGACATTTCCGAAAGTATAGAGAATGTTATCGGGATTAGCCTCTATACTGTAAGCAAGCATTTCAGGAATATTTGTGATATAATTGAAATCAACATTTCTGTTATTTATATTTTTCATTAATAAAGGGCTTAAGTGTTCTGTATAATGGTTACCATTCATTGTAATCATGTTATACAAAGCAAACATGTTTGAATTTTCAGATTTTGAAATGTCAAAAGCTTTCAGATCGTAGCTTTTATTTATATTAAAATAAATAATATTATAATAAATATTAATAACAAACTCTCGTCTTTCATCTTTTGTAAATTTAAAAATTTCTGCTTTTTTATCTATATATGAAAAAAAGGTGTAAAAATCATGTTCATGTTTAGGCAATACAAGAGATTTTCTTTCTGAAAAATCATCTTGTTTCTTTTGTATTTTTAATTTTTTTAGAATTCTGTATTTTGTGCGATCATATTCTTTTTCTATTTCAGAGAGTTTAAAGGACATTTCTTCTTCCGGTTGCCTCTGTTCAAGAGTCTCATTTAAATATTTCATAATATTAAACTGAAAATATTTTTGTTCTTTTAGTAAAATCTCAAACAGGTATATGAGGGTTTCATCAACAAAATCTGAAGATATTTTGTTTAATAACTTTTCAGATTTATTAACAAGAGCATAAATCAACAATGATTCAGCAAAATCTTTTTCAGAATACTTATTATGAAGTTGGCGAATATTATTTCCTGCAATAAAGCTTTTAATAAATAAAGCCGGGGTGTTGTTACTCCTCAGATTTTCCTGAGAATAAGGCTCGTCAGATATAAAGTTTTTATTATAAAGTTTATTAAGGCTGTGGTCTAGGTAATGAGCATATTCATGATTTAGAGACATCAATATATTATTATGACTTTCTTTTATTAAAACATTATAATTTAGAATAATCGTTTCTGTATCGTAATCATAAAGTGCGCAAATACTTTTATCTTCAGAATCAATCTTATCGATATGTATTGATATCTTATTCCAGTTATTAGCATTTTCAAATTGTTGGAAAAAAGCATTAAGCACAGTATAAAATTTATCCCAATGGTAAATAATTTCTTTGTCGTATTTGAAATTCTCAACCAGATCATTTTCTTTACACAAATTAATGAGTTTTTTAAGATATATTTTATTTGCAATTATCTTCTCTTTTTGAAAAAGAGGATTTTCTATCCATTCTTTTAATGTTTTAAATTCCATGCACATACCTTTGATACTTTATTTTACTCATAATACAATAATTAGGTTTCTTAATCAAATCTTAAAATGAGTACTTTCATTTTTTCAAAACTTTCAAATATAACTTTACACAGGCCATTCCTGTGAGGTAAACCAAAAATTGAATAAAAAAGGCAAGAACTACTGAAATCAATAAAGTTTTTAAAAAAGGTTTTGGCAAAGAACGGTTAATATTATCCATTTGTTTTTTTGTTGGCAAAAATTCAACAAGGTCATCATATTGAACTTTGGAAATGTAATTTCCATGTCGTGCATTTTTATTTATCTCATTTATTTTTAATATATAATCACTATAGACTTCTCTTAATTCTATCATTTGCCTGTTTTTAACAAATCCAATATTTTGATTGTAATACTCAGAAAATATCTCTATTCTTTTTTTATATTCATTTAAATTTTTAATATCATTATCATTTATATGGAGTTGTGATTTTGTGCCATAAATAATTTTTTCTTTTTTAAATTCCTTATAGTTATAGGATACTACTTTATATTCTGGTAAAAATAAATTTTTATCAAAGCGAATCATTATGACGAATAAGAAAATAAAGGCAATCCAAACAATCATTTTTGAGAACATTGTTAAAATTACATCAGCTTTTTGCAATGGTGTTTGAGGCTTTATCTTTTCCATTTATCTTTTTATTTCCTTTTCAGTGGCTTCTTGTTCGTCCATCTTTTTATGAAAGTTCCTTATCTCATTAGGTGTAATAGAAAGAAGTTGTGAATATGCCATTTCCATACTATCTCCCATGATTTTGCCCATTATCTTACCTTGTTCCTCTTGAGCTATTCTTGCTTGTTTATTTATTTCAAAATTTAACTGTTGTATTTCTTCTTTTTCTTTCATCATATTGTAATTAAAGCCGGATAATAGCACACTTAAGATAGCTAACACTGAACATCCGGCTATAATTTGAGGTTTCATATATTTATAAAGATTCATTTTTAGCTCCTGTATTCGTTATTGCTCTCATTTTTTTCTTTTTTTCTATTTTTTTAATATATTCTGCCACTAATTCATCATTTATTTGTCTTAAAGCATCTCGATTTATTTTCTCGTAATCATCATGGTAATTAACCATAATGGGAATACTATTTTTGCTTTCTATTACAGCTAATGCGGCTATTTTAGAATTCATTGTTAGATTATCTATTTTTTTAATATTATCTATCTCTTGAAATTTCTTTTCTTCCTGAAAAGATTTAAAATTTACACCACTGTATGAAGCACTTAGAAAAGCCAAAGCTCCAAAGCATACCCAAAGTTCTTTTTTTAAAATCATATTTTTACCTTAATTAATTTCTTTTTGATTTAACAAATATTTGACTCAGAAAATATCATGTTTATAAAAAACAGACATAAGAAAATTTAACATATGATTATTTATATATCAAAAAAAACCATCTTTGATGCATTTAAATTTCTTTGGCATGAAAAGAACAGTTTAAACCTCATCGGACAAATCAACATGACTAGAATTTAGATCAGAAGACATTATCTCAAAAAATGTAGGAGGCCCTGTAAAAATAATCGTCATTGAAATAGAAATCAGCAATACATAGAACAATAATAAAAAAGAATTTATGCATTTTATTTTTTTCGATTTTTCAATAGCGGTCTTATTGCCTTCAGTTTTTTCTATTATTAGTTTTTTGCGGTGGCAAAAGAAACCAATGGCTACTATACTCGCTATTATAGAAGGAGTTACACCTTCGGTAAAATAACAAATTGTAAAAGCAGAGGCTTTTGGCGAATTAAATATAAAAGTAAGATTTTCTATGATATATGGAATAATAAAACTTGCAAATAATAATATAAAACATAATTTGCTGTCATATTCTTTCCTGTAAAAGTTGTAATTAGGTATATGCTTCCTTTCATCTATGAAAAATTTCATCATCTTAAAATCCTTTTTATTTATTAGTTATCATTGTTCAAATTTGCACAATTTCAATTATAAAAAATGCAACAATGTTTTCAATAGTAATTGTATATGTTTTTTTCGCAAGGATATTCCTAAAAATAAAAAACACATTGATTTTTACTTAGCACAGATGTAGTATAGCAGTCTCAAACCTGATAACACATTGATAAGGAATAAAAATGAATCGTATTTTCAAAATTGCCTTTGCTCTGACAACTATTTTATCTTCTTCTGCATTTGCATCGACATCTTCTTATGATAGTTCAAATGACCCAGACTATTATCAATCAAACATTTTTACTACAGTTAAGGTAGGCACTTTAGGTCCCGGTATTGATATTGGTTATCAGTTTAATCCTTATTTTGATATTCGTGCAAATGTGAATGGTTTTAAATTCAGCAAAGATCACACGGTTAATGATGTTGATTATCATGGCGATGCTCGCTTATTAACAGCAGGTTTGCTTGCGGATTATTATCCTTTTGCAAATGGATTCAGGCTCACGGCTGGAGCTTATTACAATGGAAATAAAGTAACAGCAAAAGGTTACTATAATGACACCTATTATGGTATTAATGTTAATGATTACGGTCATGCTGAAGCCAGTGTAGATTATAAAAAATTTGCCCCTTATCTTGGCTTTGGCTATCAAGGTGGCAGTGATAATGGATGGATTTTTACGGCTGATTTAGGTGTAATGTATCAAGGTTCTGCAAGAGTTCATTATAATACCGTATGCAACAGTCAGGTTGTTTGTTCGGTATTACAAAACCAGATTGAAGAAAAAGAAAACGAACAACGTGATAAAATTCAAAATGATGTTGATAAATTAAAATGGTATCCTGTAGCATCGATTGGAGTAGGTTATCGTTTCTAATTAATAATTATGAATAACCAAAGAGACCACTATGGTCTCTTTTTATTTTAAAGTATCTTTCATAACAGATTTTTTTTAATGTATATCGAATAAATATATTTTACATCTTCTTTTTTTCTCTCACAACTGACATTCAAATTGTTTTTATTAGAGTCATCAAAAACTGTATAAGTAATTTCATTTAAATCAAGATCGCTTCTGGAGTATATATCTTCATTATAATTAGCTGATATTTGTTTTTCACCTATTTTTAAAAGAGTAAAACATGTTTCTTTATCTATAGGGCTACTGCTACCTCTTATTTCAGAAATATTTCCAGTAGCAGGATCACTTATTAAAAAATAATCGCTTATATTCTGATATGAATTTTTTGTTTTAAATTTATATTTAAAAGCATCTTCTGTATATGATAGTCCAGAAACTCCAGTAAAGCCATCATTATTTAATGACACACCAAACAGTTCGGTTATGCTATTCTTCATGGCTAAAGTCTTATGCGAAGGTTTGAGTAGGGTTTTTATGTTAGAGAGTTCGTAACTAATAAAATAGACTTCTTTTTTATAAAAAGGAGAAAACTGCTTTTCACATTTTATACTAATAAGATTACCATTCAATAAATTAGATATTTTTTCAACAATGTTTTTTTCATTATTCTCAGACAATAAATTTTTCATAAATGAAATACTATCCCCAAAAACAAAAGAACTGGCATTGTCAGTATCTTCTTCTTTATAGTAATTTTTTAATGGCATAGCTTTTTCTTTTAATTTATCAAAACATTGGTTTTCTGTATTATAAAAATTAGAAGGATAGCTAATCGTCTTTATTTTATTTACCAGATTATCTTTATCTGTATTAACAATTAATTGCGAGAAAAAAGTAGACTTAAAATCTTTATCAATATAGTTTTGCTCAACTGGATTACCATATATTAATAAATATTTTGAAGTGTCTTTCATATCTTTACTGATGTTTTCTCCAATATAATGTCCAAATAATACTGTTTTTTCATCTGCTGCAAAACTCATAAAAGATGTAAAAAGTAGAGATAGTGTTAGTAATAATTTAATGATTTCTTTTATCATGATTCACTCTTATTAAATTTATTTCTTCATTAATATAATCTTTGATTATGAAAATCAAATAAAAAAGCCTCTTCAGAGGCTTTTTAGAAACTTATTTTTTTATTCGTATAGACCGGGCACTCTTACATTATCAGAATCACCTTCATCATAAGATTGATTATTGTAAGAATCATTTCGATTAAAGGGCGAATTTGATTTTTTGTTATAACCGGAGTTATCATACCTATCTTGCTCATAACGATCATTTTTATTCAAACGGGAATCTGAATTTTGGTTATATCGATAATCTCTGTCTTGAGAACCACCAAATCCTTGGTCATCAAAATCTGGAAGATCTCGCATACCCAAATGACGAGCTAGTTTGAAATATTGACGGTATTGTTTTTCATTATGAGTATTCATCAGCACTTCAACAATTGTATTTTGAACACCATTGATACGATCTTCGTGTTGATTTAAATAGCGAACTGCAATGCTTGGATATTGCACAAGTTTCGCGGTGAGAGCACGATCAGATAAATCTTCTGGGATTGAAACTTTAACCCATCCATTTCTAGAATTATTGTTCTGATTTTGACCCATATTCATCAAATCATTGATAATATTTGCTTTAGCTGTAGAAACAGATAATACAAGAATAAGAGCCGCTTTAAGTAACAGTTTCATATAAACACCTCATAGGATAAGTTAAAGAGAGTATATAATATTATAGTATCATATTCAAGAGGTTTCTGTCACAGTTTATGTTTTACGATATTTTAGTTTAGGTGATTTTTGTCATTCTTATTTTTTTAACTTATACTATAGTTATATGATAATATTTTTTGAGGCAAGCATGATTATACCAAAATTACTTTCTTCATTACAAGATTTTAATGATCCTATATTTACAGAACTTTATAGTGACATCTACAGTAAATATATGAAGATACGAAACCAACAAATAATAGATCGAATAGAAGGTGTTTTTCAGAAATCTGAAAATGCTCAATACATAAATTTTATAAGATACGATAATTTTATACAAAGATATGAGGTTGATATATTGGATTCAGATTTTAATTCTATAGGAAATACATCAGGAATAGACTGGTCATATAACTCAAGCCTAAATGATACTGTATTGATAAAGGAACACCGATTCGATTTTTATAGAAAGCATTTTCCCGAGAATAATGATATTATCTATAATTTGGAAAATGGACTTAAACCTCCACTTGAAACCATGACATATTATGGATTTGATTATTACAATAATTACAGTTCACATTGTCATGAAATGTCATTAGAAATTAAAAATTTTAAAAGGAATATAAATTCATTGTATTCTGAAATATCTTCTTTGTTACCTCAAAAATTCGTTTTGCAGCTTGAACAATTGTTTAAGGAAAAATCTGTGAAATATATCGAAGTTGATCGTTATCAGATAAAGATCCATTTCAAGGAAAATGGGACAGATAATAAAGAAAAGGCGAAAGAGAAATTCATAAACCATTTATTCACTCAAGAATATATTAAAAATCTCAACATTACTGTTTATGAAAAAAGATCTTTCAAGTGTGAATATAAAATTGAAGGAGATAATCTTTTAGATAGAGTTGAAGGATATAAAAAGTTATTGAATGCAGATCGTCAAGAAAACAATCAACTTTTTTTATTCACCTTGCTTACACAAAACGAAAGACAAAATATTCTTCAGAATATTGAAACTACTCTTGAATCTGATACTTTCAAAAACCTAACTTCTAATAAAAGGAGAATATAATGAACACCGTGCCTGAAAGAGCTTTAATCATAAGAAAACCTTGGAGTGAACATATTTTAGATGGCGACAAAACATGGGAACTGCGCGGAAAAAACACAAAAATCAGAGGTCCTGTAGCTCTTATTGAAGGTGGGTCCGGTAAAATAGTTGGAATGTTCAATATTGATGATTGTTCTTCTCCATTAAGTAGAGAAGAGAGAGTTTTTGCAGCAAAAGAAGGTAAAATACTTGATTGTGAAATTGATGAAGACATGTATACTCATGTTTATGCATGGAAGTTAAGTCAGGTGGTTCGATTTGAAAATCCTATTAATTATAAGCATCCTTCAGGAGCGGTTATCTGGGTAACGATGACTGCTGAAGATAAAAACAATATGTTAAAAGAAATAGAAAAAATTGAGATAAAAAAAGCACTGGATTCTGACAATAAAAAGCAGTATAATTTTAAAAAATAATGTGTTGAGGTGTTTATTATGAATAAAACGACAATGATAGAATTTGTAAAACCTTTTTATAATAGTCAAAGTCGTTTTTTTCATAACTGGAATCATATTGAAGATGGTCTTAATTATCAGGAATTATTTACTAACGAACAATATGCAGCATGGTTGTTTCATGACATTGTTTATCTTCCTGGATTTAGTGATAATGAAAAGGTAAGTGCTGATTATCTGGTCCAATATTTAAAAAATAATCCAGTTGATATTGATATTGAGGTTGCCGTTCAAATTATAATGGATACTAAAGACCATGTTTCCACAATAAAAGAATCCTCTCTTCTACTTGATATAGATATGCTTTGTTTTTCTTTTGATTATGGAATTTTTGAACTTTCCAGAGAATTAGTTATTCAGGAATATGTTGGTTTTTTTAGCAAGGAAGAAGTATTGAAAGGTGTATATAGCTTTATTGAAAAAATGAGAGGAAAAGAAATTTATAAAACAGAAAAGTTTCTTCAATTTAATGACAAGGCACAGGAAAATATTGAAAGATATTTGATTGAAAATAAAATTTTTAATTTTGACAATTAAAAAAAGTTAATTTATATTAATAGAGTCATAACTTTAACAACAAACAGGAGGATGCTATGACACAGCTAAACGCAATCTGATTATTGAATTATTTAAAAACCACTCTATTGAACATGGAGTTCCTTTCCATACTAACAACTCTGTTTTAAGTCCTGATGATACTACCTTATTTACAACCTCTGGAATGCAACATTTTAAATCTCATTATCTAAATGATGATTATAAAAACACTTTTTCTAATATCCAAAAATGTCTTCGATTAAATGATCTTCATGAAGTTGGTGATGGCACACATTATCTTACATTTCAAATGATTGGGTTCTTTTCTTTTCAGGAATGGTCATTACAGCAATCAATCAATTTTATGTGGCTTTTTATGTCAAAACTGAACATTAAACCTGATTATGTGACCATACATCCCGATAAAATGGATGAATGGAAATTTCTTTATTCAAATTATGATGTAGAGATAAGACAAGATAATGAATGTGTATGGAGTGATGGTAATATTTCCGGCTATTGCACAGAATTTTATAAAAATAATATTGAAATCGGTAATATAGTGAATACTTTAGGTAGAAGTATTGATATAGGTTTTGGTCTTGAACGATTACTGACAGTATTAGGCATGTGTGAAAGTTTAAGCAGACTTAACATTCTCGAACAATGTGTTCTTGATTTAATTAAAAGTGATGTTGTTGTTGGTCATAATAAACAAGGATACATATTAAAAAAACTTATTATAGATTGTATTCTCAGTGGGTCTGTCATAGAGCATGAGTTTTTCAGGCAATTAAAAAATAATATGCGGTTATCTTATCTTAATTATTTAAAAAATAAGAGTAAGAAAAAATACTCTGATAAAGACAATTTCTTCTGGAAAGACACATTTGGTATAGATGTGGAAAAGATTGATATTTATGAAGGCTTAATTCAAGAATAATATATTTAATCAGTAGCAATCGGGCATAAAACCCGATTGCTACTATCTTTCACTTTATTAGCAACTCTTTTTTATGATAATACGATTTCTTAAAAACTCTTCTTTTATTAAATTTTTATCATTTAAAGAAATAGCATTTATGAAACTATCATTAAATAAAAGGATCTGGCATTGATATTCTTTTTCTTTATAAATAAGAATATCATTTTTTAGTATAGTATCTTTATTCGATTTATCACAAATCCATGACACGAGATCGTTGATTTTTAAATTGATACATGAGGCAGTATTATTTTTATTATAGATAAAAAAATTCGGATTTCCTGTTTCAGAATAGTTGAATTCCATAACTTCTTCATAAGAAAGAATTCTTGATTTGGTATTCTCATTTTTTAAAATATCTTTTATAAGTGTTTTTTTACCTGCTTGTATTGTTCCTTCAACTATATTTATTTCTTCAAATGGATAATTAATTTGCATTTCTTGCAAAAGTTCACGAGTTGCCTTTTCAAGTGTTTTATCTGTAAGAATAATTTTAGGAGTTTCCTTGTAAAAATCTTCTGGTTGAAGATAATAATCTTCTCTGTCTTTTAGAAAAAAATAAGCGATTATATTATGAAGTTCATCCGACAAACGATAGAAGTATGGATTACTATTTCTGCTTGCTGAATAAAAGTTTCTGGATTTCATAAAAACACGAGATTCTTCAAAATAATCGACAGGAAAAGCATTATTAATCATAAACTCTTTGTTATATTCTACTATTGATAATATATTCCTGACATTATAAAACAGACAATAAAAACTTTCTATCTCGTGTGGATTATTGATAATATCGTCTTGGCGATTATAGAGATCATCCAGCATCTTTTTAAGAATAGTATAAATATATTCAAGATATATTTTCTTTGTATTATATGATGATAATATGTTATTTTGAGGAATGGTATCAGTAAAATTCGTTTTTTCAATATGATGATAATCTGTAAATCCTAATGCTTTAGCAAGTATTTCTCCAGATTCACTTAAACTTAACGAGAGATTTTTGTTTTCTAAATTTTTCTTTAATAATTTTTTAACACGACTAAATCTTTTATTATCTATGATGATAGGTTTTTTCATTTGTTTATTCCTTATTTATAACCGTAATCATGACAAGTAGATATCAACAGTGGCTATAATAGGTCTATAAACAAGGTTGAAAAGGTATTATTAATGCGTCAGCTTCGCCATCAAGTCTACTTAGCTAGGTGTTAACTCACCTTATGATTCTTATATTATAAATTTTTGACAAAATCAACTCTTATTATCTATAATTATTTTTCAATAATAAGGAGTTCTGATGTTATATAAAAATTATATTGATGCATTAAGTTGCATATACGATGAAAAAGAATTTGATAAAATAATTCAAAACATACATAATTTGAATCCAGGAAAATACAATTGCAAAAGTATTTATTTTTCCATGCTTAGAGAAGCTCTTGGTTCAAGAGAATTTGCGGACTTTCCTTATGGTTTTTCAAAAGAACATCTAAACTTCTTCTTTTTTAAAGTCTTTAATCTTATAGATTTCATAAATATAGATAACGAAACAGAACATGAAAGATCCTGGTTATTAAGCAGTTTAATTGATATGGATATTAAGAACCCAGGCTTATTAGACAACGAAAATAAAAAATTAATTGAACAATATATTTTTAATAATCCAGCTTATTTTAAAGATGATGATATTTTCCTGTTAGGCCATAACAATTATTACAACAAATCAACGATATCCTATGTTATGAACTCAAGATGTGACTTATTAATAAAACACTTTATGCCTTTCTTTTTTAATTCTTATGAAAATTTTTCAAATTTCTTTTACCACATGCCCATTGAACTCTTTAAACAAGTTGTTCCTGAGATTTATAATGACTCATTATATAATAACGCGAAAGGAATTAAAAAGAGTGATTATTTAGAAAATCTTAAGATGAGAAATATTGGAATGCCCAGAATTGATAATGCCTTTAATGATCAGGAGGCCTGTAAAATATTTTGGACATTACTTTTCTATATTCCAGAATTTTTCTTTGAGTTGCTCGAACAATATTCTTCGAAAGAAGATGAAAAACTTCTGGAAAAAATTATTTTCCTTAACGATAACGAATTTATTAATCTTTCGGCTATTATAACCAATTGGAAAAAAGAGTCCTTAAGTATCTCTTTATCTTCAAATATTTCTCAGTCCATTGACAAATACAGAAGTCATTGTTTTTTAAAATTGGTTAAAAAAGGGTTCCATAAAACAGCTTTATATTTTTTAAAAAATGGATATACTCTATCTGAAGAAGAAAACTCGTATCTGGTTAATATCAGTAAAAAGACAGCACAAACTTATTCTGATTACACTTTTGATATTAAAGACAGTTTCTTTAATGATTTTAAATTTAACATTGATCGTATGGACACAAACAGAACAAGTTATAAAAAGATAGAAGATTTTTTAAAAAACGAAAATAACAAATATGCTATTTTTAACAGATTAATAGAAGAAGATAATAAATCTTTTAAAAAATTATTACCAGAACTTATAAATATCAGCAAATCTGATATCAACAAATATGATTTCTTATCAACAGTGGATATTCTTATTGTCAATATGAATACAACAGCTATTGAAACTTTATTTGAATATAAATACCCTTTTAATCTGAAGCAAATGCTGTTGTTCTGTCGCTTTACAAGGAAGCATTACGACAAATATAAAAGGGTAATTTCTTATCTTTCTGATCTTTTAGTAGAGAAATCTGAACATTATAATTATTTTTTAAGTCACAATTTAAATATAGCTAAAGAAGACGGCATACAAATCAATGAAAAATATGTCAGACAGTTAACTGGAAATTATGGGATACCTTTAAACAAAGGTATGGGACTCTCAGCAATTAATAAACTGTCAGAACATTTAAGATATAAAAATGGTAGACTTGAATATTATCGAGATTCGTTGAATCTCAACATGTATGCTTATTTTTTAGAGCAAGATTATAACCAAATACAGGCTTATTATGATATTGCTTCTATTAGTTATATCGTTTTATTAAAAGCAGATGAAGGTTTTGATGTTTCTTCCTTAATGAATGCTTTAACTGTTCATAATGCTTTCGAAGAAATTGATGATATTATTAATCTAATTAATCAGGTTAAAAAGGAACACTTATCAGTTCCTTTAAAACATTTTCTTATGTTAAATGACCAGAGAAAATTAAATGAAATTGTAGAGGGTAATAAGCAAGGTAAAACAAGGAAAAGAATTTAAAAATTTAAAATTAGATTCTTTTTTGCCTTATTGATTTTTCAGAAGATGTTATATATTTTCTCAATAAAGCGTCTTCTTTTTCTGACTTTATTTTTAATATTTCAATATATAAAACATCGAATCTTTCTTGTTCAATAAGTTGTCCATCAAGAAGTCTTTTTATGTTGTTATCTATTTGTTCTAAATCTTCATTTCTGAAATTACAAAAATGACCTATAACCGATAAATTACTCACATTCAATTTTTTACTTGTATAAATATTTAAACTTTTGATAAAATAATTGGCTAATACATTTTTTTTATTAATATCTCCCTGTGAGGGATTAAGCAAAAAGTAATCTTTTATTTTTTCAGAATTGCTTGTTTGAAATAACACATCCCAATGTAACTCAGGCTGAAGAGTCATGATAATTTCTTTATTTAAGGATAAATCTTTTAAAACATACGGGAAATATATATCATCTGAATAAAGAATATAATAATTAAAAAGATATTCTTTTACCCTTATTTTGAATCTTTCCTCATCCATAATTAACTTATTTTTCCTTAAACAATAAATATACTTGAAATATAAAGATGATAAAGTGTCTGGAGATTCCAGCACGAAAAAAAGAGTTTCGTCATTAAAATAAAATCTATTTTCTACAATAAAATCAAAATTTTTTTGGTTAATGATATTGTTTGATATCATTAACTTTAAAAGAGCATATAATTGAACATCACGATTTACGGGATTTTTATTTTTGCCTATTTTTTCTATACGATACAGATATTTTCCAATATATAGATTTAAAAAATAATAGAGATGTTTTTTTAACAGTGTTTTTTTCGAATTACATTCTTTTTTATCATCTGAAATCCGCTCAAAAAAATTAATTAATTTATTTTTTTTATCAATTATATTATGTTCGCTATAATTAAGATGTTGAATATAAGTTAAAAAATCTTTACTCTTAACTATATTATTAAATAGACATTTAATTCTATTTCTTTCTTTTCTTACTCCCATTACAACCTCTTTTTGATCGATTTTCCACGCTTATTATTAATTTTATCTTTTAAATCTATCATTTCACTTACAGCTATCTTTTCTCCTATAACGTTCAGAAGCTTTTCACAGGTTTCGTCTGTCATTCTCAACGATATTATTTCTTTTTCTTTTATTTTTTTATACAGATTTAACAATTGTTCTCTTTCAATTTGATTATAGTTCAATAAATATATTAAATTTTGAGGCTTGAAAACTCTTGAAAAGGTGTATTCGTCAAAGTTTATTTGATTAAACGCACCTTTATTTAAACGAATTACACTTTTAATACGGGACATCTTTTTACCTGTAATTATAATACCAAAGTATTCTTGTATATTATCATAATACAAATCTTTCTTATTTATACCAACACTCTTAAAGTCATGATTTTGAAATTTTATATCAGATGTAATGTATATTTTTGCTATCTCTTTTTTTAATACAAACATGAATTTATCAAATTCAGATTGAGACAGTGCCTGCATTATTTTCTTTAATTTACTTCCAAAGGCTTCTTCATCACGGTAAAAACAACTTCTAAGATCTGTACATAATGAGGGTATGGTTATAAACTCTTTGTCAAAAAGCCATTTTATCTCGCTTTTGTTAAGAGCATGTTGTCTTTGAGGTATAGCAATTTGGAAAATATAATGAAGATCTTGATATTGTTTTTGTTCTTTTTTGATTGCTTTTTTCTGTGAATAGAAAATTCTTTTTTTTACTATTTGCTGATAACCGATTATTTGTGCTTCTATTAATACTGATTGTAACTTCATATTGTCAGAAATAGAGTAGCCTTTTTTGTTCAAAAAATTAATAAAATGAGCTTGGTCTTTTGATGAAAAATCATCATTATTGAGATAAATATCAATAAAAAGCTCCTTTGTTGGAACTTTTTTATTCATTTCTCTGAACAGGCTTAATAAATCAGTTTTTTTTATTTTCATTATTATTTTCCTTTCATAAACTTTTTGTAATATAACACAACAAAAAACTATTGACAAAATAAAAAAATAAAAAAATTATTAAAGTATTCCTAATCACAGACGATAATGGAAACACTGGCAAAAACCAGATTGTAATTTTACTATTATTTTAAAAAAAGGATAACAAATATGAATACACTTTCTCTTATTACTCAGAACAATTTAAGCAAATCTCAATCTGCATTCAGCACCGCAATTGAAAGACTTTCTTCAGGTTCCAGAATTAATAGTGCTAAAGATGATGCAGCAGGTCAGGCTATTTCTAACCGTTTCACTTCTCAGATAAGCGGTCTTAATCAGGCATCAAGAAACGCTAATGATGGTATTTCTATGTCGCAAACGGCTGAAGGTGCTTTGAATGAAATTAACAATAATTTACAAAGAATACGTGAACTAACTGTCCAGGCAAAAAACGGAACCAACAGCGACACTGATATTACTTCTTTGCAGGATGAAGTTGCAGCTCGTCTTGAAGAAATAGATCGTGTAGCTTCAAAAACTACTTTTAATGGAATTAATCTTTTGGATGGTACCGCTGGAACCGCAGGTAAAGTTAACATTCAGGTCGGTGCTAACGATGGTGAAACTATAACTATCGACCTTTCTAAAGCTAAAGCTGACACTACCACTTTAGGTGTTAATGCTCTTGATATGACAACTGTAAGTGGTGCTAGTGATACTTCTTTAGCAACTATTGATGCTGCCATTGCAAAAATTGATACTGCACGTTCAGGATTAGGTGCAACTCAAAACCGTTTTGAATCTACCATTAGTAATCTTAACAATAACGTAACTAATATGGCTTCCGCTCAGTCTCGCATACAAGATGCTGATTATGCAACTGAAGTTTCAAATATGAGCCGTGCTCAGATTTTGCAACAGGCTGGCACATCTGTATTAGCTAAAGCCAACCAGTCAGCACAGAATGTGTTAGCTTTGTTATCATAATATATTAATTAGATGCTTATCTAAAATAACAGGGGTTACCCCTGTTATTTTTTTTCTACTTTATTATTTTCATTTTCTAAATAAAGAGAAGAAACATAAGTGTTAAGATTCTTATCTTTTTTTGAAATATTTATTTTTTTTCCTGTTTTTTCTTCTATTGCAGAAATGAATCCAGATAAATCATCAAACGTAGATGATTTTTCCTGACTTTTTATTAATTCAAGCATATATTTTTCGTTAATATATTTTGCCAGTTCTATAAAATCAGCATGATTAAGTTTTATTTTCATGGCAACTTTTTCAGGAGTATTCAGTTTGTAATTTTTTTTATAGTAATCAATACCGCTATTAGATAATAAAATTGAAAGCGGTATGCAACCTATAAGCGGGAGTGAGACAGAGAAGGATGACAGCATAGCCCCTCCAATCAGACCTGTTGCTGTGATGCCAGGGATAATAAAAAATAATAAACCTTTATAAAATTTCCATTCTTTGAATTTTGACGATTTTATTTCATTTACTGTATTTGCATCATCAATCTTTTTAAAAAAGTAAGTAGCCAAATCTTCATTATCACGGATGGCTTTTTCAAGAATATAGTTAGATTTCATATTTCCCCCTCAAAATAAAAGCAATATTACATCAATTTAATCAAAAAAGCATCTGTTTTTTACATGAAAGACCAGTTATTTTGTATATTTTTTCTTCTATTTAATAAAAATTTCAATTATTCGTAGGAAATATCAATTTACATTCTTTTCTTTATATTATATTCATTGCCTTCCTCAATGTTTAAAGAAGAATTCAAAATTTCCTTTTCTTTGTTTATGCTTATAAATTTTCTAATATAAGATTTCACTTCTTCTGGAGTGTGTTTGATCTGTTTTTCATCTTTTATGAAACTGACATCTATTCCTTTATTTACCAAATGTTTAGCATTTTCGAGCGAGTAGCAACGCATTAGGGCATTTTGCCCTGAAGAGTTTTTCTTATTGATATCAGCACCTTTTTCAAGCAACATATCAATTATTTCTGTAGAGTCAGCATGGAAAATTGGAGTTTCCCCTTTATTATCCATTTGATTAACATTGACTCCAGATTCGATAAATTTTTTTTGGAATTTTTGACTTAAATTTAAAAATAGTACATTTTGACCTTTTGTGTTCACTTGATGCAAGTCTACATTTTCCGAAAATAAGATGGCTCCAATTTTATCAGGATCATAGCTGGATGGCAAACTAAAATAGAGATTTTCCTTTTTATTATTTACCTGGTGGACATTTACATTTTGATTATAAAAAAGCATAAATTGTTTATAGTATGGACAACTAAACAAAATATTTTCACCGTTGTTATCAACCTGATGAACATTGATACCTTGTGCTATCCAAAATTCCCACTGAGGAAAAGTTGAATTATGCAACATATTTTGACCATAAGAATCGGTATGATTTATATTTATACCATTTTTAATTAACCAGTTGATTTTTTCCTCTGAGGCATAATACAATGCATTTATTTTTTGTTCTGATATTGTTTCATTGATATCTATAACCATACCATTCTTTAATAAATCAATGTATTCTTCTTCCGTTTCTATATTGTGAATACTAATAGTGCTCATAAACTTTCCACTTGATTTGATTGTTACGATCATTATACTATTTTATCAAAATAAAAAAAGACCGATTAAGTTTTCACACATATTTTATACTCGTTAAATTTATTTATACTTGATTTTAAAAAAACACCTTATCAAAAGTTCAAAAGGATGTTCACACTAAAAAGTAATTAAACTTAGTATTATATTTCGGGAATTTCCAACAGGAATAAACTTAATTTTAATGAGGAGGGTAAAGCTGGAAAGCAGAGAAAGTAATTTTTTTTAAGATTAAAAGTAGAAGTATCTTTCTCAAAGCCAGCTATTTTTCTTTCTTGTGTGGTTTTATACACTCAAGAAGTAAATATTATACCTATGAGCTATAAAAGTCAATATTTATTTTTATATTCTTTTAAGTGTTTTTTTACCACACACCCCTTTATTAATAAAATTACATATAATTTTGTTTTCTATTTCAGAAAGTGTCATTTTTAGCTGTTGTTTGTCTAATTTATGTCCATTTTTTTCTATTTTTTCGAAAGTAACTTTTAACTTTTCCAGTTCTGCGGCAGAAATATTATCTATTTTATTTAAAACAGACACCCAGTTTTTAGAGACTTTAGTTGTCCAGGAAGAAACAGATGTCGGAATGGGGGGGATTTTATCATAATGGTTTACAATCGTATTTAGAGTTATAATGTAATCATTGCATTTGTATTTTCTTTGTTTATTTGAAAAAGAATTAAAACCTAAAAGCTCTCCGACAAGATTGGTGTCTGTATCATAATGCTTATCAAAATGATCAAATAAATGCTGTAGATTTCTGTATAAATTTTCAAATCCATGCTCTTTATTATAGAGATATTTTTCACTATCATTTTTTAGAATTTCATAATAAAACAGGATGATATTTTCATTAGTAAATGAATTAGATTTCAAAGGTTTTATTCCAAAAGATTTATTAAGTGTATAGACATAAGATAAATTGTTTAATTTACATGCAATATCAGCCACATTTCCGTTCAGTAATTTTTCTTTTGTTAACTTTCCAGAAAGAGGCTCATAATTTTTATTTATTTCATTGATAAACCTGATAACTTCTGTAGAATTTAATGCATCTTTTGTAAGTAATGTGTTTTCATTATTTAGATTTATATTTTTGAGGTAATTAAATTCATCATCATCATCATAATTTACAGCGATTCGTAATCCTTCTTGTAATGATAAAGGTAATAATGATAAGCTATGCAAAGAGGTGCCTTTGATATTCATTTCTGACTCAGAATGAGGGAGATTGAAGAATTCGTTGATTGTTTCTTCACTCAAATAGGAAACCATTGTATTTATGACTATTGTATTATAATAAAAATCGCCCTTAACATCATCATTGAGAGAAATTGAAAAAGCCTGAAGCATATTCTTTAAAAATACAGCTTTTGCATATGAAGAATACTTCTGATATGTTTCTTCAAAATCAAACATATCCTTTACCATATCTTTTGCTTCTTCTGTCATAACATCCTCTTTATATAAAATCACACTGATAGAATAATTTATTTTATAATTTTTCTTCTTTTCTGTCTATTTTTATTAAATTCTTTTCTTTTTCTTTTTCACTCCATCTTCATTTTCATAGATACTATATTTAACCTTTACATTTTCTATATGATTGAGTAATTTAATAATATTTTTATTCTTTTTGGTCAATTCTTCTATTATTTGAAACTTTTCATTAATTTTATTTATATTTTCCTTATTTAAAAGAGATATCGTAATTTCTATAGCATTTGAAAACTGGCAGAATTTTAATTCACTATTTTCTTTATTTATATGCTCAACCAAAAAACTTATTGATTTTTCTAAAACCTGTTCTTTGTCTGATAATAAAAGGAACTTTTCTATAATATCCTTTTGTAAGTAATGATAAATATCAAAAAAATAATGAGAATATTCTCCTTTATAAAAAAGCATCATCATTAGAATTTTATTTTGGATTTCCCCATCTTCAAATTCTTTTATTAATTCAAAAAAGTATTTATTAAAGTGATCACTTCCTTTTACATCAACATCTTTTCCATTTTCGTTCATCTTAACTTCTAAAACAATATTGATAAAAGATATTTTTTCCTCTTTTGTTAGTTTATTTATATAATTAAAAATTGCCTTTAATAAATTATTATTACTATTTTCTGCCATTAAATAAAATAACCATTTTTTCTGTTTCTTTTCAAGTTCAACTCCTTTGTTTGTAAGAATTAATACCTTTTCCAGTTTTTTATTAAAAATCATTCTGTTTAAAAGAGAAACCTTTTCATTATTTCTTAAGGTATGAGACAAGCTATCAGGAATCATATCGGGCAGCATAGAATCAAGGTCTTTATCACATTTAAGTATAAAATCTTTATCTTCTTGAGTTATTTGCATGTTTTCTAATTTTTTCAAATTACTTGGCAATTCTTTGTCAAGGAAAACATCAATAAAAGATAACCTTACTTCACTTTGTAATTGTTCTTTCAGGGCTAAATAAGAGACAATTTCTTCCTGACTTTTTGGTTTTAGTAATTTTTTTTGATGCGAATTTAAAACGAAACCATTTTTACAAAAGTAATTGATTACAGGGTATATTTTATTATGGAAAACAAAGGCTATCCAGTCTTTATTTTTGCTCTTTTTAATATAATTATTTACATCTATTTGACTACTAAACTCCGTTAAACCTATCTTTTCAAAAAATAAATCCCCATACAAATTTTTTAGGGCATCAAGAAGTCTTATAAAGATTATTTCTTCCTTGTATATATTTATTAGTCTATTGCCAAATTTCTCTTTATAATCTGAATAATTTTTTATGGCAATTTTTTGAATTTCCATTAATAAAACATTCGCAGGTTTTATTTCAAATTTTCTATACAACAATGATTTTATATTCTCAGGTATACTCAGCTTTTTTTTACTAAAAAAATAAAGCACAAAGATAATGGCATTAGTATCATAAACTTCAGATTCTTTTAGAGATTCACATATATAATCTGTAAATTTTTTATTTTCTAGCAATTGTAAATTATATTTTATCCCTATAAAATTAGTTGGATCAACACCTGAAATTTCTTTCATATCCCCGTATTTATTGACATAATCTATGAGGTAATAATTTAAAAACTGATCTTTAATTAAATAATCAAATTCTGCATTATACAAGAAATCTAAAGGAACAGTATTAAAAAAATAATTATTTTCTAAATATATAGGCAACCCTTTTTCTTTTATCTCGTTAAAAAACAAGCCCGTGTTATCTGTCCGTATTACAAGCCTTTCAAAAGGATGTATACGAGTAAAACGGTTTAATATAAATGTGGTAGAAAAAAGATAAGAAATAGAAGACAAAAACAACATGAAATAGGTAAGCGAAAATTGCAAATCATCGTATTTAGACAATTCACTTATTTTCCCAGCGATAGCTTTATCCGTTTCATTTTCTGATGAATTGTAATGATTAAAAAGAATATCCAACTCTTCTTTATTGATATAAACTTCACCATATTCTTTTATTAGATTCCATTCTGTTAATTGTCTGTCTGGATATTGTTTATTATGACCAAAGATTGTTTTTATTACTTTTATATATTGTTCTGTAGATAATCTGTTCATAAGTTAACCTTATCTCCTTGATTTTGATTAATTTATCACCTTGTTTGTTTACTTTTTTTCATAAATTGATAGATTTATAAAAAATAAAAAAGGAATTTTATTATGATACCTCAAATACCTTCTTCACTCATTTTTACTTTTGTAGTTATACTGCTTCTTTTATTTATACACAAGTACAATCTTTTAAAAACAAAATATAAAAATGTTATTGATATAGAAGCACTCAAAAAAAAGAAAAAAGAAGAACTCCAGTTTAAAATTCAGCAAAATGCTGAAATAGAAAAACTTATTCAAAAAAATGAAGAATCTTTAAAGAACATAAAATTAAAAATAGCAACCTATAATAATGATTTAAACGAAATTGATTATGAAATACCAAAACTGAGATTTTCAGCAGAAGATCTTACTTTGGACGATATTTATAATAAAATAGAAAAACTTAAAAAATCCCAAATAGAGATGATTAATGAAGGTAACATTATAGTTATAGATAAGCGTAAAATAAATGATTCTGCAAATGTTAAAATGCCCCAAGAAAAAAACACGAACAAGATTGAGTCAATCGCTCAAGATTACGGTTTATTGATGATTAAGTATTTTAATAGTGAAGTCGAATTCATATTATCCAATATTGATACAGATAACTTCTATATTATAAAAAGGAAAATAGAAGATAAATTTAACAATGCAATGCAGAAACAATTTTCAGAGAAAGAAAGTATATTATTAAACAGTGCTTACCTTAATTTAAAAATTAAAGAGGCTGAGTTAAGATTTAATCTTTCTCAACATATTAATAAAACACAACATCATGAAAAAATGAAAGAACAATGATACTTTAAAAAACTTTTAATATATTCACAAGAGGTTATAATGTTAATTATAACCTTTAATTTTTAGGATGTATTATGTCTGATTTAAAAAAAATTATTTCTGATTTTGTAGAAAAAACTTACTGTGATAGTGTTCCAAAGGAAAAGGAATTACTCAAAAAAATTTCTTTTTTAGAAATCTTAAATACTGATTACTATCAAAAAAGATATTCTACGGTTTCAGTAGCTTCTTTTAATAAAAAAACTTATTCTTTTCTAACTAATGATTATCACCTACATTCATCTTCTGATATCAATGCTAAGATTCATGAAGAAGATCATCATTATTCTGTAGACAGCGACGATTATAATTTGATGAAGGAAATTATTGTAAGAAGCGAGGTTTTTGAAAAATTAAAAAAATTTGAACACATTGTTATGTGCAACCAGAATTTTCATCAATATGTTAAAGCTATTGAAAATGAACAAAGGCAAGATCCTGATTTTTTGACATTTATATTTAGTTATTCCTTTTTATTTAAAGATTTCACTTACAACTTTTTCAATGATCATGTTAAAACCATTTTAAATAATAGCGGCTTAAGCAGTTTTTATTGTGATAAAACTAAAACCGAAGTTTATTTAGATTCATCAATTAATCTCTCCAAGCTTGATATAAATTCAGTTCAAAAATTCATAGACCAATGGAATGATTGTCATGAAAAAAGAGTAAAATCTTTAAATGAGGGTCTTCGTAAAATATCAGATGTTCAAAAATATAAGAAAAAATTAAACAATAAAATGGATAATATTTTCGAGCATATTGCAAAAGAAAAACCTTTTTTATTCAAACCTCTTAATACAGATGAAATTAGTTTTTCATACTATGAAATCGAAGGTTGTGAAGAAAAGGCTGGATGGGATAACGGCATGAAATTTCGTTTAAGAAACAAAATGGAATTTGATCCAGAATCTCTTAATAAACATGGAATACAAAAATCTGAAATTTATGATCTTAATTTAAACAATATTCATGATTATCACGAGATGCAAAAAATATTAAAGCCCTTTATTATTAATTATGAGAATGAGCTTACTGGTTTATTTAAAGGAGCTTTTTATGGGCTTGATTATATAGATTCTGCGGTTAAAGGAAATACAAGCGACCGATATTATATTGTTGCACAGTATCACAACGAAACAGTAGGTATGATTTCTTTTAGGTCTGATAAAGAAGAAAATGAGAATATTTCTACTATAAAGCACATGGAATATGTTTGTGTTAAAGATACTTTCAGAGGGACGGGTTTAACTCATACATTATATCAAAAACTTGCTTCTTTATTCACTGATAATAATAAGATACTTTTTAACAGCATGTATTCAAAACAAGGAGCTGTTAAATTACCTAAACTTAAAGATAAAATAAGAAAAAACAACCCAGGCTTTCTTTTTATAGATAAAGATTTAGGCAATTTTGATAAAAATTCTGTTTATGAAAGAATTTTTTTAAGAGAATTTAATGAACACCTTATAAATAAAATTTCATATATCGACAGAAAAAATCAGATAAAATTAAGCAGCCTCACACCTATCCTTAATAATTTCTACAATTCATCAATTAAAGAAACTCGTGAGCAGTTTAAAACCCTTGATAAGTCTGAGCATTTTTCCTACCGCAATAGCAAGATAACTGAACTTATTTACAAACTCAACCATGAAATTGAGAAGGCAAGTATAGAACAACATGTGAAGCAGACTTTAAAAAATAAAAATCCTAAGAAAAATTTGGTTTAGTATACTAAACAAAATTTGACATCCTCTAAATTAAGGTATACTCTTATTGTATAAAAGAACATAAGAGGATGGGTTATGAATATAGACAATCTTTCTGAAACAGACATTCTGAATGTAAAAACAGGACAACCTGAGATTATTTTTTCAGGTACAGAATGTGAAATAAAGAAAACCTATAAAAAACTTTCTCTTTTATGGCATCCTGACAAAAATAAAACAAAAAACAGTAGTGCTGTTTTCTCTCATATACATGAGCTATATCTCTCTGCTGTAGAAAAGTTAACTAATGGCACATTAGGTACAGGTAAAAATATTCTGGAAATCACAAGTCTGGATGGTAAAAAATTCAAACTTACCTATATAAAAGAAAAAAACTTCGAAATGGGTAAATATTATATTGCTCATAATATTGTAGCATGGTGCTTTGACAATAATCATATGTATGAAGTTAAACAAGGTTTAAAAAATCTTGAAAGTATAAAATTTAATGATGAAACGATGAGGAGAGCTTTTAGCAAGTATATTCCAGAGGTTATAAAACTTATTGAGAGTGAATCTGTATTTTATATCCTGATGAAAAAACCACAAGGGTTTCTTAATGTAGGTGATATATGGAGGCATTATAAAAGGAACATTTCCGCTGAGCATGTAGCATGGATAGTCAGCAATCTTTACAATCAATTATGTTTTATTCATCACAATGATCTCATGTTTGGTGGAATAAACATGGATAATTATTACATCAATCCAGAAACACATGAAGGTATGCTTGTCGGCGGTTGGTGGTATTCATGTAAACAGAAACAACCGTTATCTATGTTATCAGCCAACGCTGTAGATGTAGCTCCAGTGAGTTTATTGAACAGTAAAAAAGCGGAGTCTTTACTAGATCTTGAAATGGTTAAACTTTTAGGGAGAGAATTGTTAGGCGACAAAACAGGTAATTATTTGAAAAAAAATACTTCTATACCAGAAAGCTTTACCCAATGGTTTAGAGTTGGAAGTAAAGGGACGGCTATTTCTGAATATAGCCAATGGAACAATCAGGTTTTAATAAAAAGTTTTGGTAAAAGAAAATTTGTTGAAATGAAAATTAATTCTGACGATATATATAGAGAGGTGTAATATGGGTACTTCAAGATGGAGTCCAGAAGACTGGACAAGTTATAGTAAATCAACAAGCAGTAAAACTCGTGAAGAAATTTTCAGTTCACGGGGAATGAAAGAAAATTTAGATCCTAAATTTATTAGTGTCAGAGAGTCAAGAGACTCTGTTTTAAATCCTAATTCAAATGCAATTATTGTCGCATTAGATGTTACGGGTTCTATGGGTGTAAATGCCGATCAACTTGCAAGAAAAGGTTTGGGGGTTATGGTTGAAGAAATCCTAAAAAGAAAACCTGTATCAGATCCTCATATTATGTGCATGGGTGTGGGGGATGCAAATTATGACACGGCACCTTTACAGGTTACACAATTTGAAGCTGATATTACTATAGCTAAAGATCTTGAAAATATTTGGCTTGAAAAAGGTGGTGGTGGAAATAGTTTTGAATCCTATAATTTGCCTTGGTATTTTGCAGCACAGTATACTTCTATTGATTGTTTTGAAAAAAGAGGAAGAAAAGGTTATCTTTTCACATTAGGTGATGAAGAAGCACCTAAAGACCTTTTAGCCTCTCAACTAAGAAAAATTTTTGGCAATCAGGAAGAAAGTGATTATACAAGCGAACAGTTACTAAATATGGCTTCTAAAATGTATCATGTTTATCATATTATTGTTGAACAAGGTAGCCATGCAAGAAATCACATGGACGATGTAGTTAATTCATGGACAGACTTATTAGGTCAAAGAGTATTGAGACTTGCAAATAACGACCATTTGGCTGAAGTAATTGTCAGTGCAATCGAAATTAATGAAGGTCGAAATGCAAAAGAAGTTATTAATTCATGGAGTTCTGATAAAGCTATCTCTGTAAGTCATGCTGTTAATCAACTTATTCCTTATGAGGATGGTAAAGGAACAGGTGTTGTGAAGTTTTAAATAATAAAGCACTCTACGGAGTGCTTTTTCCAAACTAGGAGACAAAATTATGAAAGCTAAAGTTGTTATTGGCTCAGGATATGGTGATGAAGGTAAAGGTCTTTTTACAAATTATTTTGCTTCTCTAAATAAAAAAAGTGTAGTCATAAGATTTAACGGAGGTGCTCAGGCGGGGCACACTATTGTTTCCAGAGATGGAAAGCGACATGTTTTTGGTCATTTTACAGCTAACTCTTTTTTGAATGATGCTCGTGGATATCTATCTCAACACTTTTTGATTAATCCTATCATTTTTTTAAAAGAGCTTAACTCACTCAAAGCATTAGGACTCAATCCCGTTATTGCAGCCCACGACGATGCTTACATCACAACACCGTATGATATGGCTATTAACCAGTGGTTGGAGAAATCCAGAGGTGTTGATTCAAGACATGGTTCATGTGGATTAGGAATTGGTGAAACTGTTCACCGTTCTGAAGTCGCAAAAAAATTATTGCAGATTAAAGATACTTTTTCTTTATCTGTTCTTAAAGAAAAGTTGATTATCATCAGAGATTTTTTTAAATTCAGAGTGAATGAGCTACATCTTGATAATTATCTTGCAGAAAGTGAATTTATGTTGTCAGACGAATTAATAGAACGATTTATTGATGACATTCGGGTAATGAAGGAAACACTTATCACTGGAGTAAATTTTATCAATCATGAGTATTTTTCTGATTGTGATATTATCTTTGAAGGTGCTCAAGGCTTAATGCTTGATCAGGTAATGGGCGAATTTCCTCATGTAACTCGATCAAATACAGGTTTAAAAAATGTTATTGATATTTGTAAAGATAATAATATTCTGGAATTAGATGTTCTTTATGCAACACGTTGTTATAAAACAAGACATGGTGCAGGTAGCCTCAAACATGAATTAGGATTTAAACCTTATGCCAATATTATTGATAAAACCAATATACCAAATGAATACCAGGGAAGCTTACGTTTTGCTTATCTTGATATAGACGAACTTTATGAATTTATAGATAAAGATTTATCTTCTGTGAGAGACACTGTAATAAAATATAATATACAAATTAATAAAGGTCTTGGACTTTCTTGTTTAGATCAAACTGATAATATTTATTATTATGAAAACAATAATCTACATAAAATAGAAAATGTAAACTTTAAAACCATTTTTGATAATAAGGGATTTTTTATAAAAGAAAGTTGGGGACCTTGCTCTGAAGATGTAGTGTGACATATCAACAAGTGTCGGGATATTAAGCGACACTGTTGATTATATTCTTCTTCGTTTTGTATTTGATTTTTCGTCAGGGATGATGGCTTCAATTTTTGAAAGTATAGCTGATTTTTCTAAAGCAGCTTTTCTTATGATGAAAATTTTATCCAGATTATCTACATACGGTTTTTCCAGAGAGTCTTTAAAGGTTGTTTTTACTCCTTTATACTCAACCTCTTCATACGGATTAAAATTAAGCTTTTGTAATACAATTAAAAACATATCATGATAAGCTAATTTTCTGATGTTTTTAAAAGCAAGAGTATTTAACCTTTCTTTAAATTCATGCTTTTTCATGATTCTTGAATATATGTCTTCTAATACTCCATTTTTCATGATATCAGCAAAAATGTTTGTATTGATGGTAAGATTCAGAACATCCAGACTTAAAAGTAGTATATCCTCTTTCTCGTTATCAGAGTAATTTTCTTTATCAAGTCTATCAATATAAAATTCATATAAATCTTTATCAGATGACGTAAAGGAAAAATAAAAAGACATAATGTGTTTTGCCATTTTATCATCAGAAAAAATATTTGTATTTGTAATGAAGTCTATCTGTTCTATAATAGGATTTATCATTTTCACTTGATATAAATCAAAAAAATTCACATTTTTTATAGCCAGTAATTTATATACAAGCTCTGTCTCTTTTTCATGTTCACCATCTTTAATTTTATCTATAAGAAAGTTAATACATTTTAACACCATATTTTCTTTTATGAGATTAGCATTCATGACTTTTTCCAATTGCTCTGTCGTCATAAAGTTAATAATTGAAATACATTTATTTAATTGCTCATCGAGTATGCTTTGTTCTTTATCGTTTTTAGCGACATACTTTCCTATATGTTCAAAGAAAAAATCTTTCATGTTTTTCAGATTCTCTTTTTTCTTTATATCTTTTGGTCTTTCAGGACAAATAGGAAGGGAGAACATACAATCAATGATATAACCTATGAAATTTTGCTTTTCCTTATAGACATAACTATTTTTATGTTTGTATAAATCTATACTTACATCAAAGATAGCAGATGAACCAAATCTGTTCATAGCTATTTCCATCAAATCTGTCCGACCTGTATCAATGAGAAGTGATAAAAATGAACATTTATCTTCATTCAATGTCATCAAATATATCAGATCTTCTTCGTTTATTAAATTAATAAATTTTTCAAAAGTTAATGGCTCTATATTTTTCTTACTTAATTCTTTTAAAAACTGAATATACATATTTTCTAATTTAACAATCTCCCCTTTTTTCTCTTTATAAAGAGGAGTTGTCATAACTAAACGGTGGAGATTGTTTTTGGCAATGGTATCAAAAATATCATTCCACTTCTTATTATCAGATTTAATTAAATTTTTTTCACCCCTTATGAACCATATATTTTTCTGTTTTATTGCCAGTTGAGATAAAACATCCGATAATGCTTCAGTGTTGACCACTTTTCCTTTTCTGTCATTAAGCACACTTCTGAATTTTTTAATTTCATATTGATGATAAGCTTTAGATTTCTTATCAAATTTTTTCTTTAAAAATAAACCTATTTCATCTAAAAATTTTTTCATATTATAATCTTTTTTGAGGTTTAATTTTATTATCAAAACCCGCCACAGGATTATCTAAAAATAAAGATAAACTTAAAAATATAGTTTCATAATTTTTATCATTTTTAGGTAAGTTCTTTAATAACGATTTCATTTTCCTCAGGACAGGCTCCCTTAACTTATTATCACTTTTATTAAAATAATTTATATACAAATCATTTGAAGCCAACATTTTTATTATAGTGTTATTAATCTCTATAGAATCGAGTTTTCTTATTTCTTTTGAGTGAATAATATTTTCAAATGTATTTATAAGAGATGGTTCAATAATTTTTGGATTATCATCAACCATTTTCACGAAATATTCTTTGTTTTCTTCATATAAATCGTTTCTATTAAAGCTTATTTCATTTTCTTTAAAGCAAACAAATTCTTTAGTTAAATAAAGCTTAAAGCTTTCTGCACTTCCGAACTCTTTAAACCATCCTTTGGGTAGAACAATATCTTCAATTTTTTTATCCTTAACTAAAAATTTTACCAGAGATTGCTTTTGCTCAAGGGATAAAACAATATTACAATCTTTTAATAATTTTAAGCATTTATCAAAATATTCGATTTTCTCTTCTATAGAAAAATTGTATTTGTTGCGATGCATAATTGTTTTTTCTCTTTCAAGAAACAAAGAAACCAGAATATTTTCAAGATTTTCTTTAAGTGCCATTTCTCTGTTTTTTTCAAGAATGTCCGACAAGGACCTTTTTAATTGCTCATTACTTGCTAAAAAGTAAATAAAATTGTTATTTTCTTCTTTAGACTTTTTCTTGTATTCCTCGACTAAAATTCTCACATCAGGAATATGCATAAAATTGAAGACTTCTTCTGTTAAAGTATTACTTTGTGTTAAAGGGTTCTCTCTAAAACTTATGCCAGTTAATATACCAGGCTCATTTACAATCTCTGCTTTACTTATCAGATATCCTATTGTTTTAAATAAGTCATTTTTAAAAGCCTTTCCATAATTCTGTTTATTTGTTTCAATAGCTTCTAATAATAAAGAACTTTCTTTAAAATTTTCATTTATTTTATATGCTGAATGCACAGTATTTTCATTTAAAATTCTATAAATAGTTGAATAGCCTTTACTTTCTAAAAATTCAAAATATTCTTTTGCGTCATCTTTGTATACCAGCTCTTTCATAACTTGCATTGTAATCAACTCTACAGGCATAGAAAGAAGATTCATATTTTTTTCTAAAGCTTCATATTCATTTTTAAAAAAATCAAGCTGAATATCTTTGAACTCGGGAAAATCCTGATTAAAAAAAAGATTGTTTTTGATAATATCCATTTTTTGTCTGAGAATTATAGCTTTTTTATACTTAACAATATCAGCATTTCTGGATTCTTCACTCATATTGCGGCTATCATACATCAGACGATCTATGTAAGTTCGCATATTTTCAGGCTTTTCAAGGGAATGACTTATTAAATCCATATCATATTCATTTATTTCTTCTGCCCTTTTTTTGTTTAGCAATAGACCTATTCTTTTTTTCATACAGTTTCCTTTTTTTAATATACTTATTATAGCATTATAAAATATAGAGGTAAATATTTGTTGTAATCATTCAGAATTAACGAATTTTAAAATTATAGAAAAATTTGCTTTATGTTCAACTTTGTTTAAAAATAGTACAACTTTAAAACAAAGAGAGGTTCAATATGATTACTTATATGGGTTTAATTGGTGCGGGAACTGCATTGTCCAGGTTGAGTTTTTTTGCATATAACAAGAAAAAATATACTATAGCTATTAATTTATATAAAAAATCAGCATTACATCAGGGGCAACAAGAGTTAGTCTTCACCGATACACAAAGAACGACGAATCTAAAAAAATCACATCAGACTTTACTCAGTAAACAATTTGATCCTTCTAAACACTTAACCAAAGGTGTTATTCTGAGAAGTAATATAGCCCACTCTAATGAGCAGGACATTCTTAATATTCAAATCAATTTTACTTGTGTCAATCTCAATGATCCTATAGATAACCGTAAAAATGATTTTACAGTGGTTAAAGTTAAAGAATCCTTTGTGTTAGATAAACAAATTAATACAAAGCAATATAGTTTTGAAGCTGATGGTCAGCAATATACTCTGGAAATGACAGCTTCATAATTTATTTATTTTTTTAATAGTATCATTTTTATTGTTTAGCAGGGATAAACAAACTATCCCTGTTTTTGCTTTTAAGGTATAATAAATTCATTAACATTAAGAGAGAACATAAAATGAATAATGAATTTAGATTAAAATTGTATAAAACATTTATTGATAATGATTTTGATTCTTTTTTATATTTTTTTTCATTGTTAAATTATAAAGACAAGAAAGATTTTTTTCAAAAACCATTTACACATGATAACCAAAAACAAATTTTAGTAGGTCACTATATTGATAGCATAAGGAAAGATAATGATTTTTTAAAAAAAGCAAATCTTAATTTTCTCAAAGTTTTATTTAGATTCCCTGTAATGAAAAGAAGTGTTGAATTACAAAAAAAATTACATATTCTGAATGATAAAATAATGCTTAATTTTTGTTTTAATAATCCAAACGACAGTATTGCATTCCAATCTTTTCTTTACCTCAACGACTATATGCAAAAATTTGGAGATTTGAAAAGACAAGAAAAAATGACTTCAATGTTCGCTTTTTTGTCAAAAAAAGATAATTTCTTGCACATTATTAAAAATTATAAAATCTACGAGCATTATATAAATCATAATTGGACACCTCATTTTGTTTATGATTTTTTAGACAGAAGTGACCTTTATAATCATAAAGAGATAGATTTTATATTCGACAATTATCCTCCTTTAAAAAATATGGATAAAGAAACGATAGCTTCAAAAATAGAATGGGTAAAACTTGATTCTAATATTTGTTATATTTTACAATTGCACGCCAACTACAATAATTATTCGATGTTAGATTATTACAATATAGAAGATTTTCCTCACATTGCACCGTTAATCGAACATGAGATTATTTCAACTCATTTAAAAGAACATAAAAGCACTTTAGTTGATCTTTCAAGTAAAGACACTGAGATTAATGTTAAAAGAAAAAGGTTATAACAAAAGATAGTAATTAATCTTTTTTTTTGATAATATCTTATTTTTATAAATTAAGGAGTCTTTATGACAGCTAACTCCGTATTTGGACAGCAAAAATTTAATCCTAATATTCAATATACTATTGATCTATTCAATGACCTTAAAGTTGATTTATGGGAAGATCCTGTTGATAAAGTATTTTCTCAGCTACTGATAAACACTTTAATTCAGGACGACCTCGATACAGCTTATTCAATTATTTTAAACCCTCGTTTTTCTTTCTATTGTCAAAAATGTTTTTTCTTTTCTTTTATTCAAAATAAGAAGATAAAAAAAGAAACTGGACAAGCTTTTTTAAAAGAAATTCTAAAGCATAATATTCTTAACTTCTCTTTCATCCTGCCCAATACAGCCAGAGACAATGATGAATATATTCTTATCATAAATTTGATAAAATACCCAGTTTATAAAGATATCCTGTTAGAGCACTTCTTCAAAAATCATATTTATTTTTCTCATTATTATTTCCTTAAAGAGTATGTAAAAACAAAAAAAGAAAAATTGTTCCTTTCTAATAGTATTAAGCATTCGTATGTATCTTCACTTATTAGCTCTCTTGGTTTTGGTAGTAGTGGAGGGGCGGAATTAATGAGAATAACAGTTTTAGAACATGAAAAAGAAGATAAAATATTAAAAATAAAAACAGAAGTTTATCATCTTTTAGAAAATATTTCTCAAGAGAGAGAATATGACATTAGACGGAATATTATTGGTATGTTTGCTATTGCATTTACATCTAACTGGCATAATATTATTGGCTCTGAAATCTATGATAAAGTAACAAAGAAAATGACAGATACTTATTTTTCTCTAAACCATTTCAATCCTGAAGTATGGAAAATATTAAATTCACCTTATAATAATTTCAATGACTTAGTTGAATTTATCGATGATGTAAAGAACCTCAAACTGACTAAAAAAGAGAAAACTGACATCATTGATACATTTAGTAAAATAGGTGCTATTATCGAGCGTTAAAAAAAAGAGCCACCAGGCTCTTTTTTATATTCTTTTCTTTACACTCTCTACATTATTTTGATTGGTGCAAGCTTTCATTATTATATCTTTTGTCTGAGTCGCATTAAATTCTTTTATTTTTTCAGCCATTTCAAAATCACGAACACCTTCCAGATGTTTTATTATGCCTTTAAACTCTTCATCTGAAAACCCATAACGAGAAGATATTTCTTTAAAAAAGTTAAAAAACTTACTCTTATCCATTCCTGAACAGGAATGATTTATAACATAACCAACAGCTTCATATAATACTTTAAGGATATCTTTTTTACCAAACATAGATAATAGGCTGTTTTTTAATTCTTCGCTTAAAATATCGATTCGGTCTGGCATCTCTCTATTATTAGAATAAACTATCCATAATAATTTTTTGGACTCATCTTCAGATATTAGTTTACGATAAAGTTCCTTATTATCTTTTAAAAAAGACATTAATACATTAGCATTGTTTGTAATATTTTGTTGGGAAGAAAACATTAAATATAATGTATTTATTAATTCTTTGTAAAATACCTGATTACTTTCATCATCCATTAATTGTGGAATCGTTTTTAAATAACTAAATAATTGGAAATGCAAATGCTTCTCTTTTTTATTTGTTAACTTTTGGTTCTGGGACAATATTAAAGGCACTAATAATTTTTTATGCGAAACTGATAGGGAGTTTAGCAATCCTTCCTTTAACAAATAAACAACTTTTTCATATTCTTTTTCGAGAATCAATTTGAAAAATTCGCTGACATTATCCGATTTACTAAAGTTTTTGCGTTCGAAATTAGACAATACAGAAGGAATTATAGTATCAAGAGGCTTTTCATTAGCCAGTAAAGTAATATCCTCTTCGGTTAGCTTAATATCATAAAGTTCCGTTAAACAATTAACTTTCTCCAACTTTTCTATAATCATTTTGCATCTCATAGTTTTGTGAATTTAATAGCACTATTATTTAATTATACAGAAAAGCAGAATAAAATAAAGGCTATTTTTCAATAGCCTTTATTGTCAAATTAATCATATAACAAAGTTAGAAAGTTTTGTAGATATCTTCAATCAGTTCTGTTAACTCACCTGTAACTAAGACGAAATCTGCATCGAATTTTAAAGCGACATCATCTTTGCTAATTTCTGAATTCTTTTCAAGAACGGAATCAGATAATTTTACTTTTTTAATAAGACCATCGTTAGAAATTGTAAAACTCACTCTTTCTTTCCAATCTACAGCAAGTTTGGTGACAACCTTACCTGCTTCAATATGCTGCTTAATCTCATCACTAAACAAGTCTTCTTTCTTACTTGTCAGAACTCCACCGTCTTCAATCAAAGCTTTCAACTCAGCTTCATCAAGAACAGTAAACCCTTCGGCTGTTTCATCATCTCTTATCCATGAGGTAAGAGTATTTTCGATTGGATTCTCTGTAGTGAGTGGTGTTACAGGTAAAGAGCCTAAAGTTTTACGAAGTAGAGCCAAAGCATCTTCAGCCTTATTAAAACTACCTGTTTCGACAACTATAATTTTTTTGGCATTGTTTATCCAGATAAAAGTTTTATTATATTTACTGAATGCTCTTGGTAGTAAATCCTGAATAACTTCATCTTTCAGACGGTCTTTATCTGCTTTTTTAAGTTTTTTCCCATCCATTTCTTCCATACGAGCAACTTTTTCATCGAGGAATTCTTTGATGACAGCGGCTGGTAGTATTTTTTCTTCAGTTTTAATAGTCAGTAGAATTTGACCATTTGTAGTGTAGCATAATTCATCTGAGGTTTCCAGCGCAGGAATCCATCCTGATTTTGATATATCCTGACCAGAACACGGTGAAAAAGAAAACTGATCCAGATGTTTTTTAAGTTCATCTGTAGAGATATTTAAATCATCACCCATTTTATATATTGCTAAATTTTTAAACATTAACTTCTCCTATTTATTTCTCAATGTTTTATACCGTTAAAATAACGTTTTTTCAATTTTATTTCTGTGCAAATTCATTTTGTTCATTAACAAGATTTTTTAGTAAGGTTACAGATAATTCACCAGGAGCACCTAATAATCTTTCTTTATTATTACTAAGCTTTAAAGTTAATGGAACGCCAGAAGCCCCGGTAGAGAGGAATACTTTTGTATTTTTGGCGATTTTCTCATTAATCTCTTTGGTGTTAGATTTCTCAAGTGCTGCAAGTTTCTGGTTTGCTTCATCTATTTTATTTTGTGATATCAAAGCTTCATGCTCACTAAACAAAGCAACGGGATTTGAAGCACTTAAAATTGAAGCTGCCTGAGGAACGCTTTTTTCGTTTAAAACAGCAACAGGAATCCACACTACATTAAAATCTTTTAATGACTCATCCTGAAGGTTCTTCCACAAAGTAGAACAATGAGGGCATTGTGGGTCAAAGAATACAAACAACTTTTTACTATAGTCATTAGTTTCTTTACCTGTTGTAAAATTAAAGGTGTTTTTTTCAATATTAATTTTTACAGCTTCTTCTGAAGATACTTTTTTAACTTCTGGGGCTTGTTTTTGAATATCGGGAACAGAAGGCGGAGTAGAGTTTTTTGACTTATCATCGCAAGCTGCTAAAGCTAATGACATCATTGCTGTTAAAAGTAAAGTTTTAAATTTCATATATTACCTCTTAAATTAGTTATAAAGATATATAACTCTTTATATTTATAATTTCAACAATTTATAAAATAAAAAAACTCCGAACAAGCGGAGTTTAGAAAATACGAGATTAGTGGTCGCAACGATTGCTTAGCTATCTTTTAAAGATGGTTTGCATTCTGTTAAAGGAATACTTTAACACCGCCACTGTAGAATCAGTGAATTCTACGATCCACACTATTAAACCAATATCACTGTAAGTCTAATAGCCCTGCTCTTATCAATCTCAAGATAATAATCTTCGTATACTATCGTTTAAAAGTCAATATTTTTATTATATTTTTCTTCTAATTGTATTTTTTCTACAGCATTATTATAAAACATAGATATATTTTCATGTTGATCTAATGCTACTTGTGAAATAATATTTTTATCTTCTCTATGATTCGAATTATTATAACCAGGCAAAGATACTAGATAACACTCCATAGTAGATATTATGTAATCAGGAATAGCATTATTTTTTAATATTTTCTTTAATTTATAAATATCAGAGTTTGCTGTAAGTGAATGATAATTTATAATATAATTTTCATTGTCTCTCATCCATACCATAAGGCTTATTATGCCTGATGTTAAAGAGATAACTCTGCCTTGCCACATTGCTGCACTTTCATCTTTTTTAACAATATAGTTGTGAGCACAAATCATTTCTGTTATTTCAGGAGCAGTGCCTTTATCAAAAAGAGTTCTTACATCTTTATATTTATTGATGTAAACATATGGTTTATTCTTTTCTTTTAAAATAGCAGAATAAGTATTCCAGTTTTTATAACCTATAGTTTGAGATAAACAATCTAATATTTCAGAATGTTTAATTTCATGTCCTTTTGTTTTTAAATTTTTAGTTAAATTAAAAGCAAAATGTTTTATTTCTTTTTCTGATGAAAAACAACTATTATTCATAATAACTCCTATATATTGATATATTCTTAAGTTTTCTCTTTGCTTAATTCAATAAATAGTTGAATTATTAGGATTTAATATTGCTTATTTACCATCTGCAATGCAGGAGAAAGGAAGGTGGCAACCTTGTTATTAAATAAAATAAAAAACAAAGGATGTCAAATATAGATTAGAATTTTTGAAATAAAAAGAAACATTTAATAATAGACATTAAAAGAAAATTATATTAATAATATATGCCAGACAGGAGAAATCAAAATGAAAAATAAAAAAATAATCAGTGCTGTGTTTTCCATTATGTGTTTAAGTTCTTTATCTATAGCACATGCAAATGATAACAGAGAATATCTTAAAATTAATGTTGATTCTAAAATTAATGGTGGATGTTATCCTGAAACACTGGTTTCTAAAGATAAAAACACAGGAGAGTTCTTAACTTGTCGTAATGGGAGATGGATGCATTTCGATAACAAAAACTAATTCTTTACTATATAAATAAAGCCTCTGCTGAGGCTTTATTTATACTATTTAAATTATTTTAAGAAAAAAAGTTATACCTTACAATTGTAAACTCATATTTTCCAACCAGATTTTCCTTTGGAACAAAACCCCAATATCTACTGTCGTAAGAATTTTTTATATTATCACCCATTGCAAAATATTTATCTTCAGGGACTATCACTTTCTGATATTTTTCTGGATGGGCAGGAACACTATTTACTTGATATGCTGTTTTATTAAAATAAATGGTATCACCGGGCACAGCTACAATTCTTTTAAAGAAATTTTTAGATTCATCTATAGGTGCTCTAAAAGCAACTATATCCCCTCTTTCAGGCTTTCCTGTTTCTATAAGAGTTGTTTTTGTAAACGGAAGCCTTATTCCATAAGCATGTTCATTAACCATAACATAACTTTTTGCTTTGATAGTAGGCTCCATAGAACCTGTAGGAATAGGTGTCGGATTATAGGCAAATGATTTGAAAGCAGCTATAAAAAGAGCTAAACCTAATACACTTTTATTTTTCTTTACAAAATTTAACATAGATTTTCCTTTTCTTTAATTATTTATAGATACTATTACTAAAATGTAAATAATGTCAATATAATGTGCACTCTACATTGCCCGATGTGCACTCCAGAGTGCACATTATTGTTATGTTTTGTAGATTTATCCAGCTCGACCGTAAAACCTCGTCCTTCAGGGCGAGGATATAAGGTCTATTATCATAGATAAAACTTGATTTTTCAAATATTAATGCTATAAAATTAATAATATTAAGTTAAATAATAAGGTTTTATTTATTTCAATGAAAGCGGCAATAAAATACAGATTTTATCCTACTTTGTCACAGGAAACTTTGTTGGCTCAGAGCTTTGGTTGTGCCCGTAAAGTATGGAATCTGGTTTTAGCAGCAAGTAATGACAAAAAGGAAAAAACAGGCAAAGGTTTCACGGCAAAAGAAAGAAACGAACATTTAACCAGAATTAAGAAAATGCCCGAATACTCTTATTTAAATAAAGTATCTTCTGTCTGCCTGCAACAGAAGATAATCCATCTGGGCAAAGCCCTGGATGCTTTCTTTGCTAAAAGAGCAGGTTTACCCGTATTTAAAAGGAAACACCATCGTCAGAGTATTACTATGATGAAGAATTCCCTTTACCTAAAAGAAGAAAAGCTATATATGGCGAAAAGCAAAGAGCCTTTAAATATTTGCCTGACCAGGGAATTCCCCGTCAACTTTTCATCTGCGACAATATCAAAAACCAAATCAGGTAAATACCATATTTCTTTTGTGTATGAAAGAGAAAACACAGTCCTGCCTGAAAGCCAGAACAAGTGTGGAATTGACTTAGGCTTAAAAGATTTTTTGGTATTTGATAACGGAGTTAAAATAGCCAATGAAAAGAAATATCTGGCTTATGAAGAAAAAATGAAGTTTTTACAGAGAAAACTGGCTAAGCTTGATATTAAAAGAAAAAAATTAGGCTTATCTGTAAAAGTGGACAACAAAAACAGAAATAAATTAAAAACAAAAATCGCTAAGCTGCATGAAAAAATCAGTAATATACGAAAAGATAATCTGCATAAAATAACGAAAAACATAGTTAACGAAAACCAGGTAATATGTGTTGAAAGTTTGCAGATTAAAAACATGGTAAAAAATCGCCGTCTGGCAAGGGCAATATCAGATGCAAGCTGGGGAGAACTGATTAGACAGCTTCAATATAAATCTGAATGGTATGGCAGGACATTGGTAAAAGTGGATAAGTTTTATCCGAGTTCAAAGACCTGTTCAGCCTGCCAATATATTATGCCTAAGCTGTCTCTTGATATAAGAGAATGGTCTTGCCCTGAATGTCATGTAATCCATGACAGGGATATCAATGCGGCGATTAATATAAGAACCAGCGGGCTGCTGGGGTTAGCTTCTGGAGTAAATCTGTAGGAAATTTTAACTTTTACAAAAGGTTAAAACGATTACTTTACGGTGAAGGAAGAAGAATCCTCGCCCTTTAGGGCGGGGAGAATGTCAAATGATATTTAGGATAACTTATTATGTCTGAATTTTTTATTAATCATATTTTAAACAATGAAAACCTTAGAGAAATATTTGATTACAATGAACTAACAAATGATACTTTGCAATCATATAGTAATGAATTTGATGACATTGAACAACACAATTTGTTTATAAAAACCAAATGGCTCTATGAAGGTAATGGTCTTTTACCTAATATTATTGGGGTTTTAAATGATCAAATAATCTTTATAAATGAAAATATTTTTATTATGGTTTTTTGTGGTCATTTTCAAGATATTCCTTTTGAAATTTATCGCAGAAATTTTGATATATTAGAATATCAACGAGAAGAATATTTAGTTAAATTAAACGAGTATGAACAATGGTTGAAAGATAACAATATACCTATTGATCCTGACAGAATATATCATGATACACAGGGAAATATTTTTGATGAGTATTTTGAATATGATTATGAGTAATCTCAGGAAAATATTTATTTGATATTCCAAAATAATATCTGTATGATTATCATTATTTAAAAAATGAGGTTCATTATATGTTTAAAATTTTCTTTTCTCTGATTTTTATCTGTTTTTCCAGTTTTTCTTATGCTTATTCTGGTGAAGCACTTGATCGAACGATTAATAATGCTATCACTATAGGTCCCAATTATAAATCTATTTTTGCTTCTCCTATTTTAGTCATTAATAAATCCGATGTGGAAAGTGGTTATACAGAGAATAACATTACAACGATTAATATTAAAAGCATACCGTTTCCTGCTTATTTCAAATGTAAAGACTATATAGAAGTTGGCAAAAGATATGATGTTTTCTGGACTTCACATGGTAAGAAAATTGATGAAGAAAAAGCTTTAGAAATCTGTAGAGATAAAGAAATTTTAGAAGTTAATATTCCTTTGAATTAATATGACCGTTATTTAAAAAGAGAAGTGTAAGTTACACATCTTCTCTTTTTATTTTCTCTAATAAAGTTAATCTTTCTGGCAATTTAAAACTTCATTACATTTTTTCATCTGACTTATCACTTCATCTTTGAAATCCTGAGGAACTTGATGGGTTTGTTTTTTTTCATCTTCTTCAATCACTTTCATCGCAAGAGCCAGTCTTTGTTTTATATTTTCAGCACAGCTTTTCAATTGTTCTGTTGGTAGTTTCTTTGCGGTATCCAGTATATCCGATTGAGCTACATCAAATTTTAAATCATCCAAAAGATAAATATCTATCATTTTTCCAACTTCACAACGATAATGAAATTCCTCTTTATCACCTATAATTTGTTGTATACGACCATCTTTTAAATCTTCTGCTCTATAACCACGACCTTTTAACAACATAGCATTCACAACATCAAGATCTTTTTTGTCGTTTAAATTCAATATGTTTATTATCATATCTTTTTTATCTTTTAAATCTTTCTTTTGTTCTTCAGTTAACATCTAAGGATTTCCTTTAGTGTAAAATATCCACTATTTTAACTCTTTCTATAACATAAGTACACCTATTTTTTAATAATTGATAAATTGACTATGACAGGCAAATTTATTAAAATTAATAAAAAAATGAAGGATATCAAACATGGTTAAAAAACGAATTGATGTAGCAAAATTTTATGATTTTTTGCTTGAGGAATGTGAGAATGCGAAAAATAACACTAATATAACAGATATGCCTAATGGAGAATATCTTCCTTTTCCTCAGGATTGCTTCACATATACTAATGACAAAATCTTTTCCTCTATGATGGTCTTGGAATTCATGAGAGCAAGAAATAATGAAATTTATGTTGTCTTAAATATTCTTGATCATAGATTTGATTATAATGTTAGTCGTTTTTTCTTAAAAGATGTAAATAATCTTGATTTGATTGCTGAACCAATTTTTACATCGATACAGGTATTATTTAAAAGAGATTCTAAATTAAAATATTTAGTTGAAGATCTTATTGAAAAAGGTTCATCCTACGAGTCTCTTGATAATGAAAACTTATTTGATGCTAAAGAAGAAAATAAATTAATTAAAATAAATTATGCTTATGAAGATTTTTATTCAGATATGAAAAAGGTCATAAGCAAAAAAAATAAATTAAATAATGTAAAACAAAATAAAGACATCCTTTATCAAAAAAGAAATGAAATAAATCAGTTGTTTGCTTGGGAAGAAGGAACTTTTTATCCAGAAAGAATAGAAATAGATATTTCTAATTATTTGACCTTTAAAACTGATTTAGACAAACTAAAATATGGTGATAGTCTTACTATTAACGGCCATAATTTTATTGTTGATACAATTGATATTTTTGATAAAAAACCTATGGCTGGTAATATTACCGAATATGGGTTTGAAATAAAAGAAGAAAGTATTTTTTGTCAACTTCATCTATTTGCAGAGCCAGACAACTTTAATTATATTTTAGATTTTTATAAAACGAACAGAATATCAAAAGGTCATCATCTCTTTTATTGTGAAGCTTTGTATGAGACACAGGACTATATATATGACATGACTAGAGGTATGCCTGAAGATAATAGAAAATTAACTCAAGAAACAGAAAATATTTCTTCAATTTTAGCTTATGATCCTAAAGACTTTGAAGGATTTTATGGTGATAAAATTTCAGAAGGGAATAGTATTGCTGAACAAACAGAAAAAGCTTTTTTAAATGAATTTAAACATAAAATTTCAGCACTAGATGAAAGCTTTGATGTAAGAAAATGGGCTGATGCTTTTATTTTAGATAAATTCGATATCGACTTGAGCAACAGCTTTCTTTTTGTTCAAGAAGAATATCAACAGCCTGCTAAAAAGATGAAAATGTAATAAAAATAAGTACAAAGCTATTATTAGGAATAATCAATAGCTTTTTTTCAGTTGCTTATATTTATAAATTCTTCTCCTTCAAGTTCTTTAATACTAAAATCCTCGTATTTATAATTAATCTTGAAATATTCATAAAAAAAACGATATGTATTATTTTTAAAATAACATTTATTTATTAATATATTGTTGGAGTTCAGAAAAATAAGATAATCATCTAAAAATTCAAATACTTTTTCTTTAAATGATGATATATTTTCAAGAACATTTTCTTCACTAAGTTTACCATTATAATATTCATAATCGAAACTTTGAGAATCTCTTCTTAATATTTCAAAAGGTATTTCTTCAATACTATTGCAGAAAGGTTCAAATAATCCGTCTTCTGAAAATGAAATGGCTTTATTTTTATAAATACCAAAGTAATAGTATTTATACTCTCCAATCCAAAATGTATTTGTTATGATTTCTATGTTATTTTCATTAGGAAAGTTAAAGAGTAAGGTGTCTGATATTTCTTCATTCATTTTATTTATATTTTCATTGTTAATATTGAAAAGAGCATATATTTTATTTTTATTATTCTTTGTTATATATTCCATTATTTTATCCATTATCAACATCCTTTTTTTGTTCCTTGAAAACCTCTTTTTTTTTATATAAATAAAAGCCCCACCATCACTGGCAGGGCTTTCACTCTCACGAATCTGACAGCTCTATGACTTCAGTGGAAGAGTTTTTTCACATAAACTTTCGGAAGGTTTATATAAACTGTTTGCCATACCCTTGGCTAAAAAATCCCTTTCTTACTTTAAGGTAGTAAGGAACCTAAATGAGACCTCAAATCTTCAGTTCGGAATTAGTTCACAGTCAAAAGAAGTAGTGGTTTTCTTACAGGAACCTCCTGTCTCTGATTCAGGAATAAACACTGTAATACAGAGCGGAGGTAATACTTTGCAACAAATTTATTTAAGTCATTACTTAAAAGATTCCCAAGTTTAAAACTTATAAACAAGGGAGAGGTTAAAGGTGGTCAGTAGTTCATGCCAACTACGAGAGTCAGTATACCTTTCACGAACATGACCTTGCTTTTCTTAAATTTGGTGGAGATGGCGGGTATCGAACCCCGCGTCCAAAATGCTTTAATCGTTGATGCTACATGTTTAGTTTGTTATTTATTTTAGCATCAAGCTTCTGAACAAACACAGCTACTTGATGCGATCTTGCTTTTGATTTAACTTCTCAGCCACAAGAGAGCCTTAAAGTGATTCTGTTTTGGATGACCACCTGATTCTTCGACATACAGAAAATGTCTAGGAGGTGGGCTGTAAGCAGGTTATTAAGCTGCTACTGCGAAAGTATCGTCGTTTGCGATTATTTTTAAATTTAACTTTTTAAGTGGTTATTTCCCACTACATGCATCTCGAACCTACACATCCTGTCGAATCCAATACATCCCCAAGTGTCTTTCGATAAGAAACATATTATAATAAAAAAATTATAAGATCAAGTTTTATTTTAGATTTTTTTAAAATTTAAATCTTTTATTTTTATGAAGATTATTCTTAACTTCTTGAGAATTGCCTCTCATTTTTCCTATATAGATAATTTCAGGTGACATTCTCATCGATGCCTTTAGAGCATCCTGAATAGTCATAGAAATCTTATTATCTTTTCTGGGATATTTATGGTTTTTTAATGACATATTTTTTCCTTATTTATTTTTATATGATGATCTATTAGGTTTATTTTTCAAGGCTTTTAACCTTCAAATCTGCTTATAGAGTGCTGGTGTTGTAGATATGTATACTTTGGTATTAAATATTGCAAATATTAATTGTATTTGTTTAATTGTTAGACTACTATTTTTAAAAAAGAATGGAGTTTAATATGAGCGGGCTTATCACTACAGCAGCAAGATTAAAAAATGGTAATATTATTAGTTTCAGGCATTATACTTGTCATAATTTTAACCTTTGCTTAAGTGAAGAAGATTTTGTAAAAACCATAAAAAAATATTGCCACAGCACTAAAACACATTCAAAAAGACCATATCTCAAATTACCTCAAGACCAAGCTATTGAGAAATATTCCACATATCTTAATAAGGATCAGAATCAGTTTATTTATGGTAATAATTTCTTAGCGCCATTCGATTATGGAATTAATTTTTATGATTATCAAAAAAAAGTCGCTTTTTCTGTAAATCACTTTTCTAATAATGTTAGATTTTTAACTTACTATCTTACTAAAAATCCTCTTCTTAAGGATATATACAAAAAGAAAGCTATTGTCTGTGAAAAAGATTTGATTAGATTTAAAATGAATATTCCTTTTTTATATTTAAAAGATATTTTTAAATTTAAGGAATTTAAAGATCAAGATATTTTATATACTTCTCAAGGAAAAAAACTCGATTTAGCAGGCGTCGATACTTTCAAAGCAATAAATAGTTTAATGGATCAGTTTTTTATAGTACAACCAGAATATTCTATTCTTCATGTAAATCATCCAGAGTGGATATTCCATGATCCTTTGGTGTCTAAAGATAGTTTTAATATGCTAAAAGACTACCTGATTAAAGAAAATATCCTTTCAAAAAATGACAAATTAGTATGGGACCTTTTCATGAGAGAAAATTATTGTAATATGTGATAGTTCATCTCAAAATGTTATTTTCAAAAGACGAATAAGGATAATAACTATGTCAAAATACGATCTAAGTAATAAAAAAGATATTGAAATATTAACAGAAAAGTTAATCAAGAATTTATCAGACTTTAATATTGATAAAGCTCAGTTAATTGATGCTTTATCAAAAATATCTAACGACAACAACACAGAAAAAAATCCAAAGCAAACTGAACATCCTTCATACATCTATTTAGAGGAACTCTTAAATAATGGTACTCATATAGAAATAGTCGGTTTTATCTTATCAAATTGTGAAAAAGATATAAGAGATTTCCATATAGGATTTTTGGGACCGCAAAGTTTAGACTTATTATATTGTGTTTCAGAATATTTTGTTTACAAAAGAAATCACTGTAAATTTAAAATAACCTTAGAAAGATTCAGAAAAGCTTTCCGTCTACCTGATTTCTTTATGATTTCTCAAGAAAAAGATCTACCAGACAATGTTAAAGATGCGTTTCAAAAATATTTAGATAGTCTACCTGAAATATTGACAGACGAAACAATCCAATATGAACATTTAAATGATATTCATGGATATTCTGTTTGTAACTTTGCAAGAGGCTTTACTTTTAAAGAAATTTAAATATTTGACAGGTTAATTTTTTTGTTATAATTTCTTTTTCAGGCAACCTTTAATTTTTACCGCCTACCGTTCTCTGAAAAAGGTAAACAAAGGATTTTTTATAAAAAGCACTTACATCTAATCTAAAACATTTATTAAAAGATAAGGTTGTAGTGAATGAGAGCACACTTAGAAAACCTTAAATTTAATAGGTGAAAATATGATTTCTAAAAATTACGATTTAAAAATTTTCAAAAATAAAGCAGCTCAAACTTCTGATTTCTTAAAATCAAAAGGCTATGATATTCCTAAAACGACTTTGCTTCATTCACTATCCCTTTTCATGGGGGAAAAGAACTGGAATACCATGCAAGCAGCTTTAAAAAAGGAAAATATCAAAGATTCTGACAAACCATCTACTGTTGATTTAAATGTAACAACAGTGCAAGGATTTTTAAGCGGAGCATCTTCAATCAGCAAAGATTCTTCTCATATTTATAAATTCCTTCGACAGGATTATTCCTTAGCAACATTAAAACAATTCGCTAATCAGCTAGGGTTTTCTTATACTGATGATAAAGACCTTGCTTTTTGCCTTCCATATTTAGATTCTATCTCTAAAAAAATAGAGAATGTTGAAGGTGAAATGAATTTTAAAAAATTTATATTATCTTTTTCAGATTATGCTCCAGAAGTATTATCTATCCATAACGATAAGCAACTTATACTTACTGATGTTAAACATCCTTATAATTATTTTCTTAACAGTCTTGTACATAAATATCAGATGATTGGTGATGAGATTATTATTGAGAACAATTTTGTTTTTCAAAGTAGTGACAATCAGCACTCAAGTATTTTCTTGTTTAGTGTAGCACTTATTCTTTTTTCAGGTTTAAATACAACTACTCCAGGATTTTTGAAGCACATTCTTCTCAAAATAAGAGCCAGAGATGACAAAATGAATATTACTATTTATTCTTTTACTGATGAGAAAGAAGTGACTAAAAGTAAGCATTATGAATATGTGTCTTTTAGCGAATCAGAAATTGTTAATTTTCAGGATATCTCTATTTCTTTCGAAAAAGGGAGTTTCCATTTTTCAAGAACAGATAGATTTAGTTAGTTTTTGTGGCAATAATCACAGGCGCTTAATCGTTTTTATATTTTTCTGAGCATCTTTATTTAATAAACCTTTTAAGCTTTCATTTTCCTGAAAGCTTATTTTTTTTATTTTATAATTTCGCAATTCATTCACAAAATCATCAATTTTTCCGAAATCTTGAGGATTTATAAAACCACTCGTCACACAATAATTAAGAAAGATGCTGTGTATATCTTCAATATTTTCGGCCGTTTTATTTAATTGTAAAATATCAAATTTCATGGCTAATTGCATAAAATAAAAATTACTATTCTTGTAAAGGAAACTTTCATGAATAATCAGCTTTTTATCACTTAAATTTTCAAGCATAACATTAAATAAGTCTAAACAATGATGACTTTCAAATCTTTTCATTGTTCTGCTTAATATTTTAATTGTTTTTTCTATTACATTTTGTTCAAGAGAACCTTCAGATAAAAAGTCTATCGATTGTTTATTCTTTAAAATAAAATTCACATACTCATTTGGGTTTATTTCTACATGAAATTCACTGGGAGGTATGATGCATGTTGATAACGGATATCCTTCTCTGTTTTTTATATTTAAATCTACATTATATTTTTCAATTAGTTTTATTTTCTTATCTACATTTACCATGTAATGTAAAGCTGATGATTCTTCAAACCAAGTTTTATAGTCTTTTATAGATTGATAGTAGACAGGATTAGTGATGATTTTATCAATATGGATATATGCCTCCTGATTATATGAAAAGTAAATATTTTCAAAAAACACGGATAAATTTTCTGAAGGAATATTCATGGCTATATTATTAATTAAATAATGATGTTGAGAATTAAACATTTGATGTTCAGAAAGATAAATGGAAAGTGATTTAATTTCTTCTTTATTTATGTTCTGTAATTCACTTTTAGCTTGTAGTGATTTTAAATAAAAAGTATTTTGCTTAATTTTATCAACTATCATTTATTTTCCTTATCTTTATTTTTTGATAATTCTGCCCATTCGTTTCTTATAATCATTATAGCCTCATTTAATAAAATATTTTTTGTTTTATTATCTGCTATAACAAAATAATCATCAAAGCAAACAATCATGTAATTTATTGTTTTTTCAAGGTTACACGATAATCTATGTTGTTCTGAATGCATTTTATAGAATCTTTTTGCTATTATTTTAGATGTTTCTTCTATTTCTTTGAGTAAAACCATACAAAAAAACCTTTTCGTTTGACAAAAGTACTTATTTCTTTACAGTATTAATACAAATTAGGCAATAGATGGATCTACTCATCGACAAGGAAAAATTATGAAAAAAACATTTATTAGTGGTATTCTTTTTTTATTATCCTGTAATGCTTTTGCTCAAAATAATTATAATCTAATTCAAAATCAAAAAATATTTGGCATAGAGCATAACACAGAATCTTCTCTTATATCAATTAACGACAAAACAAAATCTATTTTATCTTCTCAAGAAACAACATCCTTGCAAGACTCGCAATACATGATAATCAGTTCTATTTCTAATCTAATGAACATTTTTAAAACAATGCAATTTTTAGATCCAGATGCCTATAAAAAAGACATTTTTATTGTAGATCAGAAATATCTTAAAAGTCTCGTTGACATTAACTACTCCAAACTTTTTTACAGCTATGCCAACACATTATTTATTGAAAAATACAGAGTTCCTGATGCTTTCAACAACACTATTTATAATGCTACAAAAGCTCAGGTTACTTTAGATAATATTAATAAGAATATTAAGAGTAATCTCATGTTTGGAGATATACTGGAAACACAAAACTCTATTATGATAAAGATAGCTTATTTAGTTAAAGAAAACAGAACACCTGAAGAAGTTAAAAATTACATTGATTCTCAAAAAAACTTTTATATGCACAGCTATATGATGATGGCTGAAGATCTGAAAAATAAGTATACTTTAATGGAACAAGCTAAAAGAATGCTGACTCAATAATACAAAAATAAAAGACAGCATTTTATAATATATTCAGAAAAATTAAGGCAGGTTATCCATATTTATAACAGGTATTTTTCTTTTTCTTTGCCATTTCTGACTTATTATTTTCATATTAGTCATATTTTTCCAGTCAAGAATAGGATAATTTCTGCCTTCACTTTTTAAAATTTTCATATTTAGCACAAATTGAATTTGTTTATTTGTTTCCACATCTTTATATTCTCTGATCAAAGCACCAATTAACTCTGTAGCTTTCATATTTATTTTTGGCATTTTTTAGACCACTCTGCATTTTTTATTTTTTAACATATTAAAGTATTAAAGTATCAATTTCAAATAAGAATTAAATCCTTTTGACTCTTACCTTACTTTCCATTTCTTCAGATGAATTAGTTAGTAAATTTTTTAATAAGACATTTTCTCTTACAAGTTTAACAAGAGGATGCTTTTCTTCTTCTGAAGTAATAATGAGGTCATCGTTTATCACAAGCTTTTGTATTACAGTTGCTATTTTACTTTTACTTTCACTTTTATTTTCATCGAAATAATTAAGCAATATACCAACAGGTCCTTCTTCATCATCATAAATCTCTTCAATAAAGGAATGACTTTGTTCAGATATTTTTTTCAAAAAATTATAAATCTCATCTACACTATAATTTTCTTGACATTCAATAAAGCTTGAAAGAATGCTGTCGAATTTCTGGCGGTGCTCTGGATAAAAACCTCGGGCATAAATAGAATTGTTTAAAAAATCAAATAATTCTTTATTTTTAAAAATCATGTCCGAATAAGTCGTAAATATAAAACTTTCTCTTTCGGGGTTGGCTAAAAATGCATGAGGAAAATGATTCAGCAATGTGATAAAATAAGCGGGATTAAGCGAATTATTTGCTGCAATCATTGTATGTTTAAACATGTCTGAATGAAGCATTGATTGATATCTTTTATTTATTAACTCAACAGGAGTTTTTTTTACTGCTATTTTGAAACAATCATCATAAAATTTAATCTTTTTAGAATTTTCACTGGCTATTGCATAAATAAGTTTAGCTGCACAATTTTCTATAAAAAGTTCGCCATTTTGATTTATTGCACTAACAAAAACTTCTGTTTTTTTTGCTTTAATATTTTTTAGGAAATTTTTGAAGTCTTCTTGTGAATAATAGAGTATTGCTTCTTTATCTTTCGGATTAAAAGATGAATAGAAATTGTGTAACTCTTTGAAAGTCTCTTGTGTTTTTTTATAACTTTCTTCAGCACTTTTATAATATGACATTTTCGTTCTCTTTATTATCTATTACTTCTATTATAGCAATAATTAACTGAAATAATACTATTTGTTCTTTTTATTTAACGGTTTTTCATACATAGAATCAAGAAGCTCTTCAAGTTTTTCTTTAGATTCTATCTCTCTTATTATTTCGCTTTTTTCATACTCAAGCTGATCTATATCTATCGTTCTGTAATTAAGATAATCTTTGTAGTATAAAAGAAAAAATCGCATTTCATCACGGTCTAAATGTGCAGCTAAAATATCGATATCATCTGGTTCAAGTTTTTGATTTTTATATTCAGCAGTAAGTAGTTTTTCTTTTTCAATATCTATATCACGAGCATATATAAAACGATAAATATACTTAGTTAATGGATTGTGTGTCCATCCAACAGAAAAAAGAGACATTATTGTAAAAAAAGCGGCAGCATTTAAAACAAAATCGTGTTCGTATGTAGCAGATATCTGTCCCCATATAAAGAATACACTTATGAGAGATAAAACATTAACAAAGATATTAGTCATGTAAAAAGAATGTTTACTATTAAAAAGATAGAGCACTTTCTTAAATGATGTTTTTTTCATTTGTTTTTCCATAAACAAATCTTTTTTATAACGAAAATGATTTAGTATTTCATCATGATAAAGCTTATTCCTGATTCGATTTTTGTATTGAATAACTTCATTACTCATAGCAATCCCCTTAATATTTTTTTATTAATTTAATACAAATTTTAACCAGTATCAATAGCTTGATTAAAAATAAGACTTTACTATTGATAATTTACGGCAGACACACACTTTACTGACATTTAATTTGATTTCTGAACTATAGTACCATAAAATAATACATTCTCTTAAAAAGATAGGCTGATCAGGGCTTTATTTTAAGAATAATAATTTTATATTAGTTTTTATACTTTAAAAACAGCCATTAAACCCTATGATTCATCAGACAAAATTGAATTTTAATAAAAATCATTCTTTTTTTAAATTTTACTTGTTATTACTGCGCAATTAACCTATACTGTTTTTGGTCTGATAAAGACTGACATTGCGGAGAATATATGAGTATTCATCTTACTATTTTTACTTAATACATAATTTACTAATATCATTTAAGGAGTTTTTATAATATGACCACCACTGTAACCCCAGTTTTGACCGAATTGGAAATGTTTTCTTTTATGATGTGCTGGGTGAGCATCGTTGCTTATGCTAATCGGCGCTGGTTGAAATTCACACCCGCTGTTGGTGTAACTGTCATCTCTTCTATCATGGCCGTTTCTTACACTTTATTTAATAAAGTGGTTCCTTTTTCGACGACAGATTACCTTACAGGTATTGTTAAGAGTATCGACTTTAACAACTTTTTACTACATGGGATTCTGTCCTTCCTGCTTTTTGCAGGGGCAATCAAAGTAGAAATGTCAGCTATCAAAAAATGGCTGGGACCGATTAGCTTACTTGCAACATTTGGAGTTCTGATTTCAGCATTTACAATTGGGTTCTTACTTTGGGGTGCAGCATCTCTGATGGGAATTAATCTTCCTTTCTTGTGGGCATGTCTGTTTGGTGCATTGATTTCTCCTACAGATCCAATTGCAGCTTTGGCTATTGTAAAAAGTATTAATGCTCCAAAACACCTTGAAATGAAGTTGGTGGGAGAAAGTCTCTTTAATGATGGCACTGGTGTTGTTGCTTTTATTACTATCCTTGCTGTTATTCTAGGCACAGAGCAAACTGTAGCGACAGTTTCACTAATGCTTGTTCGTGAATTAGTAGGTGGATTATTATTAGGTGGGATTGTAGGATATCTTATTTATAAATTACTTAAAACTACAGATGATCACTCTGTTATTCTGCTACTAACTTTAGCCGCAGCAAGTGTATCATATTCTTTGGCTGAAATTTTTCATATGTCTGCACCTATTTCTACTGTTGCGGCGGGGCTGGTTATCGGAAATAAACTTCGTGATAAAATTGAAGAATCTTCAGAAGAACTGCTTCACAAGTTTTGGGACTTTATTGATGAAGTATTGAACTCTTGTCTGTTTGCATTGATTGGTCTTGAGGTTCTGATTCTTGATTTGTCATGGCAGATGGTTGCTCTTGGCTTCGTAGCGTTTGTTTGCACTATCTTTGGTCGTTTTATTTCCGTAGGCATTCCATTACTGCCTTACAGGAAAAGACTGCTTAAAGGCACAGTTCCTGTTATCACATGGGGTGGTATGAGAGGAGGGATTTCTTTAGCTCTTGCATTATCAATTCCTTTTAGCAACGAGCATACCAGCATTCTTCTTACTATTACTTTTGTTACTGTAATGTTGTCTTCTCTATGCCAGGGGTTAACTCTCAAGCATGTCATTCAGCATTATCACAAACCAAAAGCCGCTAAAGCAACTCCACCTGCTAAAGCTATTGTTGAAGATGCAGACACTATCCCTGAAAACGATAAGTTTTAATCATACAAAATTGTAAGGCTCCTTTGGGAGCCTTTTTTATTTGCTTTTGACTTATAAATGGTATATATTATACATTGCAACTGCATATTTTATTAATATTTTCAAAGATTTAAAATAAAAGGCAGATGCAAAAATAACTTTTATAAGGAGCACGCATGGCATTGGGAAATCAACGAAAACCACAAGCTGTCACCAATACTAGTATTAGAAAAAAGAAGCAACAAAGATTATTTTTATCAATAGCAGCATGTATGAGTGTATTGGGTTTTTATTCTTTTAAAACTTTTTATCCAGTATCGGATAGCACAATGGTGCACAACAGAGATTTAAAAGAAAAAGAAATTATCATCCCAGATACAAAAAAAGAAGTATTTGAAGAAAAAATAATTACTTCTGTTAAAAATGATATTAAAACAACACATCCTGTTTCTATCTTAAAAGAAGAAAAGCCAACGGTAAATGAAGTTGCAAAATCCGTAGTTGATATTCCAAAAAAGACAATTATTAAACATGTGGAAGTTTTAAAAAAAGCTGAAAAAGTTGCTGAGAAGAAAATTACTAACGAAGTTAAAAAAGTCATCAAGATAGCAAAAATCGAAAAGTTATCTAATACAATTGCTGAACAATATAATGTTTCACCTCAAAAAGCTAAAATTGTAGTTAAAAAAGCCTATGAGTTAAGCAAGATTCATAATGTTGATCCTATGACTATTATTGGTATTACAGCAGTAGAATCAGAATTTAATGAAAGAGCAAAAAATCCTTCTGGGGCTGTTGGCTTGATGCAGCCGCTTCCAAAAGCACATCCAGATAAGATAAAAGCTTTGAGAAAAAAAGGTGGTTCACTCTATAATATTGCTGATAATATGGAAATAGGCACTTCTATTTATTCAGAATACTTACATAAGCATAATGGCAACAGGACTAAAGCTTTACAGCAGTATAATGGAGCCTCTAAAGATAAGAAACATATCTATGCCAAAAAAGTTGAAAGAGCAATACATGAGATTCAGTTAGCTCATAATTAAAAAAAAGAGAAGCAAATGCTTCTCTTTTTTATAGCCTCTTTTTTTCTGACCGTATCAGTTCTGGTTCTTTATGATGAGTCATTATTTCTTTTTCAGCACGGCTTTTAATATAACCTAAGTAAAAAAAATCTGTCTCTTTTGATACTTCTATACTTTTAAATAAATCATGATAGTTTAATTTATATTCTTTGATTATTTTTTCTATTAAGAAGATACCTGTAGCTTTATCTAAACAAAAAAATTCTTTTAAAAAAGCCTCTACATTATTGACACTATCCTCTTGATTAATTAATTTATGCAAAATCATGCTTCTTTGATAAGATTTCTCAATTTCTTTTTCCTCTGAAAGATGGAAAAATTTAAAATCTTTTATCCATCCCCATGTATTTATTTTTTGATTAATTTTTAGAATTTTCTTCACTTCTTGAGATGAAATAAAAGTATTAAATTCTTTATCATCAATGAACCCCAAGCAAACCATCTTAATAAACACTTTTATTCTTGAATAAGCAGACAGGTTATAGTATGAGACGAAATCTATATAAGCTTTTGTAAAGGACATATTTTTATTTAACTCGGTAATAATATTTCCAAATTTTTGCACGGTATTCCTGTAATCTTCATCTGTTGAATTGTTATTTAAAGAACTATATAAATAAGGAATCACATTATCAAAAAATGCCAAAATAAGACAATTACTTAGGCATATTTTTCGTTCATTGATTATATTTAAATTTTTAGATAAGTTTTCTATAAAAATCTTATCTTTATAATTTTTATGCACACTATTTCTGATTTTTATATGTTTTTCTATATTTAAAATAATATTTTGTTCTTCTGCTTTAGAAAAAGATAGTAAACAATCTTCTGAATAATTATTAATATTATACAGAATTTCCGAATATATATCTGAATTGAAACTTAATGGAAGCGATGATAAAGCACATGATGCTAAGTTATTTTTGTTTATAATGTCCAGAGTAATCTCTATAATTTTCCTTCTTTCATAAGAGTTAAAATTTAAATTATTTTCTTCTATAAAAATAAAATAGTTATTAATATGAAATAAAACTTTTTTTAAAAAATCATCATTGATATCTTTTCTATAATTTTCGTTTACAAAGTTTTTTATTAAAGTCAGTTTACTCCAATCTTCTCTTTCCAGTAATCTTTCTGTTATTACAGAAAGCTCTTCTGGTAAATCTTCATAAATAAATCCAGCGAAAAAAGATAAAGCTTTGTTGTAAATACTATCAGGGGTTTTTAGCAATAGCATATACAACATTTCTTTTTTTTCTCTTAAAAGGAAAATTGACTCACTATTAAATGAATCATATAGCGTATTTATTTTAAAGATATTTTTTGACTTCAGAATATTGCTTAAATTTTCTTCATTCAAAACTTCATTTTTACATTTCTCATTCATCCTGAATATAAAGAAACTTTTCACAATTTTCTTTATTTTTTTCATAAAAATTTCTCTTATTTTATAACTAACGGTTTTTTAGTATGTATTAGGTTATCAATTTTGGAAATAAAATTATGAAGTATATTTTTTTCTTTTTCAATTAAAATATGTCTGTAAGGTTTTACCGAAATATCTATTGGCGTTTTTTTCTTCTTATTCATTATAGTAGCATCGGCACCTCTCTCAAGAAGCACTTTAATAAGGTGATTATTTCCTAACTGTAATTTAGCAACAGCGTAGTGAAGTATAGTATTACCTTGTTTATCTTGAGAATTTACATCAAGCCCTTTGTCTATAGCAAACCGCAGCAAATCTTCACTTAAGAAGCCTTTCTGAGCCAAAATCATTAATGGATTTTTACTCTCACTATTTTTGGCATTAATATCTACACCATTGCAAGCAAGCATCTTTATAACATTCATATTAATTTCTTCAGCAGCATAATGAATAAGCTGATTTTTTTCTTTATCAACTAAAGTAAAATCTGTTTTTTCTGCTATAGCTAATTTTAGCAGATATAGGTTATTTTTCTCTATTGCTTTTCTTAGATAACTTTTACCATCAAGAGAAGTATCATTCAGAGACATTCCACTATCTAATAAAGTTTTTATATTTCTTCTTATAGTGGTTTTTATTTTGACTTCGGAATTTTTCAGGTTGTTATCATATTCAATACATAACTCTAAGGCATTCATACCTTCTTCTGTCCTGATTGTCGGATCTGCACCATTTTGAATTAACATTTTTGTAAGATTATGTTCGGACAGTAAAACGGCATCATGTAAAGGGGTATAACCTTCATTATCTTTTTGGTTGATATCGAGAACTCCTGCACATAAAATTCTTTCCATTATTTCAGAACAAGAGTATATTGCAGATATATGGAGTAAATTTTTACCACTATGGCTTTTAAAATTAAGTAGTTGAGGTTTTTTTTCATAAAGATAATCAAAGGTATCTATATTATTTCCTATGGTCGCATAATAAAGTAAATTAAAACCTTCTTTATCTACGGCAGTTAAATCCATTTTGGTGCGTTGCAACAAAGTTTCAAGCATAGAAACATCACCAAGTTTAACTACATCACGTATTTTGCTAAATGGTGAATAGGCGGCCATTAATTTTTTGACTTTATCCAGATCTTTCATATTCTACCTCTTTACAATATATATTTAATATAGCATATAATAATTGTTTGTTAAGTGGATCAGATCATAAGTTCATCAAAAATACTTTTTTGGATAAAATTTGATTTTAACAATAATACATAGTAATAAAGGTACTGTATTTTCTTACCCTATTTTTGACCGAGGATTTAAATGAAATTAAATAAAATAGCGGTGGCTGTTATTTTAAATTTGAGTTTTTTTACAAGTTACGCACAAGCATATAATGAAGATCTTTTTGGTAATGATGTTATTGAAGCTCATAATAATAATGTAAAAAAAGCAGCTTCTCAAAATCACACTTACAATGATAATCTTTTAGAAGATCACACTATTGATTCTAAAGTAATAAAAGAACAATTGGCTCAGTTGAATACTTTAAAATCATCAAATAAGCCTAAAGCTGTAATGGCAGTAAAAAAAGATGATGTAAAAAATAAAAATGAAGATTCTTTTGTTGTTACAAAAGAAAAAATAGCCATTCCAGCAGATAACAGTAGAAATAAAATACAACTTGAAGAAATCCCTGATACGAATTTGCCTGCTATATTAGGACCAGCAGGAGAAGTTGATAAATGGGTTAAAGTAGAAGCAACTTCTCAAAAGCCTGTTATCAAGAAAATTGCAAAATCACAGGATTCTAAAAAGAAAGAAGATTTCAGTGATAGCAATGCAAATCAATTTTTTGGCATTAACCAACAAATATCTCAGGACACTTCATTATCAACAGCATCCAAATCTGTAAAAGAAGCTCCGAGTATAACACTACCTGTAAACCTGACGCAAGATTTAAAAGACAGTTTATCTTCTTTTAATGGGTCTAAATCAGCATCAATGAAAACAAGCAATAATACGAATGCTAAAAGTCCCTCAGTTAAACCTAAAGTCGATACAGGGAATATGTTAGGCACATCAGGAACAATAAAACAAATAAACGAACCATTGGTTGTTAAAAATGATAAAACAGAGCAAAAGCCCGCCGCTGCAATTCGCTCTATGAGCACAACAACATCAGCAGCAACACTCCCTGTTTCTGCTATACCTATAGCTGGGACTGCTAAGCCTTATTTTAACATGCCAAAAGCTATTAATGGAAACAAAATTGCTCAGAATTTAATAGGTAAAGAAGTTTATATACAGGTATTTAAGCAAGAGCATAGTTTGGAACTTTATGTCAAGCAAGATGGCATGTTTAAACTTGCAAATATTTATAACATCTGCACTTTTTCTGGCGGGTTAGGACCTAAAGTTAGAATGGGTGACAATAAAAGTCCAGAAGGGTTCTATTCGGCTGATATGAGTCAGATGCAACCTAACAGTAATTATTATAAAGCAATCAATATTGGTTTCCCTAATGCTTATGACAGAGCTAATGGTTATACAGGTAAATTCCTGATGATTCATGGTTCATGTGTATCTGCTGGATGCTATGCCATGACTAATGCTTATATCAAAGAGATCTATTCTTTTGTAGATGCTGCACTGAAAAATGGTCAATCAAAAGTGAATATCAGTATCTATCCATTTAGAATGACCGATGATAACATGAGAAAATATAGAAATAACAGCAACTATGCTTTCTGGAAACAATTAAAACCAGGTTATGATTACTTCCAGGCAACACACCAGTCTCCTGATGTCAGTATCGAAGGCAGACAGTATGTTGTTAATAAACAAGATGCTATAAATACCCAACCTACCCTATTCGCTAAAAATTAATAAACATAAAGCCATGCAATTTCATGGCTTTTTTATTGAATGACTCATGTCTTTAGATTATAATTTCAGTATACATATTATAAGACGAAGGAATAAAAATGGCTACTATGTATGAAGGTGGGGATTTAAAACCTGTTGAAATAATGGCTCCTGTATCTAAAAAAGAACAAAAATTTCTGGATATTCTTAAGGATCAAAACATATCAGAATTTATCAAATATATTAAAAAAAGTAAAATTGATCATTTTAACAAGCCAGTTCCGGGGTTAAATATTATTTTATTGCACCATGCAATAGAAAAAATATACAGCAAGGACAGTAAAAACGGATTCCATGAGCAATTATTTAATATAGCACTTCATAAAACACACTCTGACACATTTAAAAAATTTAATGAGAACAAATATAGGTCATCTATTGTAAAGTATGCTTTAAAGACAGGAAGAATGAATGAGAACTATATACTTTTTATTAAACTTATTCAGCACTACAAGAAGGATTTCATTAATGATTCTCATAATCTTTTAAAAAGTGCTTCTAATAACATTGATTTAGAAATGCTGGGCTTAAATAAAAAAGATGCATTATTTTTTTTCAACAATTCTGAGTTTTACAAAACTATTATAAACACATCCACCAGTCTTTATAAGAACTTTTTTGACAGGTTTTCAGAGTATGACGAGCATGAGGTCTCACAAATTGCCCGCTTTAATGCAGTAGATATTTTTAAAGAACACTATTTTTTTGACGATTTCAAAAACACTATAAATGTCTTTTTTAACACCTGGTTAAAATACAGCTTTGAAAATCTAGGTTGTTCTCAACAACATAAAGATAAAGCTTGTGCATTTATTCAGGAAAAATATAATGCAGATAAAGAAAATAATCATTTAAATCTTTCACTGGAATATATTGGATTGTTGATACATCCTATGATTGAAAAAGAAGCAATAGAAAAAATTCTTCAACACAATGACAATCCTGAAACAGGATTGAAAAAAAGACTATAATCGAATTAAAAGAAAGGAGTATCTCTCCTTTCTTTTATAACCGTTTCCTCTGCATCTTATCAGATACAATTTTGGGTATTAAAGTGCTTAATTTTTCTTTCTCTATTTTAACTTCGCGGCTTTTCAAAACAGTAACAATTTCATTTTTTTTATTCTCAGTAGCATAATCATAAAAACGGCGACCTTCATTATTTTTTTGGTATAAATTCACATTATCTTTTATTAATATTTCCAGATGTTCTTGTTCAAACAATTGACTGTATTTCATCATCCCTTTATGTAAAAAATTATTACCTTCATTATCTGTATCATTGAGATCAAAATCGAAGTATTCTTGCATCCATTTTATTTTAAGTTCGGCGTTATGATTGTTAGCAAAATACAAATCAAAACCTATTTTTATAAAATACTCTTTAATATCAGGAGTTCTTTCCTTATGCATCTTTTCTTTCAAAATTTGAATAATTAAAATATTTCTTTTAATATTATCCTCAAAAAGATGGTTGTTCAAATAATCACTCTCGAAAATATTTTTGATTATACGTAAATAATTACTTTCACTTAAAAAAGGAATCAGATTAAGTTCATTCAGCAACAATACATTACTCTTTTTCAAATTGTTTTCTTCAAAATGATAACCTTCTTTGTATAGATCAGGGTTAAAATAGTTTTGCAAATTAAGAAATCCTTTCTTTACTTCATTTACCTTATCTTCTTTTATTATTTCATACAGAGGTCCACCCAAAGTCAATGTATCGTCTAAAAGCTGCAATAGATTAGAATGTTTAAAAAAATTTTTCTCTTTAAAATTATTAAATGCTTCTGAATTGGCATTAAAAAGGATGTAAGGTAAAATCCTCCTCCAATTTAAAGAGTCGGTATCCTTAATATTATTATAGATTAAATTCATAAAATCTTTTTTATTATAATTATTTTCTATTAATCTTGAAAGAGCGGATAAATCATCATCCTCATTTTGTATAAAGCTCTCTTTATCTAAAAGGAAAGGTCTAACATCTAATTTAAATATATTTACTATTTCCGTAAAATAATCAGGAGCTACTATAGCTAAGGTGTAATAGGATGAGAAAAAATCAGAACTGTTTTCTTTTATATTTTTCTTTTTAAAATCTTCGTGGCTGAATATTTTTGTTATTTGAGGCAGGTTATTTTTATTAATTAAATCATTCATTATAATAAAATGTAAAAGTGTATACCCTTTTCCAAAAGATTTAGGGTAAGTATATTTCTTTGCAAAATTAGCAAAATTTTTATTTGTTGCCATTTTATAAAGCATATCATCTATCTCATAATTTGCTTTTTCTGGATTCAGGAAAAACTTATTTAGACGATATTCATAATATTTATTTTTAATTTTATTAAGCATATTACAGTCTTCTTTTAACTCCATCTTGTATTTTTTCACCAGGGATTTCTAAAACAGCCAGTAGTTTTTCTTTTTCTTTTTCCGCTATTTCAGCAAGGTAATACTTACTTAATACATTTATATTCTCTTTGCTCGCAAAATCAAGGGCTTCCTCATTATTATTATTTTTTTCAAAAAGGTTAAACTTGTATTTTTTTAATATTAAAATGTCTTCTTGTGTCAAAACATAGTCAGGAACTTTTTTAAAAAGATCAATTATTATATTATTTCCTTTTTGTTTCAATTCTATTATATTCATATTTGTTCTTTCCATAAAAAAATTTATATGATTAGCTAAAGAAGGGTTTTCCTTGCCAAAATTTACGGCATTTCCTTTTAAATAATTAAGAAGAAAAAAATTCTTTATAAAAAGAATATTTTTGAATTGGTTATAATCAACGGTTATTTCAGATGTTTTGTTTTGTATCTCATCATTAAATTCAAGTAATTTTGCGGCGATTTCTTTATTCCCTAAAGACATACTGGTCAGTAAAGAAGGAACAAGTTCTTCTATAGTCAAACTATCAAAATATCCTTTATTTTTTAAATAATCAAAGTCAGATGTTTCCATACTCGCAAAAATATTATTATTTTCTAAATATATTTTCTTGGTTAAACTGGATTGCTGAATCAGTCTATCTGTTATTTCACGATAATCATTTTGATTTATTTGTTTTGTAACATATGCTCTCTGAAGTGCTATAAAAGCAATTTTCTCAGAAATATAGTTTTTTTCTAAAAAATGCAGAACAGTCTTTTTTCCTGTTCTAAATAAAGTTAATAAAGCAGCATCATCATTTTCGAAATTTACCTTATCAAAATAAGGTAAAATAGCTTCCTTCATTTTTTTATTTTTATACTTACTGATAAAAAGTGAATTTATACTTATCGTATCAAGCGTATGTGTTGTGTTTGAAAAAGAAAAAGACTTTATTTTTTCCTCATACTCTGGGCAATGCTTTAAAAACATCCTAAAAGCCTTTGGATTCACATAACAAATACGAAGAAGTGGAGTCATTTCTCCAAAAACTTTATCCTGCAATCTTATATCATTATTAAATAATAAGTTCTCGGGAACAGTTTTAAAAAAAATCAATAATTGTGAAGTAGACAATAATGAAGAAATTATTGACATATAATCTACGAAATTCATTTTTCCAAGATTGATTTTTTTATCAGAAAAAACTATTTGATTACTGTATAATAGATTCTTATACTCATCATCAAAAGACATTTTTAAGAAAATTTTATCAATATTATTTTTAGAGTTAACCAGATCTTTAACATCATCTTCTATACTATCAACAAATCTACCATTGTCTCTTTTTTTGTCTTGATGAGCATTTATTGATTTTATTCTATACAATGTTTCGTTATCTATTGAATCTTTAAATTTAAAAAAAGAAAAATTAAACATGGTTTTTTCCTTATAATCTTTTTCTGGTTTTTATTTCTATTGTTTCATTAGCAGATTGCCCATCATCACTAATAGTCGAGATTATTTTTTCTTTCTCAAATTCTGCCATTTCTTTGATATAAACATCAGCTATATCATTTTTTATTTTAACATCTGCTGCTTCATAAAAAGAGGAAAAATTAGAGTATTTGGCAAAAGGATCAAAATTATATTCTTTTAGTAATTTAACTTGTTCTGTTGTAAATTCAGCACCATTTATTAATGCAAAGGTTGGTAAACTCATAACTTCATCATTAGAATTTTTTACAAAATCATTAAGATCATAATTGCAATTGTAATAAAAGTAATCAAGATAAGCTTCCATATTTTCAGAAAAAATAATACTGGCATTTCTATTACATAATGCGACATAAAAATCAAAATTTATTTTATCTTTATCTTCTTGATTAATGTTCACGATTTCATTTAGATAATAATTAAATAATTTCATGTCGGGTGATTTCTCACTATTAAAGAATATAGCTATTAATACACCATGCACTGTTTCATACTCATAAGAGTTGTTAGCTAACTCTTTAATCCACATGTCATAAGTTTTTTGAGTTAATTGTTTAGCAGCAACAAGACTCATTATTTTAACTTGCAGATTGGCATCAAAATTATCAAAAATATTTTTAATTAATTTTTTAATAAAATCCTGATTTTTAGCAGAAGTTGATTCTTCGTATTTTGATAATAATGAAGGAGCTATATTTATAATGTCATTTTTTTCTACAAAATTTCTCAACATTAATTTTTCTATATAGTCGGGTTCAATACTACCAATTATTCCTAAAAAAATACTCTTTTCATTTTGTAATGTTGAATTGACTAATGATAATGAATCTTTTGTGATTGTATCTATCACATAATCTATTTTAGGTTGATTTAATTTTTGAGTTTTTGAATTTGCCTGATGTGCTGACATAACCATATCTGAAAATTCGTCCATAAATCTTGATATATTCACACCATCTGTACTCCATGTTTTTGAAGCATCAAATATTTTATCGATACCATAATAATCACATACATCTTTAAAAAAATCCCCAGCAGATGTTTTCATTAATACTCTCAATGGTGTAATATGAGTATTGTTTTCTGGATTTCTTAGATACAACTGGAAATAACATTTTAGAGGGAATGCTCTTAACACATAATCTTTGTTTTTTTTGTTTAATTTATGTGAAGATGACATCAAAAGGTAAAAAAGGCTAACCTGCTTTCCCGTTTTTTCATGTAATATCGTATTATAAACTGTATTTTTTAACTTTGAATCTTGAGCCATTTTTAAAATCAAATTTTTCACAAGACGGTTAAACACACTATTTTCCATACTTTTTATCCGCCATCCTTCTTTGCCCTCTGTAAAGATTTTGGATAATTCTTCTTCAAAATTTATAGTAACAGAATTTGAGGAGTCATTTTCAAAAGCAAAGGCTTTTTCAATTTCAATCAATGACAACTTATGCTTTTGAGCAATATTTCCTGCAATTTTCTTAAACCAGTCTACAATCATATTTTAACCTATTTTTATAATCTTTTTTTAATTATAACACTTTCTTGTTCTTCAAGTCCAATTCCAATTGACTTAATAAGTATTTCTTTTTCAGCATCTGCTTTTTCTTTCAAGAAGAAATAGGTCAGCATATCCTGTGTTTCTTTATCAACAACATCAAAAATTCTTTCACCGTCACTAAACTGATAAAAAGGATTTATTCCATTTTGTTTTAACAGAAGAACTGTAGATTCATCAGCAGATCCATTATTTTTTAATATATTTTTTATCCATACAGATTGTTCTGTATTTAATTCTCCAATATTCTGTTGTTTATAGTAATTTATATAATTTTCAAGAAAAGGTAATCTTTCTTTTTTATTTAAATCTTCAAAAAAACAGCTAACCATCAAGTTTTTTGCATTATCAGATTCAAACTTTGCTTTTATGCAGTATTTTTCAAATAATTCAAAGTCAGCTTTTTCTGAATGAAAGAAAATATTATTTAGCAATCCATATAGGTTTTTTGGATTACTTTCACCTTTAAACAACTTATCATAACACATGCTATAGGTTTTATCGCTCAACTCATAACCAGAAATATAATCTGTATTTGAAAAAATATCTGGGATTTTTTCATTTATATTTTTCATTATATCCATAATGAGATTTTGTTTTTTTACATTTTTTTCTTTTTCAAAATTGCTTAATAAAGCTGAAATAATAAAAGGAAAATCATCTTCTTTAGCAACTCCATTATCGATTAAAGGAGGTAAATATTCTGCTCTTTTTGAAGATATTAAATGTAATAGAATTTTTCTTGTTGCATCCTGATTTATAAAGTGTTCTGATTTTAACTCAGGTATTATATAATTAAGTTTAGCTCTTCCATATTTATTAAGATCTGAATGAAAAAACTTATCCTCTATAGTTTCAATGAATGAAAAATCTTTTTGACCGTAAATTTGAGTTTGAGTATTTAAAAAAAATGTTTCTTTGTCTTTTTTTAATAAATCAATGATAAAATCATTTGTATCCAGCAAAAATAACATTCCTGCTATTGTGCTTTTTTTTACAGAACTGACTTTTAAGGGTTGATTAAACAATTCAGGAGGAAATGCACTTAATACAAAACTTTGAGTATCTTCACTTAATAATTCTATATTGTAACAAATCAGGGATAATATATTTTGCTCATCACCATCTTCTGTTTTAAAAATATGATTATAGACCGTGCTTTTAAACTTATAATCGAGACACATATCCATAATTAAATCTTTAATCTGCGAATTTAAAGTGGATATTGATGAATATGTTAAATAATAATTCCCTTTTTTATATTGAATAAGCTCACTTACCGTTTCTTCGAAACTTATCATTCCTGTTTTTTCTGTATTAAAATTATTGTTAATATTATATCTAATTTTATTATAAAGATCTTCTTGTTCTTGTATTTTTGCTTTTTTTTTTTCTTTAAACCACTGTAATATTTTCATTATTAAAATCCTTTTATAATCTTCTTTTAGGAATATTTAAAACAATATCTGAGGAGTAATTGTCAACAGCTTTTAAAATTGTTTCTTTTTCAAATTTCGCCATTTCTTCAAAATAAATACTTGAAATAGCTGTTTTTGTTTCTAAATTGGCTAATTCATAGAGGTTTTTGTTTTGTTTATTTTTTTTAAATGGTTCAAATCCATATTCTTTTAACTTTTTTATTTTTTCAATATCAAATATAGCATTATTAATAATGCATTCTTCCATAAAACTTGCATTATTATCAGAATAGAATCTTGGCTCATTTAGCTCACAACCTTCTTTATCCTTAAAATATTCGAGGTGTACATCCATATGTTTTAAAAAATTAGGGATAAAAAGAGAGTGTGATAATAAACTAAAATACACTCTATAATCTATATCCGAATGACAATGCTCTTTCAAAAAAGAATCGAAGAAAGACATATCACCATTAAGCATATTATGTGCTGCTATTTTTACAACTTCATCATGGTGAGTATTTTCATTTGTAAAATTGTCAACCCATATCTTATAAGCTTTTTTACTTAAAAGTTTATCTTCAATGCATAAAACATTATCTTTATTTATTCTTTCTGGTGTGAAATGATTAATTTCAAAGATTCTTTTCATAAGAGTGATTTTGCTTTCATCAATACTTGTATTTTTACCATCTTCAAAAGATTCAAGGATGGCAGGAATAAGCATTATCAGTGATAAATCATTTTTTTTGTTTTCAACCAGGGTGGTTAAAGAGTCAACAGGCAAGAGTGATAGTTTTTTCATCACCATTGGTATTGTTTTGGCTTCAATGCCTTGTGGATTTTCAGGGATTTCTGTTATATATATTAAATAGTTTATTAAACTAAGTAATTCCTCTTTTCTCTTTTTGTCTTTTTTCTTTAATGAGGAGGAAAGTTCATTCCACTTATCAACAAGCAGACCTAACTGCACATGAGTAGAAAATGAACCATCGCTGGTATTTACCCAGCAGGATTTTCTTTTAAACAATTCTTTTGCAAGCTCATCATTATTTTTTAATAATAGTTCAAAAGAGGATGGGTAATGTAAAGACATTCCAAATATAACTGAAATATCTTCTTTAGCTTCTGGTCTTTTCTTTGTTTCAATCCACATTTTTGCAGGCACAATAGAAAAAAGAATATCCTGATTTTCTATACTTATATTTTTCATATTTTTAGCAAAAAGATCTAGAAGTGAATAATTTCCAGCTATTTTCAAATTTTCATTAAAAGATTTCAGTAATTCAGAATCAGCACTAACTTCGTATAAAAAATCATTAATATTTGAGTTAAAATCTTCAAGCTTAGGATGACAATATCCATCTTTACAATTTTCAAAAAGTAAAGAAAATGTAGTTTCAATACTAAACCTTCCCCTGTAATCTTCAAGCCCACCTGCTTTTGCAATAGTTTTTAGCTTTGCTTTTTCCTTTTGATGAAGCACCGTTTTTTCTTCTTGCTTTTCTTCATACCATTTTTTAAAAAATGTTATAATGCTCATAGTATAATCCGTTTAAGATATAATATATTTATTATAGTGTCTTTTACTTTTTTTGTCTCATAAAATGAGGTGTTTATAATCTTTTTTTATTCGATCTTAATATAAGTTCACTTTTTTCAAATTCATCTTTAATCTTTTCTATGAGGTTATTTATATAAAATGACTTTTCATCTTTTTTATTTGTACGGGAATTTAACAGTGAAACCTGTCTTTCTTTAATAGACAATATAATACTGTAGTAATTTTCAATTTGATTACTCCATAATCCATAATCTATTAATACCATTATTCTTTGAGCAGAATTGCAAATATTCATTTTAAAATTATCATTACCAAAATAAACATTATTTTGATTTAAAAAATGAAAAAGGGATTCCACTTCTTTTTTTATAGGATTCGAAAATTCTTCTGTTTGCAAATCAACTATTATATTAAATTCTTTTAATAACTCTATTTTTTTTGCTGAAGCATTAAATAAAATGGTTTCATCTTTTTCATTTTTACAATTAAAATCCACTTTTTCATTAATAAGTCGCCTTATCAATTCTTTATCTGACGGAATAAAAAAAGCGACATTTTCACCAAAAGAGTTCCTGAAATTTTTATCTTCGATAAGATCTATAAATTCAAAATAAAGCTCACAACCTTTTTTGAATAAAAAATTAACACCTCGTGGATCATTTAATAAATAATCAGGGGTTTTCTTCATCTCATTCAAAATATAAAAATCTCTTTTATTTAAAAAAGAAGTCATTGGTTTTCCATGATAATTAACGATATTAATAGACACCCCATTTTCTATGAAATAGACAAGACTTTTTTTATCATAAATGCAGGAAAAAATGTTATTACCTGAATCGTCAGTTTCATTGAAATCACAATTATTTTTCTTCATTATTTCATAAAGAGCTATTTTCTCATCTGATGGAATACCTGCCTTTGCTATATAAAATAAAAAAGGCTGTTTTTTGTATTTTTCCTTAAAAATACTTTTATCATTGATTTTTTTTATAAGTTCTTCTTTATTTTCATAAATCAGATTTGTTACAGATTTAACTTTTATTTTGGGAGGCATTAGATTCTTCTCTTTGTATTTAACCAGTTTTCATTTTTTTCCACATTTTTAGTGATAGCATCCTTTTCCATTTTGGCAATAAACATTTTCGACTTATCATTATATTTTTCTTTTTGTTGTATAGCCACATGATTTATCATATTTTGGTAATATTTATTCGTGATTAAGTTGAGGATATCTGTTCTTTTCTCAGTGAGTTCATTTAATTTTGAAGGTTCAATAATTTGTTTTAAAAAATTGGTTTCGTTTTCAGAAAGTAATTTTTCTACTACTAATTTAATATCTTCGAACTCCCACTGTTTTTCTTTGTTAGAACTTTTATATAATATATTGCTTAATAAAGTATCAATATCACGAGATCTAAGCCTTTTCCAATTCAAAATATCATAACCATCAAGCACTTTTATTAATTTAGCATTAAATAATTTTTTATTAGCTTGTGGTGAAAATTCGTAATCAAAGTAAGCATAAAAAGGGTTATTTATATTTATAAATGCTTCTAATATGATAGAGTTTGTTATCGAATGATATACCTTACGAGTTTCAAAAGGGTCACAATTATGAATCTCTGTTATCAGATAGGCTATTTTTTTCCTCATTGACTTTAAAGTAAGATTTGTATTTAGATAATGACCTGTTAGCATATCACTCAAACATGAGATGTACTGAATCTCATTTTCCGATTGTTCTTTTACATATTTCATAATTGAAATAAAGTTTTCAGAAGATGAGTGTGCAAAGTGATACGAAGATATGCTCTTTAGTCCTAAATCATCATCTATTCCTTTTTCCTTTAAATAAAGATAAATATCGTTTTGTGTAAATCGAGAAATCTTGATTTCAAGTTCTTCAATAAATCCTAATAAACCTTGTTTTTCTATCTCCCAGATAGAACCTATTTTTGTTTTACTTAATAAAAATTGTTCATTTTGCATAGCATATCTGTTTGTATGGAAATTATAAGAAACCTTCATTATCTTAATAAAATCCTCGTATGAAAATGGGAATAAGTTTCTTACAGCTCTTATCTTACTCAATTCTAATACAGGAATTAAACTTATAATATGATTTTTTTTAAACCCATCTTCCTGAGAATAATCTTTAACAAAATCAATAAAATCCTGATGCGAAACTTTACCCCATTCTATTGTAAGAAGGGCTTCAAGGTTTAAAAAATGTTTTTCATTTATTTTATTTAAAATTTTTAAATTTATAAGTTTTAATTCGTCAATTCTGAATAAAAACCGTGAATTCCAGTTATCTAAAAAATATAAAATTTGGCTTTCTTCCTCAAGATAATGAAGAAGAGTATAGTGGTCATATAATTCATTCCTGTTTTCAGGGATAGAAATAAATTTTTCAAGATTCTTAAAGTCGATATCTTCTTTAGTTTTCATGGATTCGCTTATCTTATTTTACATTAGTTAATAATATCATAACTTAAAAGCTAAAAAAAGTTTTTTATTCGATTCTATTGTGCTATCATAAGCTATAAATTAAAAACGAGGTTTATATGCATAATTTTGAAGAAATACAGCGGAATGGACGAGAAGCTTTACAATTTATCATTGAAAGAAAAGGACCATATTCTAAGAGTCTAACTTATAATAATTTAAAAACCCTTGTACCTTTTGATAATCAAATTGACTGGAAAGCTATTGAAGAGGCTCTTCCTCATTGGGTTATAAGAATGAAACAAACACCACAAGATCCGTTCTATCACTCGGAAGGTAATGTATGGACTCATACTAAAATGGTAGTTGAAGAACTTTTAAATTCAAAAGAATACTCGGCTCTAAATTTGTTTGATAAAGAGGTTATGTTCTGGAGTTGTCTCTTCCACGATATGAGTAAACCAAGTGTAACGGATTTTAATACTGATACAGGTCGAATAACAAGTGCGGGTCATTCTCCTATGGGAATGCAGGATAGCCGTCTCTTGATGTGGGTCGCTGGCTTTGATCCTGTTATGAGAGAACAGGTTGCACGTATTATTCAGCACCATCAAAAACCTTTTGTGTGGATTAAAAAAGCAAAGGATTTTGACATTCGTAAAATGTCTCAAAGTGTTAAGATGAGTAATCTGATTTTGATGGCTCAATCTGATGGGTTAGGCAGGAAAACTGCAAATAAACAAGATCATCTCGATATTCAAACAAATGTGGCTTTATTTAAAGAAGCTTGTCTTGAAAATGATTGTCTTGATAAACCCTGGCATTACGATTTTGAAAATCTTGAGGCACGACGTATTTACTGGGATTCAATGGGAGAAAGTCATGAGTCTCGTGAGGTTTTCCAAAAGCAAGGCTCTGAAATTATTTTCTTTGTTGGTTTGCCAGCAAGCGGAAAAGATACATGGATTTCAAAATATGGTGAAGGAAAAGAAGTTCTTTCTTATGATGATATGAAGCAAAGCTTAGGCATGAAACAGAGTAGTAATCATGGTCTCGCAGTGCAAAAAGTTAAAGAAAGAGCGAAAGAACTATTGCGTAGCAAAGAGCCTTTCATCTGGAATGCGACTCATTTATCTCCTTTAATGAGAGATAAAAACTTAGGGATTATTAAACAATACCTTCACGATATGGGTGGAACTATAAGAATTGTATGTTTTGAGAATGAACTCGAAACCCTGATTGCAAGAAATAGTCAAAGAGATACTTCTTTACAAAATAGCAAAATTATACAAATGGCTTATGGCTGGGATGTTCCGCCGCCAGAAACAGGTCATGAATTGTTATGGTGGAAAGATGACAAGCCTTTTTACGAACAGTTCATTACAAGTGAGAAAGACCTTAATTCACCTTGGTTATTTGCCAAACCCGAAAGAACTTTTAAAAAGTGAAAATAAAAAGAGAGGTTAGCCTCTCTTTTTAATAAAAATATTTTACATCTTGTTTTTCAAATAATCCGCATTCTTCAAAGCATCTTTTTTATTATCTCCAGAATCATTATCATAGAAATCATATTCATTATTAATTTTTAGCAGACCTTTATCTTCAGTTTTATTAATTTCTGACACTAGCCATGCTTTAAAATTTTGGAATGGAATAAACATAGAACCACTAAATTTTTCCGTTTTAACACTGCCGTTATCAGTTTTTACACTAAGAGAATCTGTGTAAGAAACATTTACACCTACAACAGCTTTTGAAATTTTGTTATAAACAGGTCCACCAGACATTCCTTTTCTTACACCTGCTGTTGAAAGTATTGCTGGGCAGGCTAAATTGTTATTAGCATTTTCAAGTTTAATATATCTGTCTGTATAGCCTGATGATTCTACAGGTAATGCCGATATAAAAGAATAGCCATAATTAACTACACTTACTCCAACACCAGTGCTTGATAATACAGGAAGTTCCTTACTTGTATTATCTGATTTTACCAGAGCAACATCACAGGTAGGATGATAAGAGATAACACTATCAAAAGAAAACTTAGCCACATGCTTTGCAGTTAAGCTATAATGAGGGGTTACGGGAAAACGTGTTCCTATAGTGCCTAGTCCCAAAATCGTAGGAATACCTACAAAATCCATATCTGTTTTTTTATATGCTGTTTTACTATAAGAAAGGTCATTGCCTGCACTACAACCTGCTAATGAAATAGCAGAAATCAAAATCAACAGTTTTATTTTCATCTTAGCTCCTTTTAAAAACACATGATAAAAGGAACTAGTTTAAAAATCAAAGAAAATTATAGCCTTTTTAACGGTTTAGGATTTTCTTCAGTAGAATTTAACACTTCTTTGAGTGCTGCTAATTGTTTTCCTATAAAAATCTCTTCAAATTCGCTCTTATACATTAGAATATCGTTATTCAAATCTGCTTTTTGATACACTTCAATTATTTTATTAGCGGGAAAATAGCTTGATGTATGTTCAGCATAATGTATTAACATATTTAATCTTCTGTAAGCTAAGACAAGTTCTTTGTCGCTTGAAGTTCTTTTATTTTTCAGTTCTTCTATTCTTTTTATTGCAATATCAAAAGGATCTTTTTCTTCTATGTTTTTATGACATACATCCAATACAATATTCAACTCCATCATTATTTTTATTTTACTGACAGAGGCTTTAAATAAAATGTTTTCATTTTTATAATTCAGGAGACTAAAATTAACACCACAATTAATTAATTCTTCTATAACTTTTTTTTGTGCGGTTGTATAAAAAGCAATATTCTCCCCTTTTTGATTAACCATATTTTTATTTTTTATATAATCATGAATTTTTATAAAAATACGCCCCTTTCTTTCAAAAAAGGGATGCATTCCTTTATCACAGAAATCATCTTCAGGAATCACTATATTTTTTTGGAGGCACCTTTTTAGGTTGTACTGAGAAAGATAAGTCGCCATCATAATATTTCTTTTATTCTTATGTGTTATACTCAAACCTTTTTCAAAAAGGTAATCTTTCTCCCAGCCGTTGCTGGCATAATAATAAAGATTGTTCCCTTCTTTATCGTGGGACTGAATATCAAATCCTTTGCTTATTAATAACTCATAAAGTATTTTTTTACCTTTCTCTGATAACTTACTAATATTTGTTCGGGCTATAGCAACAGCAATCTCAAAGGCTACATTATTGAACAGAGCAGCATTGTTGTTATCAAGGCTTTCAACTCTTGCTTTCATTTTATCGTAAATACTTATTGTCGCCATTTTTACTCTCATTTTATTTTAATACAAATACTATAGCATTAAAATAAGGAATAAAAAAGGATAACCTTTCCTTAAGTTTGACTTTATATTTAATGATTTTAGTATGTTCATAAGTAATAAAAACAAATAAGGAGTTTATTATGCGAAAAGATGAAAAAATAATTCTTCCAGAATCTGTACAGAAGGAGATTGATCAAGAAAATAAAACCACGACCGATAAACCAGAAAGTTTTTCGGACCGAACAGTGGAATCAGAAAGTATCATTCTTGAGTCATCAGAAGCCGATAAAAACTTACAAACTGATGATGTAAAAATTATCACTCCAGACGAACCTGTTATTCATACAGATACTCCGCCTGAAAAAATTATAAAACATCACCCAGAAGATACTCTCAATAAAGCTCATGTTGAAAAAGAAAGCATCAAGCCAGAACGAACAGAGACTCAAAAAATTATACCTCCAGAACCTCCTACACATACAGGAATTCATTCATCATTTAGTCATGGCGGAGAGAAAAAAGATTTAGTCTATATCGTTTACATACTTTATATACTCGGATATGTCACAGGCATCGCTAATCTTATTGGTGTGGTTTTGGCTTATATGGTTAAAGATACTGACCAGCCATTAACCTATTCTCACTACCAGGAACAAATAAAGATTTTCTGGATTTCGTTGATAGGGTTTATCGTAGGATTACTCACAGTTCATATATTCCTAGGTATACTCATTCTGATATTTACTTATGTGTGGGTTATTGTAAAAACTATTAAAGGGTTACTGTTGTTAAATAAAGATAAACCTTTTCCAAAGGGTGAAATTTTATAAATCTTAAAAAGAGAGCTATGCTCTCTTTTTTTTACAATCTTTTTTTCTTGGGGTTTTCTTTATGAGGTAATAATTTATTAATTTCTTCTAAAAGAGCAACTCTTTCTCTATTAGAATTAACAATCCTTAAAATTTCTAATGTTCTGTTCTTATCCTCATGTTCAAGCAAATTATCATCTGCAATAGATTTTATTTTTTCTGCTGTTATTAAATGGAGCAAATCCTGAACTTTTTTAGACAAACACTCTGGATTATTTTGTTTTTTGAGCGTTCTCTCAATGTTTTTCACGGAGCTACAAAAATAAGCAGTTTCCATAGTTGCCAAAATATCATCCGGTAAAAAATTTGTTTTTTTATTTTCGTTTATCAAAAATTCATAAAAATTAATGATCTTGGAACCTTTTGAGTATAAACGACATGACTCCATGATTTCGATAGTCTGGTAGGCATGGTTTGTATCAAACAAAACATGAGGATTTAAGAATAAGATTAATTCTTTAAAATTTTTAACGGTAGAATTTTCTTTAAGTATGGTTTTACCCCCAATTTCTGAAATATATTGCTTAAATATTTCTAATCTATCCATTTCAAGATTTTTAAATGTGCTATTCGAGAGGGTATTAATATTATTGATGCTCTCCATATTGTAATTATTTTTTTTGAAAATAAACTGAGCCAGTGGCATTGTAAAATCACTTTCCATTGTTTTCAACTTTTCATTGCATAACACACAACTATTGAGAAAATCATCTGCTTTATTTTGTGATAACTTTTGTAATTTTTCATAAATCATATTACAGGTTAATTCATTTTTATATAAATAATTTAATGATCCATTTGAAAAAATATGGTTTGAAGATAAAAGAGGCAGTAATTTTTCAATGTTATGTTCTTCAATATCTTTGATATTTTTTACAAGCAAAAATTTAGCCTCTTCTTTTTCTTGTTCAGATAATAAAATATTAGAAGCCAATATTTCTAATATTTTCTCTGACTTTTCAGAAAATTGAAAAATAAAACAATCTTTCAACGAATCCATATGACTTTCAGGCATTTGTTTATTATTACGAAAATAGTAATCTGATATAAATTTACTTTGACATTCAGGCACCCATGACAAAAAATTACCTTTTGTTATAGTTAATAATTTAGAAAAAGCAGGAATACTCAGATGCATTAACCAGCTATTATTTTTTAATAATGCTTCAAGACCGTCTTGTCCTATTTTTTTGTGCAGAGCATCAAAAATTTCTAAAGATGAGTCTATGCTGACTAATTTTTGATACAATAACACTTTTTTATCATTCTCTGAAATATTTTGTGGTTCGTCTTTTAGATTTGTAACCAAGTTATTTAACGTGTAAATTTTTTCTTTAAACAATAAAGCATCCAGAATAGCCTCTTTAGGTAGAGAATCTATCAAAAAAGTAATTTCCTCCGTATTCTTTGTATAACACATTTCATTCAAAAAATTAACCATTACATTCTTTTCCTTTTATTTGGCTCACTGTTTTTATCTGGAACAATACTTAACATTTCTTCCAGTTTCATTTTTTCAAAAGTAATTTGTATGATTTGTTTTTTTATCTCACTTTTCATCATTTCTCTTACAGTTGGAAAACGAGTTAAAATTTCGGGACTTAATCCTGACTCTTTAAATGTATCTTTTATCGCTTGTGCCATTTCATTTTGATCAGCATAATGAATTTTATATAGTGATGTTCTACCCATCAGTTTTTCCCAGTTATATAAATTTTCGAACAGGTTTTTTTCAACAACTTCCCACTTATCATTATATTTCTTAATTCTATCAACCAGCATTTCTGTTAGTAAATTTGTTTCTTTGCTTGTATTCTCACGGTCATTCCATTTTTCCTTGATGAAAAAATTTATTAAAGTTTCAGGGTTATTACCAAATAACAACAAATCTGGAATTTTCTCAATAACTTTCGTTTTTTTAGCAAATACTCCTTTATTCATTCCATATAATGAACTTATATCATCAAGCAAATTATTTTCACAAGGATCTTTAGTTTGTAATTCTGGTAATATTTTTACAAGATTATTATATAAACTTATTTTATATTTTGAGGCTTTCAGCATTTCAACTATTATATTTTCTTTTCTTTGCATGATATATTGCTTTAATTTATCATCATTTTTTATTTCTTCTATAATATCTTCAAAATAAGAAAAATCACTTTGATTGCATAATTTTTCAATTGCAAAAGAAACCATATCTATATTTTTATTGGTCGGAACAAGATACCATTGTTCTATTTCAAACAAAGTTGATAATCTGTAATGACTATTTTTATAGTTGGAAGATGACAATATGGAATCAATAGCTATATTATCAATAGATTTGAGTTCATCTTTATTAAAGAATTCATCTTTGCCTATATAAGTTTTAATATACCAAAGTTCTTCACTAGCAAACATCAGATAGAGAGGTTTTCCTGAAAGATGAGGTATGCGAGAAAAACCCGGTAAAATATTCTCTACATCCATCATTTTATAATACTCAAGGTTTATTTTTTCAGAGCTACTTGAACTAAAATCTATATTAGCAAAGTTGGTTTTAAAAAAATCAGGGTTTATATATTGTGCAAAAAAAGATAATTTTTCAGTATGTTGTAATAAAAACTTATAAATCTGTTGTTGCATTTTATAAACATGTTTTTCATTATTTATCTTTTTTATTTGTTCTTCAAAATCTTTTCTTTTATCTTCAACATCAACCATATCATGATTAGTTTTATATCTGTTAAAATCAATCAAATCTATTTCTTTATCTATTTTTTTTACTTCCTCATAAAATGAATAGTAGCTTCTGGGCTGTATAGATAAATATTCAATCAATTGTTCTTTAGACAATAATTCTAAAACATGGATTACTTTTTCATTTTCTGAATCATTTTTTATTAATTTATTATAGAGGGATGTTAAAAACTCAAGAGGTTCTGGAGTTTTTTTATAATGCTTCATTAGAAATTGATTTAATTCAGCAGAAGGTTCCTCTGAATTATAATGAATAAGCAGTTCTTCGAGATTCTCTATATCTTTTTCTTCCGTATAATTTCTAATGTTTAATTCAGAAACATCTAAATTATCAACGTCGATTTCTTTTAACTCAACCAGTCTATCCAGTCCTGCTAATACATTTTTCATATGTCTTTTTTTATCTTGATTAAGATAGAGAAGTAAATTTTTTAATAAAATATTCATATCCGATTATTCTCATTTTTTATGTATAAGTAAATTATACCACATATTATAAAATTATGAATTGCTTTTTCTGTAAAATCATTATATGATCGTCATCACAAATAGAATATTAAATAAAAGGTCTTATATGATAAATCAACTATATTCACTGGTTCAAGGTTATCCTATTTTAATGTTAGTGATTTACTGGATTCCTTTTGTTTTAAGCCTTATATTTATAAAGATATATAATAAATCTTACCCATATGCATACAAAATGCTTAAAACGAATAGTTCAGCAAAACCTCTTATTTATTCATTATCTTTCTATGGTCTTTTTTCTTATTTATTGATGATGGTCGGTATTATTTTAGGTGGTTTTATGACATTCCTTATGATTTTAAAATAATATATTTCTAAAAACCTAAAAGAGCTTTGGCTCTTTTTTTATTAATTCTTAAAATAAAAAAAACCTGCAATAGCAGGCTTTTTATGCGATTAAATTACTTATTTATTATTGTTTAACAACAGGTTTTACAATGTAAAAGATCTTGTTTTTCTGAACAGAATGTTCTTCTGTATAATCAAGTGTAATACGAGATTTCAGAAGCTCGTTGACTTTTGAAACAAAAGAATCAACTCTTTCCGGCGATGTAATACGACCAGTCATCTTAACGACCAGCTTAACATGGTCTCCTGCTTCCAAAAATGTCTGAGCACTTTTGAATTTAGAGTTAAGATCATTCTCATCAGTTTCTGTGGTAAAGCGAATTTCCTTTACTTTAGGCGTGTTTTGACGCTGTTTCTTTTCATTATCTTTTTGAGCTTTCTTCTGCTCATAAAGATACTTACTCAAATCCATAATTTTTACAACAGGGACTTCGTTTTCGTTCACTTGCACCAGGTCAAGATTTTGACCATAGGCCAGTTCCAGTGCTTCATCTAAAGAAACGATTTCACTTTTATCATTGTGAACCAGACGGACTTTTTTTGCAGAAATTTTTTCGTTTGAGATCATCATAAGTATTTAAATTTACTCCTAAGTTGTTTAATTTAATTTCACTTTTTATAAAGTAAAACAATACTACCATCCTTTTATTCGCTAATCAAGTTTTCTTTTGAGATTATTATTTAACCTTTTGTTTACTTTTTACTTTGCACACTTTATGTTTTCCACTATAATAAGTTTATTAACCATGAAAAGGAAAGTAAAATGAAAAAGAGTGTTATTTTTGATGTTGATTGTGTATTAATCGACTTCTATAAAGGTCTTGAAGGAGTCTACAGCAAACTTTTTGGCAAAGAGGTTTCTTCTTTGAGTCTCACCTATAATTTAAAAAATCGTTATGGTCTTACAGATGATGAATTTAATGCTATTTGGGAAGAATTTGATAAAGATGCTTTTTCAAAAATGCCTGCTCTTGAAGGAGCTGTAGAAGTATTCAATGCTTATAAAAATGCAGGTTATTCAACTCACATTGTAACGGGCATTAAGGAAAGTGTTAAACAATTCCGCTGGAACAATCTTGAAGAGTTAGGAATGCTTCCTGACACACTTGATTGTGTAGGTAGTGGCACCAGTAGTAAAAAAGAATTAATTGACAAGTATGAAGCAAATATTATTTTTGATGACAGGCTTCAGCATCTTTCAGGTCTTATTATCCCTAACAGAATTTTAATTGATAATGGCGATGACCAGATTGGTTATGAAGAAAATCGTTTCTTGATTGCGACAGAAGTCCATGATTCAGTATTAAAATATGTCCATAACAGTGACACCGTTGATGCAGGCATCAGAGAAGAAGTTTCATCCTACTTCCCTATAAGAAAAAGAATGAGCTTGTAAGATTTTAAATAGTAAACATAAAAAAGGAGCTTAGGCTCCTTTTTTTAAACAGATTCTTTATAAAGCTCATCAACAAGTTTTAATAAAGCTTTTTCTTTCTCATTACTTGATAATTTCTTTTGATTCTTAAATTTTTTCTTCAAGGAAGAGTAATTATTTATGTAATACTCCATTATTTCTATAATATAAGAATATATAAATCCTAATGAAATAAAGGTAAGATCCTTATTTTCACTTATCATTTCTTTCATTAATGATTGTGGATAGATTTTAGAAAAATTTCTTAAGATATCTAAAGGAACTATATTTTCTACAAAATTCTGAGAATATAATAATTTATTTCGTGTACTCATTTTCGAAAATCTAAAATGATTAATTGAATTCAATAAACAATTGTTTTTCCAAAATAACAAATAAACTACAAAATCCATTTCTTTTTTAATCAAACTCTGAACTCTAAGATCACCATTTCCATAGTTTATCTTCCAAAGATAGTTACTCACCTCATAACTACCTTTACCTTTTGTTTTTTTGCGATGGCTCATATTTTACTCCAAAGATTCTTTATATAAATTATCAATCAATATTAGCAGTTTTTCTCTTTTTTTATCTTTATTAAGAGTAGGTTGTTTTTTATTCTTCTTTATTGTTTTCTTTAAAACAGCATAATTATTGATATAACATGATATATAATCTTCAATGACATCTTCATCAAACCCCAATCCTTTGTATGTGAGGCTCACATTATCACTGACAATTTTTTTCAACTCTTTTTGTGGATAAACTTTTGTTATTTCTTTTAAAATACACAGTGGCACATTTTGTTTGACAAAATTTTTAGCATAATCTCGTCTATCCCAGGTATACATTTCTTTCAACTTAAAATAATACATATAGTTCAAAATAGGATTACTTTTCCAAAGAATCAGAAGGGTAAAGAAACCTCTCTTTTCCATGAGCATCTCTTTAGTTTTCGGATTAATAGTTATTATTCTATCTTCATTTATAGATTCAATAACACAATCAATTTCTTCTTTAGTCATAGTTGCCATTATAAAAACCCTTAGTCACATTTGATCAAATTTTAACATCGATTATACTTTTGTACAAGCGATTTTTAAGTAAGGATATTATATGAACCAATATGTTTTAGATATTCCATTTGAACAAAGAGCACTGCATAATTTATTTAAAATAAAATGGGATTCGGAACACAAAATTAGTATTTATGAAGGTGAGCAACTTCCTGAGTTATTAGAAGAATTCCAGAGCAAAGTATTTTCATATTCCTGGAATCAATATCATAAAATACATAAAAAGAAACCCAAAATAGAACTTTTGGAGCCTCTATGGAAACCAAGAGATCACCAGGCTATCGCCTCGGAATATATCAATAATGCTTATAAGAATAAATCCCCTGGATTTCTACTCGCGGATGATGTTGGTTTAGGGAAAACAATATCTGCATGGTCTTTTGTGTTGCAGAATAAAACATTAAAAGATATATTGATAGTTTGCCCTGTAGCAGTCATAGCACACTGGAGAAACACAATTTTGCACATGGGAAGTGATAATAAAAATATTCTTATCATTAACTATGAAAGTTTATCAAAGATCTTTACAGAAAGTAAAAAGAAAAAACTGTCCTCAACAAAAAGTAAAGGCAAACAAAAGAGAATTGCTAAGGAGTTGGATGCTCCAAATTACGATCTTATCATTTGGGATGAATCACATAAATGTAAGAATACAGACAATGCTCGAAGCATTATGGCTGCGAAGCTAAGAAAAAATTCAGGTTTTGATCTATGGCTTTCTGCTACCGCAGGGCAGAATCCACTTGAGCTATCTTATTTATCTTCACTTTTAACCCTTAAAACTGGGAAAAGAGTCTTGGTTTCAGAGGATTTTGAAGTATGGTGTCAAAAAGTTGGCTTAGAGGTTAAAAGAGGTGCTTATGGTAAATGGATATGGGAAAGTAATGAAAAAGACACCAAAAGTATTAACAATTGGTTATTTAAAGGCACAATCCCTGTAGGTATCAGAAGAACACCTATAGAAATTTCAGGATGGACAGAATTAAGCAGAAACCTTTTTCCTATAGAACTTAGCCAAACAGAAAAAGAATTATATAAAGAAAACTGGAAAAATTTCAGATTTCAAGAAATGGGAGAGAAAATTAAGCAGAAACAATCTGAAAGTTTACTCATAAAAAGTCTACGATTTCGTCAGAAAAGCTCATGGATAAGAATTGAGGAAACTGTAGATCTTATACAGGAACATCTGGAAAATAATTTACAAGTCGCCGTCTCTGTCGCTTTTAGAGAAACTCAAAGTAAAATAATAGAATTACTTGAGAAAAAGAAAATAGCTTGTGCTCAGATTCATGGTTCTCTCTCTGCTAATGAAAAAGAAAAAGAACGTCTTGATTTTCAAAAAGGCACTAAAAAAGTTATTATCTTTACTGTGGAAGAAGGAATTTCCTTGCATGAGGGAGAACATAATGATGCTAAAAGAGTTCTGCTTATTCACGATATAAGGTGGTCTGGAATTCAAATGGCTCAAATAGAAGGAAGATGTCATAGGGATGGTAAATTTGCACCTGTTTATTGGTTGTATGCAGAGGACACTATTGAATTTAAAATAGCATCTATGCTCTTTAATAAGATAAAATCGATGAAGCAAATGATGGGTGATGATACAACCACATTAAAAGAGATTGAGAAAATACTGGAACAAAACTAAAAAATAAAGGCGGCCTATTCAGAGTCGCTTTTGTTTTTTAATCGAAACATCTTCAAGATTGATATTTTTCTTAACAATTTCTTTTTCGACTTTTGTGACCATTTCATTATTGTTTAGACTTTCTGCATATTTTAATAAAAAATTGGAAGCCTCTGGCGAATAATTGACGACATATTTTATAAAATCCTCATCAATGTCTAAATCCTCTCTCAGAGCTTTGGTAGAATTATTTTTATTTAATATATTTAGAAATATTTCTATATTATTAAACAGGGAATCTGGATCATTTTTATAATTATTATTATATAAAGAATCATTGTACAATTGATAATTAAAGAAATTTAGCACATTTTGAGCTTTTAGTATCATATCATTATTACTGTGGTAGCTAAAATTATGAAACGAATTTATTATAATTTTATTATACACTGAAATGACTTCTTTATTCTCTGAATATAATTCTTCTATAAAACTCTTTTTAATTTCTTGAGCTGTGGTCGCAAAATATAGAACGTTAATTAAAAACTCATCATCTTTAATCATTTCAAACATAATTTCTTTCGGAATTAATTTTATCAGGTTATTGAAAAACGACCTTATTCTTTTATCATGAAACTCAGTGCGCATATTATCTTTCGCAGACTCTTTAAAGACAAGATTGAATAATTGAGTATACTGTTCTTGTTTTAATCCTGCAAAATTAATATTTCCAAAAAAAACATCACACGAGAACTTGTCTTTTTTCAATGCATCTTCATTTCTGATAATATTAGTTAGAAAATAAGTTAACATTTTATACCTATTATCATTTTGCTCTTTTTGATTGCTAAAAAATATATTACTCACATCAAAAGGCTCTCCACTATTATTTTTGAAAACAAGAGTAGACATTTCCTTTAATGTAGGTGTAAAGCCAAATTTTTTTAAATTATTAAATAATTCCTCATTTTTGTCCTGCGTGGCTTTTATCATTAATCCTAATAAAGGTTCTTTTTCTTTGTTTTTAGTAATATCTATTGTTATATCATTATTTATTTCTGGATTTAAAAATACTTTTTTTACATAAAAATCAAAGGTAAAAGATATTTTATGACAGTTTGGAGATAAGATTTCATTATTAAACTCACTCATAGAATCAACTACTTTTAAAATAGAACCCTTAATATTTCCTGATAAAACTTTACTTGGAAAATAATCAAATATATTAGCATAAATAAGCTCCTTCTCTAAGGAAAATACAAGTTGATTTTTCTTTTTTTCCTTTAATAAACAGCTTATTTCTTCAATATCTCTATGTTTATGGAACGCTTTAAAAAGCAATGCATTATTTTTAATTTCTTTTATGTCTAAAAATTTTTTATTGGCAGGTAAATCTATATCTGGATTCTGACTCCTGTCTTTTGAGTCTAATAAATTGGCAATAATATATGCGGGTATACTATTAATATGTTTTTCTAAGGAAGATATGAAAAAATCCTCATATCTTTTATACTCATCATTTTTTGTTTTTACCTTTTTCAATTCATTATAAAAATACCCTGCTTTACTCAATTCAGTGCCTTCAATAGTTCTAAGAGAATCAAATACATTTAACCCATTGTTAATTAATGCATTAAGGGTTTCTTTATCGGCTTCTTTTATTAATTTATTGATAACATTTACATATTTACCAGATAAAGAGAGTTTATCCTCCGAAGATGAAAAAGTCATACATAGATTAAATTGTTCACTGGTCGCTTTATTAATATAATTAATAAATTCTTCATGAGACATTTTTTTTGCATTATCAAGGAATACATTTGTTGCTCTATTTATATCACCAGAAAAATCAGACATTCTTTAAAGCCTTCTTTGTTTAGTTTCTGTTTTAAGTGGGCTATCTTTAATATTTTGCATAATTTTAATTTTTTCTTTTCTTATTTCTGAATATTTTTCAGCCATCTCTATAATACTTTTAAGTGTTTCTGATTCAGAAGGGGTGCTTTTACAAGCCATAATACCTTCAAGTTCTTGCTTTATTTTATTTTTCTCATTACCAAAATTAAATTTTGTGCACACAAAATCAAATAAGGTTGTTTCTTGTAACGCATCTAAACATTTTTTAATGATTGAATAATATTCATTATCTGGAGCTATACCTTGTATAGTTACCTCTCTACCTACAATAACTTCTTTTTTATTTTTCTGATAATTGCATTTTATTAAAGGAAGAGGCTCATCACTGTAAATATTAATATAACACTTTAATTCAAAACCTAATTTATACAAAACAAGTCTTTCAATTTCATTAATTAATTTTTTATAGCCAGCCATCATAGTTTCATTGAAAATAAAATTCTTTTCCATTTGTTCAACAGAACCCGCATATTCAGGTATTTCAAAATTAAATTTTTCTTTATTTATTTCGAAATTAAAAAATTCTTTCTTGATCTTTTCCTGAGGCAATCCAATTTCATATATAGGTTTTTCTGATTTAAGTAGTGAAATAACCTTTTTAAAACCACCCATATCATACATTTCTGCAATTTTATTATACACATCAAATCTTTCTTTTCTTTTTATATTATTAAAAAGGTTTAGACTATGTGTGTCTTCCATATTTGCAACAATATTACGCAGGGCAAACTTCATTTCCTTTATATCATCATTATGATCTTTTTCCTGTCCATTATTTTTATACATTTTTATATCCATTAACAGGTCGGGGCGATTATAGAAACTATCACAAACTGTTATCAGTGCATGGGGTTCTTTTCTTGTTGGCAAAATTTCATAATTAAAACTACCTAAATTTTTTATTTTTAAATAAACGGATTCTATTTCAAAAATGAATCTTTGAACCTGATATTGAAAAACTTTTTTTTCAAGCTTTTTCTTATGTTCTAAAAGATAATCTATTTCTGTTTCAAATAATGGTAATGTAATATTTTCTATATTCATTTGAGATTTCCTTATTCTTTATGCTTTCATTATATAATAAAAAAACTTATACCAAAAGCATTTGACTTATCTTTAATACGATTTAATTTATAAGAAATGCGATTCATTCAAAGAGGTGATATATGTCTGATAATAACAACGAAATTTCCAATAGCTCATCCCTAAAAAAAGATGAACTGCTGGATTTATCAACTCGGCTACCTGATATAGGTGAAATTCTCGAAACAGATACAATAGATTTACTTGATTCTAAAATGCCTAAAGATACTCTTATCTCTTCAGAAGGAAAAGTAACCACCTTGCAAGATGATAGAGATCTTTGTGTAGTTCTTAAAGAAGCTAATTATTATAAAATGCTTTCGCTATTTAATAAAGAAAAATCTCTTTTCCCTGATGAGTATTTTTTAAGCTTTGATGATATTGAAACAATTATTAACTGTTTTTTGAAAAATGATCGTTCAAAAGATATTGTTGATTTTTTAATTTCTAAAAAACAATTTATCTTCCAAAATTCAAAAGATGCTATAGAAAACAATAAAAGAAAATTTTTTAATGTCATTTACCCAATGTTTATTTTGAATAATTTTACGGCGGAACTCACATTCAAGATTAAACAGGAGCCTTATTTTATACATTTTTACAATCTCATTACTCAGAGTGAAAATAGCCCAGATTCTTTTGAAAGTGTTTACCATTTTTACAATGACATTTATTCCTATATATTATCTTTTGATTTGGGAAATTTTTTAACTGAATTTCATTATTTTGCCGAAACCCATAGTGACTTTGTTGAAATATATAAAAAGAAAAATCAGGTAAAGTATGAGCATATTATTCCTATAGAAGAAAGTTCTATAAATGTTTTCTTATTGGGTGAAAATTTCTTATCACCAAAACAAAAAGAAGATAACGACTTCTTAATTAAACTTTATCTTAAAAATGGTATTAAAGTTAAAAAATTATTTGAAGAATATATTGCAAATAAACCTCCTAAGTTAGAAAAAAAAGGAAATTCTGGGAGTGACAATAAAGAAGCTATTCTTTTTGACCTGGAAAATATGCAAAAAACCTTAAAAACTTTACCATCAGATATGGTTGACTCTAATCTTGTTGATTTGATAAAAGGGAGTCATGTCAAAAAATTACAAAATAACAAACTTCTTTTAGAAAGAATAGACACATTAAAGGAAAATTTTCCTAACTTTTCAGAATTCATAGATTTTATAAAACAAGAAAGTTTTCTTAATGAGCTTGGTTTAAAAACTTTAACATTACCACCCGCCTTGCTTGTTGGAGAAGCAGGTATAGGTAAAACATTTCTTCTTAATTCACTAAATGATATTATAGAAAATGAAAATTATTTTTTGGATATGGGTTCTGTCACCGCAGGTATGGTGTTATCTGGATCTTCTGAGAAGTGGGGAAATGGTTCCCCTGGATATATTCTCAATACTTTAGTTAATTCAAAATATGCAAACCCATTAATTATCCTTGATGAAATAGACAAAATAACTGATGGAAGTAATCATCCTGTCATCCCAGCATTATTAACATTACTGGAAAAACATACAGCCAGAAATTTTAAAGATGAATTTTGTAGCATTAAAATTGATGCTTCCCATATTAACTGGATAGGCACAGCTAATGATAAAAATATCATTCCTGCTCCTTTAAAAAGCCGCTTTTCCTTATTTGAAATACCAAATCCAAATAAAGAAGAACGTATTATATTTGCAAAACAGGTTTTTAATAAAATTTGCAAAACGAAATGCCTTACAGAGATTATATCGCCATTATCTACAGAATTTTTAAATGAAGTTTGTAAAAATGAAGGATCGACAAGAGACATAAGCAGAGTATTAACCCTTTCAATTTCAGCAGCGGCTAAAAGAAGAAAAAGCAATGAAAAAATCCTATTATTACCTGAAGATATTCAAATAAATAATATGAATGATAAAAGAAAGTATGGATTTATTTAGCAGATTGGATAATTATCTTCATATTTTGAGAGGAATATGTTAGTTAGTTGGTATGTATGTAAATAATAATAAGGATTTAAATATGAGTTATGTTTTTACTTTTTCAGTGGCTCCAGAATTTGATAAACTTCAAATTTTAGACATTATGAATCTGCATATTAGCAGCAGAAGTGATATAACTCTTTTCGATTTTAAAGATTATTTAGCTCTTGCAGATGATCCCGTTCTCTTACCTAAAAAAACAGATAACCTTATTGGTTTTTATATTCCTCTAAGCAATTCATATCCTCATGTCTTTTTGGACACTATTATCCATTTTAGCTTATTGTATGGTTGTAAAGAAGATGAAACTTATACTAATGAACAAATGCCTTTTGTATTCATAAATGGGTATAAATATTTTATTTCTGAAAACAACGATATGATTAATAAGATTGAGCATAAAGAATTTATAACATTTGATGATAAAACAAAACTTATTTTCTCTCCAGTACTGCCGTATGTCACCTTAGATAGCAATGAAAAACTCGTTAATTTTCTTATTTTACAAAACACACTGTTCAAAAATAACCAAATAGTAGATAAAAATTCAGATTCTTTAATCCTTTAATTACTCATTTGAGTTTCCAGTATATATGTTATAATTAAGAAATAATATTTAACACACCGGAACATCATGAATATATTAAAAAAATTTTCAGATTATAAAAAAGAAAAGAAGATACTTCAATATCTTGAAAAATTTGAAGGACATCTACCTAAAAGAAGAAGGACAGACACTATTGATGAAATTGAAAAATTTTTATTTTTTGTAGATTCCCTAAATCCCAGACTTCTTTCTAAATTTAAAGAAAAAATTTTCCCTTCGTTATTGACTCTTCATAGAGGAGGACTATTTTTTGCGGATTGCACTGAAAATTCTCTTTATTATAAAATGATTGATAACGATACTGACGGTTATAGCTTACTTCACAAAGCTCAACAAAACTATTCATTTCATCTTGAAAGTATTCTTTTTAAATATTTTGAGATGGAGCCTTCTTTATTAATTAATAATATGGAAAGAATGGATAAAAAAATAGAAAATTACCATCTGTATATAAACTTCGCAGTTAATCATTGCAGTATGTATACTGCTGCTGAAATTATTTCATTTATATTTAACAAAATGGAAAGTGAAACTGTTAACGACAAATATTCTAATTCTCATTATTATTATTTAAGTAAACTTGATAACAAATTCTTTGTTGACATACTCCCCGCCCTAAAGGACGAGGATTCTTCTTCCTTCGATGTAAAGTAATAGTTTTGACTTTTGAGGAAAATCAAAATTTCTTACGGATTTACTCCAGAAGCTAACCCCAGCAGCCCGCTGGTTCTGATATTAATCGCGGCATTGATATCTCTGTCATGGCTTGTATTGCATTTCGGGCAAGACCATTCTCTTATATTTAAGGGCAACTTAGGCATGATATAATTGCAGGACGAGCAGGTTTTAGAGCTGGGGTAAAACTTACCCACTTTAACTAATGTCCTGCCATACCACTCACATTTATATTCCAGTTGCCTTAGAAATTCTCCCCAGCTTGCATCGGATATCACTCTTGCCAGACGACGATTTCTTACCATTTGTTTAATCTGCAAACTCTCAACACATATTACCTGGTTTTCGTTAACTATGTTTTTCGTTATTTTATGCAGATTATCTTTTCGTATATTACTGATTTTTTCATACAGCTTAGCGATTCTTGTTTTTAATTTATTTCTGTTTTTGTTCTCCACTTTTACAGATAAACCCAGTTTTTTTCTGTTTATATCAAGCTTAGCCAGTTTTCTCTGTAAAAACTTCATTTTTTCTTCAT
>Ga0308161_1000162_pt1 | contig 167386 bp, 136 predicted proteins | sample PhyFR2_FD_201034 | JGI IMG/M metagenome (GOLD analysis project Ga0308161, IMG submission 201034) | Phyllosphere microbial communities from UC Gill Tract Community Farm, Albany, California, United States - DLSLF.R2 | ecosystem: Host-associated > Plants > Phyllosphere > Unclassified | place...
GAAGGGAGTAGGTGCCGGTACCGGTAATTTAGGTATGATTGCATTTGGTACGATATCGGGAGGATTAGGCGCTAAATTATCGGGAGGTAATTTTTGGCAGGGAGCTGTCACTGGACTTGTTGTTAGCGGCCTGAATCATTTTGCACATAAAATAAAAAACAATAAATATATTGATAATAAGCTTGTTGCTATGGGAAAAGAACCGGGAGGAAGTGCAGCAGATGTTGGACAGAGTGAATTACAGGGTATAGCAAAAGAGTTATTTCCAAATATGATGGAACAAGCTGCTGACCCAACATTTTTAATAAAGGAACAGATTATATCCGATGGAAGTCCTGATTATGGACACACTTATGCGACTACTGAGAATGGAGTAACAACGCCTAAGTATATTAATATAAGCAGGCTAGCATTAAGTAGCTGGCATATGTTAGCATCAACTATTGGACATGAATTAAATCATTATATTTTCTTTAGGACAGGAGTTTATGACAGATGGGTGCGTAAATTTGGCGAGATACGAGCAGATGCATTATCAGAAAACAAAGCACAATATTGGGAACATAACTGGGGCGGGGCTCCAAGCTATGGAATTTTGAACTCAACCTATAAAACTTTTAATACTGGAAGATAATGAGTTTTATTTTTAAAAAATATTTTTTAATAGTACCATTTCTAAGTGTATTGCTTATCAACTGCGGTAATAAATCAAAAATTAATGATAATATTGTTATGGTGTTAGATGATTTTTATCCGCAGAAGGATTCTGTTTTGCATTTAAAGCTGATCAATAATTCAAATGAAAATTATTACATAACTCTAGATACAAATAGAACTTATGATTATGGTGCATTTAACAGTAAACGTAATAACAGTGTAATTTTAAAAACATTAGTTTATAGTAATGGAGAATTACAATCGCTGAAAGGAGAAAGATATGTAAGCAAGAGAACTGGAGCAGGAAAAAGCACATGCATAGCACAGGAGATTGAAAAATCTGATCATTTTTATAAAAATTATATATCTTTAAAAAATGCGGTCTTTTTAAAAAGCAAAAGTTCAACAGTGCTGGCTCTACCGTTCTCTTTAAGTTATAAGACCTGTTTTACATCTAATCATTATGACCTGAAAAAAGAGCAAAAAAATGAACTTAAAGTGCAATATAGTATGCTAAAAGAAATATTGGAAAAGGATGTATCTGCTAAGACACGTGATTCATTAGAGAAGAAAGGATACAAGCCTTATTATCAAGTGATGGTTTCCAATAAAGCTGCTATATTTTTATAAATGTTTTGCGCCATTTAAACTTTACAAAAGATGGTGTTAAAAATTAATAATATGCGATTTAGAATTAGTAAGGTTAGTAAAATAACAGAACTGAAAGGTAATAAAGAGATGAGCAATAATGCTCATCTCTTTTTGTTTTAATATTGACTTAAATAACTTAAATGATTATCTTAAGCCATGGAGTTGTAGAATTGGTTAGATTATAGATTATCCATAAATTCTTTTAAGCTTTAGTTAGTTAGTTAGTTAGACTCAAAAAACAGACGCAATCCATTAACGGTAGTCCTGCCGAAGTCATAGCCGAAAATACTTACGACGAGTTAGGGCAATTAATCTCTAAAGGCGTTGGTAATACAGATGGAAATGCTCGTTTACAAATAGTAGATTTTGCCTATAACATTAGGGGATGGCTCAAAGGAATTAACGATTTAAATTCTCCAAACAATGATGTTTATTTAGCAAGTGGTGATTTGTTTGGATTCAAAATCAATTACAACAATTCTTCTGATCCGAGCAAAGCATTGTATAACGGAAATATTTCTCAAACTTTTTGGAAAACTCTTGGTCAAGATACAGGTTTGAAAAATTATACCTATGACTACGATGCTTTAAATCGATTGACAAATGCAGTTTCTCATTATGGTGGACGTTACAACGAAAGTGTGTCATACGATAAAAACGGAAACATTATAGGTTTGGTTCGTAACGGGCATACAGACGCCAATGCCTCTATTTTTGGAACAATGGACAATTTAGCATACACCTACGATTCTGGAAATAAACTTTTAAAAGTTGTAGATAATTCGGGAGTTACAGAAGGTTTTAAGGAGGTAAATACAATAGTGGATGATTACACCTATGATGCCAACGGAAATATTAAAACCGATGTCAATAAAAGCATTACAGCCATTACCTACAACCATCTTAACTTGCCGGTGGATATTTCTATTTTAGGAGGAACTATCCACTATGATTATGATGCTAAAGGAGTAAAGCAACGAAAAGTAGTTAACCAAAATACTATAACAAGTTATGCCGAAGGATTTCAATATGAGGGAATCGATTTGAAGTTTTTTCCAACTTCAGAGGGGTATGTTAATCACTCCAACGGAATTTTTGAATATATTTACCAGTACAAAGACCATCTAGGCACTAACAGGTTGTCGTACAAAAACAGTCCTAACGGATTAGTAATTGTGGAGGAAAACCACTATTACCCTTTTGGTTTACAACAAAAGATACCTGGATCAGTTTATATTAACAGTAATTATAAGTATAAATACAACGGCAAGGAGCTCCAAGACGAGCTGGGGCTTGGGATTTACGACTATGGAGCAAGAAATTATGACCCTGCACTTGGTCGTTGGATGAATATTGATCCATTGGCTGAAATTTCTCGACGATGGTCACCTTACAATTATGCTTATAATAACCCTGTTTATTTTATTGATCCCGATGGTATGAGTCCTGACGGTCCAATAGATGATAAAACGTCTGAAGGAAGATACAGGGATTTCATGAATGGTTATGATGGAAGTCAAGGGTTAATGGGAGATGCTGGAGGAGATCCAATTGATCCTCCTAAACCTGGACAAGGAACATCGACAGGAAATATGCAAGGGACTATTCCTGCAGGCCAACCTAACGCTGGAGCACCAAATGGAGTAGATTTACCAGCAGAAGTATTAAATGAAGTTGTAGTTACTTCTAATAGTTCGAGTGGAGTAACTGAAGTTATATCAGATTTCTGGAATAGCCCAACAGCTAGATTAATGATTCCTGATAGATTATATATTAGCTTTTCTTATAATGCTAACCCATATGTTGGTACATCATCGGATTTTTCTTTGAATTGGATTACTAGAGGTAATGATGCAAGTTTTATTCCATATTCGATAACAACTGTAGCTGTTACAGCAGGAATGCCTAATGGAGGTTTAGGTGTGAGTGCAGGAGCAGGTTATTTTCCAACAATGGACATGAGATCTTTACCAACAGGAGTGGCTTCAAATGGAATGCTGGGTTGGTCTTACACAGGTACAGCTTTTGGAGCAGCAGACGGAGGAAGAGTTTCATTAACGGGATCGGTAGGAATTAATGGTACTCCTTTAAACCCTACAGGTCTTTCTTGGATAACAGGGGGTGCTTCAGTTGGTGTTGGTACCCCAGGAGCTGGATTTTATGGAGGAGTTTCTTATTCAACACCATCATTTGGAACTAAAAAACAATTTTAAATATGAAAAAGGGAATATTTTTATTAATAATTTTTTTAATAGTTATTGTTGGTTTTACTTTTATAAATGCAATAGTAAAATCACGTCATGAGTATACAAATAAATATGATTTTGTAATATCTAATATAGAAACAGATGCTAAAGGTGATTTAACATTTTATGATAGTGTTAATAATAAATATTTTTTTGCAAGCTATAGATTTAATGAATTTGACAAATTAGTAATTTCAGTAGGGGATAAAGTTTTTAAGGATCACTATTCAAAAAAAATGGTCATTAGTAGAAAAATAAATGATAAATATGAAATTTATCATATCCAACAACCCAATGGTATGATTCCTTTTTCGCTTTATAGTTATTAATGGTAGTGTTTCAAAGTTAGTGATATGAAGTTTTGAAATTATAACCTTTTGAAATGGAACAAATTTTAGAAATAAATAATTTAAGGATGGGCAGTAATGCTCATCGGTAATGTATCAGATGTGTTGATGGTTAATTATTGTATCTACCATTTACAGAAAATCAGATATTTATATTAATATCGCATAAAAATTAAAACAGCCTTTGGGCTGTTTTTTTATTTTATGATGTTTTTGTATTAAATCTGTTTGTTAGTAGATTTAGATTTTATTTGCTTTCTATTTTGGCCATTGATCATGAAAGTTGGTTAGAAAGGTTCCTTTATTTAATTGAAAGATTGTTAGTTAGTTAGTTAGTTAGTTAGTTAGTTAGTTAGTTAGTTAGTTAGTTAGTTGTTCACAGCCTTTATTTAATTATTTTTTTTATTTGATTTTGACCGGTGAGAGAGATGTTGGTAGGGGAGTGCAATTTTTTTAAAAGGAAATTACTTTAAAAAGATTTGTAAAGTGTGGTTCGAGTCCTGTTCCCGCTAATAAAATTACTATCTAAAACTTAGGTTAATAGCGGGTACAGTAATCTGATAATGTATTATCAGTAATTAAGTAAATTGTTCACATATCATTTCGAAGCTAATGCCGGCAAGCCTTGATTTTGCTGAGGTTTTAATCTTGCATAAGTGATGTGTTATGATTGTCGCAAGAAAGTCTCAGGGTGCATTTTTTAATAACTTTGATGTGTTTTTAAAATCTATTTGTTGCGGATGAAGAGGTTCCGCTCTGGATTTTTAAAAAATCTAGTGAATGGTAGGTTTGACATGTTGCTTAACTACTGGCACAAAAAAAAGTGTACCTTGAATATGGAGCAATTTCTTTGCATAATATTGATTTAGAAAAATAGAAAATCTTTATTTAAAAACTCGTCCTTCCGAGTAATTTTAACAAAATAATTTTTTTATTTGATATTTAGATAGACTATAAACTTTATAAATGCCGTTAAACAATTGTAGTTGCTTTGATGGCAAATTTTATCAAAATGTCCACAAGAAAGTTATAGAATACAAATAGTAAAGTCTACAATAATTGTTTAAATGAAAGCGTTATATTTAGTTCATCTGATATGATATAAATTTTCACTTAAATATGAATCAGGTATTTGAATATCTTTCTAAATCAGAAATTTCTGCGGAAACCGTATTCTGAATAATTTTCTTTTTCTCTTCAAAGTCATTTGAACTTGTAAATGACCTTCTCAAAAATATTCTAACCATTACGACATTCATGTTCATAAGCGAGAATTCTTTATTTACGTTTTCCCATGTCTCTTTAAATTCATAATTTCCATTGCTTTTCTGGGCAATTAGGATATATTTTATATCCGAATCCTTAAATGTTTTATTTTCATAAATATCCGTAGTTGCGAATATCTTTTCAGAAACTAAAGATTTTAATTTTTCATTAATGACTTCTTTAATTTTATTGATTTTTTCAAAGTCTCCAAAGTTGTCCTTAGTTAGAATTATTTTCACCTGATAAACCCTCTTAAATAATTTTCTTTTCAATAATTCTTCCAAAACCTCTTTTTCCACATCCTCTACTGTTACTTCTTTTTTTACAGTGTAATTTAAAAAAACTTCATCACTATTTTTAATGTAAAAATCCATTAACGCTTGTATCGTTTTACTCTTGTCTAAAAGTTTAGTGCCCAATGTTTTGCTTGAGACGCTCGCATAAGCCAGCATTGAATTTGCTGATCTGTTTGTTTTATGGAAATAAACTTGATTATATAGATGGGATCTGGATTGGATAAATCGCAGCATGGAATCCATTCCGCTCTCTTTGTAGGCTAGATATACGTTCTTATCATCAATTGTAGCCATGAAAGATGCAAAAATCCTATTGATATCGTAAATGCCATAAGTAACTCCAGAAAAATAGCTATCCCTTAAAAGATAATCCATCCTGTCAGCATCAATTGGAAAAGATGTGATAATTCGGGAAAAAAATGAAGTATAATTATTATCCTTGGAGTCTGTGAACTCGGCCAGTTTTTCAAAATCGGGTTCTATCAATTTTACAATTCTTTCAGCAGATAGGCTTTCAATTATTACCTTAGCCGAAGGAGAAAATTTATGCTCATCAGTTATGTGCCTGGTCTTCAATTCATCAATTAGAATAAAGATGAATGCACATGATATGATTTCATGTTCGACTTTATTCTTGTTTGCTTCGATAAGTTTTTCAAATCCTGAATAATAATTTTTAAGTACAGATGATTCTTCCACAATGTTCAGAAAAGCATCCTTGCTTATTGCGAATTTATCAAAAAGATGGGATAGAGGACCATGGCCAATATCATGTAAAAGAGCGGCTAATCGTAGTTCCTGATAAAAAAATTCTTCTCGTTCCTCTAAATTATTAAGATTATAAAAACTGCTATCTCCTTTTATAGAATACTTCTCCTTTTTCTTCTGGCCAGTTGCAAAATTTTCTTTGCAGGAATCAAATATTTTTCCAGCTAAATGCATTACTCCAATAGAGTGTTCAAATCTTGTATGGTTTGCTGAAGGGAATACATAATATAAAAAGGTGTTCTGTTTTACTCTTCTCAGTCTGGTGAAAATCGGATGTTGTATGATCCATTTTTCAATTTCCGATAGTTTAATATCGCCATGTAAAGGATCAAGAATGCTTCCGTAGTAATTATCTCTGTAATTGTAAATCATAATTTTGTATTTAGTGTAAAAAACTATTTTTATCAAAAAAAAAATCTAATTCTCTATTTTTAATTTTTCAGGCTTAGAGAATTTGTATAGCCACATTCTATCGATGTTTTTAATGGAAAACAATATGAAAGGCTCTGATTTTCCAACCCAGATTAAATAAATTAGTAGATAAATAGCTCCAAATTTCCTCGTTCTTGTACCATGTTGTTTGAAGAGCTGCAGATAATTGAGTGCAGAACTGTGCGTAAAAATATAAACTTTTTTAAGGTTGAGATAGGGGGTTTATACTTGATTTTAAAATAAGAAGAAAAGATTGGACTAATTTTTATAGAATCTAGCACGTGTTTTAAATTTATGACTATTTCATGTCTTAGGATGGTAAAAATTGGATTATTAAAGAAGCAAATAAATAATTATATGTTTATTTATTCAATTTTCAAGTATCGCTATCATTTCATCTTTCTCTTTCAATTTTTTTTTCAAAAAGAAATAAATAAAAGTCTTGAATAAACTATTAGTATACTTAAAAGCAACTTATATTTTGTTATGATTTATAACGAAACTTGTAAGGATTTTTTAAATGGTTGTTGATATTAAACACTACATTTGGGTTAGTTAAATTTTTAATGCAATTTTACTATGCCTAACTTTATTTTTAGACTTCCTGTAGATAGTCAGCTAACGGATACGCAACGTATAGCTCTCGAATACCAAACCTCACTAGTCGTTTCAGGAGGGCCAGGAAGTGGTAAAACAGTGGTTACTATCTATAAATTCTTATCTCCAGTAAAAAATAAAAAAGATGCCATATTGTTCACATACAATAAAACTCTATTGGCATCTATTAGAGGTCTACTGATATCTAAATCGGAGGAGTTATTTGGTGATTTGAATAAATATTGGATAGATCAAATAATTAAAAGTAACGTCGCATCTTTTTCAAAATTTTATGGGGATATTAATTATTCTAATAGCGATGAGGTAAGTAGTAAGTTTGAAAAAAAATTAGTTGATCGTGGAGGAAGAAAATTTTCTGAAATATTTTTCGATGAAGCACAGGATCTTACTTCAGCAGTATTTGAAAATGCATTTATTTTAGCTGATAAGGTTTCATGTGGAGCTGATGATGCTCAAAATTTACAAGGAAATTTTTTTCAAGATGAGGCAATAGATGCTATTTTAAATAGTTTAAAAAGTCAACAAGAAACTAATTTACAGCAATTAGAGGCTAATTTTAGAAATACTAAAGAGATTTTCGAGTTTGCTAGATCTTTTGTTCCTGATGACGAAAGTGTTCAGAGTATTTCTATTGATGATTTGCCGTCTGGAGAAAAGCCAGAAGTTTTTGATGGTCTGACAGGAACTTTACAATTGCAAAAAATATTGGAAATAATTGATAACAATTCAACAAGCAATATTGGAATACTTGTTAATTATGGTAATCAAGTCATTGATATAAAGCAGTATCTAGAAAACAATGGCTACTCTTGTAAACATGACGCACCAGAACGATATTCATTTTCTTATTATTTTAACGGAATGGATGTAGATGATGAAGACGTAATGTTTGATAAGTTAAAAACACCTTTTGTGGTAACTTATGATTCTTGTAAAGGATTAGAATTTGACATAGTTATTATGCCTTTTTTTAATGATGCTGAGAAAGCCTTAGAAAAGCCAAGGAAATATAGAGGCGAGAATGATGAAATTATATATTATAAAAATATAGATGAGACTATTAAATATTATGCTACAATGAATCACTTTTATGTTGGATCAACAAGAGCTAGGACACAATTATTCATACTATGTAATGAAAGACCGGATATCTTGAAATTTTTCTATGATAATGAAGCAAATGAAGCTAAAAAAGATTTGCCTTTTTAAAATACAATATTATGCCTAGAATCAACAAAAATAAAGAAATAAATAGTAAAAACTCTAAAGTAAATAAAAAGGAGATTACAGGAGATTTATTTGAAACTACAAAAATAAAAGAAGATGTTCCGTTTGTTATAACAAATTTGGTTGAGAAAAATAAATTAAGTAACAATAAGATAGGAGAAATTGAAAAGGGACTTGAAACAGTTACAAATAAAGATATTTTATTAAAAGAAGATGATAGGATTTTTACTTTAAAATCTCCAGTCTATTTACAAATTCATAAAGGCAATCTTTTACAGTATTTGTCCAATGCTTTGATATTTCCAAGTAAATATAGCACTCAAAAAGCATTTACTGACGCACAATCAGTAAATCAAGAAGGTTTATTGTTGTCTAATGGGTATATAATTGAAGATTTAGATCAAATATTAATGCAGATTGATCCAGATGCAATTAATACCGCTTATTTGGCGTATAACTCTGAATGTGCATTTTACACAAGTTGTCTGCCTATTTCCAGTGTAATTAAAATAATTGTTACTAAAGCAGACCTTAAAAAAAAGCTTTTGGAAGATGCGATTATTCGTGAGGGAGGTTTTTTACCTGAAAAACTTATAAGTGTGGGTATACCGAAAAATATTTTTCAAGCGAAGCCCCTTGAGATAATTATCGAAAAACAAGAATTACAAGAAGAAATTATTAAATATGATAAAATTTTAGGTTTAATAGCAGGTACAAATAACTATAATCTTCTAACCTTTAATCAAACTGGTTTATATAAGTCTGTTTCTGATCATTCGTTATATGCGGTACAGGCAATTAATCCGGACTTCGGAAAAGAGACTATTAGTAATGTATCAATTTCAGAGTACTACAAATGGTTATTTTCTAAATCGTGCCCCGAAGATAGAGTACTACTAAAATGGATATTCGAAAGGGTTTACAATAATGAGAATTTTACCGATAAAGATACAGAACAATTTGAGCGATTGTATTTTAAATCAAATACTAATATAGAAGAAGAAAGTGAGGTTAAAAATATCTTTGAGTCTTTGAAAAATTCTGTTTCGCGTAAAAAAGCACTTATGCAGGCTTTGAGTATACAATCAAAACATGCCTTAGCAATATATGTATTTGTTTATTTGAGAATATATGGAACAAGACAGAATCCAGAATTAGCTCGTGTAGATTTGGCTTATATTCGACTTTCAAAATATACAGAATATGCATTTGCTACAATAAATTTCTTTTTTGGATATAAACAGTTAAGGAACTCAGAAGATCGAAATGGAATTGAAAAAGTACAGGTTCTACGTGAACATAAATATTTATTGAAACCAGTTATCAAATTTGAGTTGACATATTTATTTGACTATCTTCTAATTGATAACGTTTTTAACTATGTCTTTAAGACACTTAATTTAGAGGAAAAGAATTATAAGATATATAATAATTTAAGTAAAAATATTACGGACATAAAAAATAAAGCTGTCGATTCAAGTAAACTTTCAAAACTACTATATGGAAAAGAATATTTTAATATAAAGAAGATTAATCCATTAGATGAATTAGCTGTTATGTTAGAATCTTTACCAAATGATATTTCCATATTTTCAGAATTTGGAGTCTGTTGTTATAGATTAAATCTAAAATTAAATAAGGTTAGTTTTTCGGATATATTTAATACCCCAACGGCAATTTTTAAAATGTTTAGTTACTCAAAAAGTGAATTGCTTAACGCAATCAGAGAAAATAGAATTGATTTAGACGAAGTCAAAATGAGAATAACACTTGCTAAAAAGTATAAGGAATTATGATGAGTCTATTGGAATTAAAAGAGTTAATTGTTAATTCTGATGTTAATGAAGTTGTTGAATACATTTCAGCCAATATGGATGAATTGAAATTGTTGTTCAGTAGTATAGATGTAAATCCAGTAAACACAAACGAATTTAAAGAAATCATCTCATTTTTACATCGACTTGACAATCAAGATAAGAAAAAAGCAGGAATTCAGTTTTTATTCTCTAGTAGTGCGGTTTACTTTAAAGAGGCAGGTAATTTACCATTTATTACAACATGTATAAATAATTTATCAGATTCGATTTTAAAGAATAGATTACAAGCTTGGTATCAGTATAAAAACTATAAAAGCAAGCAATCTCATATTAATAGATTTGAGGATTATGTTGCAAAACTATCAAAAGCTGTATCTGACAATAATGAGAATTACATTGAAGAAGTTTTACTTGACTTACATCGTTACAAAACTGACTACGCAGAAAAAAATAATTTCACCGAGATGTTTGAAGAACCTGCATTATTGGCGAGATATGAATTGTTGAGAGAGTATAAAAGAAGAAAAAGGTCGCTACAATATAGAATAAAACTTTTAGGGAATGTAGACAAAATTTATAACCCATCCGATTTTACTGAACCTTTATTTGATGAAAAGGTTATTTCATTTATAAAAAATCATCAAGACACAGTATGGCACCATATTTTATTAGGATTTGAAAAGTACGTTGTAAGGAATAATATTATTAAGTATGGACAAGCAAATTTTGATAGTAATTATAAAAGTTTAACATCCTATGAGGTAGTTAAGTTGTATTGCTACTTTAATATGCGTAAGCATTATTATACTGCAATGTATCTTTTTGATAAATGCACATGGATAAATAACTTAGTGCAGGATAGTGGCTCAATTAAATTTATTGATATTGGTTGTGGACCTGCAACATGTGGAGTTGCTTTTTCTGATTACTTACATGTAAACAATTTGCCAGTAAAATTTGACTACATTGGAATAGATTTTTATCAAACAATGTTGGATGAAGCATTTAATTTTATGGATAATACAGTTTATCTAAAGAGTAATAAGCAAGAATATATTAAAAATATAGATCTCTTAAATAAAAAAGCAATAATGGAGGATGCAAATTCGTTATTTATTAATACATCCTACTTATTCGGGAGTCCCAATTTGGAAATAGAGGTATTGGCAAAAGAAATAAATAAATTATTAAATTTGCATAAAGATTTGCCAAGGTTTCTATTATTTCAAAATACTCCAGAACCATCAAAAAATAAAAATTACCTAGCTTTTAAGGAATTATTAATATCTCATGAGACTTTGTTGTCAGAAAAAACAACAATTAACTATAACAATCAAAGAAATAGCTTTTATACCCCTGTTAAAGAGCAAGTTTACTTCGAGATTTTAGCATTTTAAATTATGTATGATTTATTTAATCCACCGCCAGATACAAAAGATATAGAAATAATAACTTCTGTAAATAAAGATTTGTCTAAAATTGAAGGATTAAGATATGTCAAAAATTTTATCTCTGATAGTGAAGAGTTAGAGCTAATTCAATTTATCAATTCTCAAGTATGGCTGTCAGATATTAAGAGAAGAGTTCAGCATTATGGCTATAAATACGATTACCGGGCACGTACAATAGATTATTCTATGTATTTAGGTCCATTGCCAACTTGGTCGGAAACTATAGCAAAACGGTTAATATTAAATAATTATCTAAGTCAATTACCTGATCAAATAATTGTTAATGAATATCTTCCAGGTCAAGGTATTGCAAACCATGTTGACTGTGAACCTTGTTTTGGCGATACAATAATAACTATAAGTTTAAATTCAACTTGCATAATGGATTTTATAAATTTAGAAACCAAAGAGAAAATTGAAGTAATACTTGAACCTAGAAGTTTAGTTGTAATCAGTGGCATCTCAAGATATAATTGGAGTCATGGAATTGTTGCTAGAAAAACAGATATTATAAATCAGACGAAAATTAACAGAGGCTTACGATTTTCACTTACTTTTAGGAATGTAATATTTAAAAAGTAATTTATTAATTGTAATTTTTATAAAATATATTATTGATAAATATTAAAGCCAATCTCTAGGTATTAAAGCATTGTCTTCTTCGTCTTCCCTCCATCTTTTAACGAGATGCATATTTTCGAATGAATCCCATGCAAACTTTCCCACGTGTTCTAATACAATTATTTGTAGCTTGCCATTTGTTCTGTTAATAGCGCTTTCAAACGCTTTAAATATTTTTTTGACTCTTATAATATCTTCATTTTCTCTTGAAAATTCTACATCTGTATCTGGAAAGTATGCTTGACTAGGCTGATCAAAGATTATAAAATTCGGTACAGGATGTGTATTTTGTCTAAGAAAAAATTCATGTAAGCCAAGTAAGGTTGATAGATGATATGCCATATAATTAGAACCACTCCCAATTTCATATAAAGCTTCAAATCTTCCATTCTTCGAAATAAAGTTTAATGTTAAATCTTTTATATTTAATTCGATTATTTCATCAGAATTGGCGGCATTAAATATTTTAGCAAAATGTTTTATAGCTGTAGTTACTTTAACTTTTGCATTTCTGACTTTATTACTAACGATATCTTGCTTTATTTTTTCATTGATGAAATTGATCCTTTCTTTAATGAGATTGATTTTTATGATTATATCGCTGTTATCCAATTGAGCGTCATAGTTTTTTAGTTCAACTTCTAATTGACCAATAAATTTGTAGATATTGTTAATTGTTTGGATTTTCTTTCCGTCCGCAACATTTCGACTTTGAAGATTTCGCAGTTCTTCGCGAATGTTATTTATATTCTTTTCTTCAGTTAAAATTTCTTTAGTTAACTTTTCAAGTTCGTCATTTAGAACTGTATGATGATCGTTCGTAGAATATCCTTTTTCAAGAATTTGCGAATTGACAGTAACTAGCTTTTCAATGTAATTTTTTGCTTTTGTTGTTTCCGATTCGCAAAATGGGCATATTGTTTTTTGAGCAATCTTTTTATTAAACCAGCTTACTGTGTCCAATCGTTGCATTTGATCTAGTAATGTATCTCTATAGCCTCTGTTACTAGCTTCAATTTTTTTTATTAATTCTTGTCTGCCCCTTAAATTTTGAAGTTTAAATGCAAATTTTATTTCTTCTTCTTGTAGTTCGACAATTCTTTTTGTGGTTATACTGGTAGCGCCTTCTGGAATAAGTGGGGTGCTATTATCATCCATTGATTTAAGTATCACTCTGAAATAAGGGATATAATCTTTGGGTTTCCAATCATCTGAAGGGTATGGCGCAGAATTTAATAGACCAAATTCTTTAGCCATCATAAATGTGGATCTAATGCTACCAAGCCATTTTTCAGACAACTTTATTCTTTTTTCAAGTTCTTTTTCAGATGCATTTAATTCTCTTTCTCGATCTCTAAGCTCTTCTTTAAGTTCTAAGTATTCATTATCTACAGCTTTGAGAATATATGGAAAAATGTTTTTCAGTTTCTCTCTATGTTTAGATGAATCGGATTTATAATAAAGTGATGATTGATTGGCAACAATGTATTGTGGTTGAAAAACAAATGCAACCATATCTCTAAAACTTGGTCGAGACTGAAAACCTGTTGCATATTCTCCTTTATCCAAGTTAATATACGGAAGTTTAGCCAAGTCATTTAATCTGTGTTTTACATCATTATAATTACAGTTTGATACGATTTTATCAGGAATATGCAGATCTTTACCTGATTTCATATACATATCACCTGATACTTTTGACATTCCAGGTTCTTTTCTTGCCAAGAGTATTTCATCATCATTTTCTAGAGAAATTAACACACCAAACCATTCGGTTTTATCTCGAATGGTTCTAGTTGGAATTTTACATTCACTACTTCCAAAACAATAATCAATAATAGAAATTATTGATGACTTTCCTTTTTCACTTCCTCCAGTGATAATATTTACTTTATTCTTTTCAAAATTTATTGTTCTAATATCTTTTGATTCATCTTTTGGCCAAAGTAGGATTGATTTTATTGTGAAATTCATTTTTAGAAAGTAATATTAAAAAGTGTTGATATTTCTTGAAGATTAAGTTGAGCAAACCAAGCTCCTATTCTTTTTGAAGATAATATTATATCCTTATAATCAAGATGATTTATTTTCTGAGGCTCAAATTTTCTATTAACAAAAAGCTGGCTGGTATCTTTATCATAAACTATGAGATTCGCGGCAGCAGCTATGCCAACTGCTTTAAAAGTCAATTCAATACTATTCTCCATTCGCTCTTGTAAACCCATATAGATATCTTTGTTTTCCGTAATAACTTTGAACAAACTACCTTCCTTAAAGTTTCTGCTCTTAATAGCCTCCGTGGCTCTTTTGTTATAAACTATAGGAAGTAACGGTAACAATAAAAGTAAAGTTGGCGCATCATTGTGCTCATGAAAATCTTCATAAGATTTACAAAACTCCCATATAGCGTGAGCGCCTAATGCGTGATTTTGATAGATGTTATAATCACTGATTTCCTTCATCCTTTTTAATTTTAAATTTATCTTGCCATGAAGGATGCCAACCAATATGGCATTCATTTGTCAGATGATGATAGGCACCTTTATAGGTGTAAGCCTGTTCCGGTTCTTGGTTGTTTAATTTGCCTTTGTACATTATTGTTTCATAGAAGACACCATATCCAATTTGTTCTAAAGGCAAGTTTTGTGGATTTATTTTAAATCTTGGTCGTGAAATTTTAATCCAATGCTGTCTTAAATCTTCATAATAATCATTAAATTTTGTTTCAGTTACTTCAAATTCTTTTGCATATCTACTCTTTTCTGATTTAGAACGTAAATAATCATGTATAGCTTCAAGAACTTCAGTTTCGTCAAAATCTATAATTTTTAATTGTTCCACATAAATACTCTTTCGATTATTATCTATTTGGCTATTATTAATTGGAAGTAATTCAGTTGCCCTCTCGAAAAAAGATTTATTATGGTATTGTGCCACTAATTCAACGTATAACTTATTAAAGGATTCAACACTGATCCACGCTTCCTGATTAGATCTCCAACAATCTATAATTACATTTGTAACATGACCAAACAAATTATTATAAATATGATCAAAGGGTAGATCACTACTCATACTAAGATTAGCCTTTAGTTTTAATTTTAGTTTTTTTCTTTCATGATGGTAGGTTCCATCGAATGCATATATACTGTCAATAATATTTGCGAGTATTTTATTATCGCAATTTATTATTGTTTCACCAAAAGCCTTATTGTCTTTACTTAGACCGTTAGCAATATCTTTCAATTTTGCAATTAGGTCGTCCATTTGTTTTTTTTCCGACTTTTTAGCAGAAGCAAGTTCAAATAATAATCTATTTGGAGGAAGCTTTTTATTGGTGATTGCTGAAAAAATTGCATTTTCTGGATTAATTCTGCCATCTATCACTGCCTGAACCCATATGCTTAAAGTTTTCCATAGATCCTCACTTTTGTCAGAAAAAGGTAATCCTTTAGTTTTCGCATTTTTTGCTTGTTCGTAAATATAGTTAATGTCATCACCGTTTTTAAGTTGCACAACTATATCATCATCAGTCTCAATTCCCACCTTACTATTTTCAGAACCCTCACTAAGCCAAAGCAAGACTCTTTCTACTTGAAAGAGAAAACCTAAAAATGAGCCCTCAGCAGAATGTATGTTAGTTTTAGACATTAATATTTTTAATGTAGAATTTGGCTTAAATGTAATAATAATTTAACAAAAAAAACAATAAAAACTTACAAATAGATTCTGAGGAATTTATTAATTAAGTTAGATGATAATTACTGTTTAAATTAGAGTTCTTGTTGTAAACTAGTTCAGGTTTCACGAATATTTTACTGAGTTAACATTTTTCTTTGCTGAGTAAATTTAAAATTTGATTTGTTCGCTTTTCAAATCTTTTCTTTATTTCATGAATATTATTTCAATTAATAATCTAATGAGGAAGAGTAAAATATTTTTCTGAAGTTGGGTAACTGAAGGTTCATGATAACATTCTAGTATTAATTGATAAAAAAGTTGTATAATTTTTATGAGTCTTATTTTATTAAGTTTATCAAATTTGTTCGTAAACGTTATGTCATTAACGTTATTTTTGTTTCTTAAAACTCTTTTTTTCATGATCTTTAATATTTACTTTGTTAGACATAGCAAATATTTAGATTATAACATTACATTATCAGGTTGACCACATAAGACCTTATAAAAAATATTAAAGTATAATTACCTGCTGTAATTAGTAGTTATGTAGTTATCAGCCTTTTTTTTATATTCCTCAGATACATTTGTAAAGTCAAGTTTTGAATTTATTTGCAGACCAATTTTATCGCCAATAATTTTGCATAAAATATCTAAACTTTTATTCGGTAAGATGTTGTTTTCTTTTAATGCCTCAACAATTCCTCGAATTGCTCCTTTTTTTCGTTGACTTATATTGGCTATACCATCTTTAGTTAAAGCAAGATCTTCTAAAAGAGCCATGATAAATTTTTGATTCTTTTTGTTTAAAACTGCCTCAAATGATGGTTTGACCTCTAATATTTTAGGACGGTTATTGTCAATAGCTATTATTGGCATGTTGATGGTCTCTTTCAAAAAGTCAGCTTCAATTGTTAAAAATTCTTTGAATAAATTAGAATATTTATTGACCGTGTATTTAAAATCATGGTCAACTTCATAATGCTTAAATAATAGTTCGCTTTGTCTTATTTCTTTAATCCTGCTTTGAAGGTAGATTACTTTTTTACTAGGCTCAGCATTGTCCAGTACTTTTTGAAGATTTTTTAATGCAATGACAAATACATTTTTTAGTTCTTCATGCACATTTTGAAAGTGATAGTCTATTGGTAGACTGTACTTGTTATAATTCGAAAAAAAGTTCCTTTGTGCTTTTTTTCCAGCCTTGTAAAGTTTTTTGTTTAGCACCATCTTATTAATCAACAAGTTGATTTCACTAAAACCGTTATCCAAGGTGTAGATATTTTTATTATCGAAATAATTGTCGTGCGCTACTAAAATGTCCCACGCGACTTCGCGAACAATAATTAATTCTTTAAGATTATCTGCTGTTTCTTCAATGTTGTTTCTAAAGAATGCGTTAGTCGTAAAATAATTTATTAGGACATGCTGTCTGTCATCGGCCAGCATATGAAGAATGCCTTTTTCCTTTATTTTATTATACTTAACGCGATTGGAATCATATAAATTTAGGAGATGCTTTTTAATGTTTTCGTCACTGTGCTGTTCATTGTTTATATAGTCATACATGGCATCAGATAAATTCTCAATTTGTTTATCTGCTTCGTGTCGAACCTTTTCCAGTTCTTTATTATAATTTGGGAGAGTATACTGGTTTTGTATTTGTGATTCATTTACCAACCCGTCCAACCAGTAACTAATCTTATCTATTGTGTGGAATACTAAAAACTCATTACTGAAAAGTTTTGATGGTCTTTTCTGCATTGTGTCCGATATTTTTTTGATGGAATTGTAGTCAGCTTTATTCCACTGGAACTCATTATTTATAAATAACTTATAGTTTTCAAATAAAGAGTTATTATTGAATTCTACGAGGTTAAAATCTTTAAAGATATATAATTGTGAAAGTAAAATTTTTATATCATGCGGATCATTTCCTGTATAATTGAAAAGATTGTCAATAATGGCTTTCTGATGCATAATAAAATAAAAAGGATCCTCAATCACAAGGCAGTGTTGCTGAATTTTTTTTATCAACATCGAGCTCTCATAACTTATAATAGCTATTACATTTTCTGACTGCCACTTAATGATTTTATAGAAGTCCTCTTCGCTTAAATTACGATATTGGGGGTAATGCTGAAAGAAGCTGTTAATTTCGCCGTTAACGAATTTTTCATAAGTGTACACTGGGCTACTCTCTAGAAGTTCATTTCTCTTGGTGCGTAGCTTATTTCTATAAATTCCGATGAATAGCGCTTTTTTTAATTCACTGCTTTCATCAATATTTAAAAGGTAAAATCTGCTTGCAAATTGAGAAACCAGCCAGTCCAGAGAAGTACAGTTTTCAATATAAAAGGGATATTTCGACTTCTTAATTATTCGCTTTATCTGCTTGAATTCGTGATCAATAATTTTTAAAACTTCAAATAGATCTAATCCGTTTATTTTTGATGTAATATTATCGTTATAGTAACTGTCTGCCTTTTTTTGGGCGGCTTTTAATTTGTTAACTACCTCGGACCTAATACTGCTATCAATTGGTTTCGCAAACATTTTAAATCATTTAAAGTTATGTTTTAATGTTTTTATTATAATTGAATTAATTCTTTACATTCATGAAAAAAACAAACTGCTTTATCTACAAATAACGAAGTTTAATTATAAACTTCTGGAGTTATTTGAAATTAACTGATTGGCTGTGTATTCTTAATAATAAATGGTCTTTTTTAATTCCTAAAAAAGACTTTTGTTAAATGTTTTGAGCTTGGAATTATGGCAAATATCTCTTTTAAATGTGAAAATAAACAAATTATAATTTAGGGTCTAAATTTTATGACTTTTCTTTGAAGAATTTTTATTGAGGAGAAAATTTAATAAAGTTTTTTTTGATTAGTTAATTTCAATTTATCCATGCGGATACAATGGTCCCGGATCATAATTATACTTATAGGCCTATTCACTTAGCATTGAAAAGGTTCATTAAAAATGATCTTTAAAAAAGTGTACTTCAAATTTCTCCGTTGATTTAATTTTCTAAAACCGCATCATTTAACTTTTTGTAGATTTTATATTATATGCAATTAATCATATTTCTTATAGATTAAGTTATCCTATTTTCATTCAAAACGGCTAAAAAGGGCAGCCAAGATAGCGTCAGCAGTATGCTGCATGCGCATAACAGACTTCATTTTATTTCGTCTGCCCTTCGGGACTTATAGCACTCCGCATCCTTTAACCGCCGCTTGATCTGTGCTTTCTTTTTTTTCGTTTTTTCTTTTGAAAACATTTTTTTTTAAGGGGCGGAGCGGAATTTAGGGAAAACAAATAAGTGTTTAAGCTAAAGAAATGCCTTATGAAAGCTACAGACAAATTTAAGTCGGTAATAGAAAATTACCTCAATGAAACAGCGCAGAGCGATTCGGTCTTTGCTCAGAGTTTCAGCAAAGCAACCAAGAACCTTGAAAGCTGTTTCAACTACATCTTTGGAGAGGTCAAAAAGATGGGATGCTGCGCCTTTGATAATCAGGAGATATTTGACATGGCAGTCAGGTATTATGAAGATGATTCCATTGGAGTGCCTGTGTCTGTTAAGTGCAGGGTGGAAGTTAATAAGCCTGCTGAAAATGATTTGTTCAGCTGTCCTGCGGATGTTGCTCAGCCTGCTGTTACTTTAGGGCAGGGTAACGTTTTCGAAAGTATGGTTCCTGAAAATGATACAGCGGAAACGGGAGAAATTGCAATAAATCACGATAATGCTGTTGTGAAAACGGAGGTAAGCGCTGTAAAGTCAAATATAAAGACAGCAGTTACAGGTCGCAAAGCGGATTCAAAAACTTTAACGCTTTTTGACCTATGACACCGAAAACCACTATCGAAAAGGAGCTTACAGGTCTTTGTGAAACCCTTGCACCAGTTAACGAGAGAATGAAACGTTGGGCGGAAAAAAATATTTTCCTGAAATGGGGCGTGCTGTCACGTGGAAAATTCCAATGTTTGGAATGTGCGCACTGTTGGAAAGCTGATGCGCAGAAAGCATGCTGCCAAAAGTATATAAATTGCGACGCATGCCGAGGAAAACTCAAAATGCAACAGTACAATCAGGTGCATTTCAAAGAGATAGAATATTGGGCGGTTTTAAATGTCTGCAGGGATTTTCAGGTCGTACGAATCATCTGTTCTCATAAAAACATGAAAAAGAAATATCTTCCGACGCACTACCATAAAGAAGTAATGCAGCATTGGATTAGTTCCAAAGGGGAGGTGCGCACTTTATCGCGGAGCACGAACGTCTTTTCCAATACGTATGATGCATGGAAATATTACACCGCTCTTGAAATCCGTCCCAAAAGTTTTGAGGGCAGCCCAAAATACCGCATCAATCCCTATAAGGTCTATCCAACTTCAAAAGCGCTTCCTGTTTTAAAAAGAAACGGATTTAAAGGCAGTTTTTATGGCATTGCCCCGCAGGTGCTTTTTACGTCTGTACTGAAAGATTCACATGCAGAGACACTTCTCAAAGGAGGTCATACTGAATTTCTTTATCATTACCTGACCTCGCATTCTCAGTACATCGTGCAGAACTGGCAGGCAGTGAAGACCTGCTTCAAAACCAGTTATAAAGTCAAAGATTTTACCATTTGGGAAGATTACATCAGCCTGCTGAAATGGTTTAAAAAAGATTTGAATAATGCCGAAATTGTCTGCCCCGAAAATTTAGAGCAGGAGCACGACAGGCTCGTGGACAAAAAAAGAAAAATTCAGAGACGTCGGCACATCCAAGAACTGCGCGCGGAAATAGAACAGGCACAGCTTGTTTATGAACAGCACAAAAAGTCTTTTTTCGGGTTGGAGTTTGAAAAAGAGAATTTAAGGATAAGCGTGATGGAAAGTGTTCAAGATTTTCTCGACGAGGGAGACACGCTTCGTCACTGTGTCTTTACCAATGAATACTATAAAAAGAAAAACTCGCTTATCCTATCTGCTAAATACGATGATATTCCTGTGGAAACCATAGAAGTGGCGCTTCCGTCAATGGAAGTATTACAGTGCAGGGGAAATAAAAACAATTACTCTGTGCATCACAAGAAGATTCTAAAGCTTCTCAATGAGAACCTGCATCAGATTAAAAAGCGTATGAAGTAAAAAGACAGATCAAGCCGGAAGTTAGTTTCCGGTTTTCTTATGGCATCCCGGCGAGCAGACACCGTAAGGCAGGGAGTACACCAGAGTTTCTCAGTTTTCAGGGATGCACCTTATGGTAAGATCAGCAGCGCTTCAGCTTTATTTTTATAATGACTGGTGGTACTTCAGAAGTAAGAAGTAAGGCGCTGTTTTCATTCGAAACGGCTAAAAAGGGCAGCCAAGATAGCACAGGCCGTATGCTGCATGCGCATAACGGACTCCATTCTTCGGTCCGCCCTTCGGGACTTATAGCACTCCGCATCCTTTAACCTGTACTTGTTCTCTGCTTTCTTTTTTTCCGTTTTTTCTTTTGAAAACAATTTTTGGATAAGGGCGGGTTTAAGGAAACAGTTAAATCATTCAGTAGTAATAGGCAGTTTAATGCCATTAAATTTTAAAGTTATGGAAATTACAGGAAGAGTTACAGGTGATGCTGTAGTGCGTAAAGCAGGCGAAAAGGAAGTGGTTAATTTCAGCATAGCGGTCAATGACCGCTATAAACCCAAAGACAGCACGGAGTACAAAGAGGTTACCGCCTTTATCAACTGTTCGTACTGGCTCAGCGTAAAGACTTCGCAGTTCATCAAAAAAGGGGCTGTGGTTCAGGTATCAGGCAGAATCGGAATGCACGTGTATATCAATAATGAGGGAAACCCTGTTGGAAGTTTGGATTTTCATGTGAATGCGGTAAGCATTATTGCTTTTGCTAAAAGGAGCGATGATGCCGAACGCATGGAAGATGTTAATTCTGATAAGCCAAACGGCAGAAATGCTGTCGGCAAAGGAAAAAACAACGTTTCTGACGATGTGCCTTTTTGAACGGAATGTTTGATAATTTAAAATTAAGAAATCATGGCACATCAGATTCATTTTAATGACCAGACAGGCAGACACAGTTTTTTCAGCGTAAAGGAAAAACCGTGGCACAACTTAGGGCAGATAGTGGAGGACTATCCGACAAGCGCAGAAGCGATAAAATACGCAGGACTTGATTTTGAGGTGGAGAAAAGAAGGCTTTTTACTCCTTCTTCACCCATCGTAACCCAAGAGGAGATTATTTCAGGCAGTTTGGAGATTGAAGGTTACAGCAGTACCGTGCGAACCGATACCGATACCGTGCTTGGTGTTGTGGGAAAAGATTACCATATCGTGCAGAACAGGGATGCGTTTTCCTTTTTTGACAGTATAGTCGGCGGAGATGGTATTCTGTATGAAACAGCAGGAGCGCTTGGAAAAGGCGAGCGGATTTTTATTACAGCGAAACTTCCCGATTATATTAAAGTAGGAAAAGAGGACCTGATTGAAAAATATCTGTTCCTGACCACCTCCCACGATGGAAGCGGAAGCATTACTGCGGCTTTTACCCCTATACGCATCGTATGCGCCAATACGCTCAATGCGGCAATGAATGCTAAAACCAATGCAGTGCGCATCCGCCACACTTCTAATGCAAAAGACCGTTTGGAGCAGGCGCACCAGGTAATGGGAATAAGTGACCAGCTGGGGTCTAGTCTTGAAGCAGTTTTTAATTATTGGACACGGAAGAGTATATCCGATAGAGAACTTAAAAAACTCATTCAGCATGCTATGGCGCCAGGCAGGGAAGTGCTTAAAAAACTGCACGAGGGAAAAGATGAGCAGTTGTCTGCCTGTTTCAACAACATGGTAGAAAATGCTTTTGAATATGCAATGGGCCACCCCACACAGCAGACCGCAACAACAAAGGGCACAGTTTTCGGGGCTTACAATGCCGTTACGGGCTACTTTCAGAATGTGAGAAAGTACAAGAGTGATGAGGCAAAACTCTCATCTATCTTAATGGGAGGTACGGCACAGCTTAGAGGTCAGACGGCATTTGATTTATGTCTTGATTTTGCTGTGAAAGGTCTCAGGTCGTTTGTGGTTCAGAATTGAATAAGTTTTTTAATTTGTGATACAGGCAGTGAGAACTGCCTGTATTTATGCAAAAATGCGTCCGGGCCGCGGCGTAAATCTAGCCGATTTACACCGCGCCTTTCCTTTTAGAGGCGATTTTAGGGTAGAAACCTTAAAAAGGAAAAATTAATCCGTGATTTGGATATGTTTTATGCGAAAATACTGATTTACATTTGTTTAGGTTTTTTTTCTCTATCTATTGTTTCATGTCTAATCAGTTAACCGCTATGAATATCAGACCTCAAATACGAAACATCATCATTGAAGTTATATGCATGCTTTTTGTCCTGCTTTTTGTTTATGCAGCAACGAGTAAATTGTTGGATTTTCAGCATTTCAAGATAGAGATAGGGCAGTCCCCATTACTAAGTGCATTTGCAGAATGGGTAGCGGTACTAGTTCCAGCTGCTGAATATCTTACATGTCTTCTGATCATTATTCCAAGATTTAGGCTAACGGGATTATTTTTAGCTTACGGGTTAATGGTAATGTTTACGTTCTACATTTATATTATTCTGAACCATACTTCATTCGTGCCCTGCTCCTGTGGAGGTGTATTGGAAAAACTTGACTGGAAATCTCATATGATATTTAATCTGGTATTTGTATTATTGGGAATATTGGGTGTACTGCTTTATAATGGAAACCCCGAACTGAAGATTCATATTATGAATCGAAGAAAGATATATGCGATGTTTACTCTAATAACGATATGCAGTATTTGTATAGTTTCCGGGTTATTTATGTTATCTGAAAACATTATCCACTATCACAACAGATTAACGAGACGTTTTCCGCATAGTCCCATACAACAAGTCGCAGTTAAGAATTTAAATTTGAATTCATTTTATATAGCCGGTGCAGATAGTACAAATATTTATTTGGGTAATATAACATCTCCTTTAGTAGTTGTAACTCTAAATAAGAATTTGATTCAAATCAGACGAAAAATGATTGATTTAAACGAGAAAAATCTTCCTTTCAAAGGTGTCAAAGTTACTGTACAGGCACCATATTTTTTTGTTGCAGACGGGACTGTCCCTTGTATTTTTAGAGGCAAGATTGATACTTGGAACGCTTTCCTGGTTTATCAAAAAGGCGAGTATTTCACCACGACTTTAGCGATTGATTCAAGTAGAGTGGCAGTTAGAACTAATAGTTCTTTTAATGGTGATAATATTTTGGGAGTTATCAAACTTGGACCAACAAACAAAACAATTTTAAATCCTGAAATCCTACAAAAGCAATTTGATGGTGTATTTGACACGGACGGAATGCTGCTATATAGTAAAGAAATGAAGAAAATCATATATATCTATGCTTATCGAAATCAATACATAATTACAGATAGAGACTTAAAAATTTCATGGCGTGGAAATACGATTGATACTATCTCAAAAGCAAAATTGAGTATTGAAAATGATAAAAAAAATAATCAGCGTGAATTTTCAAAGCCCCCCTTATTTGTTAATAAGCATAGTGCAGTGTACCAAAATTTATTATTTGTGCATTCAGCTATTCCGGGTCGCTATGAAGATAGCAGAATGTGGAAGCGAGCTAGTATAATAGATGTTTACGATCTGATTGATAAAAGTTACCTTTTAAGTTTTTGCATTTACGATATGGACGGTAAAAAAATGAAAAGTTTTGCTGTGGAGAATGACCAGCTTTATGTACTTATTGGCACAAAAATTATCAAATATAAAATAGATAAAAGAATTACAGAAAAATATACAAAACAAGATACAAAGAAGCTATTGGCCAAATAGCAGGGATTTGATCGAAAACCTGTAAAAGAGTAGATCATTAACTATATTAAATAATTATAACTATGAGAACAAAAGTTTTTAAAACAGTTTTGCCTATTGCAGTTCTTGCATTAGGTTTGGCAAGCGCTGCGAGCACCAGTTCCTTAAAGGGTTCCGATAAAGATGCTTCTCAGACTGGCTATAGAAAAGTTGCCAGCCCATTTAGTTGTACAGCTGTACAGATTTGTGATGAGGGAGGTACTTGGGATTGTAAAGCATCCAATGGCGATCAATTGTATGCCCCGCAGGCAACTTGTCAGACATCTTTAAAAAGAAGTACTGAATTTTAACTAGCGAAAGCGTATGTCGCCGTCTGTTTTAATAAGACGGCGGCATTTTTTTAATTAGCGTTGCTATCGATTAAAGTCACTGTTCATCCAATTTTTTTTATCAGCATCTTTCAGGTAGTGATCGAACCATTCCATTATACGTCTAGTTAGGTCTACCGCATTCCTTTGCCCATCTATAGTATGTCCTTCACCCTGATAAACCAGTAGTAAATGTTCTTTTTTTAAGCGGCGCATTGCCAGATAAAATTCCTTTGTCTGTAATGAGTGAATATGTCTATCCTCCTCTCCGACCCAACCTAATAAAGGAGTTTTCACATTTGCTGCCAGTAAAACAGGTGAGTTATTTAAATAACTTGGCATATCTTCATATAATGATTTCCCGATACGAAGCTGATGGTCTTCAGCGCGGAAGAAATCTGGTCGTCTAAATGATGGTCCTTCATAGAGATAGGTGCTTACTAAATCTGTCCAAGCAGCCCCCGCTACAGCAGCTGCAAATCGATCTGTCTGTGTGATAATAAGATCAGTCTCATATCCCCCGAAGGAGTGGCCGATAAGACCAATTTTATTGGAATAAACGTCTCCTTTTGCCACAACGGTATCTACGGCAGCCAATACACTTGAAGTTACCGATTCACGTAGATTACCAAATTCATAAACAATATCAGGAAGAAGAACAAAATAACCATTTGTAGTAAAGTGGATAACATTGAACCCATCACCAGAAGTAGTAGATGGATTTTCGTAAATGTTGAAAGCAGAAAACTGACGTTCATAAATATGTACAATCATAGGATATTTTAGTCCAGGTTTATAATCTGCTGGATAAAATAAAATACCTTTGGTTTTCTTTCCGTTTACAATGTATTCTATGCGCTGATTGGTCGGCCATAGAAAATGTTTCTGTTGACTGTTGCTTTGGAAAACTTCCTCTGGTTTGTTTTTATAGCGAATAAGTCTTGGAGGTTTACTAAAGTTCTGCTCTATATACAGATAAACCGGCTTGTTTTCAGCCTTGCTAACCTGCGTAATTTTTTTGTCCTGCCATATTAATTCCTTTATTTTTAGGCCTTGTTTGAAATAGCTTAGTCCGGTTTTTCCTGTTTCCTTTTCAGCTGTTTCAAGTAATACCCCCTTATTTAGATCTAGTGCAATTTTCTTGGATTCGATCTCACTATAAAAAGGATCTGAATTAAAGGTTTTGATCCTAAAAGTTTTTTGGATTTCCCTGCCCTCTGTCAATCTGTTTTTTAGACTTCCCTCTTTGGATATTTTCCATATGTCAAAACGGTCATAAAGCAAAATATCGCCTTCGTTGGTCCACCCCGCAATACCATAAGGGATGGGTTCGTTTGGACGGTCGTTATCCTCCTGAAAAAAGGAATATGGCATATCCAGAGTAAGGCAACTATGCCTGTCTTTTTTAATATTGTATAACCACCATTGTCCGTCTTTTGGGTAAGCCAAAAATGCTCCATCTGGAGAGCCCGAAGGTTTCTCATTAAAGGGATAGTGGTTTATTATACATTTTTTGTCACTCGTTTGCAGATCAAAATAATACAAGTCATAAGCTCCATGCTGTTTACTTTGAGGTTCGTCAGCTGCAGGGTCATAAATAAATGCAGCTTTGTAATCTGCGCTTAAAAAAACGCATGGCAAGTCCCTGTCGGTGATCTGAATAACGGTATTGTCTTTTAAATGCCATACAGCCATTTTATCCATTAATTTGTAATAGGGCTGATATTCTTTAAAATCATACAGCAATTTGTCTTTAGAATTCCAGATCTCTACCGAGGTCATTTCGCTACTATCGCTGTAATTAGAAGGTTCCTGAATCCAAAAAAAGAGATGCAGCCCATCTTTAGAATGTATAGGATTTCGATAAATTAGATTGGAGACTTTCATGCCCGTGGGAAACTCCTTATTGACATTTGACAAGCTATCTAATTTTTCCTTTATAATATTATAATTGTACAGCACTGGACCAGAGGCAAGATTCTCGATAAACGCAACAGAATTTTCTTTCCATACCAGATTTTGAAAAGGGGTCTTATGATTTGTAACTATTTTTTTATGTTGGATTTTGTCTTTAAATAGAACTATTTCAACTCCATAGAGGCTGTCTTTTTTAGAGGTGCTGTAAATTACGCCGTTTCCTGATGGATCAAAATAATAACTGGTTACATGAGAAGCCTGATATAAAAGCCGGCCATTCTGATTGGTTATCTCAAGACTGAGTTCCTGATCCGAATTTTTTAAAAATATGGCTGTAAATTTATGGTTCGATGAAAAAGAAAAACTATTTGCTGTTGCTTTTTTATACAATTTTTCCGTGTGCAGATCTTTAAGCATAAAAGTATCTTGTACGATACAACCGAAAGCAGATTCACCATTGAATTTAGCATCTTTACCTGATGGGAAAACATATTTTATATTGGTTCCAATTTTCTGTAACGTCAGAGTATCCATATTTAAAGATGCGTATTTTAGACGATAACTTGCCCAGTTTCCATTTTCGGATATGTTTGCTGAAAGGAGTTCACTCCATAAGTCATAATCCTTAATAGTCATCATTCTTTTTGGATGTGCCTGTCCCAATATGTAGGGACAGGTTACCAGCCAAAAAATGAAACAGGAAATCCTGAGGTAAAAATGGGCGTGTATATTTTTAATATCCTTCATTTTGAGGACCTAAATTAGGGTTTAACAATAATTCTGACTGTGGCAACGGCAGAAAACGATTGCTTGGCTTCCATTGTGATTTTACGGCAGAAAGTGTATTATCCAGGCTGCCTGTTCTTTTAAGATCAAAAAAGCGGTGTCCATATTCTGCAAATAATTCCAGACGGCGTTCAGTTTGTACGGCCTCAATAATCTGTTCTGAGGTTACAGCAGTAGTGTTTGGCAAACCTGCGAGATTTCTAGTTTTATTCAAATCTTCTTTAGCACCAATAAGGTCTCCCGTGTGAGCACGACTCTCAGCCCTGATAATGTATTGTTCTGCCATTCGTAGCACTATAGAATATTCAGCAGATGATGAGGTAATAGACTGTTTTTTATATTTATAGGCATAGTACCAGACCGTCGTTCCATCAGTGACAGCCTTCAACCAATGTGTTTTGCGCAGATCTTCACTGGTAAAAGCATTTACTAATTCCTCACTGATGGCGACTGACGGCGGAGGTCCCTGAAAAAAAATAAAATTATTGCCTTCATATGTGTTTGATCCTGCTGTTGAGGGCATCAGCTGCCAGATAGTTGAGGAACTATCTTTAAGAAAAATATCAAGTGAAGTCGGCCACTTATAAAAATCAGTTTGATTTAATACTGCTGAGGCATAATTTGATGCTTCCTGCCAAAGTCCCATATAAAGACAAACCCTCGCCAAAAGTGCCTTTGCCGCAAACTTATTGGGACGCACGCGTTCAGCTCCACGATATTCTACAGTCAACAATTCTGCGGCTTGTTCCAGATCTTTCTTAACCCGAATGTATACATCAGATTCTGTCATTCTGGATACTGAACTGTTTGTTTTATAGTTTGTAGTGGTAATATAGGGGATTGCACCATAACAGTTTGTCAGATAGAAATGTATCAGTGCCCGTGCAAAAAGTGCTTCGCCAGTAAACTGATTTTTTTCTGAAATTGCCAATGAGGATGATTCTGAAATCTCCTCTATTATTGCATTTGCGGCATAAATCTGGCTGTAACTGCTGTTCCATAATTGCGATATTTCGTTATCGGAAGCCAGCGGAGTATTATTAAAAAAATTGGATTGTCCAGTTCCTGATAGTCCGTAATATTTTAATTCATCGGCATACAGGCCAAGTTGATTTGAAAGCCCCATAGGGTAACCGGTAAGCAGTCCTGTATCCCTGATTTTGGAATAGATATTCACCACTGCCGCTTCAGCAGTTGTTTTGTCTTCGAAGACAGCACCGGAAGTTAGTTGTGAAGAGGGAAGGTCTACTTCAGAAAAATTCGAGCATGCGGATATTATAATCGAAAATAGCACTGAGATCCGCACAGAAAAAGTTTTAAAGTTGAATGTTTTCATGTTAATAGCAATAAAAGTTAAAAATTGATCTGGATGCTAGTTGTATAGACACGCAAAGGAGGCAGGTATCCAACGTTTTTAAACTCCGGGTCTATTCCTTTGTATTTTGTGATGGTCCAGACATTATGCCCCTGCAGACTTATTCTACAGCTAAATTTTTTAGTGAGTTCCTGAGGAAGTTTATAGGATATCGAAATATTTTTTAATCGAATATAAGAAGCGTCACTAATGGCGTCATCACTCTGAAAGTAACGATTGTTAGCTAGACTGCGAGCAGAATTACTGTCACTAAATCCCTGATAGGGTCCAGAATCACTTGGCTGCTTCCAATGATTTAATACACCAATCGGCTGGTTAACCATTGTTCCAGGCATTGGGTTAAAGTAATTTTCATTGAAATTATCCTGTTTCACGAACTGGAATAGAAAATCAAGCTCGACATTAGCATAGCGAAACTGATTCTGAAATCCGCCGTAAAACTTAGGATTTAGATTTTTTATCGTCTTTTTATCGTCAGTCGCATTGAGCTTTCCGTCACCATTTTCATCTTTAAATTGGTAAATACCAGTCTGCGGATCTAGTCCCGTGTAATGATAAACCCTAGTAATGTAAAGCGGCTGCCCAATTATAAATTGGTTTTTGTATGTTGATGTATCAAGTCCGGGAAAGGAAACCAATTTATTTTTAATATTAGTTATATTAAAATTGGTAAACCAAGTGAAATTTTTCTTTTTTATGTTTGTGGTTCTAAGACTGAGCTCAATTCCCTGATTCTGGACCACTGCATTAAGATTGGCCTGTATAGATGAGAAGCCTGTTGTGCCGGGAAGTGGTATTCCTACCAGCTGGTTTGATGACCTGTTCCTAAACCATGCGGTGGTTATAAATATTCTGTCATTGAGAAAGCCCGTTTCTATTGCAGCTTCCAGCTTTTTATTGCTTTCCCATCCAAAATTAGGATTAAACAATCTGCTAGGTTGTAATCCGTTAATTCCCTGATAGCTAACTCCAGATGAAGTGTAGGAATCTAAATACTGATAATCACCAATCTGGTCATTTCCGCTTGTTCCGTAACTTGCTCTAAGTTTTCCAAAGCTTAAAAAAGGAAGATTTTCTTTTACTGCTGTTTCGCTGGTAAATAGCCATGCTGCGCCGACAGCCCCAAAGTTGGCAAATTGCCTGCCCGGACCAAATCGGCTCGAACCATCGCGTCTGCCAGTAAGGTTTAGCAAGTATTTACCGTCCCAGTTGAAATTTATTCTTGTAAAAAATGCCTGATATTTATAAACGTTCTCCTCACTGCTCATTACGGTAGTTGAAGCAGCGGATGATGGGTTTTCCATTAGGCTGTTGTTAGAAAATCCCATGCCATACAACAGTAACTTATTTCCGTTCTGTTGTTGGAATGTACTTCCGACTAAGGTTTCCAGTCTGGCTTTTCCGATATTTTTTTTCCATGAGAGCTGAGGTTCAATTATCCATGAATTTCGATTCACGGTATTGGTAAAGACAGATGAATATTCACTTCCAAGTCCATAAGCGGGATTGAATATTGTTGAAGGCTGTAAATTAAGTTGTTTCTGTTGGAGATTGCTGTATCCAAAACTACTACTTAGTTCAAATCCTGCACAAATATAATAAGTTAATAAGGTGTTGGCTAACAGGTCATAAGTATCACTTTTTATTTTTCCTTCTAATGGAGCGATAGGATTGTCAAAAGTATTATCTTCCCAATTCAAAGCTCCCATCTTGTCATATAGAGATGGTGCATTTGGCGGAAGAGCTGCGGAGATTGAAGTAAGATCTATAAATGGGAGATTACTAAATTGTGCTGTATACAATGCAGAGAAATTTAGTTTAAACCTTTTATTTTCGGACTGATGATTTAAACTAAAGTGTCCGCCTACTTTAATATAGTTGTAGCTTCCGGGAAATACTGTTGATTCCTTATTATAATTGCCGCCTAGTAGAAATTTAGTTTGTTCGGAACCTCCAGAGAGCGATGCCTGTGCATTTATATAAACTGCAGTCCCACCAATAAGTTCCTTCTGCCAATTGGTATCTCTGTTCTGATCCCATGTACCATTAATATCGTAAGCCCATTCAGGATACTGTGTTACACCGTCATTGGAGAATGCTTCACGGCGCATGGATAAGTACTGCTTTGTATTTAAGATGTCCTTAAAACGGGTAACTTTTCCTATTCCGCCTGCGTAACTGGCGATGAAAGTACTTTTACCACTCTTTCCTTTTTTGGTTGTAATCAAAACAACACCGTTTGCTCCCCTCGAGCCGTAGATTGCAGTGGCGTCAGCATCTTTCAATACCTCAATAGTATCAATATCGTTCGGATTAATACTATTTAAAGCGCTATTTTCAATAGGCATATTTGATGATGTGAAGTTACTTCCAATACTCTGGGAGGAGTAAGTTACCCCGTCAATGACATATAAAGGATTATTACCATTATTTCTTAGACTGTTCTGCCCTCTGATTTCAATAGAAAAACCACCTCCTGCCATTCCTGTGTTTTGAATTATATTGACCCCAGCCATTCGACCCTGCATTGTAGCGAGCACATTAGTGACGGGCTGGGTTTCTATATCCTTGGAGGTAATCCGTGCAATACTTCCGGTACGTTCCCCGTCTTTTACAGTGTAATAACCTGCATTTACTTTGACTTCCTGAAGTGTAGTGGTGTCGTACTGTAAAGTAATTTCAATTCCAGAACGATCTGCAACAGGCACTTCAAGGGTTTTGAACCCGATGAAGGATACAATTAGTATATCAGTCGGTGCTGCAGTTAGAGAATAATGACCGGTGTAATCCGTGATGGCTGCGTTATCTGCCCGACCTTTTATGGCAACGGTGACACCGGGCAGGGGAGCGGCGCCATCGGTTACGGTGCCATGTACTTGATGTTGCTGGAAAATTAAAGAAAAATACCGGGAAGAATTACCGGCAAACGATGATGAAAAAGACAGCATAATTGCCGTTGAAATTAGGCAATAAATAGCTTTTCCACCCTTGTAAAATGAAAAATAATTCATAATATTGGGATTGGTTAGTTAAATATGGATTTGATTAGCTATATAGGTTCTCTATGTTAGTTTGGCGACGAAATAGAGAACCTTTTTTGTTCTAGGGCGCTAAGTAAATTTAATTGTAATTAGTAACATGTAAAAAATAGTTCATAATTATGTATGGCGAAAACATATAAACTAAGAAGTATTGCTGAGAATCGTATTGGAAAGTTCGCAAATAAAAGTCACGTGGAACTCAACTCAAATGTTTAGAAGGATTTACTGGACTACCTGCGCACAAATAAGTGAGCCCACGCACTTTTAAGCGTAGGCATTTGCACTTATCATCTTGCGCGCTAAAAAAGTGTCCAGTTTTTCTAAGCAAGATTCAAAGCGAATGCTTCAAATATTTTTTATGAAGTATCGCAAAAATATGTATTTCTACACAAATATAACAAAATAATTTATAATGCGCACTTTCGTGCGCATTATTTTTTTTGTATTCACTTTTCTTTGTGAAAGTTATGGATGAGCTTAGTAAAAAAATATGTATTTATTTATATAGAAACTGGATTGAAACGTACAAGTCTCAACGTTCTTTCGCTATAGATCACGGAATAGAAGAGAGTATGGTTCGGAAAATAAAAAATACTGCATTAAATGTTAAAAATACTGATTACAACATACCAGTAAATACATTAAATAAAATTTGCGAAGCGAAGAATATCAAATTATCGGATTTTTTTCTACTTATTGATAATTAGGAAATAAGAGTATTTAAACTTTTTTTTCTCCTGTTGCAATTTCAATGATATCATTAAATTCTCGGTTAGGATTCAAGATCATATTAGACAATAATTTACTTCTTAAGCATAGAAACATGACGGGAACTGTTTGTTCTAATTTTAATTTTGTTTTTTCATGAATAGTATTTGAATGTTGTATAGAATTACGCTGTGCGTAGAGATCGTTTAAAATTCTTAGTATATAGTTTTCGATGTTTTTTGAGGCAAGTGTTTCTTTGTAAGCAATTAGATCCTTTATAAACTCGTCCTGTGTATGTAATAAAATTTCGTTGTAGTCAAAATTTTTGCTTTGCATTCTTATTACTAATTGCTTTTGTTTTTCAAATGTTAAGGTCATTCTTTTTCCATTATATCTTCCTAAACTCAATAGATTTTCTAAATAGTTTTCAACAAGTGTGATTTGAGTATCGACTAAATTGTCTTCAACAAATTTTACAAATTTACCTTTTACCGGCTTTTGAATTAAGTTTTCAATATATCGCCAATATTCATCCATACTATTGGTTGTTTTTGCTTTTATATATGTGTTTTCACAGCTTAAGAAATGCCTTTTACTTTTTATACTTTTTCGACCAAGAAGTTCGTTGGGATTTGTATCCATTAAAGAAATTTTACTGTAATTATTTAGTCTATTTTTTGTTCCTGACCATGAAATGTTGTAGCCGAAGTTTACAAAATCTTCTGTGAACAAATATGAGTTTCTATCTATAAAACCACTAGTTTGGCATGTTTTGTTAATATGGTCTAAATAATTGTAGGCTTTTTCAATTGCAATCTTAACATCTTCTCTTTCATGGTTAATGTTCTGGGAAACAATCGCAAATAAATCAAAATTGCTTTCAAAAAAATTTATATCATCTGTTTCTCTTTTCTTATTATAACTTTTTATTGCCTTAATTATCTTTGATTCATTTCTTGTACATATCGTTACCTCATCATATTTAAATAAGAGGTTATCATCGCAAATTATATTGCCAATTCTAAAAATAAAATAATTTTTTTTAGCTGGCTTTTTTAAATATGTCAAAATCGCTTCGAACTGTTCTCTAAAGCTTTTATTGTCAAGATAACTTTTTAATGCTTCTTTGTTACCATGATTATTTTTAATTAGATAATCTGGAAATGGAAAAACTTCAATATTCCGTGATAATATCTTTTCGAAAATCCCTTTAATATCAGCTTTTCCTTTTTTTTGAAAATATAAATCGACTGCAATAACTTTTGTGTAATGTTTTATGTCGTTTTTATGTTCATCTAGATCATGTTCACATGCTAGATAACTGATAATAGATTGTAAAGCGTTCTTAAACATATATTTTTTTATATATGTTAATTGCTTTTTTAGTTTTTTGCAGACTTCATTTGCTAAAGTTCTTTTGTTTCCACTTTTTTCATGTAAAACTATTTTGAGTTCATTTAATAAATCCGAAATCTCTGGGTAACTTTTCAACTCTTTAAAATACTTGTTTTCATAATTAAGAATAGGATGAGTCAAATATGATAGAATATATGGTGTACAGTTTCCAAAATTGAATTCTAATTGAAAAATAATTTTTTCAATTAGTGATTGAAAATTATCAATCTCAAAGTCTGAATTTTTACCCATTTGTGATACAGCAAAAATATAATAGTCGTAGAAGAAGTTTACTTTTTTTTCTATTGTCTTATCGGGATGATTAATGTACATCTATTAAAATTTTATGGAATTTGATTAGTTGTATGTTTGTTGCTGAGTTAGATTCAAATTTAAATATAATAGATTTGATTAATTGAAAAATTGATTAAATAATTAGCGACAAGAAAGGCAAAAAAACATCCTAGTTTATTGAATCTTTCTACTTAGATTTCTGACTTCAAACAAAATCGTACGAGATAATTTTTAATTGTCTTTCCGAATTTTCTCTATAAAGTAAGCAGTAGGAACTCCTGTTTTTGCTTTAAATATCTGTGCGAATAGCTGTTTACTTCCGAAACCACCTTCTTCAGCTAGTGCCGAGTTGTTATAATTTCTAATCTTTTTATCTCTCTGAAGAAGGTCAATTATGTATTCTATTTTTAAATCATTAATATAATCCTTAAAAACTTTACCTTTATAGTGACGAATTATTTTTGAGAGATACGTTTGATTGGTATTAAACAATCCCGCTATTTTGGAGATAGTTAAATCCTTCTGTAAAAATTTTTTTTCATTTTCAAATTTTTCCAGCTGCTTAACTATATACGAAACCGTCTCGGGATTTATATCTGTTAGATTTTCTGCAGGTGATCTGAATTTTTCTTTACTAACCTTACCAGAGTTCAATTGCAGCATTAATTGATCAAAGTTATTTTTGTAAAGTCTCCTGTTTCGAAAGTGGTTAAAGGTTAAAAACAATGACAATACAAGCAGTAAAATTGCCAAACCCGTAAACGCATATACTTGTTTTTTTTCTTTTAAGAACTTCTGCTGTATTTGTTCTTTTTCAAAGATAAGCTGATTTGTATCGTATTCCTTGTGGAGCTTACTTACCAAATATTTATACGTTTCATTAAGGTAGTTATCCGCCAAAAGTAATTGATCAATACAATATAATTGTGAATCTAAGTTATTTTGTGTTTTATAATATTTGATTAATAATTCATATGCCTCGCGCAAATCAGGTCTAATATAACCGTGGCTTTTAAATATTTGGTCTACTTTCAAAAAATAAGAAACGGCATCTTTATACTTTTTTAATTTCCAATAGCTTTTACCGATATAAAAACAGCTTATAGATTCACTGGCAAAATCTTCATATTTTCTGATTGGATCTGATACTGTTTTAAGATTTTTTATAGCATCATTATAATCTTCCTTAAAAAATTGGTTGACTGCTTCTGAATGAATGAAGTAGGGGATCATGTCCTTATTTCCTAGCCGTTCGCTTTCGGACAGTCCTAAAAGATTAGTCTGGGTGCATTTACCGTAATTTCCAATTTTATTGTATGCAAGTCCCAAGGCATGAAGAGAATTTAAATATGGCCTTGGTGCTTCATTTTTAAAATGGTCAACACACTCAGTCAATAAAGAAATGGCTTCATCGTAATAACCTAAATAGGATTTGATGACCGCAATGTTATACTTAACCTTAAATCTTAAATATTGATCCGAAGTTTTGGAAATGTATTTGTTTGCTACTATGTAATTGTCTAAGGCTTCATGAAGTTCTTTTTTGCTATAATATACAATTCCTTTAGACAGATAGGCTGAACCCATTAAAGAATTCATACCGGATTTTTGCGCTGCCAAAATCATGCTGTCAGCATAAATTATTCTTTGTTTTTCCGGTGATTCATAAAGGATATTTTGATAGCCGTTAACAATTTCTTTGTAGTTCTGTTCTTTTTTTGCCTTATAAAGATATGTGTACATGTAAACTGCGGCTTTGCTGCTATCTCCCTTGTAGAGATAAATTTTATCGTCCAGATATTCGAAGTTTTTGTGCCTTAAAGAATCAGGTATCTGGAAATTATTTCTTTGGGATACCATTAACTGAGTAGCAATAAGAAGAAAGAGATAGCGAAGCTGAGTCATATTTAATGTTTTTGAGGAGAATCTTTTATGAAAAGGAGAATCAAAAGCTATTCTAGTCTCATTAACGTCTCCATAACATAAAAGTAACATAAAACTTACATAAAACATTGAATAGTAGCGGATTAATTTAGAAAATAGGGTGTGGATTTACCGAAAATCCATACCCGAATTACCGAAAACCCACAGTAATGCACTTGTCTGGGATTTTGGGTGGGAGTAGATTTGCTTTGAATTCAATAGCAAAATATCGGGCATCGTGCTAGGTAGAGGTTCTGCTAATCCGGATGAAATGAACTAAGAAGAAATTCTTATTCACATCAAACAAACAAATCATGAAAAATTTTTTATTTAGCAGTTTTATGTTTTTATTATTTTCTGCTTGTTCAACTGATTCAGAAGCTGTAATTGAGAAAAATCTAATTTCTAACCCTGAAAGTCTTGAAGGCAAAGCAACATTTCCTTTGAGTTCTAAAAATCCTTACGATAGTAAGGGCATAGAATATTATAAAACATTACAGAAATTTTTAAAAGAAAATAGTTATCCCAATTCGGCAGCTGAAATTAGTAAACAAATTTCATTTTTATCGATTTCTGGAAATGACAGTCGAACAGGAAAAGCTTCCAATCTTGGATACTCGGAGCAGGAGATCTTAGAAATACTGGCCAGTCCAGAAACAAAACTTATTGAAATTGTTGAAAACAGTTTAATAAGTTCTACAAGCAAAATGATGGTAACCACGTTTGTTCAGAGTCTAATTGTTCAAAAAGATTCAGAATACGCGAGTATTCGGAACTACATAATTGATTTTGATGATGATATTATCTCAGATGAGGATTTGAATTCTGACGAAAAGGAAACTATTCTTACCGTATCAACAATTTCCAGCTATGCGTTGTTTGCAGAAGCGGAACGTAAGGATCGTGACTGGGAAAAATCAGTAGGAACAAAACCTGCGCGACTTTTTTTTAAAGCTAATGAAGCTTCCATTATTACACTAATAGCTTTGCTAAAAAATCTATTGTAGGGACACGAACCATTTTTTAAATAGTCAACGATGAAACTGTCTGTCATATTTTATGCTGCTATACTTTCCTTTAATCTGCTGAGTCTTTATTTTATTATAGACATTTTTTTCTTCAATAGTAATGAAGATCTACTGAAATACGATTACGGAAGAACGATGTTTTATTATCAATATGTGAACATACTTTTGAATCTTTATCTTCTATGCTACATCGCTATAAAAAGTAGATTTGATGAATAACAGGACTGTTTCTTTTTAAGTTTTCGAATATACTAGCTTAAATTATGCTGAAAGATTTAATAAATATTGAAAGAATTGAATTGTCTGCAGATTTGTTCAAAATCTATTTCGTCAAGAAATATTTAACCAAAGCCGCTGTTAACGAAACTTTTGTTATCCGAAATCCAGCTGTACTTTTAATGAAATCCGGCACTTTTAAGATGCAATTAAGGGAAGTTAATGAGGATTTAAAGGCGCATGATCTGCTGTTGATGCCGAAGGACACTACAATTACGCAGGTGAGTGCAGGAACTAATCTGCAGTTTTTCTTGATTGCGTTTTGGACAGAAAGAAATGGACATTCTATGAGCTACAGTCAGAGCGATTTCCTGTCCAAGTATGCAGGAAGTGAAGCCGTAAAGATTACTCTAGAAGAGAGTGACTACAGGGTGTTATCGTTAATCTGCAGACTACTGTATGCGGAGATAAATATGAGGCTTTCCACTGAATATGAAATTAAACTGCAGCAGATCAGTCTGAATCTGCTGCTTTTTGAATTGAATCTTATTAATATGAAGTACTTATCAGCTACTGATAGGAACCACTCGCGGTCGGAAATTCTTGTTTTGCAGTTTCTATCTACTTTATCTATACACTGCCGCAAACACCATAATGTAAAATTCTATGCAGGTGTTCTTTATGTGAGTCCGCAATATCTAGGTGAGGTGGTAAAAAAAGAGACGGGAAAATCTGCAAAAAAAATTATAAACGAGGCTGTTCTATCAGAGATAATAGGTCTTCTCGAGAATCCTAACTATTCCATGGCCGAGATAGTAGAGCAAATGGAATTCAGTTCGGTTACCTCTTTCAGCATCTTTTTTAAGAAAGCGATGGCGTGCACCCCATCTCAGTACCGTAAAAATACTATCGAAAGATTTAAGACTCGCTAGTCTTCACTGTTAACTACTATTAAAACATGAAAATGATGAATAATGAATATCCTTTAGAATGGCTGGATTCATTAGTGTTGAAGTATTTTAATCCCGCTAAGACAGATGTCACTAAACTTACAGAAGCCGATTTGGCAGAGATAGAAAAAAATGGTGTACTTGAAATTGCCCGTATCCAGGTCAGAATCAAAAATGAAATTTTTGCACTGAAAAGAAAGAGGCAGATCAGATTACTGGTTAGAAAATATCATACCACCCTAATATTTCTGATGGACAATATGGTCGAAATTTGTAAAAACTGTATTTTTAAGGTACCCAGATTATCCAGGACTGCAGATAATATTATTAGATATCTGGACGAACTGCTGTCATTTTTGGAAAACAGGTATGCCGCCTACTTAAGCCTAGATGAAAAGGTACCATTATCCTATCTGTTGGTTTCGCGTAAAGAACTTCAGTTAAAGCTCAAAAAGTTACAGAACCGAAATCCGAAAATGAAGGAATCCAATGAGCGGCAGGTTTTTAAATTAGTGACTGAAGAATTAACACAGGCGCTTTTGCTGCTGAATAGAAGCAGAATTACATTCCGGCAGCTGTTATACCAGAGAAGTGTTTTGAAGGAATTGGAAGAAATGGATGATTATTGCGAGAGCACTCTTTTTTCATTTTTGGACTGCAAACTGATCGGACTGAACTTTAACAGCAAAAAATATATTGATTTACTGCTAAAAGGACTGGCTGAAAAACTTTTAACGGCGGAAAGTATTACGGAAAAATTAAGTCTGCTTTCGTATTTTTTTAAAGAGTTTCGACAGGTTAAATCAAATTCGGGAATGTTTTTAAACCCAGATGTGCAATCCATTGTTGAAATCGTTGAAAACTGGATTCAAAGCGAGATAAAGTACTATGAGAGACTTTTGGAACTTTCAGTGTCTGGAGATACGAACATTGGATCTATAGCGGAGAATAAGGTTGAATGTGATCTTTCTGCAGATCAGATCGGAATAATACTCCGGGCTGCGGATGAGGCGCGAATAGTTAAGGCCAGATCTATGAGTCTGGTGTTTCAAAGAATCGTTCCTCATTTATCGACAGGGTTTAAAAAGCAGCTTTCGTATCAGTCGGTAAGGAGCAAATCTTACAATGCGGAGGAAAGCGATAAAGATATTGCCATTCTTACACTGGAAAAAATGATAAAGAAGATCAAGTCGTACTAGAACTGCAATTTCTTTTGAAAACATGAAACAAAACGGCGTAAGCTGATACTAATGTTATAAAAGAAAGAACTAAAATTTCATTGTCTGATATTTAGAGGCAAAGCTTTTTAATCAAAATTATTTTAAAAATTTAAATAAGAAATTATGATGACCTTAATCGCGATATTCTTTCCTTCTCTTTCTTTTCTTCTGAGAGGAAGAGTGCTGACTGCGTTACTGTGCCTGATTCTCCAGATTTCACTTATCGGATGGATACCTGCAGCCATATGGGCAGTATTGTCTCTTCAGAATTCAAGAGCAGACAGACGCAACGCAAAACTTATTAAAGCAGTGAGATCAAAATAAAATAAGCTCATTGACCAATGGAGCCCCTGATACCTTTACGGTTTTCAGGGGCTTTTTTTATGATTATATATTTCTGCAGTGCCAGTTTTTCCAAGGGGTACAAAGAGGTACAGAAAAAGTTGTACTTGTAGCGCCTGCCTTCTAATTGTTCCTTTGTCCTGTAATAAAATCAGAATGTACAGATTGATTTTTATAGAGGAATGTTTAATGATAAATGAGAAAAATTATGCTTGGAGCTATTTCATGGGGAACTTATATAACAGTTGTGATAGTACTGTTGGGATTGTGGTACGGTTACCTGTTTTTCAGGTTTTATTCAGGTAAAATGAAAGATGTTTTTAGAGGTACTTCTAATGGTGATTTTTTTAAAAAGAGTTCAGAAAACCCAAACGGTCCTTTTGCGGAATTTGAAGCACCTTTTGACACTTTAGAAGATGCCGAAGAATTGTATGGGAAAATTGTAAAAATATTTGCTGAAAGTGATAACAGTGCTATATCCAGGCAGGAATTTTTGAACTATTTGCGGTTTGTACTGGAAGAATACCCATTTGTAAAGCAGTCTGCTTTACGATCCAAAATAAACTCCCTGATTGTTCTGGAGAGCCAGAAGTATCCGGTATTACTGTTAAATTCAGAAGACGCAGACGGTTTGTGGGAGGTTGAAGAATAAGAATATGCAGAGAAAAGTCCCCTGTTCGACCTCGTGCGGTATGGCGGAAAGTGACAAGGAAATAGGTGCTGTAACAGCGGTTTTTCTCTGCTTTTTATAAAAGAAGTTTAATGTAAATGAAGTGAGATGATGAAAAGGTGTGTTAGGAAATTAAAATGTTTCTGGAATGAAAACAAGGTAACAATTACCTGTATTGTACTGCTTCTGGCGGTTAATGGCAGTGGCTATGGACAGGATGGCGTTGCCGGAATTAATGAAGCAAATCAGAAAGTGCGAAGCTATTTTGACGCAGGCACAGAATTAATGTATGCTGTGGGTGCAATTCTGGGACTTATCGGAGCAGTTAAGGTATACCAGAAATGGAATGCGGGAGATCCTGATACAGGGAAAGTGGCAGCAGCCTGGTTTGGAAGCTGTGTGTTTTTGGTAGTAGTTGCTACTGTTATTAAATCTTTTTTTGGAGTCTGATGGCGTCAAGTGTCTACCAGATTAACAAAGGTATCAATCAGAGTATTGAGTTTAAAGGTTTAAAAGCACAGTATATCTGGTATTTAGGCGGAGGAGTTGTAGGTTTATTAATTGTATTTGCTGTTCTTTTTATATTCGGCATTCCCTCGCTAATCTGTGTAGGCATGATTGGCATCGCTGGTACCGTACTGGTCCTGAAGATTTATAAAATGAGCAGGCAGTACGGGGAGCACGGGATGATGAAGGCCGTGGCGAAAAGACAGCTTCCACGCAATATACGGGCATGCAGCAGGGTAGTTTTTATGTTTGATAGCCGTAAAACGTGAATGGTGAAAAATGAGGAGTGATGGAGAAAAAGATAGAAGATGTTTTGCCGATAATGGATGTACAGCATGACTGTATTTTATCCAAAAGCGGAGATATTACAGTGGTATTCAAGGCGGATCTGCCGGAACTATTTACTTTATCAGATCAAGAGTATGAGGCATTTCATCAGTCGTGGATAAAGGCAGTCAAAATATTGCCGAAGTTTACTGTTTTTCATAAACAGGACTGGTTTTTAGAAAGCAATCATAAAGCCAATTTTGAAAATGAGGACAGCAGTTTTTTAACCAGAAGCAGTGAGCGTTTCTTTAATGAAAGACCATTTCTGGATCATTCCTGTTATATCATGATTACTAAGAAACCGGACGGAAGGAAAAATTCCAGCTCGCTGTTTTCGAGTCTGATCAGAAATAGTCTTGTACCTGAAGAAACACTTAAGATAGAGCGGCTTCAGGATTTCGTTGACAGCACCGGGCAGTTTAAACGAATTATGGAGGACAGCGGATTCGTAAAGCTGGCCAGACTGAGAAGTGATGAACTGAAAAGCCACAGCAGGAAAAGAGGCCTTATTGAAAAGTATTATTTCTTATCCGGAAATGAAAATTCATTTCTTTACAGTGATCTCAAATTTTCGGATGGGATGCAGATAGGGGATAAGCACAGCCAGCTTTTTACGCTTGGCGATGCTTCCGATCTGCCGGCATTATGCGGGTCGAGGATCAATTTTGACCGGTATTCCACCGATAAGACCAAGTTCAGTATAGGATTTGCCTCAACTCTGGGACAGCTGTTGTCCTGCAATCACATCTATAACCAGTATATATTTATTGAGGATGCACAGAAGACCATACAGAAGCTGGAAAGCAAGAGGCTTCGTCTGCAGTCGCTGTCTGCTTACAGCAGGGAGAATATGATCGCCAGGGATGCGACCAATGATTTTTTGAACGAAGCCATTTCCCAGCAGAGGCTGCCGGTTAAAGCGCATTTCAATGTGCTGGCATGGACTGACCAAAAGGAAGAGCTTAAAGAAATAAAAAACAAGGTTTCATCAGCGCTGGCGCAGATGGATGCGGCTGCCAAACAGGAAACGGTCGGCGCTCCGCAGATTTACTGGGCAGGCATTCCGGGCAACGCCGCAGACTTTCCGATGAACGATGCTTTTGACACCTTTACCGAGCAGGCCGTCTGCTTTCTGAATCTGGAAACAGGCTACCGGTCCTCACTGAGTCCCTTCGGCATCCGGCTGGGAGACCGTCTGACCGGAAAGCCGGTTCATGTGGATATCAGCGATGAACCTGTTAAGATGGGTATCTGTACAAACAGGAACAAATTTATACTGGGGCCTTCCGGAAGCGGCAAGTCTTTTTTTACCAATCATATGGTCAGAAGCTATTATGAACAGGGAACGCATATCGTGCTGGTGGATGTGGGGCACAGCTACAAAGGATTGTGCGATATGGTCAACGGCTATTATTTCACCTATGAAGAAAAGAATCCGATCCGTTTTAATCCCTTTCATATCAGTGAAGGAGACAGTCTGGATACCGAGAAAAAAGAGAGCATTAAAACACTGGTGCTGGCATTGTGGAAGAAAGATGATGAAACATTCAACAGAAGCGAGTATGTGGCGCTTTCCAATGCGCTGCAGCTTTATTATGAAAACCTGGATGCGGATAAAACTGTTTTTCCGTGTTTCAATACGTTCTATGAGTTCCTGAAAGAGGAATTCGTGCCCATCCTGCAGAACGATAAAGTGAAAGAGAAAGACTTTGATGTCAATAATTTTCTCTATGTGCTGCGTCCTTATTACAGCGGAGGCGAGTTTGATTATCTGCTCAATGCCACAGAAAATCTGGATCTGTTGCAGGAACGCTTTATCGTTTTTGAACTGGATAATATCAAAGACCACCCGATACTATTCCCAGTGGTGACCATCATCATCATGGAAGTGTTTATCAGCAAGATGCGTAAACTGAAAGGCATACGTAAAATGATTTTAATAGAGGAGGCTTGGAAAGCCATTGCCAGGGAAGGAATGGCGGAATATCTACGGTATTTATTCAAGACTGTTCGTAAGTTCTTCGGCGAGGCAATTGTGGTGACCCAGGAGGTCGAAGATATTATTTCATCACCTGTAGTAAAGCAGGCCATAATCAACAACAGCGACTGCAAAATACTTCTGGACCAGAGCAAATACCAGAACAAGTTCGACCAGATTCAGGAACTGCTCGGTCTGACCGAAAAAGAAAAAGCATTGGTGCTTTCTGTAAATAAAGCCAATGATCCGGATAAGAAATACAAGGAGGTATTTATATCGCTGGGAGGAATGCAGTCAAAGGTTTACCGCACTGAGGTGTCTCTGGAAGAATATCTGGCCTACACGACCGAGGAAAGCGAGAAAGTAAAAATGAACCAATACGCGGCAAAGTTCGGAGGCGACATCAAAAAAGGAATCGCGGCCATGGCCCGAGACTTAAGAAACGGAACCTAAATTTTATGAAATGAAAACAAAAATTAAAGCAATTACCTGTGTCATCTGTTTTCTCCTAACCAGTATGCCCGCAAGACCGGCGGACAAGACAGCAGCGCTGCCCATACTGGAGATTGTCAAGGCGGTTACAAAAAAAGTGATAAAGGCCATTGACCTTGGCATACAGAGGCTGCAGAACAAAACAATCTGGCTTCAGAACGCGCAGAAGCAGATTGAAAACACGCTTTCAAAGTTAAAGCTCAATGAGATTTCGGACTGGACTAAAAAACAGCGTGATCTGTATAAGGGTTATTATGAGGAACTCCAGAAAGTAAAATCGGTCATTATTTATTACCAGCGGATCAGGGAAATTTCTGCCAGGCAGACCCGCCTGATAGAGGAATATGAAAAGGCATGGTATCTTTTCAGGAGAGACGCACACTTCACGGTCTCGGAACTGGAATATATGGAAAAGGTGTATGACGGCATTCTGGAAGAGAGCATGAAAAATATCGATCAGATTTTTTTAATCATAGAATCCTTCACCACCCAGATGAGCGATCTGAAGAGGCTGGAAATCATAAATGCGGCGGCAGATCAGATTGATTCGAATTACAATGACCTGCGATTGTTCAACCAGCAGAACGTGCTGCTGAGTCTGCAGAGGACCAAAACAGCTGCTGATGCCCAAAAAGTGAAACAATTTTACGGAATTCCGTAATCAATGCAAAAAAAGATGAAAAAGATACTATTGGTGTTTGCGGTGTTGGGCTTATCTGTCTGCCAGCTTCAGGCGCAGCAGGCCAAGCAAAAGAGAATGCTGCTGCTTCAGATTGCCGCGCTGCGGACCTATGCGGATTATGCGGCCAAAGGATATAAGGCAGTGAAAAGCGGACTAAATTTTATTTCAGACGCGAAAAAGGGAGAGCTCAGCCTGCATAGCGACTATTTTACGTCGCTTTCAGCAGTAAATCCCAAGGTGAAAAATTACGGCAGGGTTGCTGAAATAGCCATGCTTCAACTGGAGATCCTGAAAACTTATAAAACAGTTTTTCGAAACCTCCAGGAGGATGATCTGTTTTACGGCAGTGAAATGGATTACATTGAACGAACCTTTACACGGCTTTTGCAGAGCTGCGATGAAAGTCTGGATACGCTCCTTTTGATTACTGAAAGCACAAAGCTGGAAATGAAGGACGATCAGCGCATGGAGCGAATTGATAAACTCTATGAGGCAGCCAGTGAAGATTATGCTTTCTGCAGGAAATTCAGCGGGGAAATACAATTGCTGGCATTATCGAAAGCCAGAGAGAAAAATGATGTCAAACAGGCCGGGAAACTGCTCGGCTTATAAATCAACGGATGATGAAAAGGATGTTTTTAATTTTTACAGTTTATCTGCTGCTAGGTATTCCTTCGCCGGTAAAGGCGCAGTCAGCCGAAATCCAGCAGCTCATTTTGAATATCGAAAAACTGTCCCAGTTCAAAAAGATATTGAGTGATATGAAAAAGGGTTACGATATGCTGAGCGGTGGCTATAAAACGGTAAAGGATATGTCTGAAGGAAATTTTTCCCTGCACAAGACTTTTTTGGATGCCCTGATGCAGGTGAGTCCCGTTGTGAAAAATTACAAAAGGGTGGGAGACATTGTGGAATATCAGGTTACGCTGATAAAGGAAAGCCGCAAAGGCATTGACAGGATCCTTACAAATGAAAGCTTCAGCCCGAAGGAGATACAGTACTTTGAAAAGGTGTATTCGAATCTCAGTAAAGAAAGTCTGAGGAATATAGAGGAGCTGACTTCGATAATCACGGCCGATACATTCAGGATGTCAGATGATGAAAGGCTTGAAGCAATTGATAAGATCTATGCGGACATGCAGCAGAAAGTGCTGTTCCTGCGGGATTTTAACGGTTCAGCATCTGTGCTGGCTTTACAGCGCTCCAAGGAACTTAACGATGCACAGACTGTGCGCAGCTTCCAGTTTAAGAATTAAACCTACTGATATGAGAGAGATTTTTAAAACAGCTTTTCTGCTTTTTCTTGTTCCTGCTGCAGGCTCTGCACAGGGACTCGGAGATGATATCGGCAGCCTGCACAGTATTCTGGAGCAGCTTTATGAGGAGATGATGCCGCTCTGCAGCAATCTTATGGGAGTGGGGCAGGGAATAGCGGGATTTGCTGCAGTATTTTATATTGCCTCAAGGGTTTGGCGCCATATAGCAAATGCAGAGCCTATTGATTTTTATCCGCTCTTCAGGCCTTTTGTGATCGGTTTCTGCATCATGATTTTTCCTTCCGTGCTCGCGATGATCAACGGGGTCATGAAACCCACGGTCACTGCCACCGCATCGATGGTAACGGGCTCCAATAAAGCAATTGAAGTGCTGCTGAATGAAAAAGAAAAAGCAGTCAAAGAAAGTGCACCCTGGAAAATGTATGTGGGAGTGCTCGGTACAGGCGACCGGGACAGATGGTATAAATATACGAATGAAGGAGCTGACCCTGCTGATGAAGGGCTTATGGAGGGAATAGGTAATGATGTGAAATTTGCCATGGAAAAAGCTTCGTACAGTTTTAGGAATTCTGTTAAAGAGTGGGTAAGCGAGGTGCTTCGGATTCTCTTCGAGGCTTCGTCCCTCTGCATTGATACGCTGCGGACCTTTCAGCTCGTGGTGCTCTCTATATTGGGACCGCTGGTTTTCGGAATAGCAGTCTTTGACGGATTTCAGCATACTCTTACAGTATGGCTGGCCAGATACATCAATATCTATCTCTGGCTGCCGGTTGCCAACATTTTCGGCAGCATTATCGGAAAGATTCAGGAACAGATGCTGAAACTGGATATCTCTCAGATCAATTCCTCCGGCGATACCTTTTTCAGCAGAACCGATATCGGGTACCTGATTTTTATGATCATAGGCATTGTTGGATATTTTACAGTGCCCTCAGTAGCCAACTACATCGTGCATGCATCAGGGGGAAGCGCACTGGGACAGAAAGTTACCAGTCTTTTAGGCGGCTCGGCCACTTCATTCCTAGGCGGTGCTGCAACAGGAGCGGGAATGGTTACGGATTCGATCGGCAATGCGGCAGGGAAAATGAGCCAGAGCATGTCCTCTTCTGCGACCTCGTCGCCATACCTTGAAGAAAAGGGAAGCTATAGGAGCGACAGGCTGAAAGGAAATTCTAAAAATTAAATGCACCGATTATGTTTACCAAGATAAAAAATATAGATACGGCTTTCCGTCATATCAGGGCTTTTACAATGCTCATTATCCTTTCCTGCGCCGTTATCACCTGTTACGGACTTTATAAAAGTTTCAGCTCAGCGGCTTTAATGCAGGACAAGGTATATATCCTTGCCAATGGAAAAGCGCTAGAAGCTTACGCATCAGACCGTAAAGATAATGTAGCGGTAGAGGTTAGGGATCATGTCAGGACATTCCACCAGTTTTTCTTCAGTCTTGATCCTGATGACAAAGTGATCAAAGCCAATGTAACCAAGGCGCTGTATCTGGCTGATAATTCTGTTAAACGGATCTATGATGATCTAAAAGAAAACGGTTACTACTCCGGGATCATATCAGGGAATATCAGCCAGAGCATTTTGATAGACAGTGTCAGCATCAATATTAATGAATATCCCTACCGCTTTAAATGTTATGCCAGACAGAGCATTATCCGCACTACGAGCATTCTAAACAGGAACCTGATCACAGAGGGTACCCTGCGCAATGTTTCAAGGAGTGACAATAATCCGCACGGCTTTCTCATTGAACGCTTCAATACGCTGGAGAATAAGGATCTCAGTACCTTAAACAGAAAACCATGAAAAGCTTATCCAACCAACAAATGATGAACCCTAAGGGTGTACGGCTGTTTGAAATGCTAAGATCCTACTGGGCATCTGCCATGAAAAGGCTGACCAAAGACCTTTCCAGAACGCAGCTGTACGGCGCGCTGACGGGATTTATTATCATAGGTGTGCTTATTAGCATTTATGCCGGTGTAAGAGGTTTAAGGGCTCAGAGACCCGCATCCATCCAGATTGATGCAGTTTCGGTAATCAGATCCCCTTATAGAGAGGAGAGAACAGCGCTGGAATTATTAGAGATACCGGTTAGAAACGATAGGAAAGAATCCCGTCTTGACCGATACATAGACAGCGTGATAAAAGGATCGGATAAACATAACAATTTAGAGGTGGAGTCCTGCAGCACTGGATTCATGCAAAAATAAACAGATAAAAAAATGATATTATGGAAATAAAAATGCTTTCAGCCCGGGAATTAAAGAACCGTAAAATGCTGCTGGTGCTGCCCTTACTTATCCTTCCATTCGTAACGCTGCTGTTCTGGGTACTTGGCGGAGGAAGAGGAACAGCAGCTGACAATGCAGATGCAGAAAGGACGGGACTAAATATGCTGCTTCCAAATCCGAAATTAACGGAAGATTCAGCTTTGGATAAAATGAGCTACTATGACCAGGCATCGCTGGATTCGATAAAACTTCAGGAACAGAAGAAAAAAGATCCCAATTATGCAGTGGGACCAGGAGATGAAAATATTTTGGCAGAGCAGAGTGCTTTTGATGCTGATGCAGCCTCCTGGAAAGGAAAGGACGCAGGTCTGAACACAGCGGGTTTGGGGCCCGATAATGAAAAGAAAATGTATGAGAAGCTGCAGGCCCTTCAGAAAGCCATTGCCGAGCCTCCCAAATCCGGACGTTATGGGCAGGATATGGGTGAATTTCAAAACCAGAAAATGCCTTATGGCGATGCGGCTGAAATGAAAAACTTAGAACAGCTTATGTCTGCAATGAGTGTGCCTTCCGAACCAGATCCCGAACTTGCCCAGCTGGGCGGAATGCTGGAGAATATTCTCGATATCCAGCATCCTGAACGTGTCCAGGAAAAGCTGAGACAGAATTCCAAACTGCATAAAGGAAAAGTGTTTTCCGTGAGCAGAAAAGCCGATGACCAGCACATAAGCTATTTCCAGAGTGTTGAGCCGGCAGCCGGGCAGCGGGATTCCAATTCCTTTTATTCTATGGATGCAGATGCTGTGAGTGATGAAGCGCAGAATGCCGTTCAGGCGGTGGTTCATGAAACGCAGACCATAGTAAACGGTTCAATTGTGAAAATAAGGCTGGTAAACGATGTCTTTATAAATGGCGTTCTGATTCCCAAAAACAGCTTTGTCTTTGGAACGGCATCACTGAAAGGCGAAAGGCTCGAAATAAAAATTACCGCAATAAAATCACAGAATTCCATTTTCCCGGTAGAGCTTTCGGTTTTTGACATCGACGGCATTAAAGGCATTAACATCCCAGGCACTATTAACAGGGATGTTGCAAAGGCATCCGCCGACAGGTCCCTGCAGAGCATCGGACTTTCGGGAGTCAGTGATTCCTGGGGGGCACAGGCAGCAGGAATGGGAGTGGAGGCCGCTAAAACACTGCTGAGCAAAAAAGTCAAACTCATCAAAGTTGCCGTTAAAGCGGGATATAACGTGCTGCTGTACGACGAAAAAGAAAAAAATGAAAAGTAAACAACCTAAAAAACTGAAGATGAAAAAGAGTCAAATCATAAGCGCCATCTGTTTTTTTCTGGCAGTGGTCTCAGGTTACGGGCAGTACAACAGCATTGGAGATTTCTCAACGATACAGCTGAGTTATGCAAAGACTACCAGTATTTTATTTCCGTACGGGGTCAAAAGTCTGGATATTGGCAGCAGAGATGTGCTAGTCCAGCAGGCTAAAGGAGTTCAGAACGTACTGCTGCTTAAAGCAGGCAGGAAGAACTTTGAACAGACCAATTTGACGGTGGTCACCTCCGACGCCAGGCTTTACGTGTTTCTGCTGAATTATGATGAAGTCTGTCCGGACTTACATATAACGGCGGAAAATACATCGGGATCAAGCAAAGAGATTTTATTTTCACAAGAGAACGAAAATGAGAAGGAAATAGAGCAGTTGGCCGTACTTGCCTTATCAAAAGCGAAAAAGGCCAGTGGATTACAAAAAAGCAGACATCAGATTAGCCTGGAAGTGAACGGCATCTTTATATCAAAAGATGTGCTGTATATAAGAGTAGTTTTTGCAAACAAATCCAAAATGAAGTACGATATCGACCAGCTTCGTTTTTTTATTAGGGACAGGAGCAGATCAAAACGGACGGCATCTCAGGAGATTGAGCTGCAGTGGCTGTACACTACTTCGGTATCAGAGGTAATACCTGATAAGTCTGAAGTCGTAAAAGTTTATGCGCTTGAAAAATTTACCATTCCGGAGAACAAGCACCTGACACTGCAGCTTATGGAGAAGAACGGAGGACGGAACTTAGAGGTTAATATTAAAAATAAAAGCATTACGGAGGTTTTCCCAATTCAGGAATAAACGAAGGGAGTTTTTAAAAAAGTTGAATTATGAAAATCAATATAAATGATCTTGAAATGCTGCTGAGCGTCGCGGAAGAATTTGCAGGTTATGGCTGTCAGTATGTGGCATTTCGCGCAAATGGGCTTTGCGATGCCGATAATGTAGACTTTTTTCGGAATGCCTGGCACGCTAAAGAACACTGCTTTGTAATGACTACCGATGCAGACTATTTTAAAAGACTGCCTTTGGAGTCATTAATACACGATATGAAAACGGTCTTGTATAGCGGTATGGATCTTTACAGCAATGAGGCAATTGATCTCACGGCGACTGCCGGGAAGATTAGGATTAAAGAGGAACTATTAGATAATAACTCAAATACTATAATTATGAATCAGAAGAATTTAGATTTTTTAGCAGACCAGATCAAGTATACTGGTTTTGGGGAGGCGCTGCAGCCTATACTGAAAGAGCAGCTGGAGAAGGGAGAAAAGGAATTTATGATTCCGCATGAAGCAAAATTTGAAAACAGTGTTCTGAAGTCTGAGCTCAATTTTAAGAAATCAGACCAGAGCGATATGTATTTTTTCAATTCCTATAAAGCTATGCTTTCGAAGGAAGATGCCTCACACACACTGGAGCAAATTTTCTATATCGGCAAGGAAAACAACTTTACGATGAAGGAAGCTTTCAATCTGCTCGACGGTAGATCGGTAAACAAAGACCTGACCAATAAACAGGGAGAGGTCTATAACGCGTGGACCGCCCTAAATTTCAAGGAAGCCGAATCTAACGGAAACTTTAAAATGACCCATTATCATCAGAATTACGGCTATAACCTGGAAGCAGCGCTTGAGAAACATTCCATTAAAGAACTGCAGACTCCCAAGTTTAAGGAAGACCTTATCAGTTCCCTTAAAAAAGGAAATATCCAGTCGGTGACCGTGGTGATAAACGGAGAGGAAAGCAAAAGATTTGTAGAGGCCAATCCGCAGTTCAAAACCGTTAGGATGTACGATTCAAATTTACAGCGCATCAATGACCGTGAAAGCAAAGAGGAGAAAAAAAGCCAGTCGGAATCCAAAAGCGAATCGAAGGAAATGAAAAAGGGGCCTGAAAATGATAACGATGCAGAGCAGGACGGAGGAACTAAAAAAAAACAGTCCCGCAGACAGGGCGCATCGCTCTGATGCCTGATGACAATTAAAAAAAAAAGATGATGGAACAGTTTTCAAACAGGGTGGAGCAGGAGCTGCTTCAATTCAAGTCGCGTGAAGAGAGACTGGGAAAACTGTTCCCATCTGAAAATGTGAAGGACAGTTTCGTGCTGGCGGAGAAGGTTAAATTCTATAGTTATCTTCTTTTAAAGTTCAAAGAAAGCAGAAATCCGGATGAAATTTATCTTTTAAATAAAATTCAGATTCAGAAGCGGCAATCGGAAAAAGAGCTGTATCCGAATAAATTTGTTCAGATGATGCGCAAAGCGTTCATTTTTTTTAGTGCGGAGAAGCGGTATGCCGCAGCATTAAAGAACGATGTTATAATTGGTCATAAAAAATTACTGGATGAAATTTCCAGATTTGGTCTTCAGATTTCCAGCGATAAGATTCTTCCAAATTTGGAATCGGGAAAAGACCGTTTTTCAGTCTCCGTTTCCAACTATGTAAATGAAAAGGAGCGGGTGGAACAGCAGCTGGTATTTCTTAAGGATATTTCGGGAGTTTACAGCTTTGAGGGTTTCAAGGCTGCCTTACATACCGAAAGCAGTCCTGAAAGCTGCAGAGAGCACTTTTTTAAAAATGAGCAGAGGGCTTTCAGTCCCGAGCAGGCTTTTCATCTCCTGGCTGGACGGGCGCTGGAGAAAGACGGTTCCTGGCTTCAGTTCGACCTCACCGATAAAAATGCAGAGGGCTGCTACCGTATCAAGGAATTTCGTGCGGATTACGGGTTCAATTTAAAAAATGATCTTGAAGCGCTGCCCTTAAAGGATAAAAGCGCTGAGCATATTGATACGCTTTTACAGGCATTAAAAAGAGGAGAAGCCCGAACGGCAGTTTTTGAAGTAAAAGATAAAGTGCACGGTTTTTCAATTCAGGCCAACCCGCAGTTCAAGACTGTGGATATTTACGACGAGCATTTGAAAAAGATTAATCTTTCTGCTCTAAGAGAAAAAAGGGTAGCTAAAACATCACAGAAGATAAATGCTGGAAAAAGTGCAAAACAAAAAAGTAAAAAAGCGGTGCGAATTCAATAAGTGAAAACGACTCATGGAAAACCTAAAACCCTTAACGGACTTTTATTCAGCAATCGAAAAAGATTTTCGGATCAGCAGCACGCATATTGCCATTTATACTGCGCTGCTCTGCATTCGGGCTGTTCAGGATTTTAGTAATCCTATCGAGATTTTCAGGGTGGAACTCTCACCTAAAGCGAAAATATCTTCCAAGTATACCTATCATAAATGTCTGCAGGAACTGCACCAGTACGGTTATCTGCGATATGAACCTTCCTTCAAAAAGACAAGGGGCAGCCGGATTTATTTTTTTGATTTTGAATTGCGTAAATTAATACAGCCTTGAACCTTTCTTCGATAAATTAAAAAGAGCTGCCTAGGGCAGCTCTTTTCTTTCATCGCAATTACAGAGCAGTATACACTCCGAAATTTTGATGAAAATCAAGAAACAATTAAATTAAAAAAAATGATTATTGGCTTAAAATCATGTTCTGTATAGTTCGGCAGTTTTTACAGCTGCAGGGTTTTCAGCAGGTGTGTATTTGTTTTTTTTTGTTTTATGGACGCGTGGGCGGCTGCCAGCCTGGCTATCGGCACCCTGTAGGGAGAACAGCTTACATAGTGTATTCCTGCATGATGGCAGAATTCGACAGATGCGGGTTCGCCGCCGTGCTCACCGCAGATGCCTATTTTAAGATCCTTTCTTGAGGACAGTCCTTTTTTCACTGCCATAGCGACCAGCTGCCCAACGCCTTCCTGGTCCAGAATCTGGAAGGGGTCGTGCTTCAGTATGCCCTTCTCCAAATAAAGCGGGAGGAATTTTCCTGAATCATCCCGCGAGTATCCGTAGGTCATCTGGGTGAGGTCGTTAGTTCCAAAAGAAAAGAATTCAGCTGATTCGGCAATTTTATCCGCTGTAAGTGCTGCCCTTGGCACTTCGATCATAGTTCCTACCAGATAGTCAATACGGTCTTTGTATACTGCAAAAACGATTTCGGCTGTCGCATCAATGACTTTTTTTTGCAGTTCCATTTCTTCTACAGTACCGGTAAGGGGTACCATAATTTCGGGCCTGCTTATAATGCATTCCTTTTTGAGGTTTAGGGCAGCTTCCAGAATTGCTCTGGTCTGCATTTCGGTAATTTCGGGATAGGTGTTGCCAAGCCTGCAGCCTCTGTGTCCCAGCATGGGGTTAAATTCGTGCAGGCTCTCTATTTTTTCCTTGACCATTTTCTGGGAGATCCGCATCTGTGCTGCAAGTTCTTTCTGGCTCTCCTGCTCGTGAGGAACAAACTCGTGAAGCGGAGGGTCCAACAGACGGATGGTAACAGGAAGTCCGTTCATGATCCGGAAGATATCCTCGAAATCCCTTCGCTGGATCGGCAGAAGTCTGGCAAGTGCTTTTCGTCTGCCTTCTTCACTGTCGGAAAGAATCATTTCACGCATAGCGGTAATCTTATCCTCGTCGAAAAACATATGTTCGGTCCTGCAGAGCCCTATGCCTTTTGCGCCGAAACGTATTGCGGTCTTTGCATCCTGCGGAGTGTCGGCATTTGTCCTGACCTGCATGCGGGAATGCTGTTCTGCCAGAAGCATCAGCTGGTCAAAGTCTCCGCTGAGATGCGCTTCGGTCGTTTTAATTTTTCCTTTATAGATCTTTCCAGTAGATCCGTCCAGGGAGATCCACTCTCCTTCCTTCAGCACTTGCGTGCCAAATACGGCTGATTTTGACTTGTAGTCAATTTTAATGTTTTCAGCTCCGGCGACGCAGCATTTCCCCATTCCCCTTGCTACTACGGCGGCATGAGAGGTCATGCCTCCTCGTGCAGTCAGAATGCCCTGTGCGGCAACCATTCCTTTTAAATCCTCGGGTGAGGTTTCTATACGAACAAGGATAACCTGCTCTGCATTTTTTGCCCAGTTCTGCGCGTCGGCTGCAGAGAAAACAATTCTCCCGCTCGCGGCCCCGGGAGAAGCTGGAAGTCCCTGAGCAAGTGCATGGGTTTCTAAGAGGGATGTTTTGTCGAAAATAGGGTGAAGCAGCTCGTCCAATCGATTCGGGTCTACATGCAGTAATGCATCCTGCTCGCTTAGAAGGTTTTCATTGAGCATGTCAACCGCCATTTTTACCATAGCTGCTCCGGTGCGCTTGCCGTTTCGGGTCTGCAGTATCCAGAGCTTTCCCTGCTGAATGGTGAACTCTATATCCTGCATGTCCCTGAAGTGGGATTCCAGAATGTCAGCAGCTTTTGTCAGTTCAATAAATATTTCAGGCATTGTTTCTTCCAGTGAAGGAAACTCTGCAATTCGCCTTTGTTCCGTCACTCCAGATAAATCAGCCCATCTTCTGGATCCCTCAATAGTGATCTGTCTTGGTGTGCGTATTCCTGCCACTACATCTTCTCCCTGGGCGTTGATAAGATATTCTCCGTTAAAGAGTTTTTCTCCGGTGCCGGCATCACGCGTGAAAGCCACACCCGTCGCTGAACTTTCTCCCATATTGCCAAATACCATTGCCTGGACTGTCACCGCAGTACCCCAATGGTGCGGTATATTGTTCAGTTCGCGGTAGTAAACGGCCCTTTCATTCATCCAGCTGTTAAATACCGCAATCACAGCTCCCCCAAGCTGCTCCCAGGGATCCGATGGAAAATCTTTACCGGTTTCTTTTTTAACGGTTTCCTTAAAACGGGCGGTGATTTCTTTGAGGTCTTCAGCTGAAAATTCACTGTCGTGTGTGATGTGTTTTTCTATCTTTACTTTTTGTATGATTAGCTCGAAAGGATCTTCGTCCTGATCCGATGCAGCTTTTAATCCGAGAACTACTCCGGCATACATCTGGATAAACCTTCTATAGGAATCCCATGCGAAACGCGCATTGCCGGTTTTATTTATGAGCCCCAGAACAGATTTATCATTCAGCCCCAGATTTAAAATTGTGTCCATCATGCCGGGCATGGATGCCCTGGACCCGGATCGTACCGAAACAAGACACGGATTGGAAGAGTCGGCGAATCTTGTTCCTGACTGCTGTTCCACAAACTGCATGGCTTTGAACAGGTCATGTCTGATGAGGTCGAGAACCGAACTTGCGGCACTGCTGTGGTGAAGACGGCAGAGTTCGGTTGTGATGGTGAATCCTGGAGGAACTGCTATGCCTATAAGATTCATTTCGCAAAGATTAGCACCCTTGCCGCCCAGGAGATCATTCATTTCTGCATTTCCTTCTGCCTGCCTGTTGCCGAAAGTAAAAATGGTTTTGGTTTGGTTGGTCATAGTTTTTTCTTTTTTTTCTGCTTCAATTAAAGTTTAACAATTAACGAAATCGATATAGTAGATTGGGTAAAAAAAATATTGTGATTGAAGAAAAGAACTGCTGGCAGACAATCCTTTTCCCGTCCCATCATTTAGTAAAAATATTGCCTTCAAATACAAAACGTTTAAAAGACAAATTGCAGAATAGCCCTAAAACTGCCATTTTATAAAATTTGGGTGTGGTTAAGCATACGTGGTTTTTTGTAATAGCTGTAATATTCTTAAACACCAGTCAGTCCCGTATTTTAATAATCATCATTTTTAAAACCATGATATTCCACAGGAAAAACTCTTATTCTGCAGCGAAATTATGTAATCTAAAATAAGCCGTGTGTGTCTTTTGTCACACTTAAGGTTTTATGCACCGAATTATACAATGCGTTTTTAAAAACGCTTTAGCTGTTTTCACAAACTTTTTTTTGCTGCCGCCTTTACATTAGCCAGCTGGCCAATTACAGTCAATTTGACTATAATTCATCATATCAAGCTGAAAAATTTTTTGCAAACAATAAAAAAAATATAAAATATATTACTATTCGCTAAAAAGTTGGCACATTAAAAGCAGGATGGATTTTTTCCTTTACTATGGGTACAAGAAGGTACAATAAAACTTGTACTTGTACTTGTTCAAATATCTTAATTCCTTTGTTCCATAACCTTGCAGTTTAACAAATAAATGCATTTTAAGTTGTTGACTACAGATAAAAAATATATTATGGACAAAGCAGTGACAAAGGAAGATTTGAGACAGTTTGGTCTGCTTCTGCTGGATAAAATCGAAAATCTTTTAAAAGAATCCCCAGATGTAAAAACCAAGGTAAGTAACCCTGAATGGATCAAAACAAAAAGTGTTAGAATGCTGCTGGGAATTTCAGCAGGGTCGGTGCAGAATTTAAGGATAGGGGGGAAGGTGAGATTTAAAAAAGTGATGGGATCGTATTATTATAATCGAGAAGATCTTGAAAAACTGTTTGATGATGAAAGATAATCATTTTAGTCATGGAAAGTTAATGGAGTACTTTTCTGTTTATATGAGTGACCGCGACCTGAATGTCTGGCATCTTGCAATCTTAAGTGCTGTTTTAAATTTAGGCTACCTACAGGGGAAGAGTAAACGAATAGTTGTGAGCAGAAGTATTATTATGAACCTTTCCCATGTAAATACCCTGCCGACATATCATAAATACTTTAAACAGCTGCAGTTGTATGGTTATATCAAGTATAAACCGTCATACCATCCTTTAGTAAAGAGTGAAATTAAATTATATAAAAAGAGGGTATCTTCCTCTGAATAAATAACCTTTGATAAAAAATTAAGTTTTAAAAAATCAGCATGTATTAAAAAATCGCAAGCCTAAGCTTATTTTTTATAATCAACTCATGCAGTTTTTCTTCCCAGTTTTGTGCTAAAGAGCCTCCGTAATCATTATCTTCATTGTCTTCAATTATATCATTGATTAAATAATTGGTTGCTGCTATGACTTTTTTTTCTGACATCGTTGCTGGCAAACCTCCTCTGGAAACATGATGATCAACAGCTGAGAGTTTTGGATAATTAATATGAAACCCTTCGGCCAATATTTTTTCACCCTTAAAAATAAAGGATTTATCAGACATGGAAAGCACCACCAATAATTGTGGAGAAACCCATGAACCCTTGGAAAGTCGTTCCCATATTAAATCAAATAAATCTCCTCTTCTTGACTCTTTAATTAATAATAATGAAACAGATGCTACAAGGTGGAATCTCCAGTCTTCCTGGTCTAAAAGTAATTTTATACCTTGCTTGATTTCGTGCTCCGAATTGGATTGAAGTATAGCTTCTAATTTTGAAATACTTAATTGTAAGTTGAAACTTTGTGTTTCGTCGCCAGGTAATTCTACCAAACTCAAAAAGGGAAGATGGTTTGGATTTCCATCCCAAAAATCCTTGAAAATTCCTAAATCCATTATTTATAGCTTGGCAACTTAAAAAATATTAATCTGACTACCGCTGCCTTTTTAGAAGATTAAATTTGAATGTATGTTTTGCTAATGTAGAAAATTTAATCCAATCTTTTCGTATCATAATTTTAACCGCCAATATAATTTATCGGCGGTTTTTTATGTCTTGTTTTAGTATAAAAATTGGTTTATAATGAAATGTCATATTTTTTCTTAATGGTTTCAATCTCTTTTTCCAGTCTTTTTAAAACTGAAATATCGGATTCGGACATTTGAGGCTTTTTCTTGTTGAGTTTTTTATTAAGTATTGACATTTCGCGTCCGATAGTTGCTTGCTCTGTAATAGCATACGCTTCGGTCTGCTTGACCGATGAATGCCCAAGAAGTTCCTTTACGACATTAATTGGAACATTGTTATTGAGAGTTACCGTGCTTCCGAAAGTTCGGCGGGCCATATGTGTGTTGAGCGTAAAAGGAAAACCGCAAAGGTTTGCAACTTCTTTCAGATACTCGTTCATTTTCTGATTGGAAGAAACAGGCAGTACAGTGCCTCGCTGCACACAGAGCGGGTGGTCTTTATACTTTTCAATTATTTTTAGTGCCTGAGGAAGCAGAGGAACATTAAATGAAGAATTGGTTTTCTGTCTTTCAGCCATTATCCAGAGATTGCCGTCAATGCCTTTCTTAATATCACTTTTCTTTAATTGATAAGCGTCAATGTAGGCGAGTCCTGTGTAACATTGAAATACAAATACATCCCTTACAACATCGAGCCTGTCTGTCGTAAAATAATGTCTTTCCAGTTCATATAGTTCCTGTGTGGTAATAGGTTTCTTTACCAATTTTGTTTTGCGCCCCTTAAAGTTTTTAAATGGGTCCTTATGTATGATTTCCTTATCAATGGCTCGGATAACAATTTTCTTAAAGTTGGCAATGTATTTCAGCGTTGTGTTATTGCTGCATTCCCGAACTGTTCTAAGATAAAATTCAAAATCCTTAACAAACTCCAGATTCAAATCTTCAAATTCATGATCGTCCTTTTTAAATTTAAATTTAATAAAGGATGTAAGGTGGTTTTTGGTAATAGTAAAGCGGTCGAGGGTACCTTTTGCATACCCTTTTCCAAGCAGTGCTTCCATCTGATCGTTGTGCTTTTGGAATTCTTCAAGGACTTTCGCCTTTGGCGCATTTTTTCCCAGGACCTGATCCATCACTTTTTCGGCTGTGATAGATTTACCACTATACATCATTTCTGTTTTGATTCCATTAATCTTCAGGGTCAATGAATCCAAAAAGAAGTTCAGCGATTTTGCGTCTTCTTTACTGCCTACCGCTCTTTCCATTTTCTGGTCCCATCGGGTGATGTCCCATTTTCTTTTGGTTGATGCTTCCTTTGGAATGCCGTGCACGGTAATTCTGAAGTAGACGGTTCTAATCTTACTGTCATTGCGGGGGATTTTCAAAAAGAAAACCAACCCAAAGCTGCTTTCTAACATAATTCAATGTTTTAGGTTAATAAATGTAGAATTATGGCGTGTAAAAAACAAGTCGTTAACCTCTTTAACCCCTGTGTTTATAAGGGATTAACCCAAATTCTGTGGCACATTTGCCCGACACCTGAATGTGCCACGATTTTGCCACAGAAGTTTTGGGCGCTTTTAAAAAATTTGAAAAATGCCGTAAAAGCAAAAAACCTGCGAATCCATTGGATTTGCAGGTCTTACCACGTTTTTTGCGGGCTTTTGAAAAGATTGAAAAACCTTCGTTTTCGCTTCTTTTACCCTTTTTGTGGGGAGAGCAGGATTCGAACCTGCGAAGTTCACACAGCAGATTTACAGTCTGCCCTCGTTGGCCGCTTGAGTATCTCCCCGATCTCAGCTTTGTTGCGCTTTGTTGTTCTAAGCGGTTGCAAATATAGGAACGTTTTTCATGTTTGCAAACAAAAAATGAACTTAATTTTAAGTTATTTTAAAGTTATTTTTTAATTCATTGGAATTGAATAAAATAAAAAAATCTCCACTAGGGAGATTTTTTTATTTTATTTTAAAATGTAAGATTATTTTGCAAGAAGTTCCAGGATTTTTGCTTTCAATTCCGGACCTCTTAAGTCCTGAGCTACTACTTTTCCTGATGCATCAAGAATAAAAGTAGCAGGAATCGATTCAACATTGTATTGTTTTGCAATTGGTTCATCCCAAAATTTTAAATTAGAAACCTGTGTCCAGGTTAAACCATCTTTTGCAATCGCTTCTTTCCATTTTGCAGCATCCTTATCCAGAGACACTCCAATGATATTTAAGCCTTTTGAATGTAGTTCTTTGTAAAGTGCTACAACGTTTGGATTTTCTTTTCGGCAAGGTCCACACCATGAAGCCCAGAAATCTACAATTGTAACTTTACCCAGACTTTCTTTTAATGAAACTACTTTTCCTTGCGGATTAGGTGCTGAAAAATCTGCTCTTCATTTACCAGTTCCTACTGCCGGAGCTGCTGAAGCACCAACTGATGGCATTTTTGCCTGACCTAATCTGGTTTTGATTTCTTTACCGGGAGTAGTATTTTTTACAGAGTCATCAAAAGAGTTATAAATAGTTTCCAGCTTCTTCATATCTGCTTGTGGATCATTCATTAAGTTTTGAAGAATAATAGCTGAAATATAAGATTTTGGATGACTTTCTACATAAGTAAAGTATTTTGTTTTACTTTTCTCCTGTACTTCTTTTTGGATCTCCGTGTATTGTTTCATCAAGTTATTGATAACGGCTGTATCCTGAGCTTGTTGAGCCTGTTGCATTTTTTGATTATTGTTTTTCTGAAAATCAATCAGATTTTTTTGAGTTTTAGTAATATCTTCCATGAAAGTTACATACTCATCATTGTTATAAGTTCCGGAAACTTTAGATTTATGAATACTATCTTTGTCAATGGCAACTTTAATTTCACCTGTCTCAAGGATTAAGGGGATTGGACCGTTAGCACCTTGTAAGATCAATGCGTGAAAAGCCGGTTCTGTTACTTTTCCTTTAATTTCAAATTTTCCGTTTTCAACTTTTACTGTATCAAGAGAAACCGGCATTTTTGTAGCAGGGTCCTGACCTTGTAAGATAATCGTTTTTCCATTTTCAATCCCTGTAGCAGTACCTGTAATTAGGTATTCTCCATCTTTAACTTTACTGCAAGAAATGATAGCTACAGAAGCTGTAAGTACAAAAAGTATTTTTTTCATTATAAAAAATTAATTAGTTAATTGATTGTGCAACAAAAGTATCTAAAAATATAAAACTTACAGAATTTTGTAACCTAAAATTTTGTTATAGTTTTTTTGATGTTAAAACCCCTATAATCAACGACTTTGGCTGGGTAATTTGATTTAAAACTGCCAATTACAAACTTATTTTAATTCTAATTTTTCAGTTTTGTAAATTTTACACATAAAAAAAGCACTCTGTAATAAGAGTGCTTTTAATAAATATAGTGCTGTAATCTATTCTTGATTTGTTTTCTTTCTCCAGGTAAAAGAGTTTAAGATGTGTCTTTTTGCAAATCTTCCAGGAGAATCTGCATTTACCATTTTCACGTAAGTTGCTTTAGGAACGCTGATATATTCGTAAACACTTCCGTTAGAAAAATCAATAATTAAACGGCCTTCAACAAACTTATAATCTGTAATCGTACAAGTAGAAATTGTTTCTGTGTACTCAGGTAAGTTAAGTTTAATCGTATCAGGGTGAATACTTACTAAGAAATGGTAAGCCTCGATAATGGTTTTACTTTTTTCTTCTGCTTCTTTTAAACCAGCGTCATCTCCCACAAATTTATCAGGATGAGATTCTTTCATCGCATTGCGATAAATTGTCTTTAAATCTTTTAGCTCTACAGTTTTCTCTACGTTTAGTAACTTGCGGTATTCAACTATTTTTTTCATAAATAAAAGGTAACTACTTGTCTATTAGTTTGAAATCGATATTAATTAGTTCAAATCGACAAATTTTTTGCAAAGGTACACTTTTTTTTAACTTTTCAGTTTTGACAAGAAAAAATATTTGAAGTAAAAGTTTCAGTTTTAGGTTTCCGAAAAACCTGAAACCTTATCCCAGCCTTCGGGAGAAACAAAGAATCTATTGTTCGGGCTTATGATTTGCCTTGTCAAAATTCTTTGATTTCTTTGGATATTTTTTATAGCTGATGTCGCTTGGGTTTTCAATTATAGATTTAATAGTAATCCAGTCTCCTTCTTTAAAGTTGGACTGAACCATTTTATAATCCAAAAGATATTCGCCACAGAAATAATTATTGTTTTCGTCTTTTTCTATAATACCGGTAAAAACTCCTTTTTGCGGCATTTTTTGTTCCATATCTTTAGACATGATTTGCTGATTTAAAATTACTAGGCAAAGATAAGCATTTAATGTTTGTTTTAGGGAGTTCAACACAATCTGAGTATATTTGCACATGCAAAAAAACTTTAAGCCACATCCTAATTCTTTTAAGAACACATTTTGTATATTTAAGGAAGTGCCGGCAAATAAAATTGAAGGATTAAAGAAACAATTTGAAAGCAAGGCAGGAAGTTCTTACTATTATACAGAAGAAGGAATGTACCGTGTCTCAAATCACTGGGGGAGACTTGCCAACAGCAAATGGCGACTTATAGCACCAGAGCGCGATTCTGAAGCTTCGGGAGAATCAAAAACCAAAATCGGATTTGCAAAGTGGGATGAATTTTATCCCGATAACGCCGAGGAAAAACTGTACTATATTGAAGCCGACTATCAAAGTAATCTGGCCAATTATCAGCATAAGCGAAATCCGGAATATGATGGGAAAGCGGTTTTAAGGACGAGTTTTGAAACGATGAAAAGACTGAAACAGATTCGGAATCTGCAACAGCTAACTTCATGGGCAAAACATTTCGATTTTGATGATATTAATGATTTACGAAAACAAATCATTGATCAATTAATTTTTACAGAAAAAACATTAGAACAAATTAAAAGAGACATATAATGGGACGCAATAACGAACGAAATATCAAAAAGCACAATGATAAATTGCATAAAGCCCAGGCAAAAGTTAAGCAAGCCGAAATAGCACGCAAAGAAAAATTAAAAGAAATTATAAAGAAGTTTAACGAGAGTAAGAACGAAGACTAATTAGTTTCAAGTGTAAGGTTTAACGTTTAAGTTAATGTACGTTACCTGAAATCTGATCCCAAAGCTTCGGGAGAAACAAAACAAAAAAACAATGAATACAAAATTTGAAACTTTAAAAGCTAGCGTACAGGAAATCATCGATTTAATTGCTGCAGAAAACCAAAGAGAAGCCAATAATAAATTATTGGAAGTAAGCGAAACACTGGACGAAATGCTGGACTTCGCCGAAGAAGATGAAGAACTGAGAGAAATAAGCCGTTATCAGGTTTTATTAAATCAGCTTCATGTAAAGATTAATGGAGAAGAAGGAGTTGATGGAAAGTAAAAAATGCTTTTGCGATACCGGATTGTTATTTGAAAACTGCTGTAAATTATATTTAAGCGGACAACAAAAAGCACCTTCTGCGTTGGCACTAATGCGTTCCCGATATTCTGCTTACGCCACTCACAATGCTGACTATTTGTTGGAAACGACTTATAGATCGGAAAGAAAATATTATTCGAAAGCTGAAATTTTAAAATGGGCTGTTTCTAACAAATGGCAAAAGCTCGAAATACTGAGTTCTGCAGAAAATACAGTTGAATTTAAAGCGCATTTTTTAGACGCAGATAACCAACCACAAATCCACTATGAGTTTTCAACTTTTAAATTTGAAAATGGTGCGTGGTTTTATCTTGACGGAAAGTTTGAATAATTGTGAGATTTAACACTGTTAGTGTCTTATTTTATTTAAATATTTTAACTAAAAATTAATAAACGATTCTTTTTTCATAATTCTAAAAAGATGTAATTTTAGAATTATGAAAAATGAATTTAAAAAAGGCTTTTATTTTAAGACTTACGAAGCTCCTTTTCAGTCTCCGTTCGACAAACTTTTTACGATTTTTAAAGAGTTAATCACCCATACTTCAGGTGATTTTGATGAAGCAATCAGCTGGCTTCGGGAACTGGATATCGAATATAAACTTACCGACGAGAACTATACGATCGACGATTTTATTGAAGACCTTAAGAAAAAAGGGTATATTAAAGATGAAGTGAAAGGCGATGGAAGTTCGGGTCTGGGCATCACAGCCAAAACAGAACGTGCAATAAGACAGCAGGCTTTAGACCAGATTTTTGGGAATTTAAAACGTTCCGGAAGCGGAAATCATAAAACTAAGCACGCCGGAAATGGTGATGAACATACCGGAGAATTCCGCGAATTTACTTTTGGAGATGGTTTAGAAAGGATTTCCTTGACAGAAAGTCTTCGAAATGCTCAAATAAACAATGGCGTGGAAAGTTTTATGCTCACCGAAAACGATTTGGTTGTGGAAGAAACTCAGTACAAAGCACAAATGAGTACGGTTTTGATGATTGACATCAGCCATAGTATGATTTTGTACGGCGAAGACCGAATTACACCAGCCAAAAAAGTGGCAATGGCGTTGGCCGAATTAATTACAACGCGTTATCCAAAAGATACTTTGGATATTTTAGTTTTCGGGAACGATGCCTGGACAATTCCAATTAAAGATCTGCCTTATTTACAAGTTGGTCCGTATCACACTAATACGGTAGCTGGTTTGCAATTGGCGATGGATATTTTGCGAAGAAAACGAAATACCAACAAACAAATCTTTATGATTACCGACGGAAAACCAAGCTGTGTTCGTGAGCGCGACGGCTCGTACTATATGAACAGCAACGGACTTGATGAATATATCGTCGACAAATGTTATACACAGGCACAACAGGCCAGAAAACTACATATTCCGATTACTACTTTTATGATTGCTCAGGATCCTTATTTACAGCGATTTGTCAATCAGTTTACAGAAGCCAATCAGGGAAAAGCATTTTACACCGGACTCAAAGGTTTGGGCGAAATGATTTTTGAAGACTATGAAACGAATCGAAAAAAGAGAATTAAATAAGGCAGTAAGGTTCTGAGGAACAAAGGCACAAAGTTTTTCTCCGTGCTTTCCACAGTTTCGCTTAGCGCAATCCAGGAAAATCTTTGTCGCTTTGCAACTCTGAACCTTAGTACCTTAAAAAAAATATATAAACCGATATCAGAATATACAAATGAACATACTTGACATAAAAACATTAGGCGAATTACAAGATGCCGGATACAAAACCAAATCCATCAAAGACGAATTAAGAGAAAACCTGCGCGAAAAAATCAGATCGGGTAAACCTGTTTTTGAAGGTGTTCACGGTTTTGAAAATACCGTAATTCCGGAGCTGGAACGTGCGATTCTTTCTCGTCATAACATTAATTTACTCGGGCTTCGCGGACAGGCAAAAACACGTTTGGCGCGTAAAATGATAGAATTATTAGACGAATACATTCCATATATAGAAGGCTCAGAAATTAATGACGATCCTTTTAATCCGATTTCCCGTTATGCGAAAGATTTGATTGCAGAACTAGGTTATCAAACACCTATTTCATGGTTGCACAGAAGCGAGCGTTTCTTTGAAAAACTTGCCACGCCAGATGTAACGGTTGCCGATTTAATTGGAGATGTAGATCCTATTAAAGCGGCGAATTTAAAATTATCATATGCCGATGATCGCGTCATTCATTTCGGAATGATTCCAAGGGCCAATCGCTGTATTTTCGTTATCAACGAATTACCCGATTTACAGGCAAGAATTCAGGTAGCATTATTTAATATCCTTCAGGAAGGTGATATCCAGATTCGTGGGTTCAAATTAAGAATGCCTTTGGATATGCAGTTTGTATTTACAGCAAATCCGGAAGATTATACCAATCGCGGAAGCATTGTAACGCCTTTAAAAGACAGAATTGGTTCTCAGATTTTAACGCATTATCCTGAAAATATTCAAATTGCAAGAACTATTACAGAACAGGAATCTAAGTTAGATCAAAATCAGACCGATTTGGTTTATGTGCCAGGTTTAGCGAGAGATATTTTAGAGCAAATTAGTTTTGAAGCTCGTGAAAGCGAATATATCGATAATAAAAGTGGTGTAAGTGCCAGAATGAGTATTACCGCTTTCGAAAACTTAATTAGTACAGCCGAGCGTCGTGCTTTACTTTCCGGAGTAGAGAAAACTACCTTACGTTTATCTGATTTTGTTGGAATCATTCCTGCTATTACCGGAAAAGTAGAGTTGGTTTACGAAGGAGAGCAGGAGGGAGCAGACGTTGTTGCGGAAAGTTTAATTGGATCTGCCATCAGGACTTTATTTCCGGAATATTTTCCTAAAATCGAAAAATTAGAAAAGCCGGACGAGAAAACACCATATTCTGATATTGTAGAATGGTTTTTCGCGGAAAGCGGTTTCGAATTGTTAGATGATGCCTCAGATGCGGATTATAAAAGTATTTTGGATGAAGTGACGCCGTTGGATGTTTTATTGAAAAAATATCAGCCCCAACTAGCGCCGGAAGATGAATATTTCGTGAAAGAGTTTGTGCTATGGGGATTGGTAGAATATAAAAAACTTAGCAAAGACCGATTCGCAAAAGGAAATCAGTTTAGGGATATTTACGGAAGTTATATCAGTAAGTTTTAAACTTAATAATTATAAATTATTAAACCCGACAGGTTTTTAAAACTTGTCGGGTTTATTTTTTTCTACACTAGAGACATCATATTTTTTGATTTTCAGAAAGCTAATTGGAAGAACTAGTTTCTAAACAAAGACAAACATTAGAGAAATTACCAATCGCTATGTTTATTTAAGCAAGTGAAACGCCTTTTTATACACAAAGAAAAACTATGGTACTATGTGTTGAAAAATATTTAGTCATTAAAAATACTCTGGTCTAGCCTCTTTTTTAAAACCGGCTGAATCATTTTCTCTTCGAATACTTTACTTTTACAATCCAAAAGTCAATTTATGTTATTTCTTCTTTTAAGTATTCTATGCAGTGTAATTGTCGGCGTAATTTTCAAAATTGCCCGAAAGTACAATAGCAATCCGTCACAGATTATTTCCTTTAATTATGTTGTAGCAATTGCACTTTGTTATTTCACGTTTAGTCCAGAACTTCAGGAATTGGATGATCATGCGCCCTGGAATATCTATACTGCGGTCGGAATTCTGCTTCCGGTTGTTTTCCTTTTTCTGGCTTTTTCTATAAAATATATGGGAATCGCCAAAACAGACGCCGCGCAAAGGCTTTCCCTTTTTATTCCGATTTTAGCTGCCTGGTTATTGTTTGGCGAAGAATTTAATACCTATAAAACAATTGGAATTATAATTGGTTTTACAGCACTTTTGTTCATACTTAGAAAACAAACAGATAATAACGAGAACAAATGGATTTATCCGGCAGCGGTTTTATTTGGTTTCGGAATCATTGATATACTTTTCAAAAAAATCGCTTTATATACCGTTGTTCCTTATACAACTTCCTTGTTTTTTGTCTTTATAATTTCGTTTGCGGTTTCTGTATTTATTGTTTTGTATAAATTATTGGTAGAAAAAGAAAAACTGGCAGTTCAAAATCTTCTGTTTGGAGCTTTGGTCGGAATCTTTAATTTCAGTAATATTTTATTTTATTTAAAAGCACACAAAGCATTCGCAGACAATCCGTCAACGGTTTTTGCGGGAATGAATATGGGAGTTATCATTCTTGGAACTTTAGTTGGTGCTTATTTCTTCAAAGAAAAACTTTCTAAAATCAATATTTTAGGTCTGTTTTTGGCTTTAACAGCGATTGTTTTTATTGTTTTTTCACAATTATCTTAATTTTTTTATTTTGTAATACGTTGTTTTTTAATCATTTATGTGCTTTTGTTTAATTTCCCTGAAACAAACTCTACTAATTCTATAGAATTTGTAAATATAATTTTGTAGATTTGCTTCAACAATGAAAAACTATAGTCAAAATATAATAATGTCTTTCTCTTACAGCTTTGCGATGTGCTGTATGATGAATCACGTTATGAAACGGCGTTAATAGAGAAAGTACTTGTTAGTTATTTTTTTTTTAGCCTTTCATTGCACCATGAAAGGCTTTTTTTTGAATTATTAAAAATGAAAATATGAGAACCAATAGAAATACAAATAGTAGAATGCATTGCTGTTTCAGAAAGATTCCGTGTTGCATGTAGTGACAAATGCAAGTTTAAAGTAATGCTAAAAATCTATTAAATAACCCAAATCCAAAAACTATATACTATGAGTTCAGAAATTATAAAACAGAATCCCTTTCAATCGATGATTGATCGTTTCAATATTGCTGCTGATATTTTAAATTTAGATGAGTCAATAAGACAAAAACTGCAGCGCCCTGAAAAACAAATTACAGTCAATTTTTCTGTTGTTCTGGATAATGGGAATGTTCAGAACTTTGAAGGTTATCGTGTTATTCACAACACCGCGTTAGGACCTTCGAAGGGCGGAATACGATATGATAATGCGGTTAATCTGGACGAAGTAAAAGCACTTGCCGCCTGGATGACCTGGAAATCTGCTGTAACCGGAATTCCGTTTGGTGGAGCAAAAGGCGGCATAATTTGTGATCCCAAAAAACATTCTAAAACAGAATTAGAAAAAATTACAAGAGCCTATACAAAAACCTTATCGGATATTTTTGGCCCGGAAAAAGATGTTCCAGCGCCTGACATGGGAACTGGGCCGGACGAAATGGGCTGGTTAATGGATGAATTTTCGCTTTTGCACGGAAAACCGATTCATGCCGTAGTTACAGGAAAACATCTGCATTCCGGCGGATCTTTAGGTAGAGTAGAAGCAACAGGAAGAGGAGTAAGTATTATCAGTTTATTAGCACTTCAAAAACTAAAAATCAGACCTGCGAGAGCTACTGCGGCAATTCAGGGATTTGGAAATGTTGGTTTGCATTCTGCGTTGTTTCTGTATGAAAAAGGAGTTAAAATTGTGGCGGTCAGTGATGTTTCAGAAGCTTTTTACAATCCAAATGGTATCAATATTCCAGAACTGATTTTATATTATAACCTGAATAATAAAACCATAAAAGGATATCCGAATTCTGTGGCAATCAAACATGAAGATTTATTGCTTTTGGATGTAGATGTGTTGATTCCCGCTGCAAAAGAAGATGTTATTACACAAAAAAATGCTGCCGATATTCAGGCAAAAATTATCATCGAAGCGGCAAATGGTCCTGTTTCTTCAGATGCAGATCAGATTTTACACGATAAAAATATATTAGTTGTGCCCGATATTTTAGCAAATGCCGGCGGTGTTACTGTTTCTTATTTCGAGTGGCTTCAGAATTCGCTTTTGGAGTCGTGGAGGATCCATCAAATTAATACACGTTTGGAGGATATTCTGCAAAAAGGTTTTGATACTGTATTTAGAGTTGCAGTAAAATATAACGTAACGCCTCGTATTGCTGCTTATATTATTGCTTTGAAAAAAGTAGCCGAGACGCAGTCTGTAAAAGAGTTTGCGGTCGAAACTCCTCAATATAAGCAAAATTAAAAATCAGGTTTTTAATAGAAGATCATTTTCATTGAGACGCTTTTTACTCTTAAAAAAAACGTACTCAGTGAAGATGTCTTTTTTATTACCTGCATATAAATTTTAGATTGTAAAATGTTGAAAATATGAAAAATATAAATTTCCTGGCATTTGCTATGCCGGCCTTTTTTCTTTTTTTATTTTTAGAATATAAGCTTGCCCAACGAAGAAAAAAGCCTGAAATATTTAATTATGAAAGTTCGGTTTCGAATATCTCAATCGGAATTGCAGAGCGTCTGATCAATTTGTTTATTGCAGCCAGCTTTTATCAACTGTATTATTTTATTTATGATACTTACAGGATATTCGAAATTCCTGTAAATCCTCTGATCTGGTTTTTACTCCTTCTGGCCACAGATTTTGTCTGGTATTGGTATCACAGACTCGGCCACGAAGTTAATTTTTTCTGGGCAGCACATATTGTACATCATCACAGCGAAGAATTCAATTTTACGGCAGCGGCTAGAATTACTACTTTTCAGGCTGTAATAAGAACGGGATTCTGGTGTATTTTGCCATTTATTGGATTTCATCCTTCAATGGTAATTACGATGCTTATTGTACACGGTGCTTATTCGTTTTTTACTCACACACAATTAATTGGAAGGATAAAATGGCTTGAATATGTTTTGGTCACACCTTCTGTTCACGGCGTTCATCACGCTTCCGACGAAAAATATCTGGACAAAAATTATGGCGATATGTTTACATTTTGGGATCGTCTATTCGGCACTTTTCAAACAGAAGAAGAAAAACCAAAATACGGATTAACACATCCGCTGAAAAGCTATAGTTTTTTGTGGCAGCATTTTCATTATTATTTTGAAATTTATGAATTAATGAAACGTTCCAAAGGATTTAAGGCCAAATGGAAAGCTGTTTTTGGAAGTCCGGCCGATATGGATCAGGATATTCGCCCGATTCTCGAAAAACGTTTTCTTCAGGATAAAGCGTCTCCGAATCAAAGACTTCGTTTTAAAAACTACTTATATATTCAATTGGGAATTTCTACATTGCTTTTAACGGCTTTTACGTATTATTTTGATTTTTTAGAAGTGTACGATAAAGTATTTGTTCTTTCTTTAATTATAATAACGTTAATCAATTGCGGCGCTTTATTAGAACAGCGAAAATGGATTTACTATTTAGAATATACCCGCATTTTTATGATTACAACGTACTTTTTGTACGAAGAAGATTTGATGATATTTTTCTTTGTCCCGCTTGCTGTGATGATTTTTGCGGAGCAATTATTTTCGTTGGGTAAACGTTATCAAAATGTTGTTTTGCAAGTGGAGACTTCTGAATAATTTTTTCCGCCACGAATGATAATTACACGAATTTTATATAAATATAAATTCGTGAATTCGTGGCTAATCATAATATTTTTTTCCGCCACGAATTCACGAATTATATTAAAATCTATGCAGATAAGAATAGTTTAAATTGTCAATTCGAGGCTAGTCAGAATGTTTTTTTCCGCCACGAATTCACGAATTATTTTAAAATCTATGCAGATAGAATTAGTTTAATTGTCAATTCGAGGCTGATAATTACACGAATTTTAGGTTAAATATAAATTCGTGAATTCGTGGCTAATCATAATAATTTTTTCCGCCACGAATTCACGAATTATATTAGAATTTATGCAAATAGAATTAGCTTTATTTGTCAATTTGAGGCTGATAATTGCACGAATTTTATGTAACACACTTCATCAAATATGCACTGAATAATTACACGAATGGATAGAAAAATAATTCGTGAATTCGTGGCGAAAAAAAAACTCAGAATCTTAGCATCTCAGCATCTTAGATAGTCTTAATCGCCATAATTTTTTCTTCAAAAGTATCTTTAAAATCAGATTTACTTTTAATTCTGGTTTTATACGTATAAATGGTAGCTACAGAAAGTTCGAGGAATTCTGCCATTTGACTACTGTCCTGAATTCCTAATCTGTATAAGGCGAAAATGCGTAGTTCGGTATTCAGAAGTTCCCCTTTTTTCACAATACATTTGTGATCGTTGGGAAATAATTTATTAAACTCCGTCACAAAAGTGGGGAAAAGTCTCAGGAAAATTTCATCAAACTGATGGAATAAGTTTTCACGTTCTTCCTTGACATTGTAACGTTTTAAACTCGCGATTACTTCGTCGGTTTTTTTTGTTATAATTTTGTGGAGCGTACTTTTCTGGATATGATCTATTTTATTGATGAAAGCAGAAGTTGCTTTTATAAAATAAGTAATATATTCCTCTTTGATGGCATTGGCTTCGCTAAGGCTCACATTCATTTCCTGCAATTGCAAATAGGAAGAGGCCATAATCTTCCGCGCCTTATTTTTCTCTTTTAACTGTTTAAAAATAATCCCAAGAAATACAAAAATAATAACCGTCAGGATCGTCAATAGAATGATGATCTTTTCCAGTTTGTCATTTTTGTCCTTTACATTATTCAATTGTGCCTTCTCTATAATGGGAAGAATAGACGAAATCTCAATCTTTCGATGTCTCGCGTTATAAAACGTTGCATCGTCCATGGCAATATTGATGTATTCATTGGCTTTATCCAAATAGCCCATTTTGAAAAGTTCATTCGCCAGATTGCGTAGTGCAACTGTTTCTTTTGTGGCATTTTTGACATCGGCAATAGCAGCGAGAGCCAGGTACTGAATCGCTTTTTTAGTATAACCCCGTTCTGAATAAATGTAGCCTAGACTCGAAGTAGCAATTCCGTAATATTCAGGTGGTAAATTATAATTGTTAATCCAGTAACTAAACGCAAATTCTGCACCGCGCCAGTCCTGCTGTTTGAGCCGTTTTAAACTTTCTGCCGCCCAATATTCGTTTGTGTTTGTTCCAATTAATTCTAAAGCCTTTTTTAGAAAATGGTTTCCTTGTTGTACATAATGAATGTTAAAGCGCTGATCACGGTTATAATCGGCTAAATCATAATAGGCACGTGCTTTAATATTGTAGTATTCAAATTTATTTTTGATGTCAAGTTTAGAATCGTCAATAACGTTCAAAGTATCAATTGCTTCTTTGAAAAGTCCGGAAGACAATAAAACGAAACCTTCTTTAATTCGGCTTTTAGATAAAAATCCAGGATCTTTTAAAACCTTGGCTTTGATTTTTGCTTCTTCCAAATAATAGTATGCCGAGTCATATTTAAAAGATTTATACTCTTCAAATAAAGACATATAACAATTGTATAAATCTTCATTATTCTGACTTAGGGTAAATTTGGATACATTTTTCTTTAAGGCTGCAATCTTTCGATATTTCTGTTTCAGGTAAATATCTTTTTTCAATAGTACCTGATCTAATTCTTCTAAATAAGGATTTGTCTCTTTCGCAGCTAGAGAAAAAATTCCGAGGAAGAAAAACAGCATGAAAATTCTTCGCATGACTTGGTTGGTTTGTGGTTGTTGTATAGTTAGTTAATTCGTTTTAAAATTAAAATGAGTTGCAGATTGGTGCAAACAAAAAATTAAGAAGTTATAAAAAATTGTTTCATAACATTACTTTACAGCGGTTTTTTGAAAGGAAAAGAAGTGACAGATGTTAAAAAGGTTCAATTTACCTGCAATTATACAATAAAAAGATAGCATACTTATGCATAGTGAAAAAAATACACTAATTATTTTACATATTGTCATTTTTACCATAAAGAAATCTGGATTTCGTATCTAAACAGCATCTTGATTTTTTACTTTTAAAATTATTTGTAAGATATTGGTTTTTATGTAGTTAAATTTTAAATGGCCTGAATTATATCTTGATTTTTATCAGATCTTTTTTTTGCGATTTATTTAACTTATAGCTTCGCTGTATCCTTTTGAAGGGAATAACAAACTAACGAAAACCAAAATTTATGAAATGTAAAAGTCTTTACTGGCTAGCTTTTATGATGTGTTTTTTTGCCATTAGCTGCGATAACACAGAAGACGGAAGCTACGTAGCACCCATTACCCTTTACGAAAAAGTAAATGGAAATTGGGGATTAACCAATCTCAAAATGGTAGATGAAGTTGCGAAAGCAAATAAGATCGAACCAAATGAAGAAAACCTCAGTACTTATTTTAACTACGAAGATTTTAAGATCAAATTTAATGTAGACGAAAAAAACAGTCCGACAAGTTATGAAGTAACGGGGGATGTACCGCTTTTATTTGCTCCTAAAGGATTTTGGGCGCTTAGTTCAGAATTTCAACAAGCCGGCTCTGGTGGTGCAACAAGAATCTATTTGTATAGCGATGCACAAAAAACGCTGAAAACAGATGAACTCCGACTGATTTCGGTTCCGGGAAAAAATGAGGAAATGCAGATTCAACTGGTGCGTTCTTCCGGCGGAGTTGATTTTGTTTCTTATGTGTTCAAATTAAATGCTATTAATTAAAAGTAATATGAAAAACTTTATATATACAATTTTACTTGCCCTTTTAATGGTTCCAAATTTTATTGGGGCACAAGAAACCGCAGGAGCTGTAGGGTCAATGTCATCGTATCCTGTTGTTTATAAATATGATGAACAGGTAACCTGGTACTTTGATTTATCAGGAACAACATTTGCAGAGACAGAAGATTTGTACATCTGGATCTGGTCGCCTTCTGAACCCGATGCAGGCAATTGGGAAAACTCTTCTGATTTCGCAAAACTAAAATATGAAGGAAACAAAATCTGGAGTTTTACTTTAACGCCAACGGCTTATTTTTCTAAAACTCCGACCGAGATTGCGGCAAGTGCAGGTTTTTGGTTTCGATTAAAAAACAAAAACGGATCAAAACAAAGTGAAGTAGCTAACATGCCCTATACTGATTTCTCTTCTTTTTATACAGCAAACGAAGTAATTCGTTCTTATCCCGAAAAACCATTAATTGATAAACCGGTTAGTATTTTATTCAATTCTAATTTAAAAGATGGTTTTGTAGGAGTCCCAAGTGTGCATTTTCATAGTGGTTTAAACAATTGGGCGGTTTTACAGGAATATCAGGCATGGATTCCCGAAGTGACAGAAAAAACAAAACTGAAAGATCTTGGAAACGGTTTTTACAGAATGGATCTTATTCCGCAACAGTATTACAATACAGAACCTGGCTTTGTTATGGAAAATATTACGTTCCTGATGGTTGCAAAAGACTGGACCACAAATTCGGGCGATCAGATTATTTATGCGGGAGAATTTATTCCGCCGCCACCGCCAAGTTTCAGCTTTTTCCCATTGCAGATCAGTCAAAGGGATTTTTTGGGAATGTCCAGAAAAAACAATGAGGCTGGTGTAAATAAATTACTTTATACCATCACGGCCGGACCAAAAACATTTTCGGGCGAGTTTACGGGAGGAACTGCAGAAATTAAAGGCTTTGTCAATTTGGTTTCGGAGTTGAACGGAATTTCAAATTTGAATGAAATCCATGTCTTAGTTAAAGACAACAAAGACAAAACGATTTCTGACACTACAATTCCGCTTAAAACTTTAGATAAATAATCACTATTAAATTAAAACATTAATTCTAATGAATAGTAAAAATACAAAAAGCGTCCTGCATCAAATGTGGACTGCTAAAGCGGCGGTATTGATGATATTTATGCTTTTCTTATCTGCCGGCACTTTCGCACAGACGAAAAAAATATCAGGTACTGTTTATGATAATACCGGTACGGTACTGCCGGGAGCTTCTGTCCTTGAAGTGGGAACTAAAAACGGAACAACTACAGATTTTGATGGTAAATTCAGCCTTCAGGTAGCCGTAGGAAGTGCAATCGAAGTTTCGTTTATCGGATCCACAACCCAGAAAGTTCAGATTACATCCAATACCAATGCTATTGAAGTCCGTCTTCAAAACGATGGTTATACACTGGCGGAAGTTCAGGTTGTTTCGGTTGGTTACGGAAAAGTAAAAAAATCAGATTTGACCGGCGCGATTTCGACCGTTGGGGCAGATGATCTGGTTAAAGGAACCATTTCTTCTACAGAACAGGTTTTACAGGGCAAGGTAGCAGGTTTGAATATTATTCGTCCTTCCGGAGATCCTGCAGCGGGTTCCACAATTCGCCTTCGCGGAGGAACTTCTTTAACCGCAAGTAATAGTCCTTTGATTGTGGTAGACGGAATTGCGGGAGTGGATATTAATGTGGTACAGCCCTCTGATATTAAATCGGTTGATGTTCTTAAAGATGCTTCGGCGACCGCTATTTATGGTTCGAGAGGAGCAAACGGAGTAATTATGATTACAACGAAATCCGGAACAAAAGGTGTTTCTGTTGTATATAACGGACAAACTAGTTTTGGTTATGTAAATGATAACCTGGATCTTTTATCGGCAAATCAGTGGAGAGGATATGTTCGTCAAAACGGACTTGCAGATGCAGTGGATTACGGGGCAAATACAAACTGGCAAAAAGCGATTGAGCAAACTGCGATTTCTCAATCCCATACTTTAAGTATTAATTCAGGCAAAGCAGACAGCGGTTTTAGAACTTCGCTTTCATATTTAAATAATGAAGGCGTAATTAAAAGATCCGGTTTAGAAAGATTAAGCGGAAACGTAAGTGCTTACCAGTTTCTTGGAGATAATAAAGAAGTAAAATTTGATATGGGTTTATTTGCCAACATAGACAAATGGCATCCCATTGATTACAGAATTTTTGAAAGAGCTTATAATTTAAATCCAACGATTCCGGTCTACGATGCAAATGGTGAATTTAGCGAGGTAACAGGAAATATCTACCAGAATCCTGTGGAGATTTTAACCAACAGAACAATCGATAACGAAAGACACAGACTTTTGGGATATTTTAAAACAGAAGTTAAATTCTTAAACGATTTTACGGCAACAGCCAATATTTCTTTAGAACACAATGCTGTAAAAGGCGGAAGCTATAAACCCTCTTATGCGGTTATGGAAGGTCAGACCGAAGGCGGTTATGCACAGAGAAGTTATGGTGAATTTACAAATGCTCAGGGCGAACTGTATGTCAATTACAGCAAAATAATAGACAAACACACTATTGGTGCACTGGCCGGATATTCTTATCTCGAAAACATTTACGAAGGTTTTGGCGCGCAAAGAGGCGGTTTTGTTACAGATGCTTTTAGTTATAATAATTTGGGTGCGGGTTACAATTACCGTTTGGGAGATGTGTATTCATACAAAGGAAAATCGAATCTGGTTTCGTTCTATGCCCGTGCGAATTACGGTTACGACGGCAAATATTTATTGACAGCGACAGTAAGACGTGACGGATCCAGCCGATTTGGAGAAAACAATAAATGGGGAACTTTTCCTTCTGCTTCTGTGGCCTGGAGAATTTCTAACGAGGGTTTTATGGAATCTTCAAAAAGCTGGTTAGACAATTTAAAGCTAAGAGTAGGTTACGGAGTGACTGGTAATCAGGACGGCATAGGCGAATACAAATCACTTTCTATTTTAGGGGTTGGAAATGACAGTTATTACGATCCGGTTACCAAAACATGGAGTTTGGCCTATTCCCCAAAACAAAATCCTAATCCGGACTTAAAATGGGAATCTACAGAACAAGTGAATGTCGGAATAGATTTTGGCCTTTTTAACAGAATCACGGGTTCATTCGAATATTATTCTAAAACTACAAAAGATTTGCTATACACTTATGAAGTGCCACAGCCTCCTTATTTAGTGGGCACCATGCTGGCAAACGTTGGTGAAATGTCAAATAAAGGAGTGGAGCTGACGCTAAATGCAGATATTGTTAAAGGAGATAAATTCAATTGGAATGCAAATCTGACTTTGGGACATAATGTTCAAAAAATCGAAAAGCTTTCTAACCCAACCTATAAAACTGATGTAATCTATAGCGGATCTTTGCATGGTTTAGCGGGTATGTCGGGACAATATTCGCAAATAATTGCAGAAGGTTATCCGGTTGGAACTTTCTGGGGATTTAAAAATGCCGGTTTAGATGCTGATGGAAAAATCCAATATTACAATGCTGCAAACGAAGTTGTGGCAGAAAGCGCCCTGGTGGATGCAGACAAAAGGGATTTGGGAAATATTCAGCCGGATCTGACTTTAGGAATCGGAATGAATTTTACTTATGGGAATTTTGATCTCGGAGTTTCAGGTTACGGAATGTTTGGACAAAAAGCTTTAAACGCAACCAACATGATGCTCAACGACCCAAATCGATTGCCAGCCTTTAATGTTCCGGATGATTTTCTGAACAGCGGCATTACATCAGCGCCAAAGTATTCTGATTACTGGATTGAAGATGCTTCTTTCTTCAGACTTCAGACATTATCCGTAGGTTATACTTTACCATTAAAGTTTAAATCTAAAGTGAGATTCTTTGTAATGGGAGAAAACTTATTTGTAATTACAGGCTACAAAGGCGTAGATCCGGAAATTGGCCTGAACGCTCAGGACGGAATTAATCAAACCGGAGTAATGGACCAGACCGGACTTGCAGCACCGGGAATTGACAGGTATAACAATTACCCACGACCAACTACAATTTCTGTCGGACTAAATTTTACGCTGAATAACTAAGCGAATTGATAACCATAAAATACTAAAAATGAAAATCAAAATAACAGCAGCAATACTTTTAAGTATGCTTTTTACGGTATCATGTACTGATTTGAATGAACAGTTATACGATCAGGTAGAAGATGGGGATTTTGGAAATACCACCAAAGAAATTGATGCGCTTGTGGGCGGAGGATATTCTTCCTTAAGAGGATTCTCTGATGCTATTTCTAATAATTTTCCTACGTGTGAATATGTTTTCTTTTTGAATGAAGTTGTTTCAGATGAAGCAACGATACCCACAAGAGGAACCAACTGGTACGATGGCGGACAATATCAGGATGCACAAAAACATACCTGGAAAGCAGATAACAGAATGATTCTGTCGGCCTGGCGTTACAACTATACCGGGATTGCCAAGATTAATGCGATCATATATCAAATCAATAAATCGTCTTTGACGGAAAAAGCAAAAGAACCCATTTTTGCAGAATTAAAAGCGCTGAGAGCTTATTATTACTATAATCTTTTAGATTTATTTGGAAATGTGCCTATCGTAACCAATTTTGAAGATACAGAGCTTCCAACCAATTCAACCAGAAAACAGGTATATGATTTTGTTGAAAAAGAACTTACAGATGCGATTCCGTATTTAAACGGAAATGTGGTGTATTCTAAACTGACAAAAAATGTAGCGTATTCTCTCTTAGCAAGACTATATCTTAATTCAGAAGTATATATAGGACAACCACGCTGGCAGGATTGTATTAGTATGTGTCAGAAAGTTTCCGGATATACTTTAACACCGGATTTCTTTGCCAATTTCGCAACAGAGAATCAAACGTCAACCGAAATTATTTTTGCTATTCCTTATGATTCAAAAGCAGGAACAGTTGGAAATTATATGAACTCCATGTCGGCGCATTACAACCAAAAACTGGCTATTTCCCCAACAGGAAATTACCCGTGGAGCGCCAACGGAATGTGCGGTCAGCCGGGACTTTATTCCAAATTTGCAGACACAGACAAAAGGAAAAAATGCATGCTGCAAGGCGATCAGATCAATCTGGCGACGGGTTCTGTAATTTTAATGGACAATGGAAACCCGTTAACGTATACTGAAAACCTAACAAGTCTTACCGATGCAAAAGAAAATGAAGGAGTCCGCTTGGCAAAATATGAAATGAAAGATGGAGAACAATGGGAGCGTGATCATGATTTTGTACTCATTCGCTATGCAGAAATTTTGATGATGCAGGCAGAATGCTTTGTTCGCCTGGGTTCCCCAGATTTGGCAAGACCATTTTTACAGCAAATAACAGCCAGAGCCGGCGAGGAACTGCCGGCAACCATAGATCTTGCTTTTATCGATCAGGAATTGTTGAAAGAATTTACATTTGAAGGAAGAAGAAGAACAGATAATATCCGTTTCGGAACATTCTTCCAGCCGTGGTGGGAAAAAGGTACAACTGAGCAGCACAGAGCAATTTTTCCTATTCCAAGCACTGTTTTAACAACAAATAAAAACCTGAAACAGAATCCTGGATACCCTCAAAGCTAGATTCTAAATGTCAGTCTTCCATGTTGGTTAGTCGTGGAAGGCTGACATATTTTTATTTCTAAATTTTGCCACTCCCGATAGCTATGGGTATAAAAAGATTAAAATGATTCTTTTTTGGAGTGAATTAGATATTTTCTTTTTCAAGGCACAATAAACATGTCTTCATAAATAGCTCCGAAGGAGTTACATATGCATAAATAATGTCACTATTTGAAGTTATATATGAATAAACCTTTCTAATAATCTATGGCAAAAAAAACAAATCAATATGAAAAAATATATCACTTCAATAGTTTTGGGTTTAATGAATATTGTCATGCTTGCCGGATGCAGCACCGATGACAAAGGTTCAGACAAACCTGCAGAACCCGAAATAACAATGCCAGTTGCAATTGAGAAAACCAACAGCACTAAAATTTACATGCATTACATGCCGTGGTTCGAAACCAACGAAAGCAGTGCCGATAAAAAATGGGGATATCACTGGACAATGGCTAATAAAAATCCCAACAATATTGGAGCAAACGGAAGGCGAGAAATTGCTTCGTATTATTATCCATTGATTGGACCGTATCATTCCGGCGATAAAAATGTAATCGAAAATCATTTATTATTAATGAAATATTCGGGAGTAGATGGTGTTCTTATCGACTGGTACGGGACTTACGACGTAAATGATTACAGAATGGTCAAAGAAAATACTGAACAGCTTATCGAAATGCTCAATAAAGTTGGTTTAGAATATGCCATCGTATACGAAGACCGTTTTCTAACAAATGTTGTAAACGCAGGAAAAGCAATCTCGGTCACCAGTGCCGCAAAAACAGATCTGGCTTATGTACAAAATAATTATTTTACTGATGCTAATTATATTAAAATTAATGGCAAACCTCTTTTAATGAATTTTGGTCCGATTGTCTTACAGACTGCGGCAGAGTGGACAAATGTTTTTAATACTTTGACCGTAAAACCAACATTTTTAACGCTTTGGGATCATTCTGTAAAGGCAGGAGAAAATGCTTCAGGAGAATATGCCTGGGTATACAAAGACAATAGTTTCCTCACTAATTTTTACACGAATACAAAACCAAAACTAAATGTGGCCATGGGCGCTGCTTATCCCGGTTTTAAAGATTTTTACGCTGAAGGCGGAGGTGGAGCTGCAATCGGATGGACGATTGAACATAATAACGGCAATACCTTAAACGAAACTTTAGCTTTAGCTAAAAATGCAAATGTCAATTACCTCCAGTTAATTACATGGAATGATTTTGGAGAAGGCACAATGATCGAACCAACAGTGGAATTTGGTTATTCTTTTCTCGAAAAAATAAAAACTTTTGCCGGAGTAAAAAATACAGAAAGTATATTTCCAGAGATCAGCAAATTGTATGATTTACGCGTACAGAAAAAAGGAAATGTCGAGATTCAGAAAAAACTCGATCAGGCGTTTCATTATTTTGTTTCGATGCAGCCGGCAAAAGCAAAACAAATCATGAGCGAAATTAAATAGAGCTGTAATTAATAAATTAAATAATGAAAAACAGAAAATATAGCTACTGTATATTGGCTTTAGTAACAATGCTTATTTGGGCCTGCAGTACTAAAAAAACTTATAAAATCAGTTCTCCTGAAAAAATCTCTGAACTTACTTTTGCATTGACCCCTTCCGGACAACCGCAATATAGTTTTTCGTCAAGCGGAAAATCGGTTATTGAACCCTCTCTTATGGGATTTGAGTTTCAGGGAATTGCAAAAATGACAGAAGGTTTTGAAGTAGTTTCTACCGAAGAAAAAACCGCAGATGTAACCTGGGAACAGCCTTGGGGCGAATTCAAAAAAGTACGAGATCATCATAACGAATTGATTGTTCACTTAAAGGAAACAAAAGGTGAGGAGCGTCTGGTTGATATTATTTTCAGGGTTTTTGATGACGGTTTAGGATTTCGATACGAATTTCCGAAACAGCCACATTTAGGAAAAGTTAAAATCTCAAACGAAATAACACAATTTACTTTTAAAGATAATAATGAAGTATGGTGGATTCCGGTGCATCGCGAAAACAGTTATTACGAAAGCGAATATCGTAAAACGTTAATGAGTAAAACGGATACTATAAACACTCCGGCAACTTTTGAAACAAAAAATAAATTATTCGTGGCCATTCACGAAGCCAATTTAACCGATTTTGCCTCAATGACGTTATTCAAAACGAGTGATAAACAATACAAAAGTGAGCTGGTGCCTTGGGCCGATGGCGTGAAAGTCTATGCCGAAACATCTTTTAAAACACCTTGGAGAACAATTGTAGTAGGAAAAAATCCTGGAGAACTAGCTACTTCAACCATTATGCTGAATCTCAACGAACCTTCAAAAATAGAGGATCTTTCCTGGATTACACCTTCAAAATATATTGGAATCTGGTGGGGTATGCATCTGGAAAAATATACCTGGGGACAAGGGGCAAAACATGGTGCGACTACTAAAAACACAAAAGAATATATTGATTTTGCTGCCAAAAACAATTTTGACGGTGTTTTAGTAGAAGGCTGGAACCAAGGCTGGGATGGCGACTGGACCGCAGATGGTTCTGCATTTAGTTTTACAAAAGCTTATCCTGACTTTAATCTGGAAGAGATAACGAAATATGCTGCTATGAAAAATGTTCGTTTAATTGGTCATCACGAAACTGCCGGCGCTACCAAAAATTATGAAAGTCAGTTGGAAGATGCTTTTAAACTCTATCAAAAAATGGGCGTGAATTCGGTTAAGACAGGTTATGTAAACAAATATTTAGACAAAAAAGAATGGCATGACAGTCAGTATGGAGCGCGTCATTACAGAAAAGTAATCGAAACAGCCGCAAAATATCATATTATGATAGATAATCACGAACCAATGAAAGGAACGGGTTTACAGCGTACGTATCCAAATTTTATGTCGCAGGAAGGCGGACGCGGACAGGAATATAATGCATGGTCTGCAGATGGAGGAAATACGCCGGAACATTTAACGACTTTGCCTTTTACAAGAATGCTTTCAGGTCCGTTTGATTACACACCCGGGAATTTTAATTTTGATTACAAAACGCCTTCAGGAGCAAAAGTGCAGACCACTTTGGCCAATCAGCTCGCGTTGTATGTTATAATTTTTAGTCCGTTGCAAATGGCTTCCGATTTACCGGAAAACTATGAAGGCAAACCGGAGTTTCAGTTTGTAAAGGAAGTGCCGTGTACGTGGTCAGATACTAAAGTTCTGGATTCAAAAATTGGAGAATACACTACAATTGTCCGTAAAGACTGGGAGGAGAAAAACTGGTATCTGGGTTCTATTACAAACAAAACTGCAAGAGATTTAAAAGTTGCACTCTCATTTCTGGACCAAGACAAAGAATATGAAGCCGAAATTTATGCAGACGGAACCGGAGCACATTATAAAACAAATCCGTATCCGGTTGCAATCTCCAGACAAACGGTAACCAGTAAATCGATATTAAATCTAAAGCTGGCAGCGGGAGGAGGAACAGCAATAAAATTCTCTCCGATAGAAAAATAATTAGGTACGTATTATTTTGAGTTAAGTTTAAGTTTAGCACTAAACCCGACCGCTGTAAAGTTGTCGGGTTTATTTTTAGATTTTAGATTTTAGATTTTAGATTTTAGATTGAAAACCTTAGAACCTTAGTCACTTAGCTCCTTAGCGCCTTAAAAAATCTAATGTTTATAAAGTTTCACATGATTACCAAAAGTATAAGTTGCAGTGATACTTGGGCCATTGTAACTCCATTTAACAAAGCCGTTTACGCGTTCTTCGTAATCTTCAATCCTAAAATTTAAGCCTGTATATCCTGCTGTCAGGCTAAAGTTTTGATAGACGTTGTAAAGAAGTGACAGGTTATAACTCACAATCTTACCTTTTATAGTATCTATTTTGGCAGCAAAATAATTTGCATTGACAAACAACCCGAAACGTTTTCCTAATACAAATTCTCCCCAAACGCCCACATCTGGTAAAGGGGCAGTAAAGGCAAAATTATCTTTATACTCGGCGCTGGCCTGATTGGCCTCAACGCGGAGTCCGATATCTCCAAAAAGAACGTGAGTACCCACTAATGCGCCTATTTCGTATTTAGGTTTTGAGACAAAAGCGTAACCATAATAAATACGGGCAATCTGTACATCAAAAAAGGAGGAAACCCGGGTATTGATATTGTACACATTATCTTCAAACTCAATTTGTCTTTCAAGTGTTTTCGAAGCATTTCTGTTTAGAACAAAATATTCTGCACCCAGTCTGGAACGTCTTGAAATTCTCCAGTCGAAAGTTCCCATAAAGGAAGAAGTTGACTTTGAAAATCCTAAATCGTCTTCGAGATCGATCTCTGTTCCTGCGTTTCCATCATTGGTGCCCACCTGAACCTGAGTATTGTTAAGAGGGAAAAAACCACCAGCTGTGACTTTAAATCTTCGCGCGTGCCAGGGCAAATCGTCTGCAGCATCATACTGAAAGTCTTGTGTTGAGGTTTGTGCTGAATTTAAACTTTGAGCAGAATCGTTTTGTGCCGTAATTTGTGCTTTTGCTTCAAAAAAAGGAATTGTCATGATTAAAAAAACAAAGAATCTTTTCATCGGTTTAGGTTTTAAATACTGATTAGGAGTTAATTAGTAATTAAAGTTAATGAAAAAAAATACTATTTTTTATATTATTGGACAAAATTTTATATGCAAAATACTGCAAATCAATGTTATATATTGGTTTATGTCCCATCGCATTGGATGCAGTACTGATAGCAGATTTTTGATCTGACCCTATTATCTTATAAAGTTCTTTTGAAAACAGTTTGCGTGAGGGATAGGAGCAGGCTACCGAAGTAGCGTGGATAGCCCGACAGCATTATAAAAAAGGGGCACATAACCGCAAAGACGGATTGCCCTTTTTTATAATGGTGTCACGCCCAAATTGTTTTTTGTTGTTTATCTAAATCCTTAAACCCTGTGATAATCTGCTTTCCAGTGTACAATGGCTTTTTTAATGGCGTCTCCGGTTAAGTTATGTTTTAAAACTTCTTCGACAAGTGCAGCAAGTTCGCTGTCGGGTGCAAAACGAAGCGCAAAGATTTGGTCGTCTGTAAGTTTGTATTCAAATTCTTCAAATCGTTTTCCGGTTAGTGTAAAATATCTGTAACGGACTTCTAAGCGCACAATTCTGTTTTGGAGCGTTAGTGCATAGTGCTGGCGCAGCATGAAAGCGAGTACGAAGAGAAAAATGAAGGCAACGCTAATAAAAGTCCAAATTAAATGGTCTTCTGTAGTCACTGCAAGATAGATACTGGCAATTAAAAACAGTATTAAAACCGGATAATATATAAAATGGTGCGGTGTGTAGAACCGTATGTGATTATGATAGGTCTGAATTTTCATTTGTGTTTGTATTTGGATGTTATATAAAACAAAGCTGCTCTATAATGATATAGAGCAGCTTTTTCCCAAAAATAAACTAACATAACCAATGTTCTCTTTATAGACTAAACTTTTTACAGTTTGCTTTGTAAATTTTAATAAGAAGAAAGCCGTTCCATCTCGTTAATCAATCTTCAATATGGCTTATTTTTCTTGATGTAAAATTACTTTAGAGGTGGTTGCTATTTGTTATACTTTAAACGAAAAAAGTTACATGATTCCAATATCTGCATTATAATTGTATAAAAACTGAACGTTTATAATAAGGTCTGAATAATTTTCCACTCGTTTAATTTATCCTGGTATGCCTTGCTGGCATTGGCCGGACTTGTCGAAGGAAGTGTGAATATCTGATATTCTTTGTCTAAGTGAATGTACTTTTTAAAAAACGCCGCTGCTTTTTGTCCGTTAAAAAGAATGTACTCAATCTGGTTATGAAGAGTCAGGAAATTTTCAAAATCATTGGCAACTTCATTTTTAATGGCACTATCCAGGCTGCCCACTCTGTCGCAAAATTGTAAGACATCCCAAAGTGCGATCCTGTTTTTTATTAACAGGCTTTTACGTATTTGATAATCGGTAGAAAATTCTTCTCTTAATATACTGAACATAAATTTCCAGAAGTTGTTTTGATTGTGACCATAATATTGATTGAGTTCTAATGATTTTGTACCGGGCATTGTTCCTAAAAGAAGGATTTTTGAATCTGCTGAACTTATTGGGTTAAAAGAAAAACTTTTCATAGTACTATAAGTAGAATAATGTACTGTTAAATTAGGTATTTATAAGGAATTATAAAACAAAAGCGAAAAATTATATAACAAATTTGAACGATGATTGGACGAACTTTGAATCTCAGAATTTTAAGAAAAGCTTTGCGCATTTTTAAACTAAATTCTGATAACAATTTAGAGAATTTAAATCCAGTCATCATGAAAATTATTACTATAAATACAGAAAGAGCTCAAAATCTATTTGATGAACTTCATACTAATTTTGGTGGGAAGGTGACTTTTGACTTAGATGAATATACACTTGAAGTTGAAAACAGCTTCGCTGAAGGTTCGATTATTGGAGCTTCTTTTAACGATAATATTTCTTATGTTCAGTTTGATATGACATTTTCGACAGATGTAAGACTTGATATTCTGAATGTAAAATCTTCACCAATATATTTTGCTTATTGTTCTAAAGGAAATCTTTCGCATAGTTTTGGGCTGAATGGAGAGGAGAGAAAACTAAAGACTTTCCAGACGGCAATCGTTACCTCTAAACAAAATCAGGATAATGTTTTATTTTTTGAAAAAGGAAAGAAAACAAAACTTACTTTAATTATTGTTGGGACTCAGATTGATGCTAAAAGTCAAATCCATTCTCTTAACCAACAGGTTAAAGATACTTTCTTTGAAAATAATCTGGTTCAGGATTTCTTTTATATTGGTTCTTATAATTTGCAGATTGCAGAAAAGATCGAACAGCTTAATTCGATTACGCAAACCGGAATTGTTCGTAATTTACTGAAAGAAGGAATTATGAGAATAATTCTGGCGATGGAAATTCAACAACATTCTGATGATTTAAATGCTTTCGCAAACGATTCTAACGGATTGACTTTGAGAGAACTGGAAGAAATTAAAGAATTATCTGAATTCATTAAAGCAAATCCGGAAGAAGCTTTTTCTATCAAATCTTTAAGTAAAAAATCTGGTTTATCTCCGAATAAACTTCAGGAAGGATTTAAAATGATCCATAATCGTACTGTTAATGATTATATCACTCATATGAGAGTTTTAAAAGCTGAGATTCTAATCAGAACTTCAGATTTAAATATCTCTGAGATAGTGTATTGCATTGGTTTTACAAGCAGAAGTTATTTCTCGAAAATATTCAAACAAAAATTCAATTGCAGTCCAAAAGAATATAAATTTAATTTGAATTCGTTAGCTATTACAGCGTAGTGTGCTGTCTGGCTTTCGGAATCTAACTAAAAAATTAAAGTCGCTAGCTCTAAAGCATGATATATACAGATGCTGAGTTTCTGAAATACTAAGTTGCAAGTTTTGCAGGTTGGTTTTTTAGAAGCTCAGTTTTTTTTATGTTCTATCCAGAAACCTTGAAATAAAACATAAAAAATATAATTCTTTTTTATACTTTTGCATAACTGGTTATATAATTAATTATTTATGGAATTTTTTAATAAAGTTGGAAAAGTGGCTTTGGGAAGCCGTTTGCGTTTAATGACTGCTTCTTTTACAGAAGATGCAGCTGAAATTTATAAATTGTACGGCGTTGATTTTAATCCGAAATGGTTTCCTGTATTTTATACTCTTACAGAAGAGCGCGAGATTACAATTACAGAAATTGCAAACGAGATTGGTCATTCTCAGCCTTCTGTCAGTAAAATTATTCAGGAAATGACTGGCGCCGGAATATTGGAAGAGGGTCTTAAAAATGATGATAAACGTAAAAATAGCGTTGTACTGACAGAGCAAGGAATTTTGATTTCAGAAAAAATCAAGCATCAGCTCATGGATATTGATGTGGCTGTAGAAGGTCTAATTTCTGAAGCGAAGCATAATCTTTGGGCTGCCATTGAGGAATGGGAGTTTTTATTACAGCAAAAATCATTATTTAAAAGGGTAAGTGACCAAAAGAAAATTCGCGAAAGCAAAAATGTCGTAATTGTGTCCTATCAGCCGCAATACAGAGAAGCATTCCGGGATCTGAATGTAGAGTGGATTTCGAAATATTTTGAAATGGAAGAAGCCGATTATAAAGCACTTGATAATGCGGAGAGTTATATTTTGAATAAAGGAGGAAAAATTTTAGTGGCTTTATATGATAATGAACCTGTCGGAGTTTGTGCGCTTATAAAAATGAATCATCCTGAATACGATTTTGAAATGGCAAAAATGGCTGTTTCTCCAAAAGTACAGGGAAAAAATATTGGATATCTTTTAGGAAAAGCGATTATAGATTCTGCCAGGGAAATGGGAGCGAAAAAGATTTATCTGGAAAGTAATACTATTTTGAAGCCGGCAATAAATCTCTATTACAAATTAGGTTTCGAGAAAGTTTTTGGTTTAGAAACGCCTTACAAACGTTGCAATATTCAGATGGAACTTGTGATATAAGGAATTACAAAACAAAGGGACAAAAGCCGAATTTCAGTCTTTGTCCCTCTGTCTCTTTGAACTTTTTAGCGTTTATCGTCCAAATCTGTAATATTCTAAGTCTGTATTTTTTTTGTTGTTAATAGAATCCAGAATCGCATTCATCCCGATTACGCTGAAGGTAATTCCGTTTCCTCCAAACCCTAATACATAATGCTCGTTTTTTCTCGGATTCGGTTTTCCGAAGTAGGGAAGACCGTCTTTGGTTTCGCCAAAAGTTCCTGCCCAGGAATAGTCGATTTTAAAATCTATATCCGGAAATCTTCTGGAGAATTGCTTCAGCAGATATTTTTCTTTTTTCGGAATTAATTTATCCCGCTTATTGGCGTCTTTAAAATCTTCATCGCCTCCGCCCATTATAATGCGATTATCGTCTGTGGTTCTAATGTAATGATAGGGAGACGCCGTGTCCCAAAATATGGCATGTTTAAAGTTTTCCGGAAGATCTGACTTACTTTCTGAAGCTATTACGTAAGTGCTTTTTAAATCGACCACTTTTTCGCTTAATGTTTCTGTACTTTCGTAACCGGTGCAGTGAATAATATGGTCGGCTGTTATAATATGTTTGGAGTCGGTAGTGGCAATGAATCTGCCTTTTTGATGTTGTATAGAAGCGATATTGGTCCGGTCAAAAATAGGCATTCCTTTTTGATGGCAATGGTACAAGAGATCAGTAGCAAGTTTAAACGGATCCATTACTGCGGCTGTTTTAGATTCAAGTGCCGCTATTGCGTTTAAGCCCATTTTTTGCAGCTCAGATCTGTTAAGCCAGCTGATTTCGAAACCATGTTGTCTCCGGACTTTAAACTCATTTTTTAAATAAGGAAGATCTTTTTTAACTGTAGTAAAATAAATGCTTTTTCTAAATTCGAAACCACAATCACAGCCCACTGTGTCAATGATATTCCGCAGGTCAAAAATTGCTTTTTTACCATTTTGATAACTCTCAACAGCACATTTGGCACCCCGTAGTTTGATGAGTTGGTGCAGCGGGACATCAATTTCGTATTGAAGCAATGCCGTACTTCCCGATGTGCTGCCTCCACAAACATCGCGCCGGTCTACAAGAACAATTTTTTTACCTTCATTTAAAAGTTTATAAGCAATTAAGGCTCCTGTTATGCCTCCGCCTATAATCAAAATATCGGTTTTTATATCAGAATCCAAAGAGGGATAACTTTGTTTTAACGCATTTTTTATGGGCCAATAGGTTTCGGTAGAACTTAATTTCATTTTTGGTTATTTTTAGTGGTATTTTTGGTAGTTTTTTTGGTAAGTTTTTCTGCTTTTTTTGGAGTTGTTTTTTCTTTTTTTCTATTGTGTGATTCGTTTGCTTCTGCATAAGAATGTGAAGTTCTGATGCTTTGCTCATTTTTAGCCAGCTGACTTAAACGGTGGTAATATTTCTGGATAATAATCATCTCTTCTTCTGTCATACTTTCGATATCGACCAGACTATTACTGGATAAATCGTTAGAAGCCACAAGTTCATTAAGTTTTAACTGTATGGCAAGAGAATCTTTATTCTGTGCTTTCTGAATTAGAAAAACCATTAAAAAAGTTATAATTGTCGTTCCGGTATTGATCACCAATTGCCAGGTTTCGGAATAGTCGAAAATTGGTCCCGAAACTGCCCACGCCACAACAATAACAAATGCACTAATAAAAGCAGTTGTACTTCCAGCAGCTTTAGAAACTTTAGTGGCAAACTTTTCGAATGCTCCATTGCTGTGTGACGCTTTTGAACTCATTACTTTTTTGTTTTAGATTTATCTACTTTTTCTTTTCGAATTACCTTATTGTTTTTCTCATCGTATACCGCCGGATCAATTTCCTGACCTGTTTTACTAAAAATTTTAATTTTAGGATCTTCATGCGTTCCCGTAATTACAATTGGAAATCCAACAATTCCGAAAAGCGGGAGCCCCAAACGCATTCTGAGGTCTAACAGTCCGTCGAAGCTTGTCGTTCCCTTAATTGTAGGTCTAAAACCTGCTACGCTAAAAGTAAAGGGCTCAATATGAACCAGATTTTTATCAATTGTCGATTTAATTTCAATTCCTTTCATATCGGGATTATTAAGACCGTTTTGTCCGGTTTTAGAACTAATTCCGTCCAAAAGTTTAAGACCTTTAATTTTTACATCACGCAGATTTATCGTTCCTCCACCTTGTAACGATGCATATATAGGTCCCATATTTCCATCCAAATCTCCTTTGATATTATAATCAACCGAAACAATTCCGTATGCTTTTTCTGCTGCAGTAACCATGTCATGAAACATTGGAATCTCTTTGTATGCTCTCTGAATGTCAAAATCTTTAGCCATAAAATGTGCATCAAAGTGCGCAGATGTTGGCGATTCGTCTTTATAGGAAGCACTCACTCCCAAAATACAGTCAATGATATTAAAGGTAGTGTTTTCTAAGTAAAATCCTCCTTTTCTTACACCAGTTTTTCCATTAAGTTTATTAAGGATCAAACCATTGTATTCCACTTTATCTGCTTTGGCGTTTAAACTGACATCAAGATTTTTAGGAATAATGACAACACCGCTCATTTTAGGATGATCTTCTTTTGCATATTCTACAGCAACAGTACGGTCTTTATTTTCACCTTTTTCAAGAGCCATAAATTCATCAACATTAATCAGTTTTGATTTTAAGTTGAAATTACCACTCAATGTTCCGTTTGATTCTAAGAAATAATTTATCGTATTCAGCAAATAACCATTAATGTCAAAATCTGATTTTCCGTATGACGCATTAAATTTTTCAAACCACATTTTTTCATTTTGAAACCTGAAATTTCCTTGTTTGATAAAGAAAGATTTCGGAAATAATTCCGAAGTTGCTTTAATGTTCTTCAATACCAAAGTTCCTTTATTATCCAGCTTATCATACTGACCGTTTGTGGCGTAACTTTGTTTCCCTTTAAGCGAAAGATCTGCTTTGGCATAACCAGTTACGTCCAGGCCTTTTTGAGAAAAAACCTGATAAATTCGGCCCACATTCAATTCTCCTTTTATTTTGGCATTATACGCCAGATCGCTAAAATCAGATAAAGCGGCATTTACATAAACGGGATTTCCTTCAAAAGTAAAAGAGGCGGGCGCTATTGCGACAATCAAATCCTGGAATGTCCCGGCTTTGTTCATCATATTGGCTACAAAGGTAATATTGGTAATAGGATTTGGATAATGTTCTGTCTTGAGCCAGCCATTTCGCAAGGAAATACCGCCGATCGTTTTTGGGAATAATTTTTTTGATGTACTAAAATTTCCCCGTGCCTGAATATCGGTTTTTAGAATTCCTTTCAGATCCACACTGTTTAATCCTAATGCCGCATCAACAACAGCAAGGTCTAATGCACCCTTTACGCTGGCATTAATCGACATTTCGCTTAAACCTTTGCTGCGGAGATACGCATTGAAATAATCTTTTTCTCCAACCTTAAACTTCAATGTTCTTAGATTTACCAGTAATTGTTCTGTATCCAAAGACGGAAGTACGGCATTCAGATCCATCTTAAAATCACTTAAAGGCACCGGCGCTTCTTTATAATTGACAGAACCTTCATTAATTTTTAAATTGAATGCTAAATTTGGTTTTTGTTTTTTGGCAGCATTGTAATCTCCCTTAAAAGAAAGATTAAGATCACTTCTTCCGGAAATTTCTGTTTTTTCGAGCCACGTTAAATATTCGGGAGGCATAACAGAAAGTAAATCTTTTACCGTTGTATTTTCAGATGCTGCTTTAATGTTGATTTTGTAACCGTCTCTTAAAATAGTAAAAAGCCCTGTAAATTTTAGAGGCAGTTTATTAATGCGCAATTCATTTTTTTGCAAAATAAACGAAAGTGCATTTGTATTGATACGCGTTATAAGATCGGCGCGTACCTCTTTCTTTCTAATATATCCTGTTCTGTCATAATAGAAATCCAGCTCGTCTATTCGTGCTTCTGTTGCTAGGTCAAAAATATCTTCACTCAGATTTCCTTTTCCAATATAGTTAAAACCTTTTGCGTCAACGAGAATTTTGGCAGAACGGTCATTGTATTTTACGTGACAATTTTCCAGATCAATACGTTCCAGACGAATTGCTGTTCCTTCTTCTGGTTTGTCTTTTTCTTCTTTTCTTTTTTCAGGAGCTACGTAAACATTATAATTGGCCTGACCTTTTTCATCAACCATCACATTAATCAAGGCATCAGAAACATAGAGTTTGTTGATTTTGACTTCATTATTAAAAATAAGCCTTTTTAAATTGATTCCGAACGCCACCTGATCTGCACGCAATAAAGTGTCGTTACTAAAAGGCTTAGAACCCGTGAGAGATAATTCATCTAAGGAAACAGTGAGGGAAGGAAAATGAGTAAAAAAAGAAAGTTTAGAGTTGGTAAATTCTAATTTTGCATCCAGACGTTCGTTGGCAATTTTCTTTACTTCAGATGCAATTTTTCCCGGAAATAGTAATGGTATAATAAATAACAAAAACAAAATCACCGCAATTGTTATTCCGGTGATTTTTAAAACTTTTAAGGCGGTATGTTTAAATTGAATAGGCATATATGTGAAATTTTTCATTAAGATTGCAGATTTAGATGTCTCCAGAAAATGAGTTTTATATTGGAATTTGCAATTTTAAGGAGCCTATTTTTTCTTCTCAGCTTCTTCTTTTTTTGCTTCTTCCTGTTTTTGCTTTTCTTTCTCTTCTTTTTCTTTTTGCTCTTTAAGCTGTTTCTCTTTTTCTTCTTTTTCTTTCTGAGCTTTCTCCTGCTGTTCTTCTTTTTGCTCTTTTATTTCTTCTTGTTTCTTAGCTTTTTGCTTTTCTTTCTTTTTATAATAACCTCTTAACAAGAAATTGCTTTTTGCCGCTTCCATATTATCGCTGAAACCTTTTGTGCCGCTTTCAAGATTAGAAAGTGTATTAGAAACGCTGTTGGCCATTTTATCATCTTTTACTAATCTTGCCAAAGCTCCGTTTCCGTTGTTCATACTATGACTAAAAATAGCAAGCTCGTCTGATATGATTCCCACATTGTCAACACTTTTTTTCACGCTTTTCATCAGGTCCTGCATTTCGATTCCGTCAACGGAAGCAATCTGCCCGTTGTCTGCAATAATTGTTTTTGATTTGGATCCTGGAGTAATCGTTAAAACTTTATCACCCATTAACCCGTCTGAACCAATACTTGCTGTCGCATCTGTTTTAATAAATTCGCGGACTTCTTCTTTCATCACTAAAACGACATTAACCGTCGAGTCGTTTATTAATTGAATTTGTTCTACAGTTCCGACATTAATACCAGAGAAACGAACATTATTTCCAACTTCTAAACCGCTTACCGTTTTAAACTGGGATGTGATGTGAAAGGTAGAACCGAAAAGATTTTTTTGTTTTCCAATAAAATATACGGCCATTATAAAAAGCAGTAAGCCAATTGTTACAAACATTCCTAATTTCCACGTATATCCAGATTTCTTTTCCATGATTTCTATTATTTATTTTGCTTTTTATTCAAAAAATGAGCGAACCCATTCGTCTTCGTTTTTTTCCAGTTCTTCGTATGTTCCTTCTGCGTGAATTACCCCGTCTTTTAGTACAACTATTCGATCGGCGGTTAATTTTGCACAGGCCATATCGTGGGTAATAATTATCGCAGAAGTTTTTTGTTTGTGCTTAATGTCAAGAATCAATTCGCTGATTTCTCTTGAAGTTATGGTATCTAAACCTGTTGTGGGTTCATCATAGAGAATAATTTCAGGCTTTAAAATTAAAGTTCTTGCCAGACCAATTCTTTTTTTCATACCGCCGGACAATTCAGATGGCATTTTGTCGATTGCATCTGCCAGACCAACATTTTCCAATGCTTCAATAACTTCATTTTCGATTTCTTCGGCACTTAAGTCGCGTTTGTGTTTGGTTAGCGTAAAAGCTAAATTTTCGCGCACGGACATAGAGTCGTATAAAGCGCCGCTCTGAAACAGAAAACCGATTTTTACCCGAATGGCATTGAGTTCGTTTTTTGAAATATTAAGAACGTTTTCTCCAAAGACTTTTATTTCTCCCTCGTCCGGTTCAATTAATCCTACAATGCATTTTATCGTTACCGATTTTCCTGATCCCGAACGTCCCAGGACCACCAGATCTTCATTTTTATTTAAAGTGAGATTTACGCCTTTCAAGATCGTATTATCTTTACCAAAAGTTTTATGGAGATCTTTAATCTCAATTATCGGAGAACGATCTTTTTCTTTTGTTGCAGATTCTTTATGTAATTTTTCTTCAATCATTTTAAAAAAATAAATCGGTTATTTGAACGGCCACCATATCAATTATAAAAATGCTTAATGAAGCTGTTACCACCGCAGTATTCGCAGCCTGTCCCACACTTTCTGTTCCGTTGGAAGCATTAAAACCTTTGTAACATCCAATCATTCCGATAAAAAATCCAAAGAAGAAAGTTTTTATCGTTGCCGGAAACAAATCCAGAAATTCCAGTGACTGGATAATCTGGGTCAGATAACGGTAGAAATTTACATCTCCGTGAATATTTATTCCGACATATCCGCCGATTACCCCAACTGCATCGGCAAAAAGTACCAAAAGCGGAATCATTAACATACAGGCCAAAACTCTGGTCACAACCAGATAGTTATACGGATTTACGGCAGAAACTTCCATAGCATCAATCTGTTCGGTAACTTTCATAGAACCCAATTCGGCTCCGATTCCCGAAGAGATCTTTCCTGCACAGATTAAAGCCGTAATTACAGGCGCAATTTCTCTTATAAGAGACAGAGCAACCATTCCCGGCAGCCAGGATTCTGCACCAAATTTTACCAGTGTAGGGCGAGACTGAAGCGTAAGCACCAAACCCATAATAAATCCTGTAATGGATACTAATGGTAAAGATTTGTATCCGATAACATAACACTGTTTAAGAAACTCTTTGGTCTCATAAGGCGGAATAAATACCTCCTTAAAAAAACGCTTGGAGAAAATTGCTATATCTCCAATTTCGGTAAATGTATTTTTTAGGTTGAGAATCAAAATGTTATGTTTTTATGTGAATGTTATAAAATGAAAATTTTAATAGTGTTATCGATGAACGATTTCTATATGAAAGTTACTTTTTTTATGAACCAAAAATCTTACACAACTTTTTTAGAACGTTATATAATTTTCATCGTAATAAATACAATAAAAATGCGGAAATGACGTTAGGCGCGACCTAAAAACAAAAAATCCCTTTTGTGTAAAAGGGATTTTCCGGGTCTAAGCGAAGTATTTTGGTTAGCTTCTCTTTTTTATATATGTAGGAATCAATTAAGAATTAATTGCAATTCCGGTTCTGTTTTTCATCAACGGAATAACTCTTGATTGTGACATGGCTAATTTTTCCATTAACAATCTTGCTGTCAGATAACAAACTGTAGATTCTGCACCCTGATTCAGGTTTACATTTTCTTTTTCCAGTCCGTCATATCCACCACCGCTTACCGGATTATACATAATTTGGCCTAAATGATTTTTTCCTAAGAACCAGTTAAACGCAGATTTCATTTTCTTTTTATATTCCGGAGTTTTAAACGCATTATAAAACGCATATAAAGTCTGGATAGTGTAGGTAACATCAATTGGCTGTTCTCCGTATTCCTGCGGTTCAGAACCTTTATGATGCCAGCTTCTGTTTGAAATCGCTTTAAAATTACCTTTAAAGAATGTTTTTGAAATTAGGAAATCTAATGAGTCTAATGCCACTTTTTTGTAAACTGGTTTGTTTGTAATTAAATACGCATACAACATTGATTCCGGTAAAATACCATTTCCGTAAGTCAGGTAATTTTCAAACCATTGCCAGTCTTCTGTTGCAGTATCTTCATAATTAGCAAGTAGTTTTGCATTTAATTTGTTGATAATTGCTGCCACATACAAATTTGGAATTGTAGAATGGTACAAGTACAAACCTTTTGTTGCGAAACCAATTGATCGTGGTGACTGAATAGTTTCTGCCCATTTTAAAGAGTTCAGTAAACATCTGGTCGCTTTTTTAGTAATCGCTTCAGGAAGAATATCAGATAATGAAACTACAGTTCCTAAAGCCCAAAGTGCACGTGCGTTAGAATCTTCAAGATTTACTTCGGCATTTTGTTCGATATGTTCGCGGTTTTCCTGATCAACATAGTTGATAAAATCTCCTTTTGGTTTTTGACAACGGATAATGAAGTCTAAGTATACTAAAATATACGCTAAATCATCTTTGTCCTGAGTTTGTTGGTAATGCATACAGAAAGCAATTAACGCTCTTGCATTATCATCTAGTGTATATCCTGAATCTAAATCAGGGATAGATATCTTGCAGAATTGAATAATACCCAATTCTGTAGTCATTTTTTTAATATGATTTAATTGAATTGACGGATAGCTGAATTTGATGTCTGCCGGATTTTCAATTAATTTTTTATACGCATTCATGTGTGTAATCGCAGCATTTTCCCAGGAACAAGCACGCATTTTTGTAAATGCATTTATAGCCATTTCGTTTCTTAGATCTTCATCTGCAATTAATTTGATTGCTGCGTTTGCAAATTGATCCACATCTCCAATATCAACTAAAATTCCTGAATCAGGAGTTAGAACTTCTTTTGTATGAGGAATTTTTGACGCTACAATCGGACATGCACAACTCATTGCGTAAGCAAAAGTACCGCTTACCGCCTGATTTGGATCTTTTGAAGTAAACATGTAGATATCAGTTGCTTTCAAATAATTTAAAAGTTCGTCTGTATCTAAATATTCATTTACAAAACGTACGTTGTCCTGTAAATTCAGATCAGCAACAATTCCTTCTAAAGTATTGCGATAAGCATCTACACCATCTTTAATTAGATTAGGATGTGTTTTTCCGATAATCAAATACAAAGCATTCGGTGCTTTTTCGATAATTTTCGGTAATGCCTTTAAACCAGTTTCGATATTTTTTCCTTCGCCTAAAAGTCCGAAAGTTGATAATACCAATCGGTCTGAAATATTTAATTTTTCTTTTGCCTGTTCCGGAGTTTCATATACTACGATATGAGTTCCGTGGGAAACACAAGTAATGATATTTTCATCAATCTGATAGTCGTTGATTAATATTTCCTTTGATTTGTTAGTCATTACAAAAACCGAATTACTGTAGTCCAGTAACAGTTTTACAAAAGTTTTTAATTCATCATTAGGATTCGGGATTACACTATGAAAAGTATAAGTTACCGGAATTTTAATTTCGTTTAGAAAATCTAAAAGATGATCTCCGTAATTTCCTGCAAACAAACCAAATTCATGCTGAATATGAACCAATTTTACAGTTTCGTCTTTGTTGATTTCTGCTGCAACTTTTGCATATTCTGCTCTGTTTGTTGTATTTAATGTATAAGCTTGTGTTGGATTTTCAACTGGTTCTTTTACCAAATCGCAAATTTCACACGTTATAGATTTACCATAAACATCAGTAATTCCTTTAATAGTATCCTGAGTATAGGTGGCTATGCCGCATTGTGTAGGTGGGAATGTAGATAAAAAAACGATTTTCGATTTATTAGATATTGTTTTCATGAGGATACTTTTTTTAGCTCTGTTAATAACGCTTTCAAGTTCAATGTCACCGCATTTGCTATCGGCGACGCCATAATTATATATAAGAGGTCGGTCAGCATATTGCACTCCCCGTCGGAAATACAACATAATTCACAACCATGTCTTTTGTGATTTTTTCGGAAGAAATAAAAATCTGTTTTTTTGAAATAACAGTACTAGATATGTACTTCCGATCGTGTTTTAAATTTTATGTGAAATTACTTCAGCAACGGAGCCATAATTAATCCAATCGATCAAAAAATTAACTCAAAAGCTTAAACATGGTAATTCTGTAAGGCAAAAATGGAATAGTGAAAAATCTCCGCAAGCCTTTGCAAATTAATTGATTGAGCTAATTTTTGATTGTTTAGAGTTAACAGGATTTGTAGGAATAAAATAATTTTGAGAAACAAACAAATCAGACAGATAAAAATCTGGAATTATTAACTAAAATTTTGAAATTATGTTACGTTGGACAGTCATATTTATAATTCTGGCAATTATTGCAGGAATTTTTGGTTTTGGAGGCATAGCAGCCGGAGCCGCAGGTATCGCAAAAGTTTTGTTCTTTATATTTTTAGTGTTATTTATAATATCACTGATAACAGGAAGAAGAAACGTGTAAATAACGTTTAAAAGAAGAATCAAAGGTTCACAGAAACAGAGATTCGGAGTGTTAGAGGAATGGGGGTCCTTCTAATGACTTTGAATTTTTGTATCTGTGAACCTTCGCTTTTTTACCGGTTCACAGCTACAATAAAGTTTCTAAGTTAGAAGAAATGGTAGGCAACTCTTATTTTTTAATTTAATTGCTATTTCTAAGTTTTGCAGCAATATTTTCCAACTGATGGGTGTGCCTTTGCGTATGCACGATGGCAAAATGAATCCATTCATAAATGGTGAAATTTTCGAATCCCGGTACCTTGGCGTCCATGCACAACAAGGTTAGATCATATACTTCAGCAGCTTCAGACAAATCATCTTGTATTTTCTTGATGGAGGCAAGCTGCATATCTTTCAGATAATCAACCGCAGCAGGTTTTATATTCTCAGGTGACTCATATTTGGCAGTATAATCTAAAAAAATCGAATCCAGTTTTGCAACGTTTTCATCTTGCTGTCGCGTTGTTTTTTCTTTTTGACCGGCAAATAACGCTGGTAAACCGGAACAAGCAAGAATAATGTGCTGAACATTTTGTCCTGCTGTCCAACTGCCTTCAAAAGGGATTTTGTTTATTTCATTTTCAGAAATCTCAGAAAGTACATCAGATAATCGGGAGTACGTTTCGAGAATTGTATTTTGACAAGAGTCTTTCATATTATAAAAGTTAAACGATTATTGAGGTAATCCACCATACATTTCCAAAAGGATCCGTTATACCGCCCGTACGCCCATAATCCTGATCGCTTAATGCCATTAAAATGGTAGCGCCATTTTCTAAAGCTTTTTGGTATGTTTCGTCTGCATTTGGTACATAGACAAATAAATTAGCCGTTTGCTTAGCCCAATCGGTAATTTCATCGGTTACCATTATTGTGCTTCCATTAATTGTAATTTCAGCATGCATAATAGTACCGTCATCACGCATTGCCTTGGTATTGGTTTCAACAGCGCCGAAAACATTCTTAGTAAAGTCGATAAATTTTGCAGCACCTTGCAAAATCAAATAAGGCATTATGGTCTGATGTCCGTTTGGTAAATTCATATTCTTGATTTTTAAGATGATACATACTCAAATGTACGACTTTTTTTTAAAGCTTATAATTCAAAGTTAAAGCACAAGTTTCTGTCATTCTAAAACTTCGCACGAATACCCAAAGGATGCAAGCAGATCTATTATTTTTTTATTTGAAATAGAAGAGGAGTGAATACGCAGAATTTTATCGCAATCTTCTAAATCGAAATTGATCGAACTATTTGGAAAATGCTCAAGAAGTGTGTCAATAATAATCTTACATTGACATTCTTCCTGAACATTAGTTTTAAAAACTTCAATCATAAAGTTTTGGTTTTTAGAGTGCTATATTTTTATAACGGTGTATTTTATGATATGTTACATAAGAAACCATCAAAATCGCAAGAACTATCAAAGGGAAAAAACCTTGAAAATCCATTCCGTCAACAGCAAAATGACTTATTGAGGCAAAAATAAAATCGAAAGCAAATCCGGCGTAAGCCCATTCTTTGACACGTCCCGGAACTTGCGGAATGATAAGCGCCATAACTCCCAGGATCTTAAACACCACTAAAGCATTCCCGAAATATTCCGGATAACCAAGATGTCTGAGGCCTTCTTTAGCCAATTCAGACTGTGAAGTAAGTGCCGGCATAACGCCTTCAAATAAAAAAATAAGGATTGTAGTAGTCCAGAAAAGGATTTTGGTTGTCTTCATTGAGTATTTGTTTTAAATAGTTATTAGTTAATGTATTACAAATGTAATTAATACTTCTATTGGAACGAAATACGCATTTACGACTATTTTAGGGGCATTTGGGACAAAGTATTGTTTGTTGTTTGTTGTTTGTTGTTGGTTGTTGGTTTGTTGGTTGTTGGTTTGTTGTTTGTTGGTTTGTTGTTTGTTGTTTGTTGTGATGTCGTGTAGTTTGTCATCCTGACGAAGGAAGGATCTTCGCAAGTAGCTCCGTAAAGATTTGTCCTCCTGAGCGTAGTCGAAGGATCGCATTGCTGAATCCATCCAGTACGTGCTCACTCTGCGTGTCCTTCGACTTCGCTCAGGAAGACATAAATTGCGTATAAATTTGAATTTAAAATTTCTAATCCAAAAAGTAATTCGTAATCAAAAACAAATCTTCAAAACCTAATCGGATATAAATACCTTTTCCTAAAGGTGAAGCTTGTAAATGCGCATATTCGGCACCGGAATCTATAGCTTCGTTTAAAGCGAATTTCATGATTTCTTCAGCCAAACCTCTTTTACGCATTTCCGGTATTACACCAACTCCGTGAATTCCCATGACTTTGCCGGTTTGAAAAAGAGTAAGCGTTCCAATTGGTTTTTCATTCAAATGAACCAGATAAAATTTTATAGTCTCATAATTATGAACTAATGTTTCTTTGCTGATAACGTAGCTGAAAGATAACTGATAAATATTCGACCAGGTTGTGGCATCTTCTTCATTTAAAACTCTTTTGAAAGTAATATTGTTGGAGAGCGGCAATTTGTCGCCCAGTTTCAAAGCCATTGCGGCAAGTTGAATGCGTATTTTGAATCTGTTTTTTTCGAAAATAGTATTAGAATGGCTTCCAAAAATATCCCAGTACGGAATGATTAAACCGGGATTTTTTTCCATAAGGTCTAAAATCTGAGGAAGATTTTCTTCTGTAATATCTTCACGGAACCACAATCGGTTGGGCCAGCCTGAGTTTTTTATCTGACTAATTTCAAACCGGTCAGTTTTATGATAAGATAGAAGAGGAGTGGCTACAGTTTTCCAAAGTGCTGTTAGATTGTCTATATTGTCTTTTATAAGATCTGTATTTTTCATTTTTTGGCTATCATATTTAAATCCTGAACAAAGATAAAATTAGCTTTTGAGGAAATCCTTTACATATGTTGATTTACAAATCTTTTTCAAGGCTTTTCCGGATTCGGCTTAACTGTGTTGGCGTAATTCCTAGGTGGGATGCAATATGCAATAACGGAATTCGCTCTGCAATATCCGGATGTTTCTCCAGCAGGCTGACATACCGCTCAGTAGCGTTCTGCATAACAAGTGCTACTTCTCTTTGTTCCTTTTCGATAATCCAGTGTTTTTCCAGGTGGGCTATATAGAAATTTTTAAGATCGTCATTCTCGTTAATAATTTCCATCAATTTTTTGTAATTGATATTGATTACAATAGCATCTTCCAACGCTTCAATGGTAAAATTAGAAGGAGTCTGAAGCATTAGGGAAACTTTCGAACCTGCGAAGTAATTTTCAAGAAAAAGATTTTTGTTGTAGAAATTTCCCTGTTCATCCGTAATAAAAGCTCTTAAAGCTCCTTTTGCAATAAAGTGAAGATTCCTGGCAATTTCTCCGTTTTCTAAAAGTGTTTCTCCTTTTTTAAGGGTTTGGAAATGGATAATGTTTTCAATCAGTTTCCATGAATGCTCAGAAAGGGGATAGTAACTTTCAATAGTTTGTTTCAGGTTGTTTAAATAGGTGTCTTTATTGAAAGTCATTTTTTTTAGTCGCAAAGATACAAAGGTTCAAAGACACAAAGTTTGTTTGCCACGAATTTCACAAATTTACACGAATTTTTATTAGTTAAGGAGCTCTTTGTGCTCCTTCTCCCGATCGCGAAACTTCGGGACGGTATCGCTCAGGAGAACATACAATGAGAACAAAAAATTAGTGAAATTTGTGTATTCGTGGCTAAAAAAATCTTTTTTAATCCTATAATCTGTGGCAAAAAAAATAAACTTTGTGCCTTAGCGCCTTAGTGGCAAAACAAAAAAAACGCCATGAAACCCAAAAGGTCTCACAGCGTTTCATCTCAAAAAATAAATAATTAACGAGTGTGGGTATTATTTCCAGCCGCCTCCAAGCGCGCGATACAAATCGGTGTTGGCTGTGAGTTGTTGTCTTTTTAAATCTGCTAATTCTAATTCGCTCTGCAAAAGATTCGCCTGCGCCGTTAAAACTTCCAGATATTCTGCCATTCCGTTTTTGAATAACAGATTGGAGTTTTTAATTGCTTGTTGCAGTGTTTTTACTTTTTCTTTCAAGAAAGTTTCCTGTTGTTGTAACTTTTCTACTCTTACCAAAGCATCAGAAACTTCACTTACTGCTACTAAAACTTGTTGTCTGAAAGCTAAAACTGCTTTTTCTCTTTCCGCAACAGCGATGTTATATTGCGTTCTAACTCTTTTATTGTTTAGAAGTGGCTGCGTTAATCCGCCGGCAACGGTTCCGAATAAAGAAGCCGGAATGTTAAACCAGCTGCTGGTTTCAAAAGAGTTTACGCCGCCCTGAGCTGTAATTCTCAAAGCAGGATATAAATCTGCTTTTGTGATTCCGACATTGGCATTTGCTACTTTTAGAGCTAATTCTGCACTTTTAACATCTGGTCGTCTGCTTACTAAGGAAGACGGAATTCCAACTGATGCATTATTTTTCACTTCAAGTGAACTTAAAAGAATCGTTCTTTCTTTTGCACTAGGGAAGGAACCAGTTAAAACACTTAAAGCATTTTCCTGAATGGCTATATTTTGTTCCAATAACGGAATTAACTGTGCAGAATTTAATTTCTGCGCTTCAGACTGTTGAATAGCTAAAGTAGTTACCTGCCCGGCATCGTATTTAAGTTTGATAATATTGGTGGTACTATCATTTAATTTAAGGTTTTGTCTGGCAATATTCAACTGTGCATCGAGCATCAAAAGATTGTAATAACCTCTTGAAACATTAGCTACAATATTCGTCTGCAAAGCTTTTTTTACTTCTTCAGACTGAAGATATCCTGCATAAGCCCCTTTCTTCTGGTTTCTGATCTTTCCCCAAATATCAGCTTCCCAGGAAAGTGAAGCTCCTGCAGAATAATCGTCAATATGTTTTTGACCTAAAGCCTGACCTAAATTCATTCCGGTAAAACTATTATCAGAAGGATTGCTGGTGCTGGCATTTACCATTAAATTCACCTGAGGCACATTTCCCCATTTTGATTGTGTAAATCTGTATTGCGCAATTTCGATATTTTTTTGTGCAATCAGCAGATCGTTATTACGTACCACCGCGCTGTCAATTAACTGAATAATATCTTTTTCTGTAAAGAAGTTTTTCCACTCGATATCAGCAATACTGGTTGTATCACCCGAAACCGATGCATTCCTGAAATTCTCAGGAAATGCATCTTTGGGAGTTTCAATATCCTTAGAGACTTTACAGGATATTAAAGTCGTGATCAGAATGGCGAAGGTCACGATTTTGGTTATATAATTTTTCATTGTTTTTTTATTAAATTTCTGTACAGGTATCTTTTCTGGTTTCGAGATCTTTCGAAATTCTGTACGATATATAGGCGATGCCTGCGATTATTGCCACAAGGGCTGTCGTTATATAATTTTCCATTTTTTTATTTTTCTTCGTTATGAATCACAGCGATCGGTTTGCCGCTGAATTTCTCCTGTAAATATTGGAATACGATAAATAAAACCGGGATAATGAATAATCCTAAGATTACACCCGAAATCATTCCGCCCGCAGCTCCAATACTAATAGAGTGATTTCCCTGAGCCGACGGTCCTTTGGCGCTCATCATCGGTACTAAACCAACAATAAAAGCAAGAGACGTCATGATAATTGGTCGCAGACGTAATTTGGCAGCATCGATAGACGCACTGACTAGTGCCTGTCCTGATTTTCTTTTCTGAACCGCAAATTCCACAATCAAAATGGCGTTTTTGGCGAGAAGTCCGATCAGCATGACCAGCGCAACCTGAACGTAAATGTTGTTTTCAATTCCGGTTAAACCGATTGCCACAAATACTCCAAAAATACCTGCAGGAATTGATAAGATTACCGCCAAAGGCAAAATGTAACTTTCGTACTGTGCAGCAAGTAAGAAATAAATAAAAATCAAACACAGTAAGAATATAGTTGCAGACTGTCCTCCGGAAGAAATCTCCTCACGTGTCTGGCCCGAGAATTCAAACCCGTAACCTGCAGGCAATTGTTGTGCTGCTACTTCTTCAATTGCTTTAATGGCGTCTCCGGAACTAAATCCAGGTTTCGGAATCGCATTAATCGAAATTGAGTTGAACAAATTATATCTTGAAGCGGTTTCAGAACCATAAATACGGGATAGTTTTACTAAAGTATTTATCGGCACCATTTCGCCATTTTTATTTTTTACGAAAACACGGTCAATGGCAGTTGGATCGGCTCTGTCGGCAATATCGGCCTGAACAACGACACGGTAATATTTACCAAATCTGTTAAAATCAGAGGCCTGCGCACTACCAAAATAAGCCTGCATCGTTTGTAAAATGTCTTTTACATTTACGCCTAACTGATTCGCTTTTTCGTCATTGATATCCAATTGCAATTGTGGATAATCGGCTTTGAAACTTGTAAAGGCCACCGCAATTTCAGGACGTTTCATTAATTCGCCGATGAAATTTTGAGAAATTCCTGAGAATTTATCCAGTTTTCCTCCGGTTTTATCTTGTAAAACCAAATCCAAAGCTTCGACATTACTAAATCCGGGAACAGTTGGGAAACTGAATACGAAGAAACTTCCGCCGGAAATAGCGCCCAGTTTACCACGAACCTGATTCATGATTTCGTCAATGTTTTTAATGTCGCCACGATCTTCGTTGGGTTTCAGTAAAACGAAAACTACAGCAGAAGACGGACTTGTTGAATTGGTCAGTAAGTTGAAACCTGAAATCGCTGTTACGAATCTTGAAGCGTCTAAACCTCTTAAAGTATTTTCGGCTTCGGTCATTACCTTTTGAGTTCCGTCAAGCGAAGTTCCCGATGGCGTGTTCACCGCAATTGCGATAAATCCCTGGTCTTCTGTCGGAATAAATCCTGCTGGAGTTGTTTTAACTAATAAAACTGTAGCGACAGTAATTAAAGCTAATCCGCCTAAACTCAGCCATTTTCTTCTGATTAAGAATTTAAGTCCGCCAACATAACGGTTGGTCAAAGATTCAAAACTGCTGTTAAAAGCGGTAAAGAATTTTTCTTTAAATCCTTTTTTCTGATACGGTTGTGCATCGTGCTCGTGAGCGCTGTGATTGTCTTTTAAGAACAAAGCAGCAAGCGCAGGACTCAAAGTCAAAGCATTAACAGCCGAAATTACAATTGCAATGGCCATCGTAAAAGCAAACTGACGATAGAAAACTCCTGTTGAGCCTTCCATAAAACCAACCGGCAGGAATACAGCAGCCATTACCAGCGTAATCGAGATAATAGCACCCGTTATTTCGTGCATAGCTTCATGCGTGGCGACTTTTGGAGACAGACGTTTGTGCTCCATTTTCGCATGCACGGCTTCGACCACCACAATGGCATCATCGACCACAATACCAATCGCCAGAATTAATGCGAAAAGCGTAAGAAGATTAATCGAGAATCCGAATAACTGCATGAAGAAGAACGTTCCTAAAATTGCTACAGGTACAGCAATAGCCGGGATTAAAGTTGATCTAAAATCCTGAAGGAAAATAAATACCACAATAAATACCAGAATAAAAGCTTCGATCAATGTGTGCTCAACTTGTTCGATAGACTGATCAAGCGAAACTTTGGTACTGTAAAATATATTGTGTTTGATACCTTTTGGAAAATCTTTAGAAGCCTTTTCCATCATTTTATTGATCGCAATCTGAATATCATTCGAGTTAGAACCCGCTAACTGAATCACACCGATTACAATACCTTTTTTACCATTCAGACGCGTTAAACTGTTATAAGAATACGCACCCAATTCAACTCTGGCAACATCTTTTAAACGGAGCACAGAACCGTCTGCGTTAGAACGAATGGCAATATTTTGATAATCTTCCGGTTTGGTAAGTTTTCCTTTGTATTTAATTACATATTCGAAAACCTCTTTACTGCGCTCACCGAATTTCCCCGGGGCTGCTTCCAAACTTTTATCCTGTATCGCGCCCATTACTTCGCTAGGCGTGACATTATGCGTTGCCATTTGAGTTGGATTCAACCAAACACGCATCGAGTAATCTTTTACACCACCAAAAATACTGGCAGAACCCACACCCGGAATACGTTTCAACTCCGGAATAATATTGATTTGTGCATAGTTGGCAACAAAAGTCTGATCGTATTTTGATTCATCATCGGTATACATACCAATCGCCATGATGAAAGAGTTTTGTTGTTTCGCCGTGATAACACCCTGCTGCACAACCTCCGCAGGAAGCTGACTGGTAGCCTGAGCCACACGGTTCTGAACGTTTACAGCAGCCTGATCGGCATCTGTACCTAATTTAAAGAAAACAGTAATCGCTAAAGTTCCATCGTTACTCGCGGTAGAACTCATGTACGTCATGTTTTCTACACCATTTATCGACTCTTCCAAAGAAGGTGCCACAGAACGTAAAACCGTTTCTGCGTTTGCTCCCGGATATACCGCCGTAACCAAAACAGATGGAGGTGCAATATCTGGAAACTGTTGTAAAGGCAGTTTAGTTAAACCAAGTACACCCAGGATCACCAATAAAATGGAGATTACAGTTGCCAGTACTGGTCTTTGTATAAATATTTTGAACATTTTTTTTGAAATTATTTTTTAGTACTTACCTCGGCAACTTTTGTTGATTTTTCAGGCTGAATCGCTTGCCCGTCCTGTAATTTGTCAATACCGCTCAATACGATCTGATCGCCTGTTTTTACGCCATCTTTAATTAAATAGTTGGTACCGTTTTTACCCACAACCGTAATTGGCATTTTAGTTACTTTATTGTCTTTTCCTACCGTGAAAACAAAGACTTTGTCCTGCATTTCGATTGTAGCCGACTGTGGAACTAAAATCGCATCGTCGTGCTGTAAACCTAAACGGATTCTTCCTGTATTACCGGAACGTAACGTACCATTTGCATTTGGGAAAGTCGCTCTAAGTGTAATAGCTCCGGTTGTTTTGTCAAACTGACCGTCAACCATATCAATTTTTCCTGTTTTTGGGTAATCTGTATTATCAGCTAAAATCAATTGCACGGGAGGTAATTTTTTGATTTTATCTCCTAAAGAATTTCCGGCGTATTTCGATTTAAAGTTGATGAAATCTGTTTCGCTCAAAGAGAAATAGGCAAACACTTCATGAACATCAGACAAAGTAGTTAAAGGTTCAACATCAGAGGCAGAAACCAAACTTCCTTGTTTTTTAGGAAGCCTTCCGATGTAACCACTTACCGGGGCTGTCACATTGGTATATCCTAAATTAATTTTAGCAGAACCAACCATTGCTTTTGCCTGCTCAATATTTGCAGCCGCAATTTTTTGAGTGGCTTTAGCGGTTTTTAACTGATAATCAGAAACTACTTTGTTTTGTACAAGCGGAGTCAGTTTATCAACTTCTAATTGTGCGTTAATCAAAGCTGCTTCTGCCGCGTGAAGACTTGCCAAAGCATTGTTTAGCTGCTCACGGAAAGGACGTTCGTTGATTTTAAATAACGTTTGCCCTTTGCTTACGTAAGAACCTTCGTCTACAAAAATTCTGTCAAGGTTTCCGCTTACTTGTGGGCGAATTTCAACATCTACAGTTCCTTGTATAGCAGCAGGATATTCAGCGTCAGTGGTCGTATTGGCACTTGTGATCGCCAAAACTGGTAAAACCGGTGGAGGCGGAGCAACAGGAGCCTGATTTTTATCGGCACAGCTGCTAAAAACTAGAGCCAGAATAAAACTGGTTATTATTACATTTTTCATTTTCATTATGGTTTTAATTGGTTGAACATTTTCTCGGATTAATTCATTTGGTATTGTGGCATTCTCGGGATTCATATTTAATTATATTAAATTATCTAACGTTGTTAAGTAAAAGTGCGCAAATTTCTATACAGTCAGTCATTTCAGTTTTATTTCTAAATCGGTATTAAATTATCTAACATTGTTAAGTAATAGTGTAAAAAAAAAGCTTTTATTACCTTTATTAAATTTTCTAACAGTGTTAAGTTAATGTTTCAAAAAAAAGGATTTTATATTATCCAATTAAATTATTTTACACCGTTAAGTAAAACTTGAAAAAATTTTTATTGTATTGATTTGATGATACCGCCAATGGCATCCTTCAAAATTTGGGCATTAATTGTTTCTAAAATATCACTTTTATTAATAATATTAATGGCGATTAAACCATGAATAACAGAAAAGAAAGTGAAATACTTTTGTTTAATGATATCCTGACTCGGATTACTGTCTTTCATTACTTCAGCAATCACATGAGTGAATAATTTGTAAGGTCCCTCCTGAGCGGAACATCGCTGTGCGCAACACGTCATCTGAACACCAAACATCAACTGATACATTTCAGTATTCGTAAAAGCGAAATCCCAATAGGTCATCCACATAGCTTCTAACTGGTCTTCCGGTTTCTCAAACTTCTCTATTGCAGTTTGCAATTCTTTAGTCAGTTTTACAAAACCTTTACCGGTAAGTTCTTCTAATATTGCTTCTTTATTCGAGAAATATTCATAAATAATAGGAGCCGTATATTCGATCTTGTCGGCAATTTTACGCATACTCAAACCATTCCAGCCTTCTTCTTTTACGATATCATAAGCAGCGCCAAGAATATTATTTCTTGTCTCTTCTTTTTGTCTTAAAATTCGATCTTTGCTAGCCATTTTATTCGAGTATTAAATTGTTTAACACTGTTAGGCAAATGTATGGCGGTTTTTCGAATTACAAAACATTTTAGTCATAATATTTTCTTATTGTACGATAAGCGTTTCTTAAAAAGCTCGTGAAGTGCTAATTTTAGTAAGTTTTTTGCTGTGTGAATCTTTTTCAGGAGCAGTACATTTTTTATTTTCAAGACCTTTTGTCCCGCTCTACATTATATCTTTTATGGCGAACCCCGCCATAAAAGGATATCATTTCGATCGGGGCTAGGCGAGAAAATTTAGTTTTTCATAATTTTTTATAGATTGAGATTAGCTATTTAGCATGAAGTTGTCATCTTAACGAAGGATCTCCGCAAGAAACTCGAAATGCTGCATCCACAATCTTTGTCGAGCTACTTACGTGTCCTTCGACTTCGCTCAGGATGACAAAACATCAATAGACCTAACTGTAATCTTTTTTTCGTAACATTACAATAAAAAAAAATGAAACCACTAACTATCCTAAAAACCACAATCACTCTTTTATCTCTGCAACACGCTTTTGCTCAGGAAACTAAAGAGAAAACAGAAATAAAATACACCATAGAAAACTGCGTCAATCATTTTGATTTAGACAAAGCGACGAATACCAAAGTCGGTTACCAATATTGGTTTGGCGACAAAAATTTTACTCAGGAAAATACACTTAAAATGAGTATCGTAGAACCAGGAAAATCAACACACGCGCCGCATCTTCATCCTGAAGAAGAGTTTTTCTATATTCTAGAAGGTTCTGCTTGTTTTTTCCTTGACGGAAAAACGGTTGTCGTTGGTCCAAATACGAGTTTATATTGCCCGCCAAATGCCGAACACGGAATTAGTAATGCGGGTAATACTAATTTGAAATATTTGGTAATTAAGAAGGATTTGAGGTAATTACGTAAATTTCCCAACTAATTTATACACTTCACCTTTTTATGCTTTACTTTCATGCTATAAAATAGTTAGTAAAATTGACATTCATCTTATATAATTTTCATTTAATTTTTAATAAAAAACTGTACTTCAATTAATTAACTTTTCTTAAAGAAAGGTTTAACAGCGTCTGCTTTCGCTGGTTGTCCGAAATAAGTAATTTTAGGTAAATCAAAATTAATAACGTTTTAAATATTTAAAATTATGAAAAAGAATATCGCCATATTAGCCACAAACGGTTTCGAAGAATCAGAATTAGCCTCTCCTAAAGCGTATCTGGAAGAGCAGGGATGGAATGCAGATATCATCAGTCTGAAAGCAGGAACTATCAAAGCTTGGAAAGACGGAAACTGGAGCAATGAATATAATGTAGATGTCGTACTAGATCAGGCAAATGAAGCCGATTACGATGCTTTGGTACTTCCGGGAGGAGTTTTAAACCCGGATTCATTAAGAAGAGAAGAAGCAGCAGTAAATTTTGTACGTTCGTTTTTTGAAAGTAAAAAACCAGTAGCGGCTATTTGTCACGGACCTCAAATTCTGGTAGATGCCGATGTTTTACAAGGTCGAAAAGTAACATCTTTCTTCTCTGTTAAAAATGATTTGAAAAATGCCGGAGCACAATGGGAAGATTCAGAAGTAGTCGTAGACCAAGGTTTAGTAACCAGCCGAAAACCAGATGATTTGCCTGCCTTTAATAAAAAAATGGTCGAAGAAATTAAAGAAGGAATACACGAACGTCAGAGAGCGTAAAAAAGATATTTTTATTTAGATTATCAAAGTAAGGGAATGCAAGATCAATTTTGGTCTTGCATTTTTTTATTGAATAGCCCCTAGTTTTAACTAGGGGATTAAAAGATTTAATAGTAATAAGGCTTTAGCCAAATGCGTATTTTGGCTAAAGCCCTTTTTAGCTTTATTTATACCTTCAGCTAAAGCTGGAGGCAATTGATTCTTTTTAATTAATTGAGGATCAATCTTTGCGATCCTCTGATTGAAACCAGAGGCTATGTTCTCAAATGATTGGGGAGTTTCTCGTGATTTTTTTCCCTTTGCTAGTGTGCAGCGCTCGTGTTTTCCATCTAGTTTGTTATTTCGACCGAAGGGAGAAATCACACTCGTATATCGACAAAGATTGACAAACAGGAGCGGAGTTTCTAGTGTGATTTCTCGTTCCTCGAAATGACAAATACTTTGTGTAAAAATGTTCGGAAGAACATAACTCACTCAAAATGAAAATTCAAAAATTCAAAGTTTTCATTAAAACTTCTTATCAATTCAATTTTCTTATCACGTCTCCATTTCTTTAATTCTTTTTCTCTTGCTATTGCTTCCTGTATCCAAGTGAATCTTTCATAATAAACTAAAAACTGAATATTATATTTTGCCGCAAAAGAATTGATATTTAAATCAATATTTTCTTTATGTTTTGCAAGTCTTTGTCTTAAATTATTTGTGACGCCAATATAAAAAGAAGTACGATGTTCATTGGTTATAATGTAAACGTAATAACTATGAAAACCAATTTGAGGATTAAGCATTAGATATAATATTTTTACTAGGTTCTATATAATTCGTTTTTTATTTGTAACATCCAGTTTGTCATTTCGATGAACTAGAAATCACACTCGTATGTCGACAAAGATTAACGAATTACTTTGTGTCCCGAAGCTTCGGGATAGTGTGATTTGCTTCACCTGTTCGCTATCGCTCGAGTCTCCTTTCGTCGAAATGACACTATCACAAAAATCACATCCAGTTTGTCATTTCGACGGAGGAGAAATCACACTCGTATATCGACAAAGATTAACGAATTACTTTGTGTCCCGAAGCTTCGGGATAGTGTGATTTGCTTCGCCTGTTCACTATCGCTCGAGTCTCCTTTCGTCGAAATGACACTATCACAAAAATCACATCCAGTTTGTCATTTCGACGGAGGAGAAATCGCACTCGTATATCGACAAAGATTAGCGAATTACTTTGTGTCCTGAAGCTTCGGAATAGTGTGATTTGCTTCGCCTGTTCGCTATCGCTCGAGTCTCCTTTCGTCGAAATGACACGATCACAAAAATCACATCCAGTTTGTCATTTCGACGGAGGAGAAATCGCACTCGTATATCGACAAAGATTAGCGAATTACTTTGCGTCCCGAAGCTTCGGGATAGTGCCATTTGCTTCGCCTGTTCGCTATCGCTCGAGTCTCCTTTCAGTCGAAATGACACGATCACAAAAATCACATCCAGTTTGTCATTTCGACGGAGGAGAAATCGCACTAGTATATCGACAAAGATTAGCGAATTACTTTGTGTCCCGAAGCTTCGGGATAGTGTGATTTGCTTCGCCTATTCGCTATCGCTCGGGTCTCCTTTCAGTCGAAATGACACGATCACAAAAATCACATTCAATTTGTCATTTCGAGGAACGAGAAATCACACTCGCATATCGACAAAAATTAGCGAATTACTTTGTGTCCCGAAGCTTCGGGATAGTGTGATTTGCTTTTATTGGCTCAATGAATTGGCGGAGATTTTGAATCCTTATTTGAGTGAGGAGTAAGGTTTATAAAATGGAAAAACCTCGATTTTTTTAGGAATCGAGGTTTTTTTTATATGGTGACTATATTTCTAAGTTTTTAATAAGGTGTCGTTTTTGTAAACGATTCCTGTGAAACAATTGCTTCTTCTAGATCGATTTCTGAAGAGGCAGATTTTAATTTTATAGAAATTCCTTGAGTTTCTCGAGGCTTTGTATTGTGATCAATTTCAATAATAAAAGCAATAGGCTCTCCGGCTTTTATTTTTTCAAATAGAGCAATTGATTTTTTTTCATCAAAAAATACATCGCTTTCCATGCGTCTGTCATTTACGTCATGCCAAACAATATTTATTTTTCTTGGAATGGCTCTTTTTTTTATTGGCATTACATTACCATTGAGGCTCAGAAAAATTGATTCAAACTCCCCGTTTATGTAATTTATCTCTATAGTCTCTACTTTGTCTTCGGTTTTGACCTGAGGCGTTAGGTTGTATTCTCTAAAAAGCGTTTCCCAATAAGAAAAAGGAAGAGTACCTTGTTTGATCTGATCTTTGATTTCTTGAGGTAATCTGCTTACTACATCTGCAACATATTCATCTGAACCTGTTTTGCTTTCCATAGATGGGTGTGCAACTTTCCAATCAATATTTTTATCTTCATAAGCTTGATATCTCCCTACTATAGTCATGTTGGTGGGGCTCCAAACGTATAATACAACTCTTCCTCCAGGAAATAAAGCAGCATTTAAAACAAAAAGATGATTTTTGAATGTCGCAACTTTTTTGGTTTCAATATCCCAAAATGGGTTTTCATTCCCATTTTTCATCAATGATTCTATTTTATCAGAATCTAGTTTGAAAATACCTGAGTAAGTCTTGTTTTCTGTATAAGACATCCAGGTTATATCCAATATTTTTGGTGGTATTCCTATTGCCTCGTCTGAAGTTGAATTAGTATTATCTCCAAGATTTTCACTATTTATGACTTCATCAAAAGGCATATAAATATAACCGCTTTTAGGTTTGTCACTTAATAATAAATGTCCTGAAAATATTTCAGCAGGATAGTTTTTTGGGGTACAGGCAGCCGATGACCAATTGTATTCTTTTTGTTCCATTTTGTTTTGGCATGAAATAAGTGGTATGTTTAGTAACACTGTTAATATTAATAAATGAAAGTTTTTCTCCATAATTAACCTTGTATTATTTTTCGATTCCAGTCAATATCAATTAAATTATGCTTTTTGTTAGGTTCCATACCAGCACCATCCATACTTGCGGAACAATGAAGATAGTTTTTTCGTAAATTCATTAACATTTTATGATCTTGTGCCTGTAAATCGAACTCGGTATTGGCATTATTTCTTAATCGTTTTTCTTTTTCTTCTAATTCTTTTTTAGTAAAAAAAGTCATTTTAGGTTTGCATTCAAAAGCATAACCATCTAAACGCTTTTTAATATATTGCAAGGCTAATGGGATTTTATAGTCTTTATTTAGAATATTTTCATAATCCCATGGAATCTTGTATTTCCGTTTTCCAAATTCTGCCATCAGATGCAAGATGATAAGGCTATATTCGTTGCTTAGATTTTTACGTGTTCCTTTTAGATATTTTGAGTGTTCTTGAAGCTGGTCTTTATCATACCAGCCATGTTCTAAAGCTCTTTGTTTTTCTGCCTCTATTGTTGAATACGTTTCTGTCAGAATTACAATTTCGCCTTTATCTTTTAGATCATTCGTAAGATTTTTATATCCTCCTCCAATATCTGAATGAACACCTGGCAAGGTTAATTCTATACTGTTTGTACCGGCGCTGGCAATATTAGTGAGAGGAAACTTTTTTCTATGCTCATCTTCGGCGGTCAAATGCACTGTAAAACCTACAGTAGGAATAAGCAGTGGAACCTTGTCTTTTTTAATATCATCAAAAACATTACTTCCGTAGGAAGATACAGTATCGTATAAGCCTAAAAAGCGAATTTTAATACGTCGCGGCTTTATTTTGTAATTCAATTCTTTAAAAGCCTTACCTAAATAGCCTAAATTATAACTGTCTTTATTTTTTGGGTTTTTTACTTTGTATAATTCGTTGGCAAAAATACGGGCTGCAGCCGCTCCACGGCTAAAACCAAAAACATCAATGTATAATGTACTGATATTTTTTTCATTTTCCTTTTTTAATAATTTTACAATATCTTGACAACCTTTCTCTACTTTTTCAAAAAGTCCCGTTTCTCCCGTTCCATATCCCTGTCCGCGTGTAAAATCGCCATAATAGCTTAATGAACCGTCTTTTTTTTCTTCAGGGTTCTTCGTACCAATGCCTTCTATATAAATAGAATAATAGTGTTTTTCTTTAATTTTTGGATATGCTTTTTGAAGTTTGTCCACATTAGTGTGGTCATTTCCATAACTGGTGTTAGAGCCATCATTATCAGATATATAAGTATTTTTTAATGTTGGATCTTTTCTACGGCCTTCAATATTTTTTCTGTTATTTGAGGTACCATCAAAAAAAACACCTATGTAAACATCGTTTGTTTCTTTATCATCTTCTTTAGGAGGCACAAATCGTGGCTCTCCAAATATTATATTTGACATATTATTACTTTTTTGATTAATTACATAAAGTGATGTTGTGGATTTAGTAAATATATGCCTTGTAAATTTTCAAAAACTATCATTAAAAGTTATTAATATAATAGAATAGGGTATTTTTAATTAAAGCATTGGTGAGTTAGAATGTATTTTTTCAGAAAACAAAAAAAACAGCCCTCCAAATAGAGAGCTGTCTTAAGCAAATTTTTAAATTTGCATTCCTAAGAATGCGTACAGTAATTGGTAATCACTAAATCGAAGACTAAACGCAGGTTATTCGTTTATGGTATCGCCTTCTTTAGTTTCTTCGCTGGCCATTTTTACCAGTTTATCTTGCGGGTTTAAATCTCCGAAAATTTCGATTTTATCTTCGATTTCTCTTCCTTTTTTAATGTCAACTCTTGTTGCTTTGTGGTTTATTACTTTTACCACATACAAACCTTCAGCAGAATTTACAACCGCTGTTTTTGGTACAACAAATGTGCTGTCTTTCGCGTTAAGAGGTAATAGAACTTCGGCAACCATTCCAGGTAATAAATTTCCTTTGGTGTTGTGAACGTCCATTTCGACTCTTTCAGAACGTAATTTCAAATCTAAAGCGCCGGACATTCTGGTAATTTTTGCTGTAAAAGTTTCTGGTAAAGATTTTACGTTAAAACTCATTTCGTCGCCCGGATGCAAATATCCGGTGTACAATTCCGGAACCGAAACCGCCAAACGCAACTTACTTTGTTCCTGAATCGTTAATAAAGGCAAATCAGATCCTTTTCCGTTTGGACCAACATACGTTCCTAAATTGACATTTCTGGCAGAAACCACTCCGTCAAAAGGCGCGCGGATTTCAAGATAACCTCTCATAATTGAGATTTCTTTGTGCGCTGCAACTGCTGCCTGATATTGTGCGTAATCCGAATTTTTCTTTCCGCCTGCCATTTCTAAATCGTTTTTAGAAATCGTTCCTTCCACTTTACTGGTTTCGTACAAACGGTTGTAGGTGCTTTTGCTTGTCGTGTAAATCGCTTCCATCGATTTTAATCTCGATTCGGCTGCAGCCAATTGCGAAGAGATTTCCGGTGCTTCTAAAACAATTAAAAGTTGTCCTTTTTTAACTTTAGAACCAATGTCTACTTTTAAGGTTTTGACAAAACTGCTCACTTTGGCGTACAAATCCACTTGTTGAAAACCGGTTAATTCTGCCGGTAAACGCAATTCTGTAGTCAGTTTTTCTTTAGATAAAAGGAAAGTTTCTACTTTAGGTTCGATTGCTGCCGGTGCAGTTTCTTCTTTTTTCTTTTCGCAGCCGCTTAATACCACTAAAGCTGTAAATAATAATGCGGTTGATTTTATAATGTTACTTTTCATTTTTTGGTTTTATATAAATATATTTTAAGAAATAGAAGGAAAGTAATTTATCAAGTATATCCACGACGATTGTAACTTTCGACTTTCCAACTTTCGACTTTATGACTTTACGACTTTACGACTTTACGACTTTACGACTTTCTCGACTTACTTATTGATGCGATATAATGGATACTTTCCTCGTCTTCAGGATCTAAAGAAACCGATTGAGTCGATGTTTTTTCCTGTGCCCACGCAAAAATCTGCGGAAGGATCAATAATACGGCAAAAGTAGAAAATAATAAGCCGCCGATAACCGCTCTTCCTAGCGGAGAAACCTGATCGCCTCCTTCGCCATGACCAATTGCCATTGGTAACATTCCCGCAATCATCGCAACCGAAGTCATGATAATCGGACGAAGACGCAACGCAGCAGCTTCTCTGGCAGATTCTAAGGCATTTCCGTTTATTTTTCGCAATTGCTCTGCATTCGTGACCAAAAGTACGGCATTGGCAATCGAAACTCCAACAGACATGATGATTCCCATATACGATTGCAAATTTAAGGTTGAACCTGTTATTGTCAGCATTAACAGCGATCCTAAAACTACCGCCGGAACGGTTGTTAAAATAACCAGCGAAACTTTGAACGACTGGAAATTAGCGGCCAACATTAAGAAGATTACGAAAACGGCAACCAATAATCCTGTCTGTAAACTGCTTAATGTTTCGCTCAATACAGTACTTAGTCCAATTGGCGTGATAAACAAACCACGTGGCAATTCGCCTAATGAACTAATTGTCGACGCAACATCTTTTGTAGCCGTTCCTAAATCGGTCTGGTTGATGTTTGCGGTAACGGTAATGTATGGCATGGCCCCTAAATTGTCATTTTCACCACTTACAAAGCCGGGTGTAATTTTGGCAACGTCACTTAAAACCGGACGAAGCGAGTTTTTCAATACCGGAATTTCTCCGATATCGGTTTTACTTTTCATTTTATTCAATGGAACCTGAACTTGTACAGAATACGATAATCCCGCTTTTTCGTCGACCCAATTGTTTTTTTCTGTATAACGAGAAGAGGAAGTCGAAGCGACAAGCGAACGTGAAATATCATTCATATCAACGCCTAATTCCGCAGCACGGGTTCTGTCAATTTCAATATTCATTGCCGGATAATGAATTGGCTGTCCAATCTGAACGTCCCTGAAATACGAAATTGCTTTTAGTTTTTCTACGATTTGAGTTGCGTACAATTCATTTCGTTTTTTGTCTTTTCCTGCAATTCGAACTTCGATTGGAGTAGGGGAACCCTGACTTAGAACCTTATCTGTTAATTCGATTGGCTCGAAAGAAAGTTTGGTATCAGGCAATACTTTTTTGATTCTCGCTCTAAAATCGTCTTTAAATTCATCCATATCTGCATGATAATCTTTCAAACTCACTTGGAAAACCGCTTCATGAGAACCTGCCATGAACAAGTAAATCGGGTTGATGGAGAATAGAGAAGGGTGCTGACCCACATAAACAGAAGAAATTCCGATATGTTCTTTGCCAACCATTGTTTCCAATTCCTTTAGAACAATTCTGGCTTGTTCTTCGGTTCTTTCCAAACGCGTTCCATCAACGGCGCGCATTCTTAACTGAAACTGACTCGAATTAGTTCTCGGGAATACATCTTTTCCAATGAAACCAAGAAATACAATCGCTAAAACGGTTGCTACAAGTAAATACGTAATACTCGTTATTTTTTTATGTACAAACAATCTGTCTAAAGTGCGCATGAAACGATTTCTGAATTTCTCGAATCCGCTTACTTTTCCGTCGTTGTTAAAATCTTCTCTTTCGACTAAATCTTTTTTCTGGCCAATTAAATTCTGCTCAGATTCAGGTGTTAATCCGCAGGCATTAAATTCTGCTTCATCGTCTGTTATATTGTGTTCATGAGTATGTTTTGGATGCGCTTTCATCATCCAGTTCGCCATAACGGGAACAAAGGTTTGAGAAAGTAAAAACGAAATCACCATTGAAAATCCAATTGCCAAAGCCAACGGCAGGAACAACGCTCCGGGAATACCAACCATCGTAAACGCTGGCGCAAAAACGGCCAAAATACAAAGTAAGATCAATAACTTCGGCAAAGCAATTTCCTGACAGGCATCCCAAATGGCGAGAGCTTTCGGTTTTCCCATGTCGAGATGTTGATGGATATTTTCAATCGTTACGGTACTTTCATCCACCAAAATACCAATTGCCAGAGCCAATCCTGATAATGACATTAAGTTGATGGTTTGTCCGAATAATTTCAGGAATAAAACGCCCGAAATAATCGAAATCGGAATCGTCATAATTACGATCAAAGCCGCACGACGGTCGCCCAAGAAAAGCATTACCATTAATCCCGTTAGAACCGCACCGATAATTCCTTCTGTAATCAAACTTTTAACCGAATTAATTACATAAACCGACTGGTCAAATTCGTACGTAATATTGACATCTTCAGGAAGTGTACTCTGAATTTTAGGTAGTTCCGATTTTAATTTCTGAACCACATCCCAGGTCGAAGCATCTCCGGCTTTTGCAATACTAATGTAAACCGAACGTTTTCCGTTTACCAAGGCGTAACCGGCTGTAATATCGGCACCATCTTTTACAGAAGCAACATCGCCTAATTTTAAGTTTTGAACGCCGCCTTTGAATAACGGAATCTGCTCAAAATCTTTTATTTCTTTAATCGTATTATTGGTTGGTGTAATATAGTTTTTGTCACCCATTCTCACGTTTCCGGATGGAGCCGTCTGGTTGTTCAGACGAATCGCCTCGACAATCTGATCGGGTGTCATATTATGCGAACGCAATAAATCTGGATCTACGTTAACCTCAATAGTTCTTGGGCTTCCGCCGAAGGGTGCCGGAGACAATAAACCGGGAATTGAAGTAAAGGAAGCACGAACATAAACGTTGGCCAAATCCTGTAATTCGTTGTTGGATCTGATTTTAGAACTCAAAACCAATTGTCCGATCGGTAATGAAGAAGCATCAAAACGAATGATAAACGGAGGCTGTGTTCCCGGAGGAAAAACCGCCTGAATCCTGTTCGAAAGCGCACTTAACTCGGCTGCAGCCTGAGCCATATTGGTTCCTTCATAATAGGTTAATTTCATAATCATTAACCCCTGAATATTTTTAGTTTCTACCGATTTGATACCGTTCGAAAAAGGTAAAACGTTCACGTAGTTTTTAGCAAAATAAGCTTCCATCTGGTCCGGCGTATAACCTCCAAACGGGTGTGCAATGTAGATAACCGGCAAATTCATTTTCGGTAAGATATCTACCTTAATGTCTTTGATGGCACCAATTCCGAAGAAAAATAGACCCGCCACCAATACTAATATGGAAATGGGTTTGCGGAGTGCAAAACGTATTAAATTCATTAGGATTTATAATTAAAATTCATTTATAAATAAGTCGAAATTCCCTGTTGCAGCAACTTTCAAAAGGTATGACTGCCACACATTATTATTGACAATATCACGATCGATTTCGGCACGGTTTAAAACATACATCGTCTGCGTTAAATCGGTTAAATCGGTTAAGCCATTTTTGTATAAAGTCGATTTTTGAAGATACGCTCTTTTGGCAGCATCTACCTGAATCGGCGCTTCGGCATAATTTTCCAGAGTGATTCTGATTTTATCTTCAGCAAAATTCAACTGCGATTTTAGTTCACGATCAGCCTGATTGTATTCTTCCTGTAAACCCTGTGAAATAAATTTCTGTGCGCTAACTTGTTTACTAGATCGAAATGGAGTGGTTAAATTCCACGTAATTCCAACACCGATTAAATAATTCGAGCGATCCGGATTTACACCATCCCAATAATTTCTGCTAAAAGCGGTCTGGTCTGCTGCATAAGAATTTTCAAAACCGGATGCTCTGGTTTGTAAAACCCCAAAAGCAGTCATAGTCGGGTAATAAAACCTTTTGTACAATTTAACCTGCTGATTGCTGTAATCGATTCGGGTTTTATACAATTGCAATAAAGGATGAAGACTATCGGTTGAAATTTCTTTGGTAACTAATTCTTTCGGAATCTGAGTTACAAAAAGCGTGTCAACAACAAAATCCTGAGGCGCAACGCCCATTAAATCTACTAATTTGTTGTTTTGTTCTTTAACGAAGTTCTTCGCGAGATTCAAAGCAATTTTAGCTTTAGAAACTTCAGCTGTTGCTAAGGTAGAGTCTACGCCTGCCAATAATCCGTTTTTAACTCTTGCCGCGGCGGTTTTTTTGAAAACTTCGGCACGTGAAAGGTTTTTTTGCTGCGAAATCAATAATCTCTGACTTGCTAAAAGATTTAAATAAGCGGCAGAAATTTTAATTTCCTGTTGGAATTTCTCCTGCTGTAAATCTCTTTCCTTGGCCTGAACATCAATTTTAGACAAATTGATTCTTTCTTTGGTTTTTCCGAAAGTAAAGAAATCCCAGTTCATGTTGACCAGATAAAGCGCTCCAAACGCCGAATTCCAGTTTTGTTCAGGAAGAGGTAAACCTGACGAAGCAACTCCTAAACCTCCAAATCCGTAAAGTGGTCCGTTTTGTCCGTTTACGGTTCCGTAATCCTGTTGCGCCGATAAATTTAAATTGGGCAGGTAATCACGTCGGGTTTGTTTCAGAGTCTCTTTTGATGCATTGGTGTAATTGTTTTTTGCCCGGATAGCACCGTAGTTTTCAAGACCGGTCTTTATTGCTTCTTTTAAAGACAGGGTTTGAGCAGAACCGATTGAGGCAAAAATCAATAAAAATAATAAGGTAATTTTTTTGAAGTACATAAACTCAAGGTGTAATAAAAAATGTTTTTGATGCAGCAAATTTATTTCTCTTATGCTGATAAAACTCAGGTTTAGTGATGTACTGCACTAGTAAATGACGAATTGAATTTGTCATTTTTTGAAAAAATTAATTAAATATTTGTCCGTACTTTGTAAACTATTTCACAATTAAGAATGAACAAAAGAATTGATAACATACTGGATAACAAATGGTGGCAGGAGGTTGCCGTTGTCCTTTTCTCCTTTACGATTTATACCTTAAAAAATGACTGGATGCTCTTTAGTTCCTTCATTTCTATTTTAATGGGTATATTCTTTTATTGCGTTTTGTACATGCACGCGCAGTTTAACCGCTTTTTTCTGCTTCCGATTTTATTCAAAGCCAATAAACCTTTTACTTATATTATACTGACTCTTTTCGGAGTTTTTGTATTTTCTGTTGTTTTGTATGAAATCACAATGCTCGACATGTTTGCCAAATGTCATTTGTACCAAAATTCGCATCAGAGAAGTTACGCTTATCAGTTGGCGAGTGTTTTAGGAACTTTGGTCTGCATACTGAGTCCGATAATTGTCTTTAAATTTTATCGAATTCACAGAAAACAAACCGATGCGGCGTTATTGTTCAATCAAATGCAATTGAATTCATTGAAGGGACAGTTAAATCCGCATTTTTTATTCAATACCTTCAATACACTTTATGGGATCAGTCTGGAATTTCCGGAAAGGACTCCGGATTTAATTATGAAAGTTTCGCAGTTAATGCGTTATCAATTAGAGAGTAATGGTAAACAATGTGTTTCTTTAGAAGATGAACTGGAGTTTATAAACAGTTATGTTCAGTTAGAAAAAGAGCGTGTCGGATATCGCTGTGATATTACTTTTGAGAGTAAAGTAGATAACGAATACACCTATAAAATTTCGCCGATGCTTTTAATTGCATTTATAGAAAATGCCTTTAAACACGGAACCTGCGCTATTGAAAAGTGCTTTGTAGAAATTACGATTTCAGTCGAAAATGGTTTATTGAAACTTCACGTAGCCAATTCTATTCCGAAGAAAAATGATGTTGTTTCTACCAAAATTGGTTTAAAAAACACGATTGAGCGGCTGAATTTGATTTATGGAAAAGACTATAAACTGGATATTCAGGATGACAAACAGATTTATATTGTTGATTTAGAAATACAACTTAAAAAGTTTGTAGGATGAAAGAAACAAAGAAATGTATCATTGTAGACGATGAACCCGCCGCGCATTACGTTCTGGCGAATTATATCAAGCAAAATCCGCAATTGGAATTGGTTTTTCAGGCGTATAACGGAATTGAAGCGATGAATTATCTTCGGGAAAGTACCGTCGATTTAATGTTTCTGGATATTAATATGCCAGAGATTTCTGGAATGGAATTATTAAAGATTATTCCGAATCATCCGAAAACCATTCTAACTACGGCTTATTCTGAATTTGCCCTGGAAAGTTATGATTACGGAGTAATAGATTATCTTCTTAAACCAATTTATTTTCCAAGGTTTTTAAAGGCAATAGATCGTTTTTTTGCCAACGAAAACGGAAAGCAAAAAGTAGAAGAAACCGTAAATTCGGTAAGCGTAAAAATAGACGGTTACCTCACGGATATCGAGCTCGACCAGCTTTTGTATGCGCAGAGTTTTGGCAATTACGTAAAACTTCACACGATACGAAAGACCTATCTGGCGTCGATAACCACCAGTGAATTTGAAAAATGTCTTCCCGAGAAAAGCTTTATGCGAATTCATAAATCGTATATCGTGGCTCTGGATAAAATTGATGCAACAGAAAAAGATTTTGTAGTAATTAAAAATGAAAGGATTCCAATTGGTATAACCTATAAAAGGGAACTGACAGAGTGTATGAAGAAGTTGTAGTTTTAGTTTTTTTTAGTGCTTAGTTATTAGTTCTAAGATATTAGTTCTAAGATATTAGTTCTTTTCTCTTTTCTCTTTTCTCTTTATTCTTAATCTTTTCTCTTATTCTTTTCTCTTTATTCTTTTCTCTTCATTCTTTATTCTCCGCCGATACTCATTAAAAAAAACTGTTCTTCATTTCATCTTAAGAAAAAAGTAGTACTTTTAATACGTTCTTTACGAGTTTAATTTAAAAATTGAAACCATGAAAAACGCAATTTTAGCTTTTACTTTTTTATGCAGCAGTTATATAATGGCGCAGGAGGGGACTAATATGAAAAAAGAAGTAACGCCACCCGAAAAGGTAAAGTTTGCTTTTGAAACAGAATATCCCGGGAAAACGGCTGTCTGGTCTGAAGAATATGTGGGAGATGATGCTGATGAAATTCGCTTTGAAGCGCGATACAATGTAAGTGCTGCCACAAAAGCAGTAGCAATTTATGACAATCTTGGAAATATGAAAGCTTATGAGCTTCAGATTCCATTTAGTCAGCTTCCGCCAAAGGCTCAGGCGTATTTGAAAAAAAATTATGCAGCAAAAGCAATTATGGATGTTGTAATAGTTGTAGATGATAAAAATAAAACGACTTATGAAGTTGGTGTTACAAAAGATGCTAAATTTTACGATGTTGTTTTCGATAAAGACGGCGGATTTGATGTCGTTATCGAAAAAAATTAATATTATTTTTGTAAGAAAAATTATATTTATATAGATTTGTAAAACAGTATCTATATATGAAGAATGTTATTTTAAGCTTAGTTTTATTTTATTGCAGTTTTTTGAGTGGTCAAAATGGAGTTTTAATTCCGCCATATCAGATAGTTGATGCATTTTCTAAAAAATATCCTGACAGAAAAGCGATCTGGAATTTAGAATACACTGGCAAAAAAGACGATGTTACTTTTGAGGCGAAATTTAGCGAAAAAAACAAGAAAACAGCTTTGGCACTTTTTGATCAAAAAGGAAGTTTTATTTCTTATAAGCTTCAGATAGAAATGGTTGAGTTACCGGTTAAAGCGCAGGCACATATTAGAAAAAATTATTCCGTTAAATCTCTTAAACAGTCGTTTTCGGTTTTAAACGCAGCAAATGATAAAACTTATGAGGCGTCGGTGATAAAAGATAAAAAAAACTATAATCTTCTTTTTGATAAAGAAGGAGAATTAATTAAAAGAATCCTGATTAGGTAAATGTCTTACTAATTCAATATTTTTGAAATGGCAAACCCGATAAGTTTTATAGCTTATCGGGTTTTGTTTTTACAGGTTGTTTTTTTGTTTCAGGTTTCAGGTTAACTCGAAATCTGCAACTCAAATTTATAACATCATTCCACCAGAAACTTCAATTCTTTGCGCATTTACCCAGCGTGCCTCTTCGGTACATAAAAAGGAAACAACGCCACCAATATCATCTGGTAATCCCACTCTTCCTAAAGCTGTTACCGAAGCAATCTGCTGATTCATTTGTTCATTGTCACGAACTACACCGCCACCAAAATCTGTCTCTATGGCGCCAGGAGCTACAATATTGACTCTTATTTTTCTGGCACCCAATTCTTTTGCCTGATATTTTGTTAAGGTTTCCATTGCACCTTTCATAGAGGCATAAGCTGCATATCCAGGAAATGAAAATCTCGCCAAACCTGTGGAAATATTTACGATTCCACCGTCGTCATTCATTTCGTCTAAAGCCTTTTGAGTCAGGAAGAATGGTCCTTTAAATTGGATATTCGCTAATAAATCAAAATCGGCTTCTGTTGTTTCTACAAATGATTTATGAATTCCAATTCCGGCATTATTTATTAAAAAGTCAAATTTATCTGTTTTGAAAGTCTCTTTTAAAGCTGTTTTTACTGCTCCGAAAAAAGAATCAAATGTACCTGAATCTGCAACATTCAATTGAATTGAAGTTGCTTTTTGACCCAAGTTTTCAATATCTGCCACAACCGCGTCAGCTTCTTCTTTTTTGCTGTTGTAGGTGATAATAACATCTAATCCCTTTTTAGCAATTGCAATTGCCATGTTTTTCCCTAAACCTCTGCTGCCGCCTGTTACCAGCGCTATTTTTGTATTTACTGCCATGTTTTTTATGTTTATAGTTTATAGTTTATAGTTTATTGTTTATTGTTTATTGTTTATTGTTTGTTGTTTGTCCGTCTGAGCGAAGTCGAAGACCTCTATAGTGAAAATGTCCTTCTCCCGATCCTCAAACTTCGGGACGGAATCTCCGGAAAACAAATGATTGTTTATTTATGAAACAAAAGAAATGCCTATTTGAGATTTGTATGTCTATGTCTCTATGTGTTTAGACTTAATTTATGCATTAAATTAATTGCCATGCAACGCCTCAAATGATGCTTTTAATTCCGGTACACTTGCATTTAATCTTGTTTCGCTGGTTCCGAAAGTAAGTTCTGATTTTCCTTCTTTCAATTGTTCGAAAATAGATGCTATAAAACTGCTCACGCTGGGATGTGCATCGTGGAGTCCGATTCCACCTAAATCGGTATTTAAGGCCGGCGGAATTATTTCGATTACCTCGATATTCTTTGCTTTTAATAAATGACGAAGGGAAAGTGTAAACGAACGGAAAAATGCCTTGGTAGCCGAGTAAACAGGAACTTTTGCAAAGGGCGAAAATGCCAGTCCGGAGGTTACATTCATTACCGTGGTCAGCGATTTTAACTGCACAAATAAGGAAGTTAAATGCAAAGGCGCCTCAATATTAGTGCTGATTTCCGATTTCATATTTTCATAAAAATCAGCATCTGTGATGGTCATCCAGTTTTGAATTCCGGCATTATTAACTAAGACATTTAAATCAGGATGATTTTCAGAAATCCATTCGTAAAGTGCAATTCGTTCTGCTTCAATTCCTAAATCACATACTTTTGTAATAACAGTTGGAAATTTGGCTTTTACTTCATTTAAGACAGATTCTCTTCTTCCGCAAATAATTACGGTATTGTTTTCTTGCGTAAATCTTTCTGTAAGTCCGAGTCCGATGCCGGTTGCACCGCCGGTTATTAAAATTTTGTTGTTTGCTAAATTCATCTTTTAGATCTTTTAATTGGATAAGACAAAGGTAGAAGCAAAGAAGATCTGGAAGTTTGTAAATATCAAACCGATGTTTGCGAAATTCAAATTAAAGGTTTTTAAATTTCAATTTTACTTTTCATATCGTATGTCAGCCTGAGCGATCCCGAGGCATCGGGAGAAGGACACGTACAGTATGCATCTGTATGGATATAGTATAAGATCCTTCTCCCGAAGCCTCGGGATCGCTCAGGAAGACAAATCTTTGAGCTGAAAATCTAAAATTAAGAACCTACAATCAAGAACCTAAAATCTAAAATCTAAAATCTAAAATCTACAATCTACAATCTACAATCTACAATCTAAAACCTAACTCCTAAAAGCCAACGGAGTTAAAGTAGTTTGTTTTTTAAAGAAATTAGAAAAGTGCGCCAATTCCTCAAAACCAAGAGAATATGCAATTTCAGAAATATTCCAGTCGGTTTGTTTTAAAAGGATTTTGGCTTCGCTGGTTAATCTGTTACTGATTAATTCGGTTGTTGTTTTTCCCGTATTTTCTTTTAAAACCTTATTTAAATGATTAACATGTACCGATAATCGTTCTGCAAAATCCTTGGCAGTACGCAACTGTAATCTTTGATTTGGAGATTCAATAGGGAATTGTCTTTCTAATAATTCAGCAAATAAGGACGAAACTCTTGCAGCAGAATTATGTTTGGAATATAAAGCTGTAATGGGTTGTAATTTTTGTCCGAAGTGAATTAATTCCGCAACATAATTTCGAATTAAATCATACTTATAAATATAATCAGAATTGATTTCTTTTTGTATTTTATTGAAGATCAGTTCTGCTTCAGCAACCTCATCATCAGAAAGCTGGAAAACGGGATATCCGTCTGACGCAAAAATAGGCAGGGCATCCAGATCGATTCCGCTTTTGTTTTTAGAAAGAAATTCACTGGTAAACACGCAAAACTGACCCGATTGATTCGTGTCCTGTGGCAAATAATTGTATGGAATTTTTGGTGTTGCAAACAACAGGCCCTGCTTTTCAATTTCGATTACTTTATCGGCATATTCAGCTCGGTTATGACCTTTAATCAAACTTATTTTATAATACGCTCTTCTGTCATAAGGCATTATAGATTTTCCCTGCAATCGCTCTAAAAGTTCTTTTATTCCAAAAACGTTGAAATGTCCAATTTCTTTCTGAATGTCGTTTGGAAGTAAAGAATTGGGTTCTATGGTCGAACCTTCGGTAATGTCTTTGTAAAATGAGTCGAGCGATTTCATAGGGTCTGAATTTGCAAAAATCAAATATACGTTTTTTTAGTGGCTAAGATGCTAAGGTACTGAGGAGCTAAGTTTTTTTTCCGCGAAGTACGCCAGGAATTAAGCAGAACGCTATATTGTGTTTATTTAAAATTGTAAGCGCGCAAAGTTTTTTGTGGTTGGGATTTTTAGAACATAGTCCATGGTTTAACAATAGAAAACTTTGCATCTTAGTGCTTTAACTGCACAATTAAATTAAAACAAACTTCCCTGAACAAATTCTGGTTCAGGATTGCTTCCGAAAGGAAAAGTATCAATTACAAAAAACTGTCTATGAGGTTCCAGTTCTCTTAAAACAATTTGATTGCATTCAAATTCAAGATGAACTGTTGTAAAAAGTTTATTCGCAATTTGAAGATTTTCAGATGTTAATCTTCGTCCAATTGACATATGAGGAATATCACTTTTTTTAAGTTTTAAAGATTTTAGGGATTCGTGAATTTTCCTCATTATTGGCTTAAGATGGTCTGCAGAGTCTTTGTTTGGAGCAATGTAAAATGCTCCAGCAGCTTCGAAGGCTCCAAAACTATCCAGATAAACCGTAAAAGGCGAAAAAGTATCGCCCAATTTTAATAATTTCTTTTTGATTGATTCGATTTGTGAATCATCTATTTTAAATTCGCAAATAGTAATATGAGCTTCGGAGTTACAGCTGTTGTACCAATTGTCTTTGACCAAACTTTTTAAGTCATCTTTCATCTTTTTAACAGCCGGAACTATATCTTTCGAATAAAATACAACTGAATATGTTTTCTCCATTTTTTAGGTTTGAATTGCAAATTTAAAGCTTTCCTTTCAAATGCAGTCTATGAAAAATTTCCGATTTCAATAAACCGCTTCCGCCTCCAAAATGTTCAATTACTTCTACATCGGGCTGAGTTTTTAGACAAAAAGAAGTAAACTCTTTTTCGATATGATCTTCAATCGCCGAGCTTAAAAGAACAATATCAATTTTATTGTTCAGAAAATATTCCTCAGCTTCGTTTTCATCATCAAAAGCGACTCCGTTCCAGTTTTCATCTGCATTTACTAAACGAAGTAAAATAGCCAAAATTGCTTCGTTTTTTCCAAGTAATAAGAATTGTAATGTTTTCATATTTTTCTTTTCAGATTATGAGATCTAAGTTTAATCACTTTCTTTTACAAATTTACAGTCTTTACAACGGTATACTTCTTAATCTAGAATAAGAAAATAATTTTTTTTTCGACAAAATTGGAATGTAAAAAAGAGAAGTAAGAGATTTTAATTACCAATTTTGTGTTAAATCTGTTTTGATAATCTTTTGAAAAACAATTATTTAACTTTTTAATTACTTAAATTTTTCATTTATTGAGGGAAACCGTAAGGATATGTCTATTGTGCCTTTTAATTTTGTGATATAGAAATTTTGAAATGATGACGTTCTTTACCTTTTTAAATGTCATTTTGAGTTTTTATAGAAAACTGTTTTTGGAGAAACGTTTTTACAATTTAATTTTGACATATTCATTTGATCGTGGGTAATTGTATAAAGTTTGCTATATACATTAATGTCTAATTTTTATGGGTTTTAAAATTAAGTCGAAAGACATAATTTTAAAACCCTTTTTTTTGCGAGCTTTCCAGGTAAAAGTATAGTATAAAAGGAAGGATTTAATTATAACCATTTGCTTTTAGCCATTCCTGACAATCCCTCGTCCAATATTTACTGGTCTCATTTACTCCTAATCCAAAACCGTGACCGCCTTTTTCATACAAATGTAATTCCGCTGAAACTCCGTTTTTCTTTAATCCTAAATAATAATTAATGCTGTTTTCAGGGATTACTACGGTATCATCTGTGGCATGAATTAAAAAGGCTAGAGGCGTTTTTGAGGTGATTCTTTTTTCATTAGAAAAGGAATCTATGAGTTCCTGAGAAGGATTTTTTCCTAACAAATTGGTTTGCGAACCTTTATGTGTTATTTCATTTTGCATGGAAATAACCGGATAAATTAAAAGTGAAAAATCGGGACGTGCGCTTACATTAAATTTAGATTCGTATACTTTATCATCGTAATGGGTTGATAGGGTTGCCGCCAAATGTCCCCCGGCAGAAAACCCTAAAATTCCAATTTTATTTGGATCAATATTCCATTTTGCCGCATTTTGTCGTACATATCTCATGGCTTCCTGCGCATCCTGCAACGGCCCCACGCTTTTATTTTTCATTGTTAAATCGGTTGGCATACGATATTTTAAAACAAAAGTCGCAATTCCCAGACTGTTAAACCATTCGGCCACTTTTGTTCCTTCTTTGTCATACGCTAAATGGGTGTAACCACCGCCCGGACAAATAATTACTGCGGTTTGATTAGGTTTTGATTCTTTAGGGATATGGATGCTCAAAGTAGGAATAGAAACCTGACTAGTGCTTTGGAGCTTTCCATCTTTTAAATCTTCTTTTTCCACATATTCAGTTGCTTTTATTGCATCCGGAACCTTAGTCCAAAGTGGAATTGTCTGATTTTGAGAGTTTGCCTGTACGATTCCGAAAAAAAGAACGAAACTTAAGGCGATTTTTTTGAATGATAGTGTAAAAATATTTTTCAATTTATTAGGTAATTAATTGGTTTACAATTCTTTATTTGATCTTATTGAAACAGATGTTCTGCTAATTTAAGTATTTTTTTATTACAAATGAGCAGTCAGTTAACAGGACAATTTTACCCCTTAAAAAGGATAAATTTCACCTGTCAGCTTTTAACAAATATATTGTTTAATGTGTAATTTTGTATTCTTTTTTTTATGTAATATGTTTATTTGAATACTTAAAATAATTTTTTATACATTTAATTTGGATTGTAGAGATTAAAAACTATATTTGTGCAATCGATTACATTATTTCTTTTTGAAACTGTTAAGATGTTGATTTTAATATTTTTAAATATTAGTAAATAGTGTTGTTAAGAATACCACAATTACAAAACTATAATACCCACTTACTATGAATCAAACCGAAACAATTGCAGTAAATCAAAACACTAAATCTACAGGAAAATACCGTTGGAGTATTTGCGGGCTGCTGTTTTTTGCAACCACTATCAACTATTTGGACAGGCAGGTACTTTCTTTAACCTGGAGTGATTTTATTGCACCGGAATTTCATTGGACGAATAACGATTATGGAAATATCACAGCTTTATTTTCGATTTTTTATGCCGTTTCGTTATTGTTTGCAGGTAGATTTGTAGATTGGCTGGATACAAAAAAAGGATTTCTCTGGGCAATCGGGATCTGGTCTGTCGGAGCATGTCTTCACGCTTTCTGCGGAATTGCAACTTCGGGAATTATCACTGGCAACTGGTTTGTAGGTTTTCATGGTTCTAAAGAAATCATCGAAAGTGTAAATGATACCGCAATGGTAATCAATGTAAGTGTATCTCTTTTCATATTTGCCCGTTTCGTTTTAGCAGTTGGAGAAGCAGGTAACTTTCCTGCGGCCATAAAAACTACAGCAGAATATTTTCCTAAAAAAGACCGGGCTTTTGCAACCAGTATTTTTAATGCCGGTGCCACAGTAGGAGCTTTGGCAGCACCTATTACAATTCCGTTTATAGCGAAATCTTTTGGATGGGAAATGTCATTTATCATCATCGGTGCTTTAGGTTTCGTCTGGATGGGATTTTGGATGTTTATGTACGACAAACCGGAAAGACATGCTAAAGTATCTGCCGGCGAATTGGCTTACATTCAGCAAGATGAGATTGCAGACAGCAAAATTGTAGGTTATGTGCCCGAAACCACTACAAAAGTTTCTTTGGCAGCCTGCTTCAAATACAAACAAACATGGGCTTTTGCTTTTGGTAAATTTATGACAGACGGCGTTTGGTGGTTCTTCTTATTCTGGACACCTGCGTATTTAAGTTCTGTTTACGGTATGGATTCTACAGAAGCCGCATTACCACTGTTTGTACTTTACATGATTACCTTATTGTCTATAATCGGAGGATGGCTTCCAACTTACTTTGTAGAAAGAAAAGGAATGAATCCGTACGAAGGAAGAATGAGAGCCATGTTAATTTTTGCATTTTTTCCATTATTAGCCCTGATCGCACAACCGCTGGGTTATATTAGTTACTGGGTTCCGGTTATTATTATCGGAATTGCGGGTGCAGCGCACCAATCCTGGTCAGCCAATATTTTTACTACTGTTGGAGATATGTTTCCTAAAAAAGCAATTGCAACCATTACAGGAATTGGCGGTTTAGCAGGCGGAATTGGTTCGACACTTATCAACAAAGGCTCTGGAGTATTATTTGATTATTCTAAAGAAACCAATATGGCTTTTATGGGTTTTAAGGGAATCGAAGCAGGATATTTTATCATCTTTTCAATCTGTGCCGTTTGTTACTTAACCGGATGGATTGTAATGAAATCTTTGGTGCCGAAATACGCGCCTATTACAGATCTCTAACCAGGATCGCAGCTAATTAACCAATCTAAACCAACCTGAATTATGAATCCAACTAATGCAGCCATTGGAAAATACCGCTGGACAATATGCAGTTTAGTTTTTTTTGCTACAACTGTCAATTATTTAGATAGAAATGTAATAAGTTACCTTCGTCCGTTTTTAGCAGAAGCTTTTCATTGGACACCGGAGCAGGAAGTTATTGATTATTCGAATATTGAAATTGCCTTTAAGATTGCGTATGCACTAGGAATGTTTGTTGCAGGAGGGATCATTGATAAATTGGGGACCAAAATTGGTTATGCAATCGCAACAGGACTTTGGAGTCTTGCTGCAATTGGTCACGCATTAGCAACGGGAACAGGTGGTTTTTTAATAGCGAGGGTATTTCTCGGAATTACCGAGGCAGGAAATTTTCCGGCAGCAATTAAAGCAACCGCAGAATGGTTCCCGCAAAAAGAAAGAGCTTTGGCGACCGGAATATTTAATTCAGGAAGTAATATAGGAGCAATCATAGTTCCTTTGACAGTACCATTTATTGCAGCAAATTATGGTTGGCAATGGGCTTTTATTTTAACCGGAATTGTTGGGTTTGTATGGCTTGGACTTTGGTTTTGGTTTTATGAGATTCCACAGAAACAAAAACGATTGTCTCAAGCAGAATTTGAATATATTACATCAGATCAGGTTGTGGTAAGTGAAGAAGAAAGTACCGAAAAACCATCCTGGATAAGATTGCTTTCTTTTCGTCAGACCTGGGCCTTTGCAATAGGAAAATTGCTAACCGATCCGGTATGGTGGTTTTATCTGTTCTGGCTGCCTGATTTTCTGATGAAGCAATATAAACTTACTTCAACAGAAATAATATGGCCTTGCGCATTGGTTTACATGATTGGAAGTGTGGGAAGTATTGGCGGAGGCTGGCTTCCTTTAAAATTAATTAATAATAACTGGCCTGCTTACAAAGCACGTAAAACCAGTATGCTGCTGTATGCAATTGCTGTTTTACCGGTTTTATTTTCTCAGTATCTAGGCGCAATAAACATGTGGATGGCAATTCTTGTTATTGGTCTGGCAGTTTCTGCACATCAGGCGTGGAGTGCTAATATTTTTACCACGGTTTCAGATATGTTTCCTAAAAATGCCACAGCATCTGTAACGGGAATTGGCGGAATGTTCGGAGCACTGGGAGGCATCTTACTAACACTTGTTGTTCAGAAAAATATGTTTGTGTATTATACCAAATTAGGCAAAATAGAAACAGCTTATTTTATTATGTTTTGTATCTGCGGAGCTTCTTATTTAAGTGCCTGGCTTATAATGCATATATTAGTTCCCAAGATGAAAAAAGTAATATTGTAATTTAAATTTATTATAAATTTTAATTTGAATTATGGTTTATTAAATATAAAAATATAATTTTGTGCAATCGATTACATTAATTTAAAATTATGACAAAATATAGTTCAAGATACGCGTCAAGCCCGGAAGCTGTTAAAAAATATGATACTCAGGAATTAAGAAACGAATTTCTGATTGATGACTTAATGCAGGAAGATGAAGTAGTGCTGGTTTATTCCCATTACGACAGATACATTGCAGGTTCTGCAGTTCCTGTAAAAGGTAATTTGGCTTTGGAAACAATTGATCCATTAAAAGCGCCTTATTTTTTAGAAAGAAGAGAATTAGGAATTATCAACGTAGGCGGAAGCGGTTCTGTAATTGTTGAAGGAACTTCTTATGAGTTAGGTTTTAAAGATGCTTTGTACATCGGGAGCGGGAATAAAGAAGTTATCTTTAAAAGTGATGACAGCAATAATCCGGCAAAATTCTATTTGAATTCTGCTCCGGCGCACACTTCTTACCCAACTAAAAAAGTAAGTTTAGCAGAAGCGAATAAATTGCAATTAGGCACAATGGAGACGGCAAACCACCGTACGGTAAACCAAATGATTATTGGAAGTGTAGTTACAACCTGCCAGTTACAGATGGGAATGACTGAGCTGAAACCGGGAAGTGTCTGGAATACAATGCCGGCACACGTACATGATCGTAGAATGGAAGTCTATTTCTATTTGGATATTCCGCAAGATCAGGCAGTTTGTCACTTTATGGGACAACCACAGGAAACCAGACATATATGGATGAACAATCATCAGGCTGTAATCTCGCCGCCGTGGTCTATTCACTCCGGTTCCGGAACCAGTAATTATACTTTTATTTGGGGAATGGCCGGTGAAAACTTGGATTATGGAGATATGGACGTTTGTAAAATCACTGATTTAAGATAAGAGCATGACAGATTTATTTGATATACAAGGAAAAGTGGCCCTTATCACTGGTTCTACACACGGACTCGGAATGGCAATGGCAAAAGGATTGGGTCAGGCGGGTGCTACAATTGTGGTAAACGGAAATTCGTCCCAGCAAAAAATTGATGATGCTGTGGCTTTGCTTAAAAGTGAAGGAATCAATGCAGTAGGTTACAAATTTAATGTAACAGAAGAACAGGAAGTCAAAAGCGCTGTTCAGCAGATCGAAAGTGAAGTTGGACCAATCGATATCTTAATCAACAATGCAGGAATTATTAAAAGAATTCCGCTTCTGGATATGGAAGTTTCAGATTTTAGAGAAGTGGTAGATATAGATTTAGTAAGTCCGTTTATTGTTTCTAAGCATGTTGCTAAAGGAATGATTGAAAGAAGACAGGGAAAAATCATCAACATTTGCTCCATGATGAGCGAGTTAGGAAGAAATACGGTTTCTGCGTACGCTGCCGCTAAAGGAGGTTTAAAAATGCTGACTAAAAATATGGCAACCGAATGGGCAAAATACAATGTGCAGATCAACGGAATTGGTCCCGGCTATTTTGCAACAGAGCAGACAAAACCAATCCGCGTAGACGGACATCCTTTTAATGATTTTATTATCAGCAGAACACCAGCTGCAAAATGGGGAGATCCTGGTGATTTAGCCGGTGCAGCGATATTTTTATCCTCAAAAGCGAGCGATTTCGTTAATGGTCACATTTTATATGTGGATGGTGGAATCTTAGCGACTATCGGAAAACCTTCAAACGAAGAATAATTTTCAAATTATATTTAAAAGACATGAGCCAGACATTCATAAACGATAATTTTTTACTAGAAAACAAATACGCTGAAGAATTGTATCACAATTATTCAAAAAATCAGCCTATTATAGATTATCACAATCACTTAAACCCGCAGTTTATTGACGAAGATAAAATCTTTGAAAATATTACTCAGGTTTGGATTAATGGTGATCACTACAAATGGCGAGCCATGCGTACTTTGGGAATCAACGAGCAGTTTGTAACAGGAACTGGTTCAGATAAAGATAAATTCCTTAACTGGGGAAAAACGGTTCCGTACACAATGCGTAATCCTTTGTATCACTGGACACATTTAGAATTGGCGCGTTATTTTGATATTTATGATTTATTGAATGAAAAATCGGCTGAGAAAATTTACATCGAAACTTCAGAAAAAATAAATTCTCAGGCATACAGTACGCAAAACCTTCTTAAAAAAGTAAACGCTGAATTAGTTTGTACTACAGAAGACCCGATTGATACGTTAGAATTTCACCAGAAATTTGCAAACAATTCGACTGGAATTAAAATGAGTACGGCTTTCAGACCTGATAAAGCCATCTTAATTGCTAATGATGGTTATAATGCATATCTGGACACATTAGGGGATGTGTCCGGAGTTGCAATTAACACTTTTGCTGATTTACAGTCTGCTTTAAGAAAAAGGATCGAATTCTTTAATGCCAACGGGTGTAAATTAAGTGATCACGGTTTAAATCAAATTGATTTTGAAAACTTTACTGAAAGTGAAGTGAATTCAATTTTCAAAAAGAAAAGAGAAAACGGAGAATTGTCACCAGAAGAAGTTCTAAAATTTCATAGTGCTGTTTTAGTATTCTTATCGGAAACTTACCATGAGTTTGGATGGGTGCAGCAATTTCACTTAGGGGCGTTACGTAATAATAATGCTCGTATGCACAGAATCTTAGGCCCGGATACAGGATGGGATTCTATTGGAGATTATCCGCAGGCTCAAAAATTATCTGCTTTCTTAAATGCATTAGACAGCAAAGATAAACTGACTAAAACGATCATTTACAACTTAAATCCTGCTGATAACGAAGTAATGGCAACGATGATTGGAAATTTCAACGACGGAAGCGTTCGCGGAAAAGTACAATTCGGTTCCGGATGGTGGTTTCTGGATCAGAAAGACGGAATGACAAAACAATTAAATGCGCTTTCAAACATGGGATTAATTAGCTGTTTTGTTGGAATGCTGACAGATTCGAGAAGTTTCTTATCGTTCCCAAGACACGAATATTTCAGACGTATTTTATGTAATCTTTTGGGAGACGAAATCAAAAGAGGGGAGCTGCCAAACGATATGGAATGGATCGGAAAATTAGTTTCAGACATCTCATACAATAACGCAAAAGAGTATTTCAAGTTTTAAGAAAAGTTTTTTGAACCATTAAGACATTAAGAAAATTAAGTTTTTTTTGGAATCTGATTTTAGAAGCTGAAAGCTTCACATGTTTATAGCAAATGAACAATTTTAGCCACGTTCGACTCCTACGGAGTCGTATGTTTGAGAATAATTTTAGATCTATAAACATATGAACCTTTCAGGTTCAGAATTGGAAAATCTCTAACTTATTTTGGATTTTCTTTCGATAAATAAAACTTAATTTCCTTAATTTCTTAATGGTAAAAAATACCTTAATGGTAAAATTAAAAATATAATATGAGTAGAGTAGTTGCATTTGGAGAAATCATGCTTCGTCTTTCGACGGAGAGACACTTACGTTTTTCACAATCTACAGCATTTGGTGCCACTTACGGAGGTGGAGAATTTAATGTGTGTGTTTCTTTGGCAAATTATGGGATAAATGCTGAGTTTGTAACGAGATTACCGGAAAACGAAATTGGTTTTTCTGCCTTGAAGGAAATACGAAAAATGAACGTAGAATCTAAAAACATTGTTTATGGAGGAGAACGTTTAGGAATTTATTTCCTGGAAACCGGTGCAGGTACCCGCGGAAGCAATGTGGTCTACGATCGTGCACACAGCGCCATGTCGACAATCCAGAAAGGTCAGGTGGACTGGGATACAGTTTTGGAAGGTGCAGAGTGGTTTCACTGGAGTGGAATTACTCCGGCGATTTCTCAATCTGCTGCAGAAGCTTGTTTAGAAGCGATTAAAGTCGCTCACAAAAAAGGAATCAAAATTTCCTGTGATTTAAATTACAGATCAAAATTATGGCAATACGGTAAAACACCAAGCGAGGTAATGCCGGAAATGCTGCAATATAGCAACGTGATTTTAGGAGATATCGACACCGCATATTTCATGCTGGGCGTTCCGAAAGTAAATCCGAATTATCAGGATGAGAAAACACTTCCAGTTTTATACGATAAATTATTCGAATTGATTCCGAATTTAAAAATCGCTGCAACCACACTTCGTTATTCTGTAAGCGCTTCACACCAGAGAATTGGCGGAATTTTATACGACGGAAAGGCAATTCATAGTGCTGCTGTTAAAGAAGTTACTCCGGTTGTAGACCGTGTAGGAAGTGGAGATGCCTTTATGGGCGGATTAATTTACGGACTGTTAGAATATCAAAATAATAACCATAGAGCATTAAATTTTGCAGTTGCAGCTTGTTGCTTAAAACATACAATTGCAGGAGATTACAATTTGGTTACTTTAAAAGAAGTAGAGAATATGATTGACGGTGACGGTTCTGCGTTGGTGTCCAGATAATTGTAAATATAAAAATGGCAAAATTTTCAAGATTAGAAGTCGCGGCCCAAATGAAGGAAAACGGTATGGTTCCGTTGTTTTTTCATTCGGATATCGAATTAAGTAAAAAAGTTTTAAAAGCCTGTTACGACGGAGGTTCCAGATTAATGGAATTTACAAGCAGAGGCGATTTTGCGCATGAGGTCTTCGGTGCTTTAAATAAATATGCTTTAGCAGAACTTCCTGGAATGATTTTGGGCGTTGGTTCTGTTACAGATGCGGCTTCGGCTTCATTGCACATGAGTTTGGGCGCCAATTTTATTGTAACTCCGGTTTTTAGGGAAGATATCGCAATTGCCTGCAACCGCAGAAAAGTATTGTGGTCGCCAGGCTGCGGAACCTTAACAGAAATTGCAAGAGCAGAAGAATTAGGCTGCGAAATTGTAAAATTATTTCCTGCAGATATTTATGGACCGGAATTTATCAAAGCTATAAAAGGCCCATGCCCGTGGACGAATATTATGCCTACAGGAGGTGTTTATCCAACGGTAGAAAGTTTAAGTTCATGGCTCAATGCCGGCGCGACTTGTGTTGGTTTGGGTTCGCAATTAATTTCAAAAGAGATATTAGACAATAAAGACTTCGACGGTTTAACAGCAAAAGTTCGTCAGGTCTTAGATATTATAAAAGACATTAGAAAATAAAATGAAGGAGTAATCACGCCAACTCCTTGTTTTATAAGTTTTTTTTAGATTTTTAGAGATTGTAATTGAGCATTACGCTTGCAAAATTTACCCGCCATTCCTCACAGCAGGTTTGTTTTACTAAACAGGTGTAATGTTTCTTTTACAATTTAAGAGGTTGAAATTAAAAAATAAGGTTTTAAGTGATTATTTAATAACGCTTTAAAGAAATTGTAAATGAAAAAATTAAATAGAATAAATACAGGATTAGAAAAGTTACAGCCTATTAAGGTAGTTCAGTTTGGAGAAGGTAACTTTTTAAGAGCTTTTGTAGATTACGCTTTTCACAAACTAAATAAGGAAGTAGATTTTAATGCCGGTATTGCAATAGTTCAGCCTTTGAAAGACGGAATGGTGAACCTGATTAATGAGCAGGACGGTTTGTATACTTTGTTTATGAACGGAATTAAAAAAGGTGAAAAAATACAGGATATTGAGTTAATTTCTAATATTGTTAAAACGGTAAACCCTTATACTGAATTTGCCAGTTATTTGGCTTTGGCCAAAGAAGAAGAGCTTCAGTTTATTGTTTCTAATACTACAGAAGCTGGAATTGAATTCATTGAGAGTGATACTCCCGACATGCAGCCACCCGTGTCATTTCCTGCAAAGCTGACGGTTTTATTATATGAGAGATTTAAACATTTTAATGGTGATGCTTCTAAAGGAGTAACAATCATTCCCTGTGAATTGATTGATTATAACTCAGAAACCCTGAAAAAATATATTTTGCAATATTGTGACACATGGAAGTTAGAGGATGCATTTAAAAACTGGTTATCAGATGCTTGTACGTATCACAGTACTTTGGTTGACAGAATTGTTCCCGGATATCCAAGAGCTGAAATTGAAGAATACAATAATAAATTAGATTATGAAGACAATTTAATTGTCGCTGCTGAACCATTTTTTCTTTGGGCTATTGAAGGCGGAGATGCTTTAAAAGCAAAATTACCTTTTCACAAAACGGATCTGAATGTAAAAATCGTTGACGACATCCGTCCTTTTAAAATGATTAAAGTTCGTATTTTAAACGGTGCGCACACAGCAATGGTTCCTTTTTCACTTTTGCATGGTAACAAATTAGTGATGGAAACTGTTAACGGCGATTTTACCGGAAAATTTGTAAATAGCGTTATTAGTGAAATTAGTGAAACGCTGGATATGGACAAAAATGAAATTACGGCCTATTCTGAGGAAGTAATGGACCGATTTAAAAATCCATATATTAAACATGCACTTGCTGATATTGCATTGAATTCAATCTCGAAATTCAAAGTAAGAGTTTTACCTAGTTTATTAGGATATTATAATACTAACAAAAAATTGCCTGCAAATTTGACTTTTTCATTCGCGAGTTTAATTCGTTTCTACAAAGGAACATGGAACGGACAGGAATTGCCGGTTAAAGATGGTGAAGATATTACAACGTTCTTTAGCGGACTTTGGAAATCGGATGATTACGAAAAAATTGCTCGGTTAACATTGCAAAATAAAGGTTTCTGGGACGAAGATTTAACCGAAGTTCCGGGATTGACAAAAGCAATTACAATAGCATTGGAAGAAATTGATGCAAACGGTGTTGAAGCAGGTTTTGCTAAATTTCAGGAAAGAATAAAATAAAAACACAGGAAAAAGAACAAAGAACAAAGGTTAATTATGGCAACGCAAAAAAAACTAATAAAAGTTCATCCTACCGACAATGTTGCGGTAGCTTTGGTGAATCTTACTGCAGGCGAAGTTATTGATTTTGAAGGAGAATCAATTGCCGTTGAGTCTGATGTAAAAATGAAACATAAGATTGCAATGGTTCCTTTTAATGTGGGGGACAGAATCATTATGTACGGTGTTTTGGTTGGAAAAGCAAATGCAAGAATCGAAAGAGGAGGATTGCTTTCTACTGAAAACGTAAAACACGAAAGTGACAAGGTAACTGGTAAAACAGAAACTATTGGCTGGTCTGCTCCAAATGTTGACAAATGGAAAGACAGAACGTGGCAGGGCTATCACAGAGAAGACGGGCAGGTAGGAACAGAAAATGTATGGTTGTTTTTTCCGTTGGTATTTTGTGAAAACCGAAATATCGAAATCTTAAAAGATATTTTTGAGAAAGAATTAATGAAACCTAAAGAAAACGATTATCAGTTATTGTTGCGTTCTTTAGTGAAATCAGAAACCGGTGGTGCAGGAAATCAGGAAGCTTCAAACGACGCGAACTTGTTTAATAATATTGAAGTAAAATTCATTACGCATCAGGGTGGCTGTGGCGGAATACGTCAGGATTCTCATAGTCTTGCTAAACTTTTGGCTGGTTATGTAAACAATCCAAACGTTGCCGGAGCTACAGTATTGAGTTTAGGATGTCAAAATCTACAGATTCAGATTTTCAAAGATGCTTTAGATGCTATAAATCCAAATAGTAAAAAACCGGTTTTAATTTACGATCAGCAATCTATCGGAACAATAGAAACAATGTTGAGCAGTGTGGTTAAAGATACTTTTGAAGCGATTAAAAAAGCAAACGAAATTAAGAGGGAACCAGCGCCTTTATCTAAATTAAGAATTGGTTTAGAGTGCGGGGGATCTGACGGATTCTCTGGAATTTCTGCAAACCCGACTTTAGGAGTATTGTCTGATAAATTAGCCGCATTAGGAGGAACGACAATTCTTTCTGAGTTCCCAGAACTTTGTGGTGTAGAGCAGGAATTAGTAAACCGTTGTGTGGATGATGAAGACGGAAAACGTTTTCTGGATTTAATGAAATGGTACGAAAAAACAGTTGTTGATGCAGGTTCAGGATTTGATATGAATCCGTCGCCGGGAAACATCAAAGACGGTCTGATTACCGATGCTATGAAATCTGCCGGAGCTGCTAAAAAAGGCGGAACATCTCCAATTGCGGGCGTTTACGATTATGGAGAGTATATTAACGAACCAGGATTAACACTGCTGTGTACACCTGGAAATGATGTAGAATGTACAACTGCAATGGTAGGCTCTGGAGCTAATATGGTATTGTTTACAACCGGTTTAGGAACTCCTACAGGAAATCCAATTGCGCCGGTAGTAAAAATATCTTCTAACTCAGAGTTAGCTGCAAAAATGTCTGATATTATCGATATTGACACTGGAGGCATTATTAAAGGAGAAAAATCTATCGAAGAAATGTCTGATGAAATGCTGGAGGCTATTATTAATATTGCTAGCGGTACTGTAAAAACCAAAGCAGCAATTTTAAATCAGAACGATTTCATTCCTTGGAAAAGGGGAGTTTCTTTGTAAGTTTTTAAACCATATAAGTTATATAAGTCCATTTTAGCTTAATAAATAAAGCCCTATAATCACAAATTGGTTATAGGGCTTTTTAATTGCAGCTAAAAATTATTTAAATGAACTTATATCACTTATATGGTTTAATTAGCAGTTCTGGTAGAAGATTTACGAATATGCAATTCCGGAGCCAAAACTACCTTTTTTTCGATTTTAATTGTATCGGTTTTATCCACTTGTTCTAAGAAAACACGTGCAGACATTTTTCCCATTTCCAAAGGTGACTGATCGACAGATGTAATAGAAAGTTCCATAAATTTTGTAAACGGTTCGTTACTGAAACCGGCAACGCAAAATTCATTTGGAATACTGATATTTCTGCTTTGCAGTTCCTGAATAGCACCTAAAGCAGCAAAATCACTTGATGAAAAAATAGCATCAGGCGGGGTTTTTAACTGGAGTAAAGTGTTAACTGCCTCTTTTCCGGCGTCTACACTACTTTTTACGTGAATAACAAATTCTTCATTAAAAATAAGTCCGTTGTCCAGTAAAGCCTGTTTGTATCCTAAAAACCTATTTTTAAATATGTCTAAAGACTGATCTCCCGAGAGGTGGGCAATATGACTACAGCCTTCATCGATTAAATGCTTGGTCGCCAGATAACCGCCTTTAAAGTCATTGATGGTTACAGAACTTACGCCATCAATGTGTTTACTTCTGTCAAAAAATATTAAGGGTACATTTTTTTCTAAAACATTTCTGAAAGCGCTGTCATTATCGTTGGAAACGCCTGTAACCGACATCATAATTCCGTCTACCTGAGCGTCTATAAGTGTATGAAGATTTTCATTTTCTCTTTTAATGCTTTCGTGCGTCTGGCAAATAATAACCTGATAGCCGTGAGGATAAAGTTCTTCTTCAATTCCTCTGATGACAGAGGCGAAAAAATTGCTGTCAATACGCGGAACAATAACTCCAATATTGTTACTTCGACCGCTCTTTAAAGCCAGCGCCAATTTATTTTGCTTATAATTCATGGCCGCTGCGGTTTTAATAACCAGCTCACGCGTTGCTTCTTTTATTTTCGGATTGTTGTTTAACGCTCTGGAAACAGTTGCAGCCGTGATATTTAATTTTTCAGCAATATCATAAATAGTTACTTTTTCGCTCATTCAAAAAAAAGTTTTTGAGATTATTTTTAGACAAAAATACATTATTTTTTATTATGCTACATAAATTGTTATCGATTACCCTAGAGAAAAACGCAAACGTTTTCAGCTATACAATGATAATAAATTATATGTTTTTTTGCATTAAATGTAATTATTTTTTGCAATAAAAATTAAATATACATTTTTTTTCTAAATAAATTTGGTGAGTAAGAAGTATTTTTCTACTTTCGTGTAATCGATTACATAATTATTGTGATGTTTTTGATGTAAATAAGAAATACTGCGTTATGATTCCAAATAAGAACTTTACATTTAAATGGATTATATTTTTAACGGCATTTGGCGTTTTAGCCGGAGCGTGCGCAAAAAAAAGTTTTTCTGCTGCAGATAATGATCCGTGGAAAAAAATGGATTTGGTTGTCAACAGCATTCCACATACCAATTTTAAAAACAAAATATATAATATAAATCAGTTTGGTGCTGTTGCAGATGGTAAAACGTTAAACACTCAGGCTTTTGAAAAGGCAATAAAAGAATGCGCTTCAAATGGTGGAGGGCAGGTTTTAGTACCAAACGGAAAATATTTAACCGGGGCAATTCACTTAGAAAGTAATGTAAATCTGCATTTAGAAGATAATGCTGAGATTCTTTTTAGTATAAATCCAAACGATTATCCTATTGTTCATACTTCCTGGGAAGGAACAGAAGTAATGAACTATTCACCGCTAATTTATGCGAAGAACAAAACCAATATTGCCATTACAGGAAAAGGAACTCTAAACGGACAGGCAGACAGTACCAATTGGTGGGCCTGGGCCGGATCTAAAACGTATGGCTGGAAAAAAGGAACCCCGTCTCAAAATGATCCTTCAAATCGTGAAGTTTTGGTAGATATGGCAGAAAAAGGTGTGCCGGTTGCAGAAAGGGTTTTTGGTAAAGGTCGTTACCTGAGACCTAATTTTATTGAATTTTTTGATTGTAATACCGCTTTAATAAAAGAGGTTACCATAATCAATTCTCCTTTCTGGATTTTGCATCCGATTAAAACCAAAAATATGATTATTGACGGTGTAACGGTCAACAGCCACGGCCCCAATAATGATGGATGTGATCCTGAATATTCTCAAAACATTATTATTAAAAACTGCACTTTTAATACAGGTGATGATTGCATTGCAATAAAAGCAGGACGTGATGGCGACGGAAGAAGAGTAGCAATTCCGTCAAAAAATATAATCGTGCAAAACTGCAAAATGATTGACGGACATGGCGGTGTTGTCATCGGCAGCGAAATTTCTGCAGGGGTAAACCATGTTTTCGTAGAAAATTGCGTCATGGACAGTCCGAATCTGGACCGCGCCATCAGAATCAAAACCAATTCGAGAAGAGGAGGAATTATCGAAGATATTTATGTTCGAAACCTGGAAGTGGGAACGGTAAAAGAATGTGTTTTAAAATTAAACATGTTTTATAATGTGTACGGTTCTCAGACTGGAAATTTTATTCCGACCATCCGTAATGTAAGCTTAGAAAATATAACTGTTAAAAACGGTGGTAAATACAGCGTTTGGGCAGAAGGATACAAAGAATCGCCTGTCGAAAATATTACACTTAAAGATGTAAAAATAGATAAGGTAGATTCTGTCTATTTATTAAAAAACGTAAAAAACATAAACTTTATAAATACCTATATCAATGAGAAAAGAGTAGAATCTGTTAAAAACTAAACACTATTAACCAAACATTAAACCACATTATGAGTATTAAACAATTATCAAAGAGAAAAAAGAGATGCAGTCTTGTATTTTTATTTTTCCTGAATTTACTGCTGTGCAACACTACAAATGCGCAGTCAACAACAATTGAAGGGAAAATTACAGACGCGGCAGGATTATCGCTGCCGGGAGTAAATATCAATGAAAAGGGAACTAAAAACGGAACTTCAACAGATTTTGAAGGAAGTTTTAAAATTAACGTAAGCAATTCAAAAGCGATTTTGGTTATTACGTATCTGGGATTTCAGACACAGGAAATTAGTGTCGCGGGAAAATCTAAAATCAATGTAAGTCTTGCAGAACAATCAAATGCTTTGACAGAGGTTGTCGTTGTAGGATATGGTTCTGTAAAAAAGACCGATCTTACAGGTTCGGTTAGTACAATTAGCGCCGCAACAATTACAGAAAGAAATACAATAAACCCATTAGAAGCTATTCAGGGAAGTACTCCGGGGGTGCAGATTTCATCTTCATCAGGACGTGCCGGTGATGGTTTTAAAGTGGTTATCAGAGGAAATAACTCTCTGATTGCAGATTCTAGTAATCCGAGTCAGGTTGGTTCTTCTCCTTTATACGTAGTAGACGGTGTGCCTATGGACGGAATTGATTTCTTAAATCCACAGGATATTGCAAGAATGGATGTTTTAAAAGATGCCTCTTCTGCTGCAATCTACGGTTCAAGAGGTTCAAACGGGGTTATCATTGTAACAACAAAAAGCGGTACAAGCGCAAAAGCAGGAATCAGTGTAACCTTTGATACATCATACGGAAATAAATCTGCAGCCAGATTACCAAAGATGATGACCGGGGAACAATGGTGGAAATTTCATCAGGTAGCTTATATGAGTGCCACACCTGCAACGCAAACTCCGGCACAATTGGCGACTTTAGCAGGAAATCAGAGTCCGCTATTGGTTTCACGCGCCAACAGTGGTTACAACTTCGACTGGTATGACGCGGTACTGCAATCAGGAATGACAGAGAATAATTACCTGAATATTTCAGGACGTTCTGACAATGGTTTAAGTTATAATTTAGGCTTCGGAATTCAGAGTGACCGTGGTTTACTTGAAAATGATGCGACAGATAAATATTCTTTTAAACTGGGATTAAATCATAAAATAAACGATAAATTTTCTACTGGTGTCAATGTTACCATTGCAAGACTGGACAACCAGTTAGGAAGTGATCTGGCCATGCAGGATGCTTTCAGACTTAGTCCGTTAATGTCTCCGTGGGCTGTAGATGCCGCCGGAAATGAGAAAGTGGGAACGTTATTTTTTCTTCCGGGAAAACTAACCTATCCTGATGGTTCATGGGCAATTAATAAAACATCCGCGGTTAATCCTTTAATGGAAATTGCGAATTCTTCTCAAACCGAAAAAACATGGCAGACCGTCGGAAATGCATATTTCCAGTATCAGCCCTTAAAATGGCTTTCGTTTAAAACGACATTTGCAGCAGGAATTATGGATACACAAAATTCAAGAGCATATACCGCACAAACAAATGCAGGTGTAACATTGAACGGGAAAAATTCTGCAACACTGGAAAATTTCAACAACTTCAATTATACCTGGGACAATCAAATTGATATTAAACATACTTTTAACGAGGTGCACGATTTTAGTGTATTGTTACTTCAGAGTTTGTATTCTAATGTGGATGAGTTCTCTTCTTTGTATTCTAACAATCAGCCTTTTAATGTGGGTACAGACAATATGGGTTCGGGAGTTCAGACCAGTTATGTGGTAAAATCTTCTTACGCAAAAAACACTTTAAATTCGTATGCTGTTCGTTTAAACTATGCATTTAAAGACAAATACTTAGTGACAGCATCTAGCAGATGGGATGGTTCTTCTGTTTTATCTGACGGCAATAAATGGCAAAGTTTCCCATCTTTGGCTTTAGGATGGAAATTAAGCAAAGAATCATTTTTAGAAAATAGTTCAGTGATTTCAGATTTGAAATTACGTGCCAGTATCGGTTACACCGGTAATGATAACGTAGCACCTTATACTTCTCAGGCATTACTAAACCAACAGACTTTTTATGCTGCGGGTCCAAATGTAGTTTCGGGATGGCAGTCTGAAAATCTTGCAAATCCAAATTTAACCTGGGAAAAAACCAGAGAGTATAATTTAGGTATTGATTTTGGTTTCTTAAAAAACAGAATTACAGGTACGGTAGACGTTTACGACAGATTGTCTGATGATTTGATTTACAAACAACAATTACCGGCAGAATCCGGATGGAAAAATACGTTTGCAAACGTAGGATCTGTAAGCAACAAAGGAATTGAAGTTTTATTGACAACTAAAAATATCAGATCTAAAAATGTAAGTTGGGAAACTACTTTTACTTTTACTAAAAACGTAAATAAATTAGAGTCTATCTACAATCAGGATCAGGTTAGTGATATTGGAAACAAACTTATTTTGGGAGCGCCTTTAAATCCTAACTACAATTACATATATGACGGAGTTTGGCAGGAAAGTGAAGCTGCAGCAGCTGCGTCTTACGGAATGGCTCCCGGACAGGCGAGACCAAAAGACTTAAATGGCGATGGTAAATTCAATCAGGATGACAGAACGGTAATCGGAAATCCGAATCCGGAATGGCAGGGAAGTTTTTATTCCAAGTTAAATGTAGGTCAGTTCGATTTTAACTTCTCGGTAATTACAAGTCAGGGACAGACGGTTTTAAGTACTTTCCACCAAAATTTTGCGGATGTAAGTGACAGAGGAAGACAAAAAATAGCAATGGATTACTTTATTCCGACAAACGGAGCGGGAATCGAAGCCAATGCAAACAATGAAAATCCAAGACCAGGACCAGTTGCAACTGGAGCCGGTGCTTATTGGACCTCTTTATTTGGTTATTACAGAGATGCCTCTTATGTAAAAATCAAAAATATATCTTTAGGTTACACATTAAATTCTGATTTATTGAAGAAATTAAAAATCAGCAATTTCAGAATTTATGTAAATGTTTTAGACCCATTTGTGTTTACAAAATTTGACGGATATGATCCGGAATGGGCAGCGTCGCCTTTTGGTGTAAACCGTCCGGCAGCTGTTACAACGCAATTAGGGTTAAGTGTTAAATTTTAATAAAGATATCAAATGAAAAAAATAATAATAATGTTAGGAATAATTGCTGTTTCTGTAAGTAGCTGCAATGATTATATTGAAGAAGAAAGTAAATCATTTGTTCCTGCAGATGAAACTTATAAAACCGCATCTGGATTTCAGTTACTGGTAAATTCAAATTACGCCTGGTTAAAAGGAATTTATGGAGGGAATCCATGGTTGTTTGAATCGGGAACTGATTTATATGCAGAAGGAAGAACTCCCGAGCCGGCAGGATTGAGTCAGTACACGCTTTTAATTCCGTCATCAGATAATGTGGCAGATTTGTATAACTCTTGTTATCAGCAGATTCAGGCGGTCAATAAAACAGTATATTATTCAACAATTACAGAACAAACCCCAAATTTAAATGCATTAGTGGGCGAAGCGCGTTACCTGAGAGCGAATGCTTATTTTTTGTTAGTACAGACTTATGGAGGAGTTCCAATCGTTTTGGATAATATTACAACACCAGTATTGTCTTTTAAGAGAGATACTGCTGAAGATGTTTACAAACAAATCATCACAGATCTTGAAGCTTCTCTTGCCTCGGTAGGAACAGGAGCTTATGCCACAACAGGAAGAGTTAACAAAAGAGCTGTAAATGATTTACTGGCAAAAGTTTATTTAACAAGAGGTTACGAAACGTTTGCCGCTCCGGATGATTTTACAAAAGCCGCTGCTTACGCAGATGCGGCAATTGCGGGACAGCCTTTAAATATCGCTGCTGATCAACTTTTTAAACCAGGAAATGATTTAAATGCAGAAACTATTTTCTCAGTTCAGTACGATAAAGCTTCTACCAGTACAGACCCTACAAAATTGGGTAATAACCAGTTTTACTATTTTAGTTCTTATTTAGGAGGAGCAGAAACAGGAGCACCTCTAAGAAGTTATAATTTGTGTCCGACAGGATTTGCTTTAAGTCTATTTGAAAAAGGCGATAAAAGATGGGATGCTACTTTTATGACTGAAATTCTGGAAGGACCGGAAACTACAAATGGGGTAACAAAAACAGTTTTGTACTATCCGTATTACAGAAGCACAAACCCGGCATCTTTAAAAGTGAGACATTTTTATGAGCCAAAATGGTTTACGCCGGCAGACAAGACAGCGTGGATGACAGCAAACGCTTCCAGATTAGCTGCTACTTTTGTCTATCATCCGTGGGGAGAATATTCTGCCGAACATACTTTAATAAAAAACTTAGATGCGTACACTATTCCGGTTAAGAAATTTGATGATCCGGATCCGACAACGCCTTCAAGCACAGGTCCGGTAAGTACAAGAGATATTATTTTATCAAGACTTGGAGAAACGTATTTAGTTGCGGCAGAAGCGTATTTAAAAGCTGGGAATCCGGGAACTGGTTTAGACCGTTTAAACGAAGTAAGAAGAAGAGCAGGTGTCGCAAACGCAACTGCAGCTCAATTTAATATCGACTATATTTTAGATGAAAGAGCAAGAGAATTATTAGGAGAATATAAAAGATGGTTCGACTTAAAACGTACCGGAACACTAGTGGCAAGAGCCTCTGCTCATAACTATAAAATAAAAGAAGCAAATTTTGTGGGTGTTGATGGAAAACTTAAAATCTTAAGACCAATACCTCAAACCGTTTTGGATTTAAACCAAAATAAAGATTTTCCTCAAAATCCTGGTTATTAGTAATTTGTTAGTTTTTTGAGAACTATTGTTTTTTGAAGTAGTTAAAAAGGAGTTTGACTTTGTCGAACTCCTTTCTTAACTAAAAAGTTAAAAGTAAATGCGAAAAATTGGATTAATTTTAATAGTACTTTTTAATTGTATTGCGGCCAATAGTCAGCAGTACCAGACGGATACTTCGTATACCGTAAAAAGTACTTACGCAAAATTGATTAAAAAATATCCTTTTATTACTATTCCTGAAATCAAAGTAAATGAAAAGGTTCAGGAACAATTTGATTTGGTTTATAATAAAGATCACGATAGGATTTTACATTTTGATGCATTCATCAATAAAAGTAAAAAAAGAAATCCGGCAGTTATCATGATTCACGGAGGCGGATGGCGTTCAGGGAATAAAAACCAGATGCAGTTTCTGGCCAAAGAGATAGCAGCAAAAGGCTATTCCTGTTTCACAATAGAATACAGATTATCATTAGAAGCAAAATATCAAACGGGAGTTATAGACGTTAAAAATGCGATTAAATTTATAAAAGACAATGCAGGAAAATTTCATGTAGATCCAGACAAAATTGCGGTTTTAGGCTGTTCTTCGGGCGGGCAAATGGCAGCTTTGATTGGTACTACAAACGATAATCCAATTTTTGAAGATCAGAATTTTAAAAGTAAATCCTCTTCAAAAGTGAATGCTATTGTTGATATAGACGGCGTTTTAGCCTTTAAACATCCGGAATCTTCAGAAGGAGATATGGCAGCATTTTGGCTGGGAGGAAAATCAGATGAAAAACCCGAAGTGTGGAAGACCGCTTCAGCATTAACTCATACCAATAAACATACTCCGCCAACGCTTTTTATCTGCAGCAGCATACCAAGATTTCACGCTGGAAGAGAGGATATGATTGCGATTTTGAACAAAAACAAAATTTATAACGAAGTTAAAACTATAGAAGATTCTCCGCATTCTTTTTGGTTTTTCGAACCCTGGTTCGGTCAGACTATTTCGTATACCACACAATTTTTAGATAAAATTTTTAAATAAGCATACCAATGAAGACAAGAATCACCGCAGCTGTTTTATTTTTTGCAGGTTTAACGGCCATTAATGCACAGCAATACGATATTAAAACCAATAAAACATACGCCGAAATTTCTGCTAAAACAGACGGAAAATGGGAAGGAAGAAAATATAAAGGAGGGACCGTATTTAAAAATGTGGATCGGTTAAAATTGGCTCCAGAGCATACAGATCATTCTTTTGACATTCGTTATGAAGGTCCGGGATGGGAAAATAACAGAATTGGTTACCGTTTGTATCTGGACTGGAGAAATGCAATTGATATTTTCGGAAAGAAAACTTCAAAAAATATTTTGCCATTAGTAGGTCAGGACAATTTTGATTCTTATCACGAAATGAGCGATTGGGGAGCCGATATTTTAAAAGCCGGAAAAGGAATCGGAATTGGATCTATAGACCGTTATTTAAATAAAGAGAAATTACACTTTCGTGAAGTAGATTCGACTATTGCGACCGTTTCTAACAAGGCAAAAGAATCTGTTGTAAAAGTGAATTATTACGGATGGAAGACGGCTTCTGACAAAATTGATTTTATATCTGAACTGACGATCAAACCAGATAATCTTTATACACAGCATACCATTAAGGCATCAAAAGAAATTAAAGGAATTTGTACCGGAATTGTAAAACAAAAAAATACAGAGCTGCTTAAAAAAGAAAGCAAAAATAAAAAATGGGCGTATCTGGCCACTTACGGAGCACAATCTCTGGTGCCGGACAAATTAGGAATGGCTATTTTTTATGAAGTAAAAACGATAGAAAGTGTTGAAGATACCGATTTGGATTATCTTCTGGTTTTCAAACCTACGACTAAAGCAACGACTTTTTATCTTTTAGGAGCCTGGGAACAGGAGGTGAACGGAATTAAATCGAAAGAGGAATTCGAAAAATACTTAAATGAAAAATTAGAATTATTAAATAAGAAAGGAAAGATCTAGAGAGTTTAAAGTTTCAGGTTTCAGGTTTCACGTTCGAGTAACTTGAAACCTGAAACAAAAAAAACAAAGAATATGTATAAAAACATTTCCAAAAGCTGCATTTTTATCTTTTTGATGCTTTTTAGTTTAAAGGGTATTTCGCAAAATCAGAAAAGTTTAGCTGACGATTTAAAATGGTCAGAGAGAACGGCTTTGACTATTTTGAATAAATATCCGGAAGCGTGGCAGCTTGATGGAAATGAAAAGCCAAAATGGGATTATAAAATGGGTTTTGTATTGTCTGGTTTTGAAAAATTATATTTGAAAACTAAGGATCCAAAGTATCTAAATTATATTAAGGAATATGTAGATGAGAGTATTGACAGTACAGGAAATATTAAAAAATACGATCTCAAAGAATACAATATTGACAATCTCAATCCGACAAAGCTGTTGTTTAATTTATATGATGTTACAAAAGATTCCCGTTATTTTCAGATTTTAGGAAAAGTCAGAAATCAGTTAGAAACGCAGCCGAGAACGCCAAGCGGGGGATTTTGGCACAAACAAATCTATCCCAATCAAATGTGGATTGACGGTCTGTATATGGCAGAACCTTTTTACACACAATTTACGGTTAAGTATGAAAACGGCAAAAATTTAGAGGATGTTGCCCGACAGTTCGAGCTGGTTCAAAATCATATTCTGGATCAAAAAAGCGGTTTGGTTTTTCAGGCATGGGACGAAAGTAAAGAAATTGCCTGGGCCGATAAACAAACCGGGACTTCTCCCACAATTTGGGGCCGTGGAATTGGCTGGTACATGATTGCGCTGGTGGAAACGTTAGATTATTTTCCGAAATCGCATCCAAAATATAAAGTTTTGGTGGGGTATTTGAATCAGATTGCCAAAAATGTAAATCAGTACAAAAGCGATTCAGGATTGTGGTATCAGGTGGCCGACAAACCGGAGCAATTAGGAAATTATGTAGAGTCTTCAGCGTCAGGAATGATCATTTATGCTTTTGCGAAAGGTGCAGACAAAGGGTATTTGCCTTCCGTTTACAAGTCGACGGCAAAGAAATCTTTTGACAGTTTTGTAAAAGAATTTATAAAAGTCGACAAAAAGGGAGAAGTTAATATCATAAACAGCTCCTCTAATATTGGTCTGGGTGGAAAGCCTTTCCGTGACGGAACAAACGATTATTATCTAACCTCAAAAAGGAAGGATAACGGAGCCATTGCGTATGGTGCATTTTTATTAAGTGCAATCGAACTGAACAAATAACAAGTTAAAGACAATCTCATGAATTATACTAAAAATAAATTTCGTGTTTTAATTTTATGGATTGGAATCGTTCTTTTCAGCCTTTCAGTTGCGGGGCAGGAGAATGCATCAAATGTTATTTCTAAAGATTTAAAATGGTCCGAAAGAATGGCACTTTCTATCATGAAACGTGCTCCCAAAGCGTGGCAGATTGATCAGAATGAAAAGCCGAAATGGGATTACAAAATCGGTCTGGCCATGTTGTCTTTTGAGCAATTGTATAAAGAAACCAAAAACCCGGTTTATCTGGAATATGCCAGAGGTTATGCAGAATCGACTGTGAACGAGTCAGGAGAAATTCTGAATTACAAACTGGAAGATTATAATATTGATAATATAAATGCAGGAAAAATACTTTTTGATCTTTACGATGCGACCAAAGAAAAACGGTATTTAACAGCAATGCAAACGCTAAGAAAACAATTGGAAACACATCCAAGAACGAATTCCGGCGGATTCTGGCACAAAAAAATATATCCCAATCAAATGTGGCTGGATGGTTTATATATGGGTGAACCTTTTTATGCGAGATATACTGCCGAATTTAAAAATGGAGAGGCTTTTAATGATATCGCCAAACAGTTTGAAGAAGTACATACACATACTTTAGATCCAAAAACAGGATTGCTTTTTCATGCCTGGGATGAAAGTAAAAAAATGGATTGGGCGAATAAAACGACAGGAACTTCGCCAAACTTTTGGTCACGATCGATTGGCTGGTACATGATGGCTTTAGTCGATGTTTTAGATTATATGCCAAAAGAACATCCCAAAAGAAAAGAATTGATTAATTTTTTAAATGATATTTCAAAAGCAGTTTTAAAATATCAGGATCAGTCAGGGCTATGGTATCAGGTAACCGATGCAGGAAATAAAAAAGGAAATTATCTGGAAGCTTCCGGTTCTGAAATGTTTGTTTACGCTTTTGCGAAAGGAGCCAAAAAAGGATATTTGTCAGAAAGTTATAAAAAAGCAGCTTTAAAAGGGTTTGACGGAATTGTGAAAAAATTAATTAAGGTCGATGCCGATGGAGAACTTCACATTACGCAGGTTTGCGCCAGCGCGGGATTGGGTGGAAATCCGTATCGGGATGGATCATACGAATATTACACAGGCGAAAAAATTAAAGTCGATAATTCACACGGATTAGGACCTTTTATTTTAGCCGCTATTGAATTAGATAATTAGACGATTTGATAATTAGACAATTAGATAATTAGACAGTTAGATAATTGGATAATTGGATTGTTTGATTGTTTGATTGTTGGATAGAACTTAAAAATAGAAAAGTAGTAGAATTTAAATATATTTTGAAATGAAAAATTGTAGAAAGCAAAGTTATCTGATGTCGGTTTTAATGATTTGCGTTATGACTCTTACCAGTTGTAAGGTTACGTCGCAGGAACCGGCAAAAAAGGACATCGTGATTGGGAAGAATTTAAAGTGGTCGGATAAAATGGCTCTAACGTTAATGAAACGCCATCCTCAAGCTTATATGCTCGATGACGCCAAAAAGCCAAAATGGGATTATGTGCATGCTTTGGTTTTACATTCTATCGAAGAATTAAATAAAAAAAATCCGGATCCGAGATATAAAGCTTATATCAGGGGTTATGTGGACGAATTGGTACAGGAAGACGGATCTATTAAAACGTATGAATTTGATAAATTTAATATTGATCTGGTTGTTCCGGGGAGATTACTGTTTGATATCTACGCGACTTCAAAAGAAAAAAAATATCTAACAGCTTTACAGCAAATTCGCAAACAATTACAGGAGCAGCCAAGGACAGCAAGCGGCGGCTTCTGGCACAAGGAAATTTATCCCAATCAAATGTGGTTAGACGGTTTGTACATGGGAGAACCTTTCTATGCACAATATACACTGACATTTGAAGATGGAAAAAGTTTTGATGATATCGCCAAACAGTTTGAGTTGATTCAGCTTCATGCTACAGACCCGAAAACAGGATTATTATACCACGCCTGGGACGAAAGCAAACAAATGCCATGGGCAAATAAAGAAACAGGTAATTCTCCAAATTTCTGGTCGCGAGCTTTGGGTTGGTATATGATGGCTTTGGTTGATGTTTTAGATTATATGCCAAAAGAACACCCGAAACATAAAGAATTAGTCAAATATCTAAATAATGCCGCGACGGCTTTGGCTAAATTTCAGGACAAATCCGGTTTATGGTATCAGGTAACAGACAAAGGCGGAGAAAAAGGAAACTATTTAGAAGCTTCAGGTTCTTCGATGTTTGCTTATGCATTTGCAAAAGGAGCCAACAAAGGATATTTAACGGCAAATTATAAAAAATTGGCCAACAAAGCTTTTGACGGATTAACTAAAATCTTAATCAAAAAAGTAGACGAAGACGGCGGAATCACATTGACGAATTGTTGTCAGGTTGCTGGTTTAGGTGGCAATCCGTATCGTGATGGTTCTTACGAATATTACGTAAACGAAAGAAAAAAAGACAACGATCCTAAAGCAACAGGTCCATTTATTCTGGCTGCTTTAGAGTTGAACAGATAAGTAAAGTTTGCCACGAATTACAGGGATTTTAGTGAATTTAAAATTAGTGGAATTCGTGTAATTCGTGGCGAAAAACTTTGCGCGTAGTTCTTCTCCGAAGTTTCGGGGCACTTAGAATTTAGGGCGGGAAATAATTTTGAGTCTTAGGGTCTTTGTGGCAAAAACTTTGCGCACAGGTCTTCGACTACGCTCTGACTGACAGCCTAAAAAACTTAGCAAATCTTCGCAGTAAACCCACACAAACACATTTAAAATGAAAAATATAAAAATCATCCTTTTTCTTCTTTCCATTTTTTCTTTTCAGAAGAACAGTGCACAAGTCTGGGTATCTGATAACGGAGACGGAACTTATACCAATCCGATACTTCATGCCGATTATTCCGATCCGGATGTTGTTCGCGTAGGCGATGATTATTATATGACGGCTTCGTCGTTTAATTGTATTCCGGGATTGCCGATTTTGCACTCTAAAGATCTGGTCAACTGGAAAATCATTGGTCATGCATTAGTAAAGCAGCCACCGTTTGAAACATACAATAAAGTACAGCATGGAAATGGAGTTTGGGCACCGAGCATCAATTATCATAATAACGAATTCTACATCTATTATCCGGATCCGGATTTTGGGATTTACATGATTAAAGCCAAAAAAGCAGAAGGTCCGTGGTCGGAACCCCTTTTGGTAAAAGCCGGAACAGGTTTAATCGATCCGAGTCCGCTTTGGGACACTGACGGAAAAGCATATATGGTACATGCCTTTGCAGGAAGCCGTGCTCAAATTAAAAGTCTGTTGGTGGTTTGCACGATGAAACCTGACGGAACAGTGGTTAATAATGATGAGGTAATGGTGATTGACGGACACGAAAGCGAAGGAACAATCGAAGGTCCGAAATTTTACAAACGAAATAATTACTATTACATTTTTGCACCTGCGGGCGGAGTTCCCACGGGCTGGCAAACCATTTTGAGATCAAAAAATATTTTTGGTCCGTATGAAAAAAAGAAAGTTTTAGAACAAGGTTCAACCACAATAAATGGTCCGCATCAGGGTGCGTGGGTTACCACACAAACGGGAGAAGACTGGTTTTTTCATTTTCAGGACAAAGGAGCTTACGGACGAATTGTTCATTTGCAGCCTGTAAAATGGGAAAATGACTGGCCGGTTATGGGACAGGATTTTGATAAAAACGGAATTGGCGAGCCGGTAACTACGTTTAAAAAACCAAATGTTGGCAAAAAATATCCGGTTGAAACTCCGGCAGAATCAGATGAGTTTAATTCGCCAAAACTAGGGTTGCAATGGCAATGGCAGGCCAATAAGCAAATTAACTTTGGTATGCCGACAAGTCTGGGATATCTCAATTTGTTTTGTAATACCACCAGTAAAAACATTTTTAATGCTCCGAATTTACTATTGCAAAAATTCCCTGCAGAAGAATTTACTGCGACTACAAAACTGACTTTTAATCCGAGATTAAATGGAGAAAGTACAGGTTTGCTTATCATGGGATTGGATTACAGTTACCTGAATTTTAAAAATGATAACGGCAAACTCTATTTGAACCAGAAAACGGGAACTTTTGATAAAGCGGTTTCAGAATCGGAAACAAAACCAGTTTTAATCGACAATAATACGATTTATCTGAGAGTAAAAATTAGTAAGGGCGGAATCTGCAGTTTCTCTTACAGTCTGGACGATAAAAACTATCAGGCAATTGGAAAAGAATTTACCGCGAGAGAAGGAAAGTGGATCGGCGCAAAGGTCGGACTTTTTGCTCTGGGTACCGAGGTTAAAAACGATTCGGGAAATGTGGCAGTAGATTGGTTTAGAATAACAAAATAAGAAGAAATAATGCAGTTGAAAAAAGAAATAGTACTCGCTTTTTTACTTTGCTGTTTTGCTGTAAATGCACAAACGCAATATAAAAAATGGTCTGAAATTATTCGGAAAAGTGATGCCACGTGGTTCGCTTCGGCGGAAGCCAAAAAAATCGCAGAAAATGTTTTACTATACCAAAGAGATATCGGCGGATGGCCTAAAAACACGGAGATGCAAAAGGAATTATCAGAAAGGCAAAAGAGTGATTTATTAGTTCTGAAAAAAACTGCCAATGAAACCACTACAGACAATGGAGCCACCACTCAGGAAATGCTTTTTATGTCAAAAATGTATGCACAGGTTAAGGATGAGCGATACAAAGAATCTTTCTTAAAGGGATTAAATTACCTGCTTGAAGCGCAATATGATAACGGAGGCTGGCCTCAGTTCTATCCTTTGAAAAAAGGCTACTATACCCATATTACCTATAATGACGACTCGATGGTTCATATTATGAATGTAATACGGGCAGTTGCAGACCAAACCGGTTATTACAGCATTAAACCTTCAAATGAAATCGTTGAAAAATGTAAAAAATCCTTCGATAAGGGAATTGACTGTATTTTAAAAACGCAATATAAACAAAACGGTGTTTTAACAGCCTGGTGCGCGCAGCATGACGAAAATACGTTGCTTCCCGCAAATGCCAGAGCGTTTGAATTAGCTTCTTTAAGCGGCTATGAATCTGCAAAAATTGTATTGCTTTTAATGTCAATTGAAAAACCGTCGCCAGAAATTGTTACAGCTGTTAAAAGTGCCGTAGCATGGTTTGAAAAGACAAAAATCACCAATCTGGAAGAAAAGAGAGTAACAAATGAGGATGGGAAAATTATCGATAAAAAGATGATTCCGACTCAAAATGCCGATCCCATCTGGGCCAGGTTTATGGACCTGGAAACCAACGAACCCTTCTTTTGTGATCGTGACGGAATTCGAAAAAAATCACTGGACGAGATTGGTCCGGAAAGAAGAAATGGCTATTCCTGGTATTCGGACGCAGCAAAAGAAGTGTTGAAAAAGTATCCGGACTGGGCAGTTAAAAATGGGACAAAAGTTGGAAATGCTGAAAAAAAGAATGTGGTTTTAATTACCGTGGCTCAGGATGGTTCGGGAGATTTTTCTAAAATTCAGGATGCAATATATGCCTGTCCGGCGTTTCCGTACGAGAAAGTTACCATTTATATCAAAAACGGAACTTATAATGAAAAAGTAAGAATTCCGGAATGGAATACCAACGTAATCCTCAAAGGAGAAAGCAGAGAAAATACCATTATTACATTTGATGATAATTTTTCTAAAATCAATGTAGGAAGAAACAGCACTTTTTATACCTACACTGTTGCCTCAGAAGGCGATGACTGTACGGTTATGAATCTTACTATTAAAAATTCTTCCGGAGAACGGGGACAGGCAATTGCATTAGCTGTAACCGGAAACAGAGTTAAAGTGATCAATTGCAGTCTTTTGGGAAATCAGGACACCTTATATCTGTCCGGAAAAGAGGCCAAACAATATTTTAATGATTGTTACATTGAAGGAACAACTGATTTTATTTTTGGGAGTGCGACAGCCGTATTCGCAAATTGCGAAATTCACAGCATTAAAAGTTCTTATATCACAGCAGCGTCTACTCCGCAGGGAATTCCTTTTGGCTTTGTTTTCCTTAATTGTAAGCTGACAGCACATCCGGAAGCAAAAGAAGTGTATTTGGGAAGACCGTGGAGAATTTATGCGAAGACAGTTTTTGTAAATTGTCAAATGGGAAAACACATTAAATCCGAAGGCTGGGAAAACTGGTCGAAGCCCGAAGCAGAGAAAAATGCTTTTTATGCTGAATACCAGTGTACAGGAGAAGGATATCAACCGGCAAAAAGAGTAAAATGGTCCAGTCAGCTTTCTAAAAAACAAGCGGCTTCATACACCGTGCAAAATATTTTAAGTGATACAGTTCCAAATTGGTTTTTAAAATAAACATTTATGAATAGATATAATTTATTGAAAATTTAAAATCAATAAATTGGTGTTATGAAAAATAACATTCATAAATCGGTTTTAATTAATTTGTAAGAAAAATACATGTTTATGTATTTATTTCAAAAAATTGTTCTTTAAAACAAAGTTAATTGAGTTTTAGATTTAATCATTTCACGAAAGTATATTTAAAAGTCTCAAACTATAATACAAGTATAAAATGAATTACAAATTTCTACTGATATTGTTATTTTCATGTAGTGCCATTGCACAAAATAATGCATTTCAGAAAAGTAAAGCAGATTCAATTGTCAGCAATATTGTGCTACCTAAGATTCCTTCATATCAAATAAATATTGTCAAATTAGGAGCAAAAGGAGATTCTCTTTTTAACAATAAAAAAGTTTTTGATAAGGCGATGGCTTTATGTAAAAAGAACAACGGTGGAACTATTGTGGTGCCAAAAGGAATTTATAAAATTAACGGACCCATTCATTTTGTAAGCAATGTAAATCTAAAATTAGAAAAAGGGGCGAAAATTAAATTCAGTGATAATCCGCAGGACTATCTGCCAATGGTTCTAACGAGTTGGGAGGGTACAATGTTATACAATTACAGTCCGCTTATTTATGCCAATAACTGCCGGAACATTGTAATTTCCGGCGAAGGAACAATAGATGGAGAAGGAGGGAACGTATGGAAAACTTTTAAAGCAAAAGAAGCAGCAGGAAAAGAACGAAGCCGCGAAATGAACCATACCAATGCCCCAATAGAAAACAGAAAATTTGGAGAAGGGTACTTTTTAAGACCACAAATGATTCAGTTTCTGAATTGTAAAAATATACTGGTAGAAAATATCAGAATCGAAAATTCGCCTTTTTGGTGTCTTCATTTGCTAAAATCCCAGAATATTACCGTTCGTGGCATCAGCTACAAATCATTAAATCATAACAATGACGGTATTGATCCGGAATATTCGAAAAACGTATTGATTGAAAATGTAAATTTTGATAACGGCGATGATAACGTCGCGATCAAAGCAGGAAGAGATCATGAAGGAAGGGCTAATACAGCAACACCAAGCGAGAATATCGTAATTAGAAATTGTAATTTTAAGGGACTTCACGGAGTTGTAATTGGCAGTGAAATGTCAGCCGGAGTACAAAATGTATTTGTGGAGAATTGCAAAACAATTGGTTATTTAAAAAGAGGCATCTATTTAAAGACAAATGCCGATCGTGGCGGATATATTAAAAATATATTTGTGCGTAATATTCAGTTAGACCAGGTGGAAGACTGTATCTACATTACGGCAAATTATCATGGAGAAGGCAAAGGTTACCAATCGGATATATCCAATGTACATTTTTCTAATATCACTTGTAATAAAGCTTCTGAATCGGGTATTGTCATTCAGGGATTTCCCGATAAAAAGATTCAGAATATAACGTTGACAGATATCGAAATTAAGGAAGCAAAGAATGCATTATCCAACGAAAATGCTGAAAATGTTTTAATGACAGATGTATTTATTGGACAAAGAGCAAGTGTGCCGTCAGCTGTTTCTAAACCATAGAGAATTTTACCGCAATGCACGCAAAGATTTTTATTTTATGTGATTCTAAAAACACAAAGTACGCAAAGCTTTGTATCAAAAACTTGGCGTCCTTTGCGTAATTCCCTGCGATCTTTGCGGTAAAAAAAAATAAAACCAATATAATATGAAAAAATATATTTTAGTTACATTTTTTATCACTTCAGTTTGCTTCGCTCAGAAAACGACAGTCTACTGTATTGGAGATTCCACAATGGCCAATAAAAAAGATCCTGAAAAAAATCCCGAACATGGCTGGGCGCAGGTTTTACAGCCTTTTTTTACAGATAAAATCGTAATTGAAAACAAAGCCGTAAACGGCAGAAGCACCAAAAGTTTTATCAGCGAAAAACGATGGGATTCTGTATATAAAAGATTAAAAAAAGGCGATTACGTTTTGATTGAATTCGGGCATAATGATGAAAAAATAGAAGATTCCACTCGATATACCAATCCGCATACGGCCTATCGGTATAATCTCATCCGCTTTGTAAAAGAAACACGGGAGAAGGGAGCATTTCCTGTTTTACTGACTTCTATTGCGAGAAGAAATTTTAATGAGAAAGGTGTTCTGGTGCCCACACATGGCGATTACCCGCTGGAAACCAGATTGACAGCACAGGAATATAAAGTTCCTTTTATAGATATGGAATATTATACTGAAAATTTAGAGCAATCGTACGGACCTGAAAAATCTAAGGAACTGCACCTTCATTTTAAAGCCGGAGAAAGTCCGTATTACGAAAAAGACAAAGCAGATGATACTCATTTATCTTTAAAAGGAGCACAATCGATAGCGCAGATTTTTGTTGATCAGCTTAAGCTTTTAAAAGAACCAGAAATGGAAAGATTAAAGAATGCTGTAAAGTAGTATCATTTATAAAATGATATAAGCCTGAATAATATATTTATTATTCAGGCTTTTTGTTTTTATAGCTGTAGATCATTAGCGACTACTAAACATATTTTTTAATTGTAGTAATTTTTTTATGAAGTAATAATGTAATTTGTTGAAAATCAGTAAATTTGCTATTCTATAAGCTGGATTCTTATAATTATAACGCCTTCTATAATTTATAGCCGAAATCTTTTTATCTGTTCCATCCTCCAAGCCTTATTACTGTAAGGAAAATAGCTTTTTCTAATTTAAAAAGCAATTTCAAATAAAAAAAGAATATTCCTTACTTCTGTTGCTCTTAATTAAACATATAAAAACCCTTATCTGTTGTTTTTTAGACTTTTAAAGGAAATGATATAATTGAGTTTACTATAATTTTGCACCCGCTAAAAAGCAGAGACCTACCTTATTACGCGTCTACTAATTAGACAGTTATTACAAAATTATTATTGATAATCTCAGGAATTGATTTTACGATTTGTAATAATTGTTGTTAAACTAAAAACAAATATGAAATCAAAAATTACTTTATTGGTACTATTAATTATTTTTCCTGTACTGAAGTTTACAGGTAATATGATTTTTGCTCAGACAGTATCTGGTTCAGCAACCAACACTGGATGTTTAAACAGCGGCATTATAACAGCCAGTAGTGTGGGTTTGGGAGCCACGCCGCAATATCAGTTATTAAAGGCTGGGGTTGTCGTTGCTCCGGTGTCAGGAGATGCCACTCAATTTACTAATGTTAACGTATTTACAGGTTTAAGTACAGGAAGTTATACGGTAAAGGGTAGAGCGGTAGCAGGAGGAACAATTTATAGCAGTACTGCCATCTCCGTTGCAGATGGATACACCCCAATGACCATTTCTACGCCTACAATAGTGGCAGGTTGTGTGGGAGGTAATGCGGTTTTAACTTCTGCTGTTACAGGAGGAAAGGCAAATTATACGTATGCCATTGCGACACAGGCTGCACCTGGAACGATTCTTCAAAGTAGCGGACCTGTTGGTACAACATCATTTTCGTTTAATCCAATCGGGGTCGGGAATTACTTAATAAGTGTTACAGATGAGTGCGGTCAAACTGTTACCGGCGCAACTTCTGTTTCTGGACCGACTATTACAGTCAATGATTTTAAATTGGGAAGTACGGCATATCCCACTTTTGCTACAGTAAATGATTGTTCAACACCAATTAATGTTTTTAATGAATCATTTTTCCAGTATTCGGCGAATAGTACTACTATTTCAACGACTGATGCTGCAAAATTTAGCTGGAAAGTAAAATATCAGGGGCAATTGTATGGTCAGGATATTGACTCTGATGGCTACAGTGATGTGGGAGGAGTTGGGTACTCACCTTTACTTAGTACAATACGATTGCCATTGATTGCGACAAAAGCCGGAGTATTGGCAGACATTATTAGTGGTAATATGAAAATAGTGTTGATTGACAACTGTGGAAACACAAAAGAATTTCCAGTCACACAGGCTAATGCGGGAGGTAATATGCTGGCAAGCAATTGTGCCGGTGCTGGCTTGGTAAGAATTATACCGAACCGATTGAGTTGCTATCCTCTGAATATCACTTTTACAAATACTTCAAATCCTTCCGATATAGTAACCATTACTATGACAGATATCTCACAATTTCTTGGTGGTTTTACTCCTGGAGCAATTTATCATGTTACTTACATAGATGCTCAGGGAAGTACCACAGGAGCATTTGATACGTTGCCTGTTTCACAAAATGTACCGATTCCTGCAACTCCCACATTCACAGTTATTCAGCCAAATTACAGTAATCAGCAGGATTTGGATCATTTGGGATTTGGGAGAGTACTTATTGGGGTATCTCCAATTCAGGCCGGAGACACACTAACATATACGGTTACAACATCTGATAATCCTTTAGTTGCGGTAGGATATACGAATACTGTACCACTAAATCCTGCTGCAGGTAATGTTACTTTACCAAGAGTTAATTCCACAGATCCGTTGGGCTATTGGCCCTCTGGACATTACACTTTAGAAGCAAAAGTTCCGTGTGGTACAAAAACAGTAAATGTTACTGTATTAGGTTATAAAGCCAGCCTGTCAGGAAATACAATTACGCCTGTTTGTGGGGGATTCAATTATGTGCTGAATGGTATATTTGATGATATATCTGCTTATCAGGTATTAATTGTTTCCGGACCTTCTAGCGTGGGACAAGCAAGAGATTTAGCAAGTACAACAGCCTCACTTCCTTTTAATGGATTAAGTTATGGAACTTATGTGTTTGGATTGCGTATTAAAGGTGGAAAGGTAAATGTACTCACACAAACTGTTACTTATGACGCCAGTAATGCTATTACTGTTGATAAAAGTAATACAGGTGGTTATGTTTGCAGTGCAGGTGCAACAAATGGTATCTTAACAATTGACGCAACCTCAAATTCTCCAGCACCTGGCAATGTCCTGGAATATGCAATAAGTTTAGATGACGGAGCTACATTTGGAGCCTATCAAAGTGCTAATACTTTTAGCGGATTAACAAATAAAATCTACTTTTTTAAAGTAAAAGATGATTGCGGAAACATTATTACACAATCAGCTCAAATTGCTGTTGCTGCGGCTCCAACTGCCACTGTAAATGGTATCACTAATCCCGCCACCTTTTGTAATTTGAGTTCGGGTACATTACAATTGGATGTTGATACATTTGGTGCGTCTTCGTATTTATGGACCGGGCCCGGAATTACAGCAGTCAATCGATCCCTTAGAAATCCTATAATAAATTATACAGCGCTATCCGTCGGTGCTAACAATTTTAGTTGCTCTATAACATACGGCCCACCTTGTAATAGCACTACAATTTCAAACCTTACAATAAATATAAATGCACTACCAAATATTTTAATAACAAATCCGCCAGCAGTTTGCTCTCCGGGAACGGTTAATATTACTGCACTGTCAGTAACTGCTGGAAGTGATGCAGGATTAACTTATACATATTTTACTGATTCTGCTGCAACAATTCCACTAAGTAATCCAGCAGCAGTATCATTAAGTGGAACATATTATATTAAGGGAATAAATGCTAATAATTGTGCTAGTATTAAACCGGTAACTGTTCAAATTAGTCCATTGCCGACAGCAACTATTAGCTATTTGAATTCTCCATACTGTAATACTGGAACCATATCGGTTTTGCAAACTGGCATAAGTGGAGGAGTTTACAGCTCAGACCCCGGCCTGACTATAAATGCACTAACAGGAGAAATAGATTTATCAGTTTCTTCAGCGGGAAATCACACTGTTACCTATACTTTTAGTGATAGCACCTGCTCCAATACCGCTACAGCAACCATAAATATAAATGCCTTACCAACAGCAACTATAGCTTATTCCGGTTTGCCGTATTGCAACAGAGGTACAGCCGCTGTTACTGTTACCGGTACAACAGGAGGGGCTTTCATTGGCGACACAGGTTTAATTGTTGATGGGCAGACAGGAGAAATCAATTTGTCGGCTTCGACTCCGGGAACACACCTTATCACGTATTCCTTTAGTAACGGAACCTGTTCTAATACCACTACAGCAAGTATAATAATTAATGCAACCACATTACCGTCAGCTTTAGCAGATATAACGGCAGAATGCTCTGTTATTCCTACTGCACCAACGCTAACAGATCCATGCGCGGGGATAATTGCAGGAACTACAGCTACGGCGTTTCCAATAACCACTCAGGGAACAACTGTTGTTACCTGGAGTTTTGACTACGGAAATGGATATATACAAACAGCCAGTCAAAACATCATAATAAAAGACACAACCGCACCGGTAACTCCGGTTCTGGCAGATGTTACAGCAGAATGCTCGGCAACCCCAACCGTACCCGTCGCTACTGATGCCTGTTCGGGAACAATTACAGGAACTACGTCTACAGTTTTTCCAGTCACAACACAGGGAACAACAATTGTAACGTGGAGTTTCGATGATGGAAACGGCAATATAGCAACCGCTAATCAAAACATCATTATAAAAGACACAACCGCACCGGTAACTCCGGTTCTGGCAGATATAATGGCAGAATGTTCGGTCACCCCAACAGTACCAGTCGCTACTGATGCGTGCGCAGGAACAATTACAGGAACTACGTCTACAGTTTTTCCAGTCACAACACAAGGAACAACAATTATAACGTGGAGTTTCAATGACGGAAACGGCAATATAGCAACTGCTAATCAAAACATCATTATAAAAGACAGCACCGCACCGGTAACTCCGGTTTTGGCAGATATAACGGCAGAATGTTCAGCAACCCCAACAGTACCGGTCGCTACTGATACCTGCGCAGGAACAATTACTGGAACTACGTCGACAGTTTTTCCAGTCACAACACAGGGAACAACAATTGTAACGTGGAGTTTCAATGATGGAAACGGAAATGTTTCGACCGCAAGTCAGAATATAATTCTGAATGACACCACACCTCCTGTAACACCAATTTTAGCAGACATCAAGGGGCAATGCGTTGTTACACCCGTAGCACCAACAACTACAGATAACTGTGCAGGAACCGTTACCGGAACTACTACTATACTTTTCCCAATTACAGAGACAGGAACCACCATTGTAACGTGGACATTTGACGATGGAAACGGAAATAGTGTGACCGCAAATCAGAATGTAATTATCAGCCAAATTGCACTTGAAGGGGCTGAAACAGTTGTTTGCTCTGCGACAGAAGCAGGTTATAGGGTTACTTTGGAGGTTCGTGGGCAAGCGCCATTTGCAGCATCAGGAACGGGAGCACCCGGAACATGGTCAGCAAATAGCTGGACATCTGATCTTATAAATTCGGGAACAAATTACAACGTCAACCTACAGGATGCCTCTGCCTGTAATACGATAAGCGTTTCGGGTGTTTCGCCCAATTGCTGTAGTTTTAATGTCGTGTGTCCAACATTCCCTCAAACAGTAGTTTCGTGTTACAACGAGCTTCCAACAGCATCAAACCTTACCAGGGCACAGTTTGAAGCTTTAGGAAATGGCGATGGAA